>Ga0123356_10000712_pt1 | contig 36864 bp, 18 predicted proteins | sample TergutEmb28metaG_2_FD_92546 | JGI IMG/M metagenome (GOLD analysis project Ga0123356, IMG submission 92546) | Embiratermes neotenicus P3 segment gut microbial communities from Petit-Saut dam, French Guiana - Emb289 P3 | ecosystem: Host-associated > Arthropoda: Insects > Digestive system > Gut ...
AACAACAATTCAAAAGAGGTAGACTGGCAATTCACTACGAAAGACGCAAGAGTTAAGCTAAAGAGACTTTATCCCATTGTCATTGTCAATTAGTCAAGCAAAAGATTTAACGTATCACTAGCCGCGTTTTTAGTGAATAGTGAATAGCGAATAGTGAATAGTTTCGGATAAGTGCGAGCGTGTTTATGGGCAAATTTCTTTTATGCCTTGGGAATAAAAGAACATTTCTATGATACTCCATCACACCTATCCCTAACTATTCGCTATTCGCTATTACTTTTGAACTGATAAAGTCTTGAATTACAATACGCTCTAACCGCTAACTCCCAATCCTCGGCTTCCGAACGCTGGACATTCCCTGCACTCTATGCTACAATACCCAATGTAGGAATAACTCTTTGGAAGCGTTCATCTTTAACGACCTATTAGAGCGGGTTGCCAAATCCGATCAAGCCGCGTTCACCACGATTTACAATGCGTATTGTAAAAGGGTTAAGTGGGTTGCTTTTTCCGTGGTAGGGGATTTAAATTATGCCGAGGACGTTGTTAGCGAGGTGTTTTTAAAGCTGTGGGACGGACAGAATAAATACGTAAAAAATCCGAACGCATGGATTTATGAAATTACCCGCAACGCCGCGCTTGACCTTTACCGTAAGCACATAAAAAAAGGGAAAAACGCCGTGTCGCTGGAAGCGCTTTGTGAAAGCGGCGCAACGCCTGCTGCGGAGGATTCGTTCTCTTTAACGGAATTTCAATCCATGATAGCCTCGTTTGATAAAACCGACCAAGAAATCCTTACCAAAAAGCTGGCGTTTTCCTACACCTTTCCGGAAATTGCGGCGGAAGTCAGGCTCTCCGTCGGCGCGGTATTCAAGCGCTACCAAAAGTGCTTGGAAAAATTAAAAAATATTTTTGAATCTCGGTGAAAATTTTCAACGCTTTTTACGTCTATAGGGGTGTAGGGACAAAAACTATGATAAATCAAGACGAACTTAACCAAATCGAGCAAAGGGCGCAAAGCTTAATCGACGGGATTGAATGCACTCCCGCCGACAAAAAATTCGAGGAATTGCGCTTTAAGGTTTCTGCGCGCGCAGAAAATGCGGATGCCGTTTCGCGCGCCATAAAGCCGGCCGTCTCACAAGCGCGCCGGAGCCGTTTTATCGCGGCGTTCTCGGTGGGCGGGTTTATGGCGGCCGCCGCGTCCGTATTCCTTATTATATTATTTGCGGTTATTTTGCCGGGTATGGTTAATCCGGACGGCGACAGGTTTCCTCCGAGCGGAAACGAAAAAGCGTATTACACCGACGCGGATTTAACTCCTTCGGAGGTCGAAATTTCCACGGTGCGGCAATCCTATAGCGTGTTGGTGATTCCCGGAATCGACGCGGCGCGGATGCAGGAATTAGAGCAAGCGTACAATGCCAGGGCGGACCAATCGCAAGACTTGTGCGATTCTATGCCCGCAACATCTTTGCCCGGCATGGCGCCGGCTCCCGATTATGACGCGGCGAATCCCGGCGAGAGCAGCAATGCGGTGCCCCCGCCCGGAGATGGAACCGCTTCGTCCGGTGAGAGCGCGGAAACGTCTCCCGAGGTTAAGCCTCCGGACATTGAGCCGCTTGAAAAATTCTTTTTCTTGCGCGAGTCCGCCATGTTTTGCCCGGCGGAACGTGCAGGGCAGCCCGTTTATGTAAAGCTTGTGTACGGCATTGTCGGAAGCGATACCGAGGTGCTTGAAATCCGCATCGTTTTTGCGGACAACTACACGTTTGACGGCCAAAAAAATTACGACGGTTTAGACGGAGAACATATGGATGCCGCCGACCGGTTTGTTTGCGCGTACCGTCTTGATGCCGACGGCGACGGCGCTAATGTGCTCTACGCCCGCTTTAGTTACGGCGGCGCCGTGTACTATATTTCCTATACCGCCGCTTCGCCCGACCTTGCGGCAGTGCTGGCTTTGATGGAATAGAAAAAACTTCATTTTTTTGCAGGAGGTAAACCCGACATGAAAACATTTTATTTGACTCCGGTAAACATGGCGATGCTGAACAAAAACGCGTCCGTCAGGCTTTACCGCAACGCGAACGAATACTTGATACGTCAAGACGAGAGTGAGCGGGCGTATTTCCACCGCTTAAAAAAGACGGGCGTTACCGGCTCGCGCCGGTGTGTGATTAAATTACGGAAGGTTGTCGGGGGGACGGTGGTATCGACAACCTGAAAAACGTGGCAACATGAGTCAATTTTCAGCCGATTGATTCTTTCTTGGTTGTCGATACCACCGTCCCCCTGACAACCGAGATTTTTGACGAATCTTATTCGCCGACGAAATGAGGGTCGCGGGCAAGCGCAGCTTGCCCATGACCGAATGAGGAGGTGAGCAAAGGGTTTAACACCCTTTATTACGAGGAAAAAGCTTTATGAAAAAAATTGTTTTGTTACTATGTGCGGTTATCGCGGCCGCATCCATGTTTTCGGGCTGCGTGCTCGGCTTTTCGCCGGACGGAGACGGCGGCGGAAAGACCAAAAACCCGTCCGGGCAAACAACCGACGGCGGCAATAATCCCTCCGGACAAACGGAAGGAGAAAGCCTTTCGGCCGTTGAGTCTTTCCTTGCACCGCTAAGTTGGTACGACGAGGCGGCCATCCGCGCGGAGATTAAGCCCGAATATATCGATTCGGTGCTTGTCGCCATTAATGCTTCTACCGTAGCATGCGGTGCGGGCGCGTCGGATTGGCGAAGCTATGACGTATTTAAGCCGTTTGAGTTTAAGGCGGTTCTCGTTACGCAAAGGACGAAAGAGAGCCTGCAGCTTCTTGTTATGCTGCATAACGACACGGCTGAATACCGACAAAGCGCGATTGAAAAGCTTCTTTCCGACGAGCGGGTGCTAAGCGCGGGGCCTTTTTCCGGCACGCCGTTTGAGACCCGTAGCACGCTGGCATTTTCGCCGCAAAGGCATGAGCTTCAGAACGGGGAAGGGAGTCGGACAACGCTGGAGCTCACGGGCGATTTCTTCTATTACCTGCCGCCGTTCGATACCGAAACGGTTTATGTGACGCTAAAAAATTATGACGCCGGCAAAATATATTCGCCCGCCGATTTTCCCTCTCTTAAAATCGAACAGGTCAAGCACGCGGGGAATTCGTTCTCGCTGACGCTGGCAAAAGGCGGTTATAATTCGCCCGCTATGGCGCTTGCCAATCCCGGATATTTTAATGTGATTAAAGCGGTTCACGCGCTTGCGCTTGACCCGCAAATTGAATATGTTACGCCGATATATGTAGATTACGACCGCGCTCCGCCCGTATGGAAAATTTCCGACCCCGAGATTGCGGAATTTGAGTTGAAGGCTATTCTTACGGAGGCGGAGCGGGAAACGGTCAGCGGCGCGGGCTGGGACGGCTATGCCCCGGCGTACTATCTGGCGGGCAACGGGTACTCGCAGGCCACGATTCTAGGCAAAAAGCCCGGCAAGGTTACCGTGTCATACATTCCTTGGCGGGGGAGCGCGGAATTTGAAGCGGAGTGGGCGATTACGTGCACGATAGATGTGACGGGCGGCGACTTATATGACGAGCTGCCGTTCGATACGAATTTTACTCCCTATTCCATGTATTTATCCTGTAACCCGGGCTATGCCAAAACCCCGGAACAATGGCTGGTAGATTTAGCGGATGGCTCCGTCGCAAGCGTCACGGAGGGCGCGATGACGTATGTAATAGGCTCTTACGTTTACGCCTACATGGCCGTTTTTAGCGGTGCGTCCTTTACCGTGTGGTCGGGTATTTGGAACGACTATATGCCGGGCGGGGGCTGGCCCGTCACGGCGGACGGGCAGCGCGCCTCGATTTTCCCGATTAAGCTGTGCGGCGTCCCCGAAAATTTGACCGACATTGCGGTGTCGGCGGTGGTAATTACGGGAGCCGGAACCGCCCAAGTCCCGTTTAGTCAAAGCTACCGCTCGGCGGCGGAAATTGACTTCCGCCCCGCCGTGCCTTTCCGCTTTGACGGCGACTATGCGATGTATGTATTGGTAAAGGCAGGCTCGCAACTCCAAATCTTCCGCTTCACCGGCACGGTTTTTTCAACGTACTAACACGAATGGCAAATGAGTGACAAATGGGGACGGGTCTATTTGACAATTTGTCAAATAGACCCGTCCCCATTTGTCAGGTTTATTACTTAATCTTCATTGCGGTGGCTTTGTACTTTTGCTTGGCTTCGGAGAGTTTCGGGGCCGGGGCGGGGTCGGTGGGGTAGAGGTTGCGCTGCGACATGTATAAAAACGAGTCGAATTGGTCGGCGGCAAGCTCGGTCAGGTGCGTGTTGCACAGGTGCCGGATTTTCTCGTTAGAGCCCTCGCACAGCGCGGTTCCGTACATTTTGATGATGCCCTTTTGCGTCGATAAAACGTCCGAAACGATTGCCACGTCGTCTAAAGCGACATGGTCTTTGGCGAATTCGCTCTTTTTAGACGCGGGAACGGTTTTTGCAGGCGGTACGGGTTTTGCGGGCGGCTGCGCCTGCATGTTTTGGCGCACCCCCGGTCTTGATGTGTTCATAGTCGGCATAATGATGCCCTCCTTTTTTTGTTAACGAATAATGAATAACGAATAATGAATAACGGCGGATGGATTTGGGTAAGTAGTTTGCAATGATTCCGCTCGGAACAAAAGAAATTACTTTTGAATATTTTATCACTTATCCCTCGTTATTCGTTATTCGTTGGTAAAAAGCCGCCTTGCGGCTTTTTACTGGGCACTGTTTAGATACCCAAGCAGCTTTTCGAACCGGATGCGATGGTTGTTGGCATAGCACCCGAGCTTCTCTTTCAGCACGGGGTCGCTCACCATCGTGGCGTAGTTTACGCACTTTTTATAAGCAAGGCTTTCGCTCTCCATGAGCTCTGAAAGCTCCGTTAAGTCCTTGCTTGTGATTCTTTGCGGCATTGTTGATTCCTCCTAAAAATTTAAAAGATTTCTCCGGCGGTCAAGCACATCCATTCGCGTCCGTGTTTTAAGAACTGCAGCCGTGTTTTGGGAATTACCGCATAGGACTTAAAGTCCGCTTACCCAAAGTGCCGGCGCTAATTCTGAGAAAACCCCGCGACCATTATTGCTGTTTTCCGCCGGAGTAATCGTATTATGAACGATTGATTTTTTTTTAAACATGTGCTACAATTATTTTTATGGCGCTCATTTCCTCTATTTTGCCGCAAAAAAGAAACCCCGATCGTGTAAACCTTTATTTGGACGGTGAGTTTTTTTGCGGGCTCGACGCGTTCACCGCCGGAAAATTCCGTTTGAAAGAGGGCGTGATGTGCGGAGCGGAGGAATTAGCGCAAATCGTATTCGAGGACGAGTGCGCGTCGGCGTTTGAAAAAGCGATGCGGCAGGTGAATGTGCGAATGCGCTCCGAGCATGAAATCCGCGCCTATTTAAAGGATAAGCAATACGCCGGGTACGTCATTGACGCGGCAATCGAAAAGCTGATAAACTACCGCTATATTGACGACGCGGAATTTTGCCGGCTTTACGCGGACGTGCACCGAAAGCGGTGGGGGAGCGTAAAAATCAAATACGCGCTCAAAAATTTGGGCATCGAATCCGAAACGATTGACGAAATTTTGTCGGACATGCCCGACCAAGTCGAAGAAGCGTTTCTGTTGGCGGAAAAATATTGTCGGGGCAAGGAATTCGATTCCCGCAAGGTATATGCGCATCTCATGCAAAAGGGATTTGATTCGGATACGATAAAGAGCGCGATAGAAAGGCTGAAAGATGAAAACGAATAACGAGCAATGAAATGATTAAGTGCTACCCATAGGGGTTGATGCCCTCATCGACCCGTCAGGACAAAGTGCGGTTAATAAGACGCGGGTCGATGAGGGCATCGGCCCCTACGAATATTTAGGCCGCGTGTAATTAAATCGTTACGAAAAATGAAACGTCGGATAGGATTGGACTTAGAGCATACTTAGAAAGCACTTGGAACAAAAGAAAGAATATTTTGAACTTCCCAACACTTATCCATCGCTATTCGCTATTCGTTATTCGCTATTCGTTATTCGTTATAACAAGGAGTACATATAGAGTATGTTCAGTTACCTAAAAGGCATCATCACCGAGCTTTGCGAATCCACCGTAACCTTAGAGGCCGGCGGAATCGGTTACGAGCTATCGGCATCCACGCAAACGCTGGCCTCTTACCGTATCGGCGACGAGGTCAAACTCTACACCTATATGGCTGTGCGTGAGGACGGCGTAAACCTTTTCGGCTTTGGCGCCAAAACGGAAAAAGCCATGTTTTTGCGCCTTACCGACATTTCCGGCGTCGGCCCGAAGGTGGCGATGGCGGTGCTTTCGGGATTGAGTGTAAAGAGCCTCTCCGAAGCCGTTGCCCTCGGTGACACCGCTACTTTGTCACGCATAAGGGGCATCGGCAAAAAAACCGCCGAGCGCATCGTGCTGGAGCTGCGTGATAAAATTGCGGAGGAATTCGGCGGCGCGATTGCCGTAGGGGGCGACCCATTGGGCGCCCCGCCGCGTGTCGGCACGGCGGCCTCCGAAGCGATTCTCGCCCTCATCTCCCTCGGATTCTCTAAAGCGGAAGCATCCGCATCCGTTGCCAGGGTGGCGGGAGCCGAGGGGATGGGCGTGGAACAGATTATCTTGCTGGCGCTGAAAAATTAGTGATAAGTGATGAGTGATAAGTGATAAGTTTCGGATATTCTTTTGTCTGAAGTCATTGTTCGTCCACAGACAAAATAAATCAATAACTTATCACTCATCACTCATCACTTATCACTTCTCAAAGGAGTTCTATGGACGAAGAACGCATCATCGATACAAGACAAGCCCTCTCCGACCGCGATTCGGAAGGGTCTTTGCGCCCAAAAACGCTTAGCGAGTACGTGGGACAAGAGCACATTAAGTCAAACCTTAATGTCTACCTGTCTGCGGCCAAAATGCGCGGCGAGGCGCTTGACCACGTGCTGCTGTACGGCCCGCCGGGGCTTGGCAAAACTACGCTCTCATACATCATCGCAAACGAACTCGGCGTGTCGGTCAAGTTCACTAGTGGCCCCGCGATTGAACGCGCCGCGGATTTGGTGGCGATTCTGACCAACCTCTCGGAAAACGACGTGCTGTTTATCGACGAAATCCATCGCTTAAACCGCACGGTAGAGGAAATTTTATATCCCGCGCTCGAAGATTACCACGTGGATATCGTCATCGGCAAGGGCCCTAGCGCGCGTAGTATGCGTCTCACACTGCCTCCCTTTACCTTAATCGGGGCGACGACGCGGGCGGGGATGCTCACGGGGCCGCTGCGCGACCGCTTCGGCATCATCCAGCGCTTAGAACTTTACTCGCCCGAAGAGCTTGCGATTATCGTAAAACGCAGCGCAAAAATCCTCAATATTAAAATCGACCCCTCCGCAGCCGCTCTAGTTGCCGCAAGGAGCCGCGGAACGCCCCGCATAGCCAATCGGCTGCTGAAGCGTGTGCGCGATTTTGCGATTGTCGAGCGGCGCGAGACGATTGACGTTAAGCTTGCCGACTACGCCCTCGGGCTGATGGAAGTAGATGCCTTAGGCCTTGACGCCATCGACCGAAAAATCCTTTTAACGATTGTCGAGAAATACAACGGCGGCCCCGTGGGCGTCGAAACGCTGGCGTCATCCGCCAACGAAGACAGCGTAACGATTGAGGACGCCATAGAGCCGTTCCTCCTGCAACTCGGCTTTTTGGCTCGTTCCCCGCGCGGCCGCGTCGCTACCTTGGCCGCGTATAAGCATTTGGGGATTAAGCCCTGCACGGGTTCGGCGGCGTACCAAATATCGATGGACGACGTTAACGAATAACGAAAAACGAAAAACGTCGGACGGAGCTGGTAAACCGCAAAGCATAGATATCTCACAAACCCAATCGTAGGGGTCGATGCCCTCATCGACCCGCGCCGTATGAAAAACTATGAAAAAAGAAATCATAAAACTTCATAGCGTCGGAATGAAAATCCTCATGTGGATTATGTGCGTATTTTGTATCGGCGTTTCCGTTTTAGTGGTGGTGTCAAAAAACCCGAATCCGGAAATGATTTTTAACGAAGCGTTGGAATTTGGCATCTTATTTGCCGTTCCTATTATTGCGGCGCTCGCGTGCTTATATTTTGCGGTGTTTTGTGGGAAGATTGTGGTTGATTTTGATAAAAAAGAATTTTCTTTTTATAAATTTATCGGCTTTGAAGAAAAGATACCCTTTCGCATCGTAACAAAAATTATTCTTGACAGTTGGAATTACCGCGGGGAAGCGCAGCCGGTTTTATATTTTTGCACAGAAGCAAAGGAAATAAAGTGTGCCGGGTACAGGACGTTGCTTGCCCATGTAGTCGATCTGGAACAAAAAAGTAAGCTCATTGTAAAAAGGCTGTATGAAATTATTGCAATGTGCAGCGAAAACGCGAATCAAACGAATACATAATGCAAACCAAAGATTTTTTTTATGAATTGCCCGAGCGGCTGATTGCGCAAACACCGGCAATCCCCCGCGACGCATCCCGACTGCTTGTGTACGACCGCAAATCCGAAAAGATTGCCGATCGTCATTTTTACGACCTGCCATCCTACCTTAAACCCGGCGACGTGCTGGTCATCAACACCACCAAGGTTTTGCCCGCCCGTATTTTTGGATATAGGAATCCAACCGTAGGGGGCGACCCATTGGGTGTCCCGTATCATATAAATGGTGTTCGTTCTAGCGGGGCGCCCAATACTTCGCTTCGCTTCGTGGCGTTCGCTTCGGCTTCGCCTTGCTCGGCTGAGGGGTCGCCCCCTACGGGAATAATTGTGAATCAATCTGCTCACCAACCACCAACCACCAACCACCAATCACCAATCCCGCAAGGAGCAAAGGTCGAATTCTTGCTCCATAAGCGCAAGTCTTACACGGAATGGGAAACGCTTGCCTGTCCTGCAAAACGCGTTAAAATCGGCGATATTTTTACCTTTTCCGACGAACTTTCCGCCGAGATTACCGGATGCGGCGACGAGGGAATCCGCATATTGAATTTTAAATTCGACGGCGTTTTTGAAAATATCCTCCAAAATATTGGTGAAATGCCGCTGCCGCACTACATCCGCACAAAGCCCGCCGACCCTTCGCGCTACCAAACTGTCTATGCACGAGAAACAGGTTCTTCCGCCGCGCCCACGGCGGGGTTGCACTTTGCGCCGGAATTGCTAGAAAAACTTAAATCCATGGGCGTCGAAATTGCCGAAATCCTGCTGCACGTGGGACTGGGCACCTTCCGTCCCGTAAAAACCGAAAACATCGAAAGTCATAAAATGCATTCGGAGTTTTTCTCTATCGACGAAAAAGCCGCCTGCACCGTCAACGCCGCTAAAAGGGAAGGGCGGCGCGTCATTGCCGTCGGCACCACCTCGGTGCGCGTGTTGGAGAGCGCGGCGGACGAGTGCGGGTTCATTCAGCCATTCTCCGGCGAAACGGACATCTTTATCTACCCGCCCTATAAATTTCGCGCCGTGGACGCTATGATAACCAACTTCCACCTGCCCGAATCCACATTGCTTATGCTTGTCGCCGCGTTTTTAGGGCGCGAACAAGCCCTATCCCTCTACCGCTACGCCGTCGAACAAGAATACCGGTTTTTCAGTTTCGGCGACGCCTGCCTTTTCGTTTAGTGCAGTAGTGCAATAGTGCAATAGTGCAGTAGTGAGGGATTTAGAATCGCAAAAGCTAGAACAAAAGCCGGATTTAGAGATAGAAATCCAGCAATAACTACGGCACTACTGCACTATTGCACTATTGCACTTGGAAAGGACATATGAAAGGTTTTTCTTACAAACTACTCCACACCTGCCGCCAGTCCGGCGCGCGCGCCGGCGAGCTAACAACGCCGCATGGAGTTATCCAAACCCCCGTGTTTATGCCCGTCGGCACGAATGCGACGGTAAAAAGCCTCGCACCGTTTGAATTAGAGCAAGCGGGCGCGCAAATCGTGCTCTCAAACACCTACCACCTCTACATGCGCCCCGGCGCGGAAATCGTCGAGCGCGCGGGGGGCTTGCACGCCTTTATGAATTGGAACCGCCCCATCCTCACCGACAGCGGCGGCTTCCAAGTTTTCTCACTCAAAGGCCTCAATAAAATCACCGACGAGGGCGTAACGTTTGCCTCGCACCTCGACGGCAGCCGCCATACCTTTACGCCGGAGTCCGCCACGCAAATCCAACAATCTCTTGGCGCCGATATCATTATGGCGTTCGACGAGTGCACGGACGCGGGAGTTTCGGAGGAATATGCCGAGAAGGCCCTCTATCGCACCGTCGAGTGGCTGGCACGCTGCAAAACCGCCGCTAAAGGCAACAAAAAGCAAATGCTGTTTCCGATTGTGCAGGGCAATGTTTTCCCGCGCCTCCGGCTTCTATCGCTTGAAAAATCGCTCGCTTTCGCCGAATGCGGCATCGCCATCGGCGGGCTTTCCGTCGGCGAGCCCAAAAAAATCATGTACGAGATGTTGGACGTCCTTGCCCCCGCGCTCCCAAAAAAAATGCCGCGCTATTTGATGGGCGTCGGCAGCCCGGACTGCTTGGTGGAAGGGGTTTTGCGCGGGATGGACATGTTCGACTGCGTGCTCCCGACCCGCACGGCGCGCACCGGCACGGTGTTCACGTCGCAAGGAAAGGTGGTTGTGCGCAACGCAAATTTCAAAGACGATTTTATGCCGCTTGACCCCGCGTGCGATTGCTATGCGTGCAAGGGCTTTTCCAAGGCGTATTTGCGCCATCTCGTTAACGCAAGTGAAATCCTCGCGCCGCGCCTCTTAAGCCTCCACAACGTCACCTACCTCATCTCTCTTATGCGCCGCATCCGCGAAGCGATATTAGAGGATCGTTATTTAGACTTTGTTACAGAATTTAGGGCGGGATTGGAGTATTAGGAATTAGGGAATAGAACAATTCAAGATTGTCGGGGCGTATGAGGCGACCTATTTACAATTTACAATTTACGATTTACAAATTTCGGATGGATTTTTGAGTATGTTACGGACAAAACACCCGGAACAAAAGAACAAACAGTGAAACCTACAGGCACATATCCCTAATTTGTAAATTGTAAATCGTAAATCGTAAATAAGTTTCGTGTTGGACAGTGTTGAATTACAATAGGCTCTAACCCCTAACCCCTAACTTTTTGCTTGACTTTTCTCCGGTGTTTACGGTACAATCCTTATGTGAAACAATCCAAGGCAAACGTATCGGTGCGCGACAGAATTTTAGTGTCGCTCGGGGGGCTCGTAAGCGCCCCCCTGTGCGCGTATGCCGTTTTGTTTTCCGGCGTTTTTTACAACGTCAACGACGCCGCCGTGTGGTTTGCCGTTGTATTGTCGCTCGCTGCGTGCGTCGCCTGCTGGCCGTTTTTGTATTACCTTTTTCGGGGCTCTATGTCCGTGGCGGGCGGAAGGTACCACATCCCCCTGGCCGTCACGACGGTTGCCGGCGCATTGTCTACCGCGCTGGTGTTCTCCTGTCCTGCCGCACCCGAGGCGCTTGCGGGAATTCTTTTTTGCATCGCGTTGCCGGTTTCCGCCGTGTCTATGCAGGTTTTTTTGTTTCTCTACGGCAGTATCCGCAGCAAAATAGAAGGGGAGGATGAAAGACGGCCAAGACAATTCAGGGCAATCGCGGAGCTTGCCGGAGTTGCCGCGTTAATTGTTTGCATTGCTTTGTCCGCGCATTTAATCAAGGCGGAGGCGGATTTTATCGCCGCCTGCGGGCAGCTCGCGGCCGTTTTGTTTTTAGCGGCGGGATTTTGTGTGTACTTTGGCTCCGTTTCGTTTTTACCGCGCTATATCCGGCTGATTCCGCCGCTGAAACGCACGGCTTTCCAAAAATTCAAGGGCTTTTACGCGCCGGTATTTGCCAAAGCACACGCACTGTCGCGCGTCGCGCATTGCTTTTTTTACGCTGCCGCTTTCATGGTTTTATTAAGCGCGCTGATGTTCCCGCCGGTTGGTGTCGTGCTGTTTTTGGGCGCTGCGGCTCTTTGTTACGCTGCAGTCGCGTATTTTATCGAAAAACTCGTCTCCGTCCGCACCGTGTTCCGCCTTTCCGTAGCCGTCGGCGCATCAATTCCGGTTTGCGCGTTTTTGGCGGCGCTTGCGGCGGGGTTAGGTAATGCGCCCTTCTTTCCGTACGCCCTGTTTGTTTTATCGGGCGTAATTTTGGGCTGCGGCGGGGGAATCGCGCGCGCGGTTCAAAATTACCGGATGCAGGAAATTGAGCTTGGCACGTCCGCATCCGAGGGTATTGTCCGGATTTTTTTTATGCTTTTATCCTTCGTTGCGTTCGCGGCCGCGGCATTGACTGTAAGGCTTTCGGCGGTTTTCGGCGGTGCAATCCAACAAGCAACCGCCGTTTTCGGAGGCTTTGAGTTCATTGTGTTTCCGACGGTGTTTGTCTTGTCTATCGGGGTCTGTGTGACGGCCGTGTTGCAAAAGCGCCGTGGCAGTATCGCTCTAGGCGGGATATCGGTTTGGGACACGGATCAAATCATGCGCGATATCGAGGAAATACATCCGGGGCAGCAAGCGGAAAAGAATCCGTACGGGGTGGATAGGTCGGTATTTGAGGAAGAATGGGATTAGAGAAATAATAAATATAAAATATAAAATATAAAATATAAAATATAAAATATAAAATATAAATTTATGATTCAATTCAACGAAGTTAAAACAGAAAACGGGATTCGCGTGTTTTTGGTTGCCGAGGACGGCCTTGAGCTCGGTATGGGAACGCTGACGCAAAAGGGGCGTCGGGTCGAAATCGCCGTCGCTGCGGCAAAAAACGATTCCGCCCAAGACTTATTGCTGCGCGGCCTTGTGAACGTTTTGTCGGGTATGCCCGGCGTTGCCGGCGTTTTATCCAAAGAAACCGTAGATATTTTGGGCGGAGCGGCGTATCTTATGCAATTCGGCTTTACAAAAGCCCCCGGATCGGAGTATACTGTGGAGGCGGGTGAGATACGGCTAGAGGGTAAATGTAAAAAGTAACAAGTAAAAAGTTCGGATGAAATAATTCCGTGGTATGAAAGGACAAAGCACATGAAAACAGACATCGAAATCGCCAGCGAGGCAAAATTATTGCCGATTAGTCAGGTTGCGGAATCCATCGGGATTCCCGCGTCGGAGCTATTTTGCTACGGAAACTATATGGCGAAGATCAGGGGTCAGGGATCAGGGATCAGGGGTCAGGAGTTAGAGGATGATAAAACTCAATCCCGAACCCCGAACCCCGAACTCCGAACCCCGAGCCCCAAGCTCATCCTCGTCAGTGCCGTCAACCCCACCTCCGCCGGGGAGGGAAAAACCACTATTTCGATAGGCCTTGCCGACGCGCTGAAAAAAACGGGACGCAAAACCGCTTTGGCGTTGCGCGAGCCCTCCTTAGGGCCCGTGTTCGGCGTAAAGGGCGGCGCGGCTGGCGGGGGATACGCGCAAATCGCGCCGATGGACGACATTAACCTGCATTTTACGGGCGATTTGCATGCAATCACTTCTGCCAACAACCTTCTTGCGGCGATGATTGACAACCACATTTACTGGGGCAACAGCTTGCGCATCCGCACGGTGGAATGGCGCCGCTGCATGGACCTCAACGACCGCGCTTTGCGCAACACCGTGGCGGGCCTCGGGGGTTTTTTTGCGCGAGAGGACGGCTTTGACATCACGGCGGCAAGCGAGGTGATGGCGGCGCTGTGCTTATCGGGTGATGCGGACGACTTGTTAGCCCGGTTGGGCAGAATCGTCATCGGCTATAATTTTGACGGCGAGCCCGTCACGGCTAAGGATTTAAAAGCCGACGGGGCGATGGCCGTTTTGTTAAAGGACGCGATTAAGCCGAACCTCGTGCAAACCTTAGAGGGCACGCCCGCGTTTGTGCACGGCGGCCCCTTTGCCAACATCGCGCACGGCTGCAACAGCGTCATTGCCACCCGCGCCGCCCTCTCTTTTGCCGATTACGTGGTGACGGAGGCGGGGTTCGGCGCGGATTTGGGCGCGGAAAAATTTATCGACATCAAGTGCCGCGCGGCGGGATTGAAGCCGGACGCGGCCGTTTTGGTCGCCACGTTGCGCGCGCTGAAAAGCCTCGGGGGCAAGAAGGGTAATTTATCCGAGCCCGATGCCGCCGCCTTAGCGCGGGGAATTCCCAACCTCCTAAAGCACATCGAAAACATGCGCGGCGTGTTCGGCCTGCCTTGCGTCGTCGCGATTAATAAGTTCGCGGGCGATTCCAAAGAAGAAATCGCGCTGGTTAAAGCCGCCGTGTTAAATGCCGGCGCGGCTTGCGAGACGGCGGAATCGTTTGCAAAGGGGGGCGCGGGCGGCATCGAGCTCGCAGAGGCTGTGGTAAAAGCCGCCGCTAAAAATCCCGATTTTAAATTCGCCTATCCGCTTGATATCCCGCTAAAAGACAAAATCGAGGCGGTCGCAAAAAAAGTCTACGGCGCGGACGGGGTGGGTTTTTCCGCCAAAGCGCTAAAATCCGTCGAGGCGTTTAACCGCCCCGAATACGCTTTTTTTCCCGTCTGTATTGCCAAAACGCAGTATTCGCTCTCCGATAACCCCGAGCTTTTGTCCCGCCCCTTCGGCTTTACGCTCACGGTACGCGATATACGCTTGAGGGCGGGAGCGGGCTTTTTTGTGGCGCTGGCCGGCGAAATCCTACTGATGCCGGGACTGTCACGTGCACCCAATGCGGAGGGGATGGAGATAAAGGACGGAGTAATTAAGGGGTTGTTTTAATGATTGCTCTAAGCACAACGAAAAAGCAGAGCCGTTAAGCCCTGCTAAGTCGTCCGGTAACAAAGTTTGTATATCAGACATAGTGGTGCGGATGACAGGAGTTGAACCTGCACGTCGGGGACACCGGCTCCTAAGGCCGGCGCGTCTGCCAATTCCGCCACATCCGCGTGGATTAGTAAATAACGAAAAACGAAAAACGAATAACGAAAAACGAGGGATAAGTGTTTTGAGGGTTCAAGATATTCTTTCTTTTGTTCCGGGCGTTTTAATTATTACTATTCTGCCAACCATTCCGATCCGACGTTTTTCGCTTTTCGCTATTCGCTATTCGCGTCAATAGATCCGCCAGCGCCCGCCCCCGGTGGCTGACGGCGTTTTTTTCGTCCGCGCACGCTTGGCCGAAGGATTTGCCCAGCTCGTCGGAGAAAAAAATCGGGTCGTAGCCAAAGCCGTTTGTACCGTCGGGCTCGGTCAGGATGCGCCCGGCAGTTTCGCCGTTGCCGACCAAGAATTTGTCTCTACCGAAATACAGCACGATGCACGCGACAAACTTGGCGGAACGGTTTGCAACTCCTTCCAAATTCTTTAGCAGCAGCGCGTTGCAGTCGGCGGCCGTCGCCCCGGCTCCCCCGTACCGCGCCGAATATACGCCGGGCGCGCCGTCCAAAGCCTCGACGCACAACCCGGAATCGTCCGCCAGCACTGGGACGCCGAGCCTCCCGTAAACGGCTTTGGCCTTTAGCAGCGCGTTGTCAAAAAAGGTTGCGCCGGTTTCCTCGATTTCGTCCGAAAATGTGGTTTGCGAGAGCGGAATAACCTCAAAGACTTCGCCGAGTATTCGGCGGAACTCCTTAATTTTGCCCGCGTTGGTGCTTGCGACGATAAGCCGGGGCGGGGGAGAAGGGCTCATGGGGGTATTGTAGCAGAGATGGCGGGAGCTTGTCAAGTGACAGAGAGATAAAAGATAAAAGATAACAGAAAAAAGCGGGTAAAACAAAAAAAGGGACGGCTTGCGCCGTCCCTGTAGCGAACGCCGGTTCGGCGGAAACTGCGTGCTACTTTGGCATTATATGCGATTATTCTGGGCTTGTCAAGCGTTTAGCGCAATTATTTCTTTTTCCGTATCAGCCCCGCGATGATGCCGGATAATAACCCCGAAACCGAGCCGAGCGCGATATCGTTTAAAAGGTTTAACCCAAAGCTGAATTTTGCGCTGTTTAAAAGCGAAAAAATCAAAAACGCCAACAGGATATACACGATTCCGACCGCCAATCCCCGCAGCCAGCCGTTTTTGGGCAGCTTTAAACACAACAGGCACGCCGTTAGGATGCTGACGCCTTTGATGACTTGATTGATAATCGGGATGGTGTCCGAGGGGATATTGGCCGTCTTAATCAGGAACGCCAGGATGAGTATCGCGGCGAGCGATATGATGACCGCGACGATCACCGCCTTGAGGATTTCAAAAAAGTAATGCCTCGCGGTCGGGTTTGCTATTTGTTCTCTTTTCATAAAACTGATTCTCCGCTAAAAAGATTTTTAAAACCCTGCCGGTTTTTTTTCCGGGCACGGCTCCTTTCATATTCCTATGCGGACAAGTAGAGGTTTAGAACCCCGCTTTTTTTCTGAACGCACCCCTGCGGATCGGAAATTTTTTGGCGCGTACGGACAAGCTATAATAAATGAAATGTGCGTTAGCACAAAAAAACGGAAATTTCTGTCCGAAATAAAATAAACATATTCTAAAAATAATAAAAAAGGGAGCTAAACAGTTGACAGGGGCACGGGAAACGTGTTTTAATAATAAATGCTACAAAGATGGTCTTTTAAGCCATCTTTGTGGTGCGTGTTTGCCGCCCGGTAACATAATTACGGGATAAGTTGCGCAAAGTAAGGGATAAGCCGTTTTGGAGAATTAGGATAAGTCGGCATCGGACAGCATAAGTTGGATCAGGCATTCGTATCGGCGGCAACACAAAGGTTTGTTACTGTTCTCAAAGCTAAAAGGGAGAACAAAACGCATGGGAGCGCTCCTTATCGGGAGGCGCGCGCCTAGGCGGGGCTTGTGTGTGCAACGCACCGGATGTCGTCCAAAGATTTAGGACGAAGGAGAAGGTTTATGAAAAGTATAGGGATGTTCCGTCGTTTAAGCGGAAAGAACGGGCTGATCCGTCGGATCGGCTTTTTTGCGGTTGCCCCGCACCGCGCCTATGGAACCGACGTACTTGAGTAACCGGCCATTCATGCAATAACCTGTAGCAGAGTAAGAAAAAACACAAAAAACCGACAATGTCACGCTCCCCGGCGGCCATCGTCCGACGGAGACAATTGGAGAAAAATCATGAAAAGAATGATTAAAAGCAAGACGGCTATGGCGCTGCTCCTAACGGCGGCTCTCGTAATGTTAACCCTGACGGCGTTATTTTTGCCGTTTCAAGCAAACACCGCGCGCGCGGTGAACCGCAGTTTGGAAAGCGCTCCGACGGAGAAGGACATCGTGCTGTCCTCAACCCCCGACATGCTTTCCGAGTTGGATCTTGCCCCGGGCGAATGGGCGACCGGAACCGTTTATATGATGCCTGTTCCCAATTCAGGAGAAGATCCCGGTATCGGCCTCCAATATTTTGTGGGGGGCGAAAATATCCCCGCGGCAGCCATTTCTACGGGTGCATACCGCCAATGGAAAACCTTTGACGAGGGTCCCGGCGCCGAGCCCGTGGAACTTACATACAGCGGCACGCTGTTTATTTCCTTACGGTATTTTAAGGCCGGCGGGTCGGACTTTTTGCCGTATGAGTTTTCGGAATGGTCCGCGCCGATTTCTCTCAACATCGACGCAGAAAACCTTTATGTCGATTGGGAGCTTGCCGGTTCGACCATCGTTTTTTCGCCGACGGAGAGCGACTCGTTCCCCGTCGCCTACTCATATTCGGTCGACGGGGGGGAGTTTAAGCCCGCGCCCGCGCCCAGCACAACAGGCACCCATGCGGGCAAAATCGTCATCAACGCGGGCTTTGCCGTTTATCCTACCTTTCGAACCGTGAACATCCGTGCGCTTAATACGGTGACGGGCAGGTTCGAGGACACGGACGATTACGACCCGATTACATACCAAGACGCCGACACCAGCGCGACGTTTACCGTTTTGCGTTCGGAAGTGTGGAATGAGGCGACAACTTGGCCGGACGGCAAGCCCCACAAGCCTTCGCTGGTAGGAAACCTTCCGGTTAACGGGATCCCCAATAATAACAATGCTGCCAACAGCGGGACCCCCACGATTTTTACCCACAACGGTTGGGTAAACGGCGACGTCAGATTCACGCTTACCCCATCGGGAAGCGGGACGGGCACGTTTTGGTACCGGATCGGTACCTCCGGCGCGTGGCGCGAAATTAACGAATACGACGGCCCGTTCACCCACGTCGTAGACGACACCACCGTTCTAGGCACGGGGCTTGGCGATAATTACTACTTTCAATACGTAGAAGATGGTTTAAACCCCCGCCAAATGGGCTCCTATAACGTAAAAATCTGTAAAGACCCGGCGCCTACGTTCACGATGAATAACAACAACGGTGTCACCTTGCCGAACATTGTTTCCGGCGGCACGACATACTCTCTCGCCGGATATATTTTCCTTTTTAACATCACCTCTATTCCCCGCAGCGGTATTAAGGGCATTGCGTTTGCGACAAACGGCAGTCAGCAATTCGGTCAAATTACGAACGGAAACGCTCTAAAGGCGGCGCTGCCGACCGCCGCAAACTTTACGGTTTTAGTCGGAAATTTCAGAGGCCAAGGGAGTACTCCACTCCAAATGCGTTTTTGTGTCTTGGATAATCGGGACACAAGGACCATGGCCACGCCGGGCGCAAGCGGAACGATAACGGCAACCCCCAATGTGGCCGGTTTTACCAATGCCTCTACAAGGGCGGCGTTCGAATCCCTGCCGCAGCAAGCGGGTTTTGGCATCGTTGGCAGCAATAACGCCGGGGGAGCGGTGATTACGCCTACGGTTGCCGGCGTTACGACTCCCTTTTTGGCCAGCGGATGGCCCGGCTCGTATATTTCAAACTCAAACGCGACAACCGGCTTGGGCTTTCGCTCCGGCTCGTACGATATTACGTTAACCTCCACCATCGGAACGATGAATAACGCAACCCTGCAGTATTCAACCGACGGCGCGAACTGGGTGACCAGGAACACCACCGATTGGCCGACCAACGCCAATGTTTTCCGCCCGCCCGGCAACGGCGTCTATTACTTTAGAGCCGGCATAAGTCAAGGAGGAGACGTCAGCGTATACGGCGGGCCCATCATTATTAACAATATCGACACGCAGGAGCCGCGCGTAACGGGCCTGCGTATACAAAACGCTGCGGGCGCATGGAATGCTTATGACGACGAATGGGTTATGCCCGGCACCGAACTAACCCTTGTGCGGAGCGCCGGCCCCAGCGGCGTCGGCGAGACGCGGGTAAAAGGGCCCGACGGGTCGGAGCTTAGCATCTATAACCAGTATTTCGAGGCGACGCAAAACGGCCCGCACACCTTTACCGCGCGCAGCGGCGCGGGCGTTTGGGCGACGGGCGGCAACATCTATACCCGTACGATCAACGTAGACGACGCCAAGTTTATCTCTAAGCCTTCCGTTACCGACGTGGGCGGCGACTTTAAGATACTGGCGCAAGCGTATTCCGATTCGGCCGGCTCTAAGGCTACCGCCGTACCCCTCAACTATTATTATTCCGTCGACGACGGCGCCAACTGGACGTTGATTGAGCAAGCCGTTCTCCCGGGTACCGATTGCGTGTTTAACGTGAATCGGAGCTTTAGCGCGGATTACGTCTTTAAGGCCGAGTCGGTGCTGGGGTTGGCATCCTCCGCGCAGTCGGATACGTACCCCTACGCTAAGCCGAACGAGAATGGGGACATGTCGGTCGCCCAGATCATGGGGTCGTTCGCGGATTTTTCGTTTACGGCGTCCGGCTTTGGGGATCTGGCGGATGATACCTCTAAGACATGGATCGTTTCGCCCGATCCGCCCGTAACGCCCCAAAACATGGTTGCCCAGTTTGTCGTATCGAGCGATTATTACTATGATTTGGGAGGCAACGCCCCGGGAGCTTACAAGGTATATTATCAAGTCAAGACGGGAAGCGGAAGTTGGAGTGCGGAGTACCCGATGTTGCCTGACGCAGATGAAATGAGTTGGTATTGCTGGATTCAGGCGACCAACGTTATCGTAGAAGTGTGTTTTATTTTGGTATATGACGAAACCGATTACATTAACGGCGGCAAAACTGACGGGATTGGGTGTGTGATGGGTTACGACACGGTCGAACAAGATCAAACCGTCGCCACCATCGAGGGTCGGTTTTTCGGCTCCGGTACGGGCAGTTTGGGGATGAACGACCAAACTTGGTACTCCGCGGGCAGCATCGAACTAACCCGTACAAATGAGGACGGCGGCTCCGGCACCGCATACCAGTACCGATTGCCCGGGGGAGCCTGGCAAAACGTTACCGGGGGCTTAGAGAGGAACATTTTGTACATCGGCGGCGAAAGCGGCGCCATATCAAGCTACGGCGGGGATATCGAGTTCCGCGCGACCCGCGCGTTGGGCTGGGATGTCGGCGCCACGGGCAACACCTATCCTAACGCCATTTGGAGCGATATCATCCGCGTACTGTGCCGCGTAGACGACACTGCTACGGCGTGGTACAACCAAACCCAACTCTCGCCGCATTATGAAAACTGGGCGGGCGGCGACTTAACCGTCACGCACTGGATTGAGGGCCCCAAGCAATTAACCCTTCAATTTACGCACGGCGGCAGCGGATTTGAAGAAATTTACTATTTGGTCGAGGGCAACCCGAACCCGCAATACATCGTATCCGGCGGCAATGTGGTGGCGGCCCCGTCGTTATTTACCCCGACCGACACCTCGGGCTTATCCCCGACCGCACAAAATAACAACTTGTTCGGTACGTTCTACGTGCCCCAAAACGGCAAGTACACTTTCTATGTGGGAAACCGCGTGGGCAAGCTCTTTGTCACCGAGACCCCGGCAGATATCAGGTTCATCGACAAAACGGTGCCGTCGTTTATCCTGTCGTCCAACTGGATGCTACAGCCTAACTCGCCGCAAGGCTACCAAAACACCGACGTGTTCTTTACGCTGATTCCGAACGCCATGGGCACGAGTAACGGCTTCCCGCCCGCCGGCGCCAATTATCAGTACCGAATCACCAACAGCTCCGACGGCACCACCTCCGGCATTTACGATACGGGCGGCTGGGTAACGCTGACTAGCGCCGAGTGGATTAACGACTCTTCGTATCAAATACGCATATTAGAGGACATCGCGAACAACGCGAAATACTTTGAGGGGACTTTAGAGTTTAGGGCCGTTTCGCTTACGGACGTAGTCGCGCCGAACGGCGGGGGCACCCTCATCCAATTTGTCAATGACAACAACGGGTTCAAATACCCGGTCTTCATCAAGATAGATGACGCCGCCATCAGCTTTACCGCCGAGGCGACCGTGATGGTGCCGACCCCGGATCCCGTTCCGATAAAGCTTTCGAGCGACGCCGCTATGCCCGTATATTATTTTGGCGGGCACCACGGGTTTGCCGACGCCGCGAGCGGATTTCTTTGGATGAACGAAACCGAAATCCCCGAGGAGTATTATGAGCCCGGTTCGGCCAAAGAGTTTGCAACGGAGTGGGGCACCTTTTGGTTTGTGCCGCTCGCGTATTTCCTTACCGAAAACCCCGAATTTGTCGATAGCTCTACCGGGTACTTTGCGGCCGGGGTCAACAACAGCTATTACTACTTTGTGGTAGCCGAAAAAGACGACCCCGGGCTGTTTGCGGCGCGGCGCGTCTCTATCAACAACTACCAGCCCGCCGAGCCCGAGCTGACCGTTACGAGCGACTATATTACAAACATTGTTAAGCTGCCGGGCGACAAAACGTATCCCACGGGTTGGAACTCCGGAGACGTTAAGTTCACGTTAGTTGCGAACAACGACTCATGGTATTACTATACAACTGATCCGGAGATGGCGCTTTTGTCCGGCACAAGCGGTTGGACTAAATGGGCGGAAGCAGGGGGCGAATTTACCGCGCCTATGACCGGCGACACGGACAACACATACCCATATTACACGTATTACTTTAAGGCGGTTTCGTTAAAGGGCGACGGCGTCGATTCCTTGGTAACCATGGTCACCTTTAAGATTGACTCGACCCCGCCGACGCTTACGGTGGAGTGCGACATCAAGGGTGCGCCCGGTTATTACCAAAGCGGCAGCCTTGCGATAAACGCGGCGGTCGGCGTCAGCGGCGGCACGCTGGAGTTTGACAACGACGGCACGTGGGAATGGGTTGCGGATTTGGACGAGGGCGGCGATACCTTCGCCGATGTCCTCCCCATCACGGCCAACGGCACCTATCGCTACCGGCTGACCAACGGCGCGGGGGTTGTGACGAACGCTACCGTCACGATTACCAACATCGACCGGCTGCCGGTCGGCTTTACGCTGGACCGCTCCCTCGACGGGGAGCAGTACGACGGGTCGCTGGCGGGCTGGCTGAGCGGAGATTTTTCGTTCACCATTGTGCCCAACGACGCGCCGGGCAGCGCCAATTACCCCAAGTCCGGCATTACGTATTATTATGCGTATGACGACGCCGTCGGTTCGGAAACCTGGATCCCGATTTACTTCGTGGATTTCAGCGGAAAAGTATACTATATTTCGAAGGCCGTTCTAAACTCTAACCAAGCCGACGACATGACGTGGTACAACGTGTATTACGTTGACGGCGGAAAAGTATACTGGTTGCCCGAAAACGGCCCCGCCGAAGAAGTGGCCGACCCGGCTGCGGATACCGAGTGGCAGGCTTTCTTAGACGCGTTTTTGGGCGAAATCGACAAAGATACCGGTTTGCCCGTTCCGCTCACCTTAAAGGCAAAAGACGACGACCACCCCTACCGTTTCCGCGCGGAATCGGGCTCCCAAGGGGTTACGCCCATCGCGGCGACCGGCGCGCGCGTTAGGGTAAGAATCGACAACACCGCGCCGACGTTCACGGTTGATTTCGTAACGGGTACGGCGTCCATGACCGGCTACGACACTTGGGCGAGCGACGATGTAAAATTTACGTTTGACAATACAAATTCGGATTTGATTAACGCGACGAATCTGGTACGTTATGAGTGGAAGAACGGCGCGTCGGGCGCTTGGTCGAGCGGCAACGTAGACGGCGACGTCTTTACCGCGCAGGCGAACGGCGTGTATTATTTCCGCGCGGTTACCGCTGCGGGTGTATACTCGGAAGAACCCGATTTAGGCCCGTATTATGTTAGGATTGACCGTAGTACGCCATATATTTCGGTGGTGCAAAGTCCTACCGCTTGGACGAACGGGGACGTTACGTTCACGCTAACCGGCGGCGCGACCTCCGGTGTTAAGGAGTTTCAGGTTCGCAAGTGGAACGGAACCGCTTGGGGCGATTGGACGGAAATTACCGACGCAGATTTTGGCGTCGGCGCGTTTAACTCAACCGCCGGCACCGGCAGCTTTACGGTGGAAGCGTCGGGAGTGGCCGAGGGTGACTTCGAGATTAGTCATTACCAGTTCCGGGTGTACAGCAACGCGAAATCCTACAGCGTTTGGGACGACGAAGCCGAACCCGACCCCGAAACTCCCAAGGGCGATTTCTATACCGCAAAGATAGATAAGGTAAAATTAGTGATTGCCGTTACTTCCGTCCCCGAGGCGCATGATTATACGGGCGGCGAGTATTATGTGTCCGACACCGACTATGTGGAGTTTACGCTCGGCCTTAAAGCGGGGGAATCCGTTCCCCCTTCGGGTGTGTACGGCTATCAGTATGTGAGGGATCCGGTGGGGTCGGATTCCGGTAAATGGAATTGGATTAATGTCGGCGATGCATCCAGCGCCGAAATCCTGGCCGGGCAATCCGGCAAGTACTATTTCCGCGTGATGTCTAACGCGGGTAAGCCCTCGGATTATCAAATTTGGAACGTCACAATCAACAGGGATATCGTTATATTCATAACGGCGATAGGCACGGCGCCCGCTTCTCAGCCGGTCGGCAACGTAACGTACGGCTCTTTGCCTTCAAATGGTAGCGCCACAGCCACCCCCGGCTATACGTTTATGGGCTGGTCGTACACCAACACCTCCGGCATATGGACGACGGCGGATGAGACTTTAACGGAAAGCAGTCCCTTAGCCACTTCCGGCACGCACACCTTGACTGCTTTGTGGCGGATGAACCAGGTTTCGGTGACGGCGGATAACGAGACGCATACGTCGGTTGCGGAGAATAACGTGACGCATACGTATGACCGTACAGCCGTTCCGATTACGGCGACCCCGAGTTTTGTGACCAGTGATCCGGATTCGCCCAATTATGTGTACCAGTGGGAAAAGGGCACGGTCGACTCCACCCCGAGCGCATGGGCAGAGGCTACAAACCGCGACAGACGTTTTGGTGAGAATCAGAGCTTTACGAATGTTTCGGACAGCGGATTATGGAAGCTGACGCTGACGGTTACGGGCGCTTTGGGCATAACGTCGGAAGCGGTTACGTATGTCCGCGTAACGATTGCGCCGCGAGAGATGGATCTCATACTGGACGAGGAATACGACGAGGATCTAACCGACGCGGGTAAGGCGAACTTTGACCTGGGCACGGTCGCCTGGGACGGCACGGTAAAGGCTCCTTTAATTTATATTCAATGCGGCGGTTATACGCTTGTCGAGGACGTAGACTACAAAATAACGAAAAAGCCAGCGACAGACGTCAGGAACGCGGGCAAGTATGGGTACGAGTTTACCTTTAGGGACAATTACGACGGGTTCGTGGTCGGCGTGTTTACAATCGAGATGCGCGTGCAGGTTTCGTTTGCCAACCTCAAACCCAGTCTTTCGCCTGTTGCTGCGGATATTTCTACCGTTATCGACGTGTTAACTGACGACAGTGGCGACGTGAATCGTTATTACGTCATGTTAAGGGGAGACGGCACGTACCAAAACCTGCCCGGCAAGACGGACATGGAAGCTGGTGTTAAGGGCTACACCTTTAAGGGCTGGTCGTTCGGCGGGGACACGACGAACCTTATTACAAACGGTCTGGATCATAAAACGCCGTTCAGCCATACGTTGTATGCCGTGTGGGAGTTAAAGGCCCCCGCCGTAACGATTGCGGGCGACGGCTACGCTACCGGCAAGCTTGAGTTCACCTACGACCGTCAGGCGCATATCATCACTGCCTCTGCTACCTTAGACGGAATGAGTGAGGGCATGTATACCTATACGTGGTACAAGGTTGGGGCACCGGATACGTTGCTTGGCTTCGGCGCGGAGCAATCGTTCACTAACGTTTCTCAAAACGGCGCGTATTACGTAATCGTGACGGTAGCCGATAACGTGGTGGCGCCGGCTTCCTCGGAAAAAATAAACTTTACCGTCAATATCCTGCAAAAGAGTCTCGGCACCCCCTTTGGAGACGGAGAAGACTTTGAAAACGGCGAGGGTATCACGGTTGAAATCGCGCCCGGCATATATACCGGTTTCGCGGTAGAGCCTACCGTTATCGTACGGCATAACGGCGTCGCGCTGCTGACGACGGAGTACTACTTTTCTCCGTCGAATGCGACCACATCCGAGGATCATCTGATAATTATCTATCCGTCAAGTTCCAACTCCAACTATACGGGCAACGCGTACGGTACGTTCACGATTGTGGACAACTCCAGCATCATTCTGTATACGCCCATCAGCACGGTTTTCAAGGGTAGCGTTCAGGCTGTCGCGGGCATGTATCCGGAGCTCCCCGATCCCGAGCCTTATCCCGGCTATCAATTCCTGCGCTGGGAATATAACGGAAAAACCGCCAAAGAGGGCGAAGATCTTCTCGCGCCCGGCAGCCACATGCTGACGGCGATATGGGAGATTAACCAAATTGTCGTCACCAACCTTGCCGCGCTTGAAGTAGACACCGTGTATACGCGCGCGCCGCACTCCCGCACGGTGGCGTACGGATTTACGCCGTCCGCGCCGGCGGCAGGCGTTGCCTATACCTACGACTGGGTGAAAGGCACGGACACGGGTGGGTCTTGGATTCCGGACGAAGACGCTATGACAAAATCGGGCTCGTTCGTATCCTTTACTAACGTAAACGAAAGCGGCGTATGGAAGCTGACGGTTACCGCCACCGGCGCGGGCTACTCCACCATGGCGGTAGAGTACGTGAGCGTTTCTATCACCGAAAAGTCCTTGGCGACAACGGATACCGCCTCTCCCGGCCCCGTGACCATCGTTATTCCGGCGCGGGACATCGGCCCGACCTATTCGCTCACGGATATTAAGGATTCTATGACCGTCAGCTTCAACGGCGCGCCGCTCGTAGAGGGCACAGACTACACGCTGTACGAAATAACGGGCGGGCTGTACAACGTGGCGAGGTCGTATACCTTTAGGTTTACGGCTGTGGCGGGTAGCAATTACAAGGATTTCCGTGACGTTGACTTTGTGATATCCAGCAACGCGACGGTTACCTTTGTGACGCTGGTCGGCACGGCGCCCGCGCCGATTTTATTGACCGGCAACGGCTATTACTATGCGTCGGGCGTGGGCACCGCGCCGCCCGCCATCACCGCCACGGGCTACGATTTTGATTGCTGGGAGTATAACGGCACGCCGATCGCTTCCGACGGCGAGCTGCCCAAAGTTTCCGGGGCGTATGTGGGCAGCCACGTACTTACGGCAAAATGGAAGCTTAAGGATCCCTCCGTCACGGTAGACGGTATCGACGAGGCGTATAATTGGAGCCCGCACACGACGGAAGCGTTCGCGAACGTGGACGGCATGACCGAAAACGATAATATGATATTCACCTACGAGTGGAGCAAGGGCGGCGACGTAAGGGCGAGCAAACTCCTCAACGTAACCAACGTTTCCGACAGCGGCGATTGGACGCTGACGGTAACCGCGCGCGATCCGTTCTACGGCCTGGAATCCTCAAAAACCTTTACCGATGTCGTGAACGTTAAAATTACTCCCGTAGATTTAGTCGATGTGACGATTCTTTTGCCGTCCAGCCCCTACAACGGCACGGCGGTACTCGCGCCCTCGTACTGGATTACGTACATGGGCAGGCCGCTGACGATAGGCACGGATTATTCGCTGGACGAGGTAGACAGGCCGGGTGGGGGATATTTAAATACGGGGTCATACGACTTTGTATTCAGCGGAATTGCCGGCGGCAACTTTGTCGGCGAAAAGACGGTTGTTTTTGAGATTTTCAACAACATCACCATTTATTACTACTCCGAGTTACCCGGGCTGCGTAATCCCGGCACAAGCTACGGCGACGACGCGGAGTGGTTTATGCCTGCGGCCGGCGACAAATACCCGGTGTTGCCGTCCAAGGAGTTTATGGAGGGTCTGGCAACAGATGCGGGCTATAACGGAGGCTACGAATTTGTTGGTTGGCGAACCAGCTTGGGCGCTTCGGTAGCAGCGGGCGGCGCCATTACCTCTACGGCGGGCATCTCCGTCGCGTTGACCGCAGTGTGGAAGCTTCTCGCACCCACCGTTGATCTGAACGCGGGCAAAAACGCCGCCGAGGACAACCGGTACGAAATCGGCGGCGAATACGAAATCGGCCGGTGGTACGATGTTACGGCGGAGGGAGCGCATCCCGACGCGATGTCGTTTACCTATGTGTGGGCAGCGGACGGCGGACAGATCGGCAGCAACTTCGAATCCTCCGGCGCGTATATGCGGGTTAGCAATATAGCGGGCAGCGGCTGGTATAAGGTGACGGTAACGGCTCACGGACAACTGGGCTTATCCGCTTCGGTAACCGAAAGGGTGTACGTAACCATTACGCCGCGCTCGGCAAGCGCTCTTACGATAACCGTTCCCTCCGTATACTTTGACGACACACCAAAATTGCCCGATATCCGCATTTACGACGAAGCCTACCGACTCGTATACGGAACGGATTACACGACCGACCGGGGCGATACGTGGCGTGCGACCAACGCGGGCACCTACCCGATCGAAATTACTTTTATCAACAATTACTCCAACAACGGCGTGGTCTACAAGCCCGACTTTGTGATAGTAGGCGCAACCGTAACGCTTGTCGGGCTGCCGCAGAATTCGGCGTACCAATTCACGACGGAATTCGGTGTGCTGACGCAGACTCCGGACGGCAAGTACCAAAACCTGCCCGATGCCGATACGATGAACGCATTGGAGGGAGCTGCCGGCTACACGTTTGTCCGGTGGGAATACGTTGGTTATGAGGCGACGGTACCCGTAGCAAACACCGAGACGTTGCCGTACTTTGGTAACCATCAGGTGCGCGCGGTATGGAACCTAAAAACTCCGTACGCCAACGCGCCGATTGTCAATGTGGTGGACCGCGGGTACAACCACACGCAGACCACCACCTTGTCGGTGCCCTATACCCACGATGCGGTCGGCATCCTCTATACGTACTCGTGGGGTTACAATGCGGCCGAGGCCAACAATTATGTGGCGATCCCCGGCGCGGTGGGTGCAACATACGGCGTAAAAGACGTATCGCAGTCGGGCTTCTACCGGCTCACCGTTACCGCGTGGGACGGCGGCGCCGTCGGGTTAGGGCGCTCGGCGTCGGCGAATTTCTATATCAAGGTAAATATCGATGCTAAGCAGATGACGGCATCCAACATCAGCGTTACGCACGTTAATTACAATGGGAACTCGCAGCCCCCTTATTTTACCGTTACGGATGATGTAAGCGGTAATATCTATACACTTACGCAGAGCGACTTTGACATTACCTACATTTATCCCGACTACGTTACCAATGGCATATTCAATTATGCCGGAGAATACAAGCTCGTATTTGTATTCAAGAACAATTACACCCAAGCCGGAGCGAACGTTACCGTATCGTATTTCATCCGTCCGACGGTGCTCACGTTTGTCGAAGCCAGCCTCAAGGGTGTCACCAACCCCGGCAACTATGACGCAACGTACGACGGGAAATACCCCACACTGCCCAACTTGGGTACAAAGAGCGGAGACGATTACTACATCGCCGGATACCGGTTTATCGGTTGGTCCACTACGCCGGACGGTAAAAATATCGTCGAAGCGGGCAACGGGTTATCGCAGGTTACAACGCATGGGCTTTATGCCGTATGGGAGCTCTTGCCGCCTACCTTTGCGGCCGTTACGGCGGAGACACAATACATCCGTACCTACGATTTCACCGACGAGACGGTGCTGTCCGTTACGACGGCGCACGAGCTTACAAGCGGACTAACCTACTATTACAAATGGGAGCGCAGCGCGCCGGACTCGGGTGCGCGCTCATTGCTCGAGAGTACAGGCAATTCGCATTCGGTCAAAGACGTTAAAGATTCCGGATGGTATTATGTGACGGTTTATGTAAGGGACGCCGAAGGCTTAATTTCGGAGGAATTAACGCACATATTTAAGGTCGCAATCAGCCAGAAGCTAATGGCAGCGGGTAACGTGACGATAGGCGAGCCTATGTTTACCGGCGTGGAGTATTCGGCCGCCACGATAGGCTCCTTTGTCACGGTTACGGACAGGGTAAACGGGGAGGTGTATACGCTGCTTTTAAACACAGACTACACGATTGACCACCTTGAGAACACTTACTTTGCAGCTGACGAGTATACAATCAGACTCAACTTTACCGGCAACTACTCGGGCAGCTTCGTCGTATCGTTCAACATCAAGCCCATAGCAATCACTTTATACACCGACAGGGGAGAATTGCTTACCGGCAGCGTATACTCGTACGACGGGCTTTATCCGGCGCTTCCCACGATAGCGGACATCCCGGGCTTTAGGTTTATCGGCTGGAAGTATAACAATGTGCCTGTTGCAGAAGGGAGCGGGCTTTCGATTTACGGCGTCCACCAACTGGTCGCGGTATGGCAGTTGACGGATCCCGTCGTTGGCGGGACGGCCAAGGTAGAGCGCGGATACAACCGCCTGGTCAGCACTACGCTCACCCCGACGGTGACGCACGCATACGTGGGCGTGGGAACGGTAACGTATTCCTATGCGTGGTACTTCAGCAGCACCGACGCGGACGGCTACGGCCTGATAATCGGAGAGAGTGCCTCGTTCACCGGCATTGTCAACGTGTCGCAGTCGGGGTGGTACAAGGTAGTGGTAACGGCCCACATGGCAGGCGAAAACTCTTCAAACGGCGTAGCGTACGAATTCCAAGTAATCATTCACCCTAAGGAGATTACGGAAGGCGACTTTGACATTCAGTCCAAGGGTTATTCGGGCGAGGGGCAGCAGCCTAATATCCAGATCCTTGACGGAACGTACACGCTATCGTTGGGCACCGACTATTTGATGAGCCCGCCGAACGTAACGGAATACACCCTTATGGGCGATTATCCGATTGAGTTTACGTTCATCAACAACTACGTGGGAGACGTTACCAAAATATTTATGATACGTACGGCGCGCGTGACCTTTGAAAATGTGAAGGGCATGTTGCCGGACGACTATTTTGTAGAAGTGACCGAGGACGGGTATTATCAAAACCTGCCCGTGCTCGAAGGCGTAACGGGCTACACGTTTGTAGGTTGGCAATACCAATTCCCGGCGTCCGACGCGACTGCCATCGTGGATAACGGCGAGCGGATTCGCTCGTTCGACCACCATGTGCTTACGGCGGTGTGGAAGCTGGGCGGAGAATTCGGCTCCGGCATCGGCAGCGCGATGATTAGCGGCGTGCCGGAGGGGCTTGAACTGGAACGCGGCTACCAGTACGGCATCGTAAATTCGCTGATGTTTTTAAAGAACCCGCTACTCACCGATCCCTCCTATACCTTTACCTATCAATACGCGCGGTGGAACGGTTCGATGTGGGAGGATATCGAGGGCGCGGTTACCAACGGTTATTCGGTAACCGACGTAGCCGATTCCGGCTTATACAGGCTTTCTGTTACGGTCGACGACGGCGAGCGGGTCATCGAATTGTCGTATGTGTTCGACGTTAAGATTACCCCGCAAGTATTGAGCATAAAGAACATCGAGGTAATGGTGGGCGGCGACGCCTTGCAGATGACGTATGTCGGCTCCGGCCACCTGTATTACCCGGTCATCGTTGTCAGAGACAACTTCGGGCGTGTGCTTGTAAAAGAGACCGAATTCACGTATGAGGGCGTTGAGGCTGACGGTATGGGAACCTACCCCATTAATGTGACGATTCTTAGCGATAACTACGTTGCAGACCCGAAATGCCCGTGCTACGTCGACGAAAAAACCATTCAAGCCGAGCTTCTGATAAGCGACGAAGTCATCATCGTATTCTTAGGCTATAAAGACGCCGTGCTTGAGAAGCCGTATTTGAGTATCACAATGGAGGACGGCAAATACTACTACCCCGAGCTTCCCACTCCGGGCAACGGCATGGACATGACCCTTGTCCCCTCAAGTTACGAATTCCAATACTGGTCGACGACGCCGGACGGGGCGAACCGCATAGATGGCGGCGAGGAGATTGTGCCCCCGGTAAGCGGCGTGCTGTACGCGATATGGGTCTTTAATCCGGGCGGCTTAACCGACCCGGACGACGGCATTGGCAGCGTGTTCATTACGGGCGTGGCGGAAGGGTTCACCTTAGATCGCGGATACCGGTTGGGCGTAACGAATGCGCTCACGTTTGAAAGGAACCCCGGTTTCTCGATTACGGCGCAGTTCTCTTACGCTTGGGCAAAATGGGACGACGGTGAATATAAACCGATTGCCGGAGCATCCTCAAATACGCTTTCGGTCACGAACGCGCGGGATTCCGGCCTATACAGGCTTTATGTTACGGTGTCCGACGACGATATGGCTCCGGTCGTTGTCGAATACGACTTTACGGTTACGATTATCCCGCAGCTGCTGACGGCAGACGACATATTTGTGCCGATGCGCAACGACATCGTCCTCCCGCCGACCGTCTTTGTTACGGACCGTTACAAGGTCTTGCTTAGCGAGGGCGCGGATTATACAATGGTCGTCAACGGCGGCTTAGAGATTAAGACGTCCGGCACGTACCCGGTGGAAATTACGTTCACCGACGGCGGCAATTACTATGTCACGACGGAAGGCAACTACTATGTTGTTGTGGACTACGTAATCAATGCGGATATTATCTACTTTGTCTCTTACATGACCGCAACGATTTCCGAAAAGTTCATCAACATTACCGGCATGACGGTTTACCCCGAACTGCCTATGTTAACCGAACTCCCGTTCGGCTACACCTTCCTCGGTTGGTCGACGACCGGCGATGCGACGGATGTGGTGGAAGCGGGCGGAACAATCGGATTAGTCCGTACCTTAATCGGCGTCTGGAAGTTTAACGACAACGGCCCCGACGGAGACCCGCCCGGCATTGGCGAATACCCGACCGGCTCCGGCGAGTACCCGGGCCTTGGCATCGCGCAGATCGATTCTTCGGGCATCCGCACCTTAGACCGCGATTACAGCTTCGGCGTAACCAACGTGTTAAGGTTTGACCGGAACCCGATGTTTAGCTCGGCCTCGGCGGAGTTTAGCTACGAGTTCACCAAGGGTGGAGCGACCGTCGGAACTTCGAATACGCTTTCGGTTACGAACGTCAAGGATTCCGGCACGTATGTGCTTACGGTGACGGTAACGGACGGCGATATGGAGCCTTTCGTGGTGACCTATGAGTTTGAAATTTCCATCCTCCCGCAGGAATTGACGGCGGCGCAAAACATTTCGGTGCCGGGGCAGACCACCGGATACCCCGACCCGAACTACCCGGTCGTTACGGTTGCCGATAACGGCGGGCGCGAACTTTCGCAGGGAACCGAATATACGTTTGTCTCATACGGCGGCAGCGTTATCCCGGGCGCAGGCGATTATCCCGTGGTAATAACGCTTGATTCCGACGGCAACTATATCGTAATCGGGCCCGGCACGGTTTCTCAATACGAAATTGCCGTTACCTTTACGGTAAGCAGCGAGGCGTTTTTAAGCTTTACAGGCTACAAGACGGCAATCCTAATGATCGCGGCTCCGATCGAAATAACCGGGTTTACGCAATACCCCGAGCTTCCCACGCCGGATAACAACGGCTTGGTCAACATTCCGTTCGGCTACGTGTTCCTCGGCTGGTCGACAGACGGCACGAAAGCCGGCATTGTGATCGGCGGCACGGCGATTGCCGACCCGGCCGTCAGCCATACGCTTACGGCGGTTTGGGAGTTTAAAAATGAAGAGGGCGACGAAGAAGGCCTTGGCGAATACCCGGCCGGTTCCGGCGAATACCCGGGTCTCGGTGTCGCGCTTATCGCGGGCGCAAAGAGCGACGACGGGATGTTGTCCCGCGCGGCCGTTCCTGCTCTGACGATTAACCGTACTTATCGGTTCGGCATGTCTAACCAACTCATGTTTGTGCGCAGCCCCTCGTTCAACTCGGTCACGGCAGAGTTTACGTTTGCTTGGGAATGGGACAACTACGACGGCGGCGGCTATAGGCCCCAAGGCACGTCCGATACGCTTTCGGTCACCAACACATGGGATTCCGGTTCATATATGCTTTACGTAACGGTTTCCGACGGAAGCATGGAACCCTATACGGTAATCTACTATTTTGACGTAACCATCAACGCGCAAATCTTGACGGCGGACAATGTTTACGTTCCCGCAAGCTTCAGCCTTGACGAGCCTATCACCCCCGAACGTATTTGGGTAACCGATCATGACGGGCGTCTGTTGACGGCGGGCAACGAGTTTGAGGTGGTTCTAAACGGAGGAACTCCCATTCCCGGAGCCGGAACTTATCTCGTTGAGATTACGTTCACGTCGGGTGGAAATTACTTCGCGACAAGCGTCGGCAACTATGTTCTCACCGTTGACTTCACGGTAACCGACGGCCCGCCTCCGATTACGCATATACTTACTTTTGCGGGTTACAGGGGCGCTGCGCTCGGCTTTGGCGGCACGGAACTTACAAATTATTGGATTGACATAACGGGAACAGCCGCATACCCGGCGCTGCCCGTTGTGGTGGCCGACAAGCCGTTCGGTTTAAAGCTAGTCGGCTGGTCTACTACGGCGGACGGGAAGAATGTTGTGCAAGCGGGCGACCCGATCGATCCCAAGGCAAGCCGCACGTTATACGCGGTATGGGAGCTTGACCCGGACGACATCGGCGACCCGTCGGGACTTGCCGGCTTTACGCTGGAAAAGAGCGCCGACGTAAGCAGGGAATATGCGTTGGGCGTAAGCGATGCGCTGAGCCTCAACTTTACGTACATTCTACCCGAGGTCAACATCACCTACACGTACGATTGGTTCAAAAACGGAGTGTCGATACCGCGCCCGCCTCTATCTAACGGCGTCAACTCGATAACGGTAACCGACGTCACCCACTCCGGCTTCTATACCGTATACGTAACGGCGACCGATCCCGAGGGCGCGACGGCTGTCTTCGATATCTTTTCTTTCACGGTTAACATTTGGCGGCAGGATATTTTGGAAGAAAACATTACGATAACCCCGGGGAATTGGAACTTTGGCAACGCCGTACCCATGACGATTCAGGTTACGGGCAAGGGCGATGAAATCCTGGTTCTCAACGCCGATTACACGGTGGAACGTCAGGGCTCCCCGAACAACGGCTATATGGGCGAGCAGACGGTAACGATTATCGGAATCAACAACTACGTCGGCATACTTGCCGTGGCGGTCGAAGTCCCGAGGATTCAGATTACGCTCAACAACATGGGACGCGGAGACTTAACGACGAACCCCGTATTTGCGACCGACAACGGCGAATACCCGACATTGCCGACGGCTCCCGGGTTCAATGAACCCGGCTATGAATTCGGCGGCTGGTGGTACGGAAATGAACAAGTTTTTGCCGCCAACAGCTTAAAGAGCGCCGACCTGAATCAGTCTCTAACCGCGAAATGGACGCTTTTAAAGCCCGGCATAGATCAAACGATCAACGGCGCGGCTAAGAGCGCGGGCAGCGGCGTGTACGACAGAAGCAAGACGTACGATCTGAAGGGCGAAGCCAGCCACTTGGCAGACGTTTCCTATTCCTACGCTTGGACCTATTCTAAGACGGGTACGGCCGGATCATATAACACGCCGCTCGCAAGTTCGGCGGATACGTATTCCGGGATACAGAACGTTTCGGAGAGCGGCTACTACAAGCTGACGGTTACGATTCGGCATACTTTGGGCGGGATTGAGATGACGCAGTCCGAAGAGGCCGTCTTCTACATTGCCATCACGCCGAAGCCGATTGCTAAGAACCAAATCAGCGTCAATCAGGCCGCGTGGACCGGCGACTTACAGGGCCCGACGTTCACCATCATGGACGGCGCGTACCGCTTGAATTCCGACCGCTTGGATTACGCGGCGATTCCCTCCAAGAATTATACCGACATGGGCATCTACATGGTGTTGATTACGTTCCCCGAGGGCGGCAACTACATGGCGGGCACGGGATCGGGCTGGTACACGGACACAATCGTTGAGGGCGAATACGAGTTTACCCCGGCAGAGGCCGGCACAGGCACGTTCGGCATCCTGATGGAATACGAGATCCCGCTCATCAAGATTACGTTCAATCTTAACGGCAGGGGCGTCGACACCATTGGGGAATTCATGTACTCGACCAAGGACGGCAGGTACCAAGATTTCTTCGAAGCCGGTTTCGTCCCTTGGCAAGACGGTTACGTCTTTATGGGCTGGCGGTTTGGAGGGCTAGACGGGACGAATGTTTACGTTTGGGACTTCGGCTCCGGTGTTTACAAGTTTGTCGGTGACGATCAGGCTGACCTACGCCTCGGCCGCGATCATGTATTGTATGCATGGTGGGAATTGAGTACTTTGGATATACGGCAGTCGGTAACAACACGCGACGGAAGCAACATAGCGCCCGCGTTTATTCCGATACTCCCGGCTGAGGATGTACTCCCGGTTGCGGATACGATAGTCGACACATTCAGCAAAGATAAGGTTCATCTTTTGGAGGTGTTTCCGCCTAATTCTCAAGCGCTCACCTTTACCTACAGCTATACGTGGCAGAAATTGGAGCCTGGTTCGGGACTTTGGGTCGCGGTGGATGGAGCACGCATATTTACTTCTACTGCTGCGGGCGAAGAAACTACAGACGCAGGTTATAGCAGTTATTGGGTGAAGGACGTTGCGGACAGCGGCACTTACAGGGTAGTTATATACGTTACCGACAAGGTGTCCGGTAGCGGAGACATACACCATCCTCCCGTCACATTAACCTTCACGGTTTCGATTACCCCGATCTTAGCGGACGATTTAACGATTTGGCGGGATACGCCTTTAAGCTTCACGGGCAACCCGCATGTGTTGGATACGACGGTGACGGTTAAGGCCACGGGCGTGGTCTTAGAGCGCGGCGTCGACTACGACGTGACGGTAAATCCGGGCACACTGCGCAACATGGGCACGTACACGGTAACGTACATCTTTAATGACAACTACTATAGTGCAACTCCGGTGACGAGAGAGCTTGTGATTACTCCTATTATGGTAACGCTCGCCAATCACAAGGGTGCGGCGCTCGGAACGTACGGCGTGTCGAGTACTTCGTATCTGACGGCGGCGGGCGTGTTCCAAAACCTTCCTACGCTTACGGGCGTCTCCGGCTACACGTTTGTCGGCTGGGAATATGCCGACAAGGTAGCGGTAGCCAACACGAATCCTATCGTCGTTGCTTTTGCCCCGGACGATGCCGTGACTTTGTATGCGGTATGGACGCTGAACGCTCCTACCGTTACGGTATCCGAGGTTGTGGCCGGCGCGTTGACGCCGTCCGGCGACACGTTCACGTTTAGCGGCGGCTACAAGGGCAGCGCCTACGTGTTTACGGCGGCCGGCTCGGTCGGCGGATTGTCGGCGGACAAATTCACTTATACCTGGA
>Ga0123356_10000713_pt1 | contig 36841 bp, 31 predicted proteins | sample TergutEmb28metaG_2_FD_92546 | JGI IMG/M metagenome (GOLD analysis project Ga0123356, IMG submission 92546) | Embiratermes neotenicus P3 segment gut microbial communities from Petit-Saut dam, French Guiana - Emb289 P3 | ecosystem: Host-associated > Arthropoda: Insects > Digestive system > Gut ...
AGCCGCCCTCCTTCAATTGCCGGAGAACCTGCGGAAAGTCATCGACGAAACCCATTACATCGGCCCTTTCCAGAACACCGAGCGTCCCCGAAAGCGGGATATGCCTGGATCGCGCGACAGTACGGCCGATCTGTTCGTCAATCAACAGCACGTCTGCGTGGACAGCTTCAGCAAGCAGAATCGCTTCTCGTTCACCGCGGTGCAAGCTGACAGGAAATGCGGCTCCTGCATCGGGGACGGTTCGAATCTCAAGCCAGGAAGGCCCGGAAAGCACGAAGCTGCGTACAATCTCCGGAGTCCTGCTATCGGTTAACTCTTCCTGTACACCAATAGGGACGAGCACCTTTTCGAACAATCGCCCGAATAGGGCCTCTCGACCGATAGCGATGAGGTAACGAAGCGGTGTGGTGTTCGACACGGCGATCATGCCGTGGCGCTAGCGGGTACGGCGCGACGCCGCTTCAAACAAGGCCGCTTCGCGATCCAGGTCCTGTTCCGTAATGACCGAGAGTGGGACGTGATGTTGTCCCAGAAAATCTTCGGTCTCGACTCGGGAAAGTCCGAGCATTTCTGAAACCTGGTACAGAGTGAGAGTCTGGTCCCGATACCCCTCGAGAGCCAGGGCTTCCAAGGCTCGGCGCGTCAGATCGCCGCCAGCGGAGAGTTTGCTCGCGACTTCATCGGGAATATGTAAGGTCACTTCCATCCGGTTAAAGTCTAGCATGAAGTATTGCCTACGGTTGCCTTTAGCAAGGCAGTTGTTCCGGACAAGCATCGTCACTTCCTCGAAGTCCGTTCGTACCCGGCGCGGTTCTTGAAGCGGACTCTCAGATAACGCGGAATTATGGGCTACATCATCCGCGAACTCATTGGGCTTCGCGGAACGGAGTGCATCGTTTGGCTCGGCCAGCAATTGCCGGGTGACCCTTCCCCTGTCTTCGGATCTTCGCCGAAGTCGTTGAACGTTGAACGTTGAACGCGTGTATGCGTCCAGCTTGAACGGTCAGTTCAGCCGCCGGGTCATGCGTGCACGTCCTTACAATCAACTCGAACCCGGAATTCCTCTTCACAACACTCTTGCCCTACCGGCGCTTTGGAGAACGTGCCCGAATTCCTGCTGACCGCAGCATTGTTTGGGGAGTATGCAGGGCAATCCCTGGTTGAGTGGTCGCGCGCCTCCGCAGCCCTGCTGTGAACCCCCTTCGGGCATAGAGAACAAACTGACGCTTATGATTGTCCCGACCGTAGTCGGTCCGAGACGCACGCTGCATGAGTTCGTCGAGCACATTCTCACCGACGAAATCTCTCCACCACTTGCACTCGCCGTAAAGCATCGATCCGTCGAGCAGTCTGCCAGCGATATCGATATCGTAATCGGCTTGCCATATTCGACCGATCTCCTGCGCGGGGGCGGAGAGGGACTCCTGGGAGAATCGCCGGGCGTGCTCGCGACAGATCTCTTCGAATGCTCTCCCCATGAATTCATCCAGGTTAGGAGCGATCTGATGTCGCCAGATGTCGGCACCAAAGCCTTGGGCGACACCAGAAAGGTTCAGCTGCACGAAACGGTACCAGAACGCGACCAACGGGTCGGCAATGAAGTAGCGCCGGTCGCGCTGCTTCGGACTTGCGTCCATCGACTTAACGATGCGGATCAAGCGCATGCGCTCGAGCTTCTCCAGGTAGGGACCCAGTGCTCTGGAGTCGCTGATTTCCCTTACTCTGCCGATAATGTCTCCGTGCTTGGTACACCCACCGGCAATGGCAGACAGGACGCTCGCGTACCTGGAGACTTCTCTCAGTTCCGACTGCAGGAGAACGATTGGCTCATCAACCAGACTGCCTGTCTCGATCAGCAGCACTCGCATGATGTTGTTCTCGAGCGTTGCTCTACGATCTAGGAGCTCGAGATAAAACGGCATTCCGCCGAATACACCGTAGGTCTCCAACTTATCCTCAGCTCTATACCGGGGAACAAATTGCGCCGCTTCGCGAAAGGACAGCGGAGCCAAATCCAACGCCAAGGTCTTTCTCCCATACAGAGGATTGCGTTCGGCGAGGAGCTCTTCCATGTGGGAAATCACCGAGCCGCAGAGCAGGAGTTTCAAATTTCCCGGTCGAACCGCTCCAGAATCCCAGAACTTCTGAACAACGGATGGCAGGGCGGGATCAGCATCGGCTAGGTACGGGAACTCGTCCAACACAACGATTAGGCCTGGACGGCGCTCGGCGGCGCGTGCCAAATAGTGGAGCACCGCCAGCCAGTCGGTGATTCCTGCTAGGAGTTCGTCGCTGCCCAGAGTGCGAGAAATCTCGACCTTGAAAGCCTCGAGACTCAGGGAGGAGGTAATCCGAGTGGCCTGATAAAACACGTGCGCCTCATCCTTGATTGCTTCCCGGATCAAGGTGGATTTGCCGACGCGTCGACGTCCGTAAATGACCGCGAGCGAAGGACGAGGTGATCCAAGTTCTCCGCGCAAAAGGGCGAGCTCGTTTTGGCGTCCGATGAACATTTAACTAACTTAATTTATATTAGGTTAATTTAGATTAGATTATTTGGTCAATAGCGGCGATCGAGATGGGTGGGGAGTCAAGAGCTAACGTCTTCCATGAAAACCTGAATATTTTTCAGACGCCGGGGGAAGAGTCCGCGAGAGTTCTTCAATCGCCGGGAACGTGTCTGGTTTGGCCTGATCTCCAGAGATGTTCAAAGCGCGTCCATTCGGGACGTACCGATAGGGAGGGTCAGGAGGATCAATCGCGAAGAAATACAGCCCCGAAACCCGGAGTTCTCCCATTCTATAGTCCTCTCGCTTAGACCGTTCTGGGTTTCCGAAGTCGCACGCCATACGCAGGGCGGCAGAGCCGCCCACGTAGTCGATCTTCACACTGTGGAGTTCCCCATCATGGAACCCGTTTGGCAGCTCCTTGTCTAACTCCTCGAAAGTCATTTGAAAATCTCCAATCGTGCTGGCCTTTAAGGAACTGATGCCGATGACATAGTGTCTGTGGAAAACCGTGTGGTTCCACACATGCAAATCGTGTGGTTCCCTCTATTCCATTCTCCTCCAGGTGGCTCGATATTTAAGTCACGCTGGTTTTCTGAAAGGGGACATGAAGCTCCTGATGGTCGAGACAATTCCGGCGTCCGGCGTGTGATCAGGAGCTTGCTAGCCAGCCTGGCGGATGAAATTCGCGAGGCCCGGACGGCGACCAGGCCGCTGCAGGGCCAACCGTGTCCTTGTGGATTTTTTCCCGGGCAAATTTCATGGAGAGTGGTGAGGGCATCGTAGTCCCGGTTTGATTCGAGAGAGTTCCTCTGGAATTCACGTTTCCGGTCTTTCGGAAACTGGTATAGCCAGACACAATTGTTAGCCGGTTCATCGTTTGTGGATTCTGTCGTGGAAAAAAAGTTGCTAATTGGCCATGGCGAAGCCATGCCTGAAGCAAAAGCGGTGGGGAGTGCGTATGTGTAGCTGTGGCGCAGGTTCAAGCATCGCAATCAGTACCCGATTCACCATCGTCGTCGCGCTTTCGGGAATCATCGCCGCGCAAACCGGTCAGGCGCCGACGCAGCCGGCGGCTCCCGTATCCCAGACCGCGATCTCCGGCCCAACCCCCGCAGCTCTACAGCCGCGGCATCCCCGCTATCGGGTGATGCCTAGCGACGTGCTGGCGGTGTCGTTCCCGATCTCCCCTGAACTCAACTTCACTCCCACTGTGCAGCCGGACGGCTTCATCAGTATCGCGAACGTGGGGAGCGTATACGTCGAGGGGCAGACGGTTACAGAAATCGTTGAGACCCTGAAGGCCGCGTACGCCAAAGTTCTACATGATCCGATCATCGCGGTGGATGTGACAAATTTCCAGCCCCCGCAGTTCACCGTTCTTGGCCAGGTGGGAAAGCCTGGACAATATCCGCTGCGCGTTGAAACGACGGTGTCCCAAGCGATCGCGGTCGGTGGCGGCTTCCTTCCAACCGCCAAGGGTCAGGTGTTCGTGTTTCACCGCGTGTCAAGCGAGTGGGTTTCGGTTACGAAGTTCCATGCGAAGAAAGTCTTGCGGCAAGGCAAGAAGTTGCAGGAGGACGCGCTCCTCCGACCCGGCGACATGGTCTTTGTGCCGGAGACCTTCATCTCCCATTTCAGGCAATTCGTTCCGTATGCCACTGGCGTTTCGCTTAATCCCTCCGGCGTTCTTTTCTAAATCGTAATTGGGGGCTCTCCATGATGAGAGCGTAGGACCAGCTCAGGCATGGATACCATCATCCAAAAGAAATCCAGTCCGACTCTACGCGACCTGCTCGCGCCGTTCTTCCGCCAGAAAAAATTGCTCGCCTGGGTATTCGCAGCGACACTTCTTGGCGCAATCGGGGCCGCCGTCCTCGCCGCCGGGACCCACGAGGCCAGGATGGAAGTGCTCGTCGAACAGGAACGTCTGGATCCCAAAGTGTCGGCGGACACAAATATGCCCGCCCCGGCGACGCCTCCGGCGGTAACCGATGAGTCCATTAACGCCGAGGTTGAACTGCTGCGGAGCCCGGACCTTCTCGAGCAGGTTGTGATCGCCTGCGGCCTTGACCAGCGGGAACGAAAGTCGCTCGTCTACCGCATGCTCGGGCGGCACGAGGACGCGTGGTACCTCGCCAAGGCAACCGACCACCTTTCCCACAAGCTGAAGATCGATGTTGTGTCCAAAACCAACATGATCGAGGTGATGTACACGGCCTCGGACCCCAAGTTGGCCTACGACGTGTTGCATACCTTGAGCGAGCTCTATCTGGCAAAACACCTGGCTGTCCACCGGCCGAAGGACTCCTACAAAATTTTTGCCGATGAGGCCGCGAAGTACTTGAAGGCCGTCGAGGATTCCGAAGCTCGTCTTGCCGAGTTCGGGCAGGAATCGGGCGCCGTAGAGCCGGATGTACAGCGGACGGGGCTGGCCCAGGAAGCCGTGACCGTTACCGGCGCACTCTATGCGGCCAAGCGAGCCATCGCCACCGACGAAATCCGGATTGCGGATGAACAAGCCCGGATGAGCTCGACGCCTGAGCGGTCGCGAACCCAGGAGACGACGTCCTCCGCCGAGGCCCTCCTGCAGACGTTGCAGGGTAATCTTCTGACTGCGCAGCTCAAGAAGACACAACTGCTTCTAAAGTACGAGCCCAGCTATCCGCTCGTACAGGAGGCGCAGCAGGAGCTCAACGAGACGCAGGCCGCGATCGCGGAGGCCATGAAGCAGCAATATGTCGTCCACAGCACCGATCGAGACCCGACCTATGAACTGATACGGGAAGACGTCGCGAAGACTAGGGCCGATCTCGCCTCGCAGCAAGCGGCGGCAACGGCGCTTCAACAGAGCCTGGATGGCATCGAGCGCCAGCTGGTGGACTTGAACCAAAAGGCCCTCCGCAACGCGGACCTGGCGCGGGAGGTCAAGGCCAATGAAGACAACTATCTTCTCTATGTCTCGAAGCGGGAACAGGAGCGCACCTCGAACGCCTTGGACGAGAAGCTTATCGCCGATGTGGCAATAGCCGTTCCGCCGGTTCTGCCCATCCTTCCTTTCACCAGCCCGGTCCTTGTGCTCGTTGTCGGCGTGGTGCTGGCTCTGTTTATGAGCGTAGGCGGCGTATTCGTCGCGGAACACCTGAATTCCTCGCTCCGCACCCCAGACGAGGTGTTCGAGGTATTGCGAATTCCGGTGCTCGCTTCGGTTCCCAAACAGACGGCCTTGTGATGGTTTTGAATTATTACAACCTCGAGGAGCAGCCATTCGGCGTCTCGCCGGACCCTCGTTATCTGTATCTGGGGCCCTCCCATCGCGAGGCCCTGGCCTCGTTGGTCTACGGAATTCAGAACGGCTGCGGGTTCCTGTCTCTCATTGCCAGCCCCGGCATGGGAAAAACCACCCTTCTGCGTTACATTCTCGAGCGGTTCCAGCCAAACGCCCGGGTGGTTTTTTTGTCCCGGACGCTCCGCACCGCGGAACACATTCTGCCCGCGCTGCTCTACGACCTGGGCGTCCATGACGAGGGGTTAGACGCTCTGCGCATGGACTTTCGCCTGAACGAGTTGTTACTTGCGGAGGCGAGCCAGGGGCGGAGAGTCATCCTCATGATTGACGAAGCGCAGAATCTCGACGACTCCGCGCTCGAGCTGGTTCGACTGTTATCGAATTTTGAGACCGGCACGAAGAAGTTGATACAGATCATTCTGGCGGGCCAACCGCAGCTTTGGGAAAGGCTGGCGTCGCCGCAGTTGCTTCAGCTTCGCCAGCGTATGTCCATGATCAGCCGCCTCGAACCCTTCGACGCCGAGGATACCCGCCGCTACATTGCCCAGCGTTTGCGCGCGGCCGGATATGGGTCGAGCGATCCTCTGTTCACCCCCGAAGCCGAGGCGTTGATTGCGAAGCACGGCGGGGGAATTCCGCGGAATATCAATAACGTCTGCTTTAACGCTCTCTGTTTGGGATACGTGCTGAAGCAAAACCCGATCCGGCGGGGCGCGGTTCTGGAAGCCTTGACCGACTTGAAGCTCGCCGAACAAGCCACCCCGATCGTTACCGGGCCCCAGTACAGGAAGCCGGTGCCCGCGTTTTTCCCCCCGTGGAGGAAGTTCGCCGCGGTCTCGGCCCTGGTGCTGGTCGCGCTCCTGCTCACGCCCGGTATCCGGCGGAACCTCGAAGCTGGCGATTCTCAGGCTGCGAGCGCCGACGAACCGGCCGCGGCCGCCCGCGACTCTAAGCCGCCTTCGATCGCTGAGGGTTTGCGCGAACCAGCCGCTGCCCGGGGTGACGCATCCGAGTCCGTGCGGCCGCCCGCGCCCCCCGCCTTCTCGAGAGACTTGAGTACGTCCGGGCCGCCGAGGTACCGGACGACCGGCAACCCCGGCGTGAACGCCAGGACTTCGCTCGATCCTGCCAAGCTATGGCAGCAGGTCAGGAGAGAAGATACGAACGCGGAGGTCACGCTTGCGCGCATGTACCTCGAGGGAATGGAAGTGCCGCGGAATTGCCAGCAGGCCCGCGTCCTGCTTCTTGCCGCCTCGAAAAGAGGAAACACCCGTGCGGTAGACGTGCTGAACAACGATGCGGATAGCTGCCACTGATGGTTGCCATCTAAGCCGGAGCGACCTGTGAGTAAGAACTTTGAGCTGATGCAGGAATTCTTGAAAGAAACAGAAGTCGATGGTGAGCGGTCGACGAGCGCCCCGCCGAAGCCGCTTCTGTTTCCGGGCATCTCGCTCGGCGCCAAGGGCCCGGCGTTCAACCGCGCCGCCCAGGAGGAATGCCACAAGCTGGTGCAGGGCGTTTTCTTGGCGGACTCGTCTCTGTCGAGGGCCATCGTCTTTGCCGCAGTGGAGCGGGGAGATGGTTGCACTCGAATCTGCGTCGAGACGGCGAGGATCCTGGCATCGAACACCGAGTCGCGGGTTTGCATCGTGGATGCAAATCTGCGGAATCCCTCGCTGCCCGGTTTTTTTGGCGTCTCAAACCATAGAGGCCTCTTAGACGCTCTGGCCAATGAGGGCAGCCGCGTAAGCACATTTACCACTCAACTAGAGGCTAATCTGTGGCTGCTTTCAGCCGGCGGAACGGGCCCCGGCGCGCCTCCCGCGCTGAATTCGGAGCTGCTCGGGGCCAGGCTCAAGGAACTGCGCGATGAGTTCCGATATGTTCTGGTCGACGCACCGGCCCTGAACGTCCACATGGATGCCATTGCCCTTGCTCGCAACGGGAACGCCGACGGCATCATTGTCGTGCTCCAGGCTGATTCGACCCGCCGGGAAACAGCAATCAAGGCGGTCGCGAGCGTGCGGCAGGCCAAGATCGAAGTCTTGGGAGCCGTTCTTAACCGGCGCTCGTTTCCGATTCCCGAGCTCCTTTATCGCAGGCTTTGATTTCACCCCGGAGAACCCAGCGGAAAACTTTCAACCACTAACAACCCGCTCCCAGGGATCGCATTCTGTTTTCCTCTCCACGGCTCAGCATTGACCCGTTAACTTTTAACCCTCGCGGCTCAGAGCCTCCCCCCATGGGCATAGCTGGACGGCGTTTATTAACCGGTCTGCTCAAGGTGTCTAACCTTGGGCTCATGATCGTGAGTTTTGCGATCGCCAGCGCGCTCGAAATCCGCCAACAGGGCGGGGCCACCAGTCTCACCGCATTCTTCTCGATTCGAGTGAAGCTGATCAACTTCCTGATCTTCTCTTTAATTCTCTTGGCCTGGCACGCCATCTTTGTCTTCTGTGGTCTTTATCACTCTCAGCGGCTGGCGAGAAAGCCGGCAATGTTCTTAAATTCGGCCAAAGCCACCACACTCGCAAGCCTGTTTTTCGGCCTTACCGCCGTCGTCTGGCGCATTCGCATGACTACGCCGCTCTTCCTGCTTCAATTTTGGATTGCGAGCGGCGTTTTAGTAGCGGGAACCAGGGTGTTGCTTCAAGGCGGTCTCGAGTTCGTGCGCCGCCGCGGCCACAACCATCGTCACATCCTCATTCTCGGAACCAATCGCCGGGCGATCAACTTCGCGCGACGCCTCGACGCCTCGCCGGAATTGGGATACCGCATCCTGGGATTCGTGGACAGCGAGTGGCACATGGACGGGGAGTCGAAGACCGGGCATCCGCTGTGTTGCGGTTTCGATGGCCTCGCCGAATGCCTGCGCCGCAACGTGGTGGATGAGGTCGCAAATTATCTGCCCCTGCGCTCCCGGTACGAACAATGCTCCGCCGTTGCGGCTCTCTGTGAACAGCATGGCATCCGGATGCGATTTGATCCGGAAATTTTCGATCTGAAAATCGCGCGCCACCGCGCCGAAGAGCTCGACGGGCGGGCGCATATCACCGCGCATTCATCCCTTTTGGATGGCTGGCCGACCGTCGTCAAGCGAGTGTTGGATGTGACCGCGTCGTTGGTCTTGCTGGTGCTTCTGGCGCCTGGTTTCGTGCTCATTGCCCTACTGATCAAGCTGACTTCCGAGGGACCGGTCTTCTTCCGCCAGGAGCGCATCGGCCTGAACAAGAGACGGTTTTGCATGTATAAATTCCGCTCCATGGTGCCCAATGCCGAGAGGCTGCTCAAGCAGTTAGAAGCCTTGAACGAAGCGAGCGGACCGGTATTCAAGATCAGGAACGACCCGAGGATTACTCCCCTCGGCCGCATTCTCAGGCGTACAAGCCTCGACGAATTGCCGCAGCTTTTGAATGTCTTGAAGGGCGACATGAGCCTGGTCGGTCCGCGCCCTCTCCCGGTTCGAGACTATGAAGGATTCAGCGAAGACTGGCAGCGGCGGCGGTTCAGCGTGCGCCCGGGCATTACCTGTCTCTGGCAGGTGACCGGGCGCAGCAATGTGGGCTTCGAACAATGGATGAAACTCGATCTGCAGTATGTCGATGAATGGTCGATTTGGCTGGACATGAAGATCCTCGCGCGGACCCTTCCGGCGGTGTTGAAGGGCGCGAGCGCCGGGGCGGTTTAGCGGGCGGGCGATGATGGGCGAGCGATGGCCAGCCGACGAGGATTCGCTCCTGCCGCCGGGGTTTGCGGCCCGGCCTAAGAGGTTCTGCCTGTGAACATCCTCATCATCCACAACAGCTATCGGCAGGCGGGCGGCGAGGACGTCGTTGTCGCTCAGGAAAGCGAGCTCCTGCGGCAGCATGGACATACGGTTCACACCTACGTGCGCAGCAACCATGAGTTTCAGACGCTCTCGTTCCCAGAACGGCTCGGCCTTTTCGCCCGGATTATTTCGGCGAACGACTCGAGGAGGGCGGTCCGCGGTCTCCTGCGTGATCTCAGGCCCGACGTGGTGCACGTCCACAACACGTTCTTCATGGTGTCGCCATCGGTTTACGCGGCATGCCTCGAGGAAGACGTCCCTGTGGTTCAGACTCTTCATAATTATCGGCTCCTGTGCCCGGGCGCGACGTTCTATCGAGACGGCAGGGTATGCGAGGAGTGCCTGATGCACAGCCTGCTGAGGAGCGTGCGGCACGCATGCTACCGGAAATCGAGGGTGATGACCGGCGCGACCGCTCTCATGCTCCAAACGCATCGCATGCTCGACACCTGGGAGCGGGGAATCGGTGCCTACATTGCGCTCAGTCTCTTCCAAAAGAACCGGTTCGTGCAGTCGGGTTTTCCGGAAAGCAAGATTCACGTCAAGCCGAACTTTGTTGAGCCGGATCCAGGCGGCGAGCCTCACTCGGGCGACTATGCTCTTTTTGTGGGGCGCCTTTCACCCGAAAAAGGAGTCGCGACTCTGTTAAGGGCCTGGGAGCTGCTGCCGGTTCAGATCCCGCTCGTGATCTCCGGCGACGGACCCTTGCGCTCCTTCCTCGAAGCCGAAATCGCCGCCAAGGGGCTGCAAGCGATCCGACTAGCCGGCCACGTGGGTCGGGACGGAGTATATGCATTAATGAAGAAGGCGGCGTTTCTGGTAGTGCCGAGTGTCTGGGAGGAGCCGTTCGGACTGATTATCGTCGAGGCTTTTGCGTGCGGGACCCCGGTTCTCGGAGCATCCACAGGCGCAATCGAAGAAATGGTCGAGGACGGCGTGACCGGCCTGCGGTTCAAGGCCGGCGGTCCCGTTGATCTCGCGGAAAAGGTGGAATGGGCATGGAGCCATCCGTGCCAACTCGCGGCGATCGGCAAAAGGTGCCGGAGAGCGTACGAAGAGCGTTATACGGCGGAGATCAATCACGTACTTCTGACGAAGATCTATGCCTCCGCAATCGAAGCCCACTCGAGAGTCAAGAGAAAACGTTCGTCTCGAGCAGCCGCCTAGCTTCCGCGTGCTCGGCGTTCCCGTAAACGCCGTACAGATTCCGGAGGTAATGGCCTGGATCGAGCATTGGATCCTGGGCCGCGCTCCGACGCGTTACGTCGCGGTTACAGGCATGCACGGGATAACCGAATCGTGGACCGACGGCGGCATGCGGGCCGCCCTCCATTCCGCAGACCTGGTTGTGCCCGACGGAATGCCTTTGGTCTGGCTGGCGCGCCGGCACGGGTACCGGCTGAAGCGGCGGGTTTATGGGCCCGAGCTGATGGAGGCTTTTTGCCGGCAGACCGGACCGCGCTACCGCCATTTCTTCTATGGCGGCCAGGATGGAGTTGCAGAACGCCTGGCGGAATCGCTGCGGGAGCGCCACGGCATCGTAGTGGCGGGTACGTACGCTCCTCCCTTTCGCGCACTCACCGGCGAGGAGGAGCGCCAGGTTCGATCGCTCATCGACAACTCTTCGCCCGACGTTTTGTGGGTTGGACTGAGCACTCCGAAGCAAGAGAACTGGATGTACAGCTTTCGTAACCGGTTGGCAGTTCCCGTCATGCTCGGCGTGGGCGCCGCCTTTGACATTCATTCCGGCAGAACTCGACAAGCGCCGCCCTGGATGAGGGAAAACGGACTGGAGTGGCTCTTTCGCTTGTTGACCGAGCCCCGAAGACTGGCCCGGCGGTATCTCATCTCGATTCCGAAGGCCGCCGTCTTGGTTCTGCTTGAGCTCGCCGGAGTTCTGCGGGTCTCCGGCGGCGAGCCTTCGTCGACATAACTCGTTTCACTTCAAGAAAGGGAAAACGTTCTTATGGCAGAACGAAAAAGAATTCTGGTCACAGGGGCGGGAGGCTTCATCGGCCATCATCTCGTGAATCGGCTTAAGGAAGCGGGGGACTGGGTCCGCGGCGTTGACATCAGGGCGCCCGAGTACGAGGCCACGAGAGCCGACGAATTCGAGCTTCTGGACTTGCGAAAGTACGACAACTGCCTGACGGCGGCGCGGGGGCAACTGCATCAGGTCTACAACCTGGCCGCCGACATGGGTGGCATCGGCTATATCACGGCTGCGCATGCCGAGATTGCGAAAAACAACGTCCTCATCAATGCCCACATGCTCGAAGCCGCCAGGCTCGAAGGCGTCGAACGGTTCCTGTTCTCCTCCTCGGCCTGCGTCTATCCCGGTTACAGGCAGGAGAGCGCCGATGTCACGCCGCTGCGCGAAGAAGACGCCTATCCCGCCGATCCCGAGCCCGGCTACGGTTGGGAAAAGCTCTTCAGCGAGGAGCTCTGCCTCTATTACCGTAGCGATCATCGGTTCGATACCCGAATTGTGCGCTTTCACAACGTTTACGGTCCGCTCGGCACCTACGAAGGCGGCAAGGAGAAGGCTCCGGCTGCGATCTCGCGCAAGGTCGCTCTGGCGAGTGACGGCGGCGAGATCGACATTTGGGGGGACGGAAGGCAGACTCGCTCGTTCATGCACGTGGACGACTGCGTAGAGGGTCTGCTCAGAGTGATGGCCTCGGCCTACCCCAAGCCGCTCAACCTCGGCACTTCGCGAATGGTAACCGTCGACGAGCTCGTCGACCTGATCTCGGCGATCGCCGGCAAGCGCCTGACCAAACGTCACGACTTGTCTAAGCCTCAAGGGGTGCGGGGGCGGAACAGCGACAACACCCGTCTGCTTGAAGTCCTCGGATGGGAGCCTTCGATATCGCTCGAGGCAGGCCTCGAAGCCACCTACAGATGGATAGAGAGCGAGCTCAAACGACGCGTGTCCTCCTGGACACGGGTGTGGCGAGCCGCCGCCGACTGAACGGATGCGACCGGGGGCGCAATTGGGGGCCAAGCGCAAGCGCCTCGCGCCCGGCCAGGGTTGCGCCCGCAAAACCGTTGGCCTCGACCGATGGGAGAACCATGAGCAATCAAAACGAGCGCCTGCGAGTGCTGATCTCAGCCTACGGCTGCCGGCCCGGCATGGGATCTGAATTCGGGGTGGGCTGGAATCAGGTCCAGCAGAGCGCGCGGTTCAATGATGTCTGGGTGATTACCCGCGAGGCCCATCGCGAGGCGATCGAGGCCGAGGTCAACCGTCGGCCAATTCGAGGAGCGCAGTGGGAGTACTTCGATCTTCCCGGCTGTGCGCGAATCTGGAGCAACCAGTTTCTGGTGCGCTTGTACTACTACCTGTGGCAGCTCGCCGCGTATTTTGCCGCTCGCAAACTCCACACCAAAATCCAGTTCCACGTCGCTCACCACGTTACTTTTGTCAGTTATTCTTCTCCCACGTTCCTGGCCTTCCTGCCGGTCCCTTTCATCTGGGGACCGGTAGGCGGAGGCGAATCCGCTCCCCGTGCATTTCGCAAAGCCCTCGGCGTCCGCGGCCGCGCGCTTGAAATTCTTCGCGATCTCGGGCGGGGCCTGGGTGAGTTAGATCCGCTGGTGCGAATCGCCGCTCGGCATTCGGCCGTGGCCCTGGCGACTACGCGGGAAACCGAAGCAAGGTTGACGAAACTCGGCTGCCCGAAGACGGCGGTCATGCCCGAGGCCGGTTTGCCGCGAGCGGAATTGGCGAGGCTGGGGACGATCCCTCTGCCCCATCCGGAACCGCCCTTCCGAATTTTGACGGTCGGCCGGCTGTTGTACTGGAAAGGCCAGGAGCTTGCCCTGCGCGCTTTTGCGCGCTTCCGCGAAGAATTTCCCCAGAGCGAGTTTTGGATCATCGGCGAGGGTCCCGACCGCTCTCGTCTCGAACGGCTCTCCCGTTCGCTCGACTTAGGGACGGGCGCAGTGAGCTTTCTGGGGCGAATGTCGAGAGCGCAGGTTTTTGAGAGGACGGCGCTCTGCCACGTGATGCTGTTCCCAAGCCTGCACGACTCCGGCGGCTGGGTCTGCCTGGAAGCCATGGCGGCAAGACGTCCGGTCGTTTGCCTCGACCTGGGCGGGCCGGCCCTGCAGGTAACCTCCGAGGCCGGCCTGAAGGTTCCCGCGTTCGACCCCGAGCAGGCAACAGCCGGGCTCGCCGAGGCGCTGAAGGCTCTGGCCGGGAACCTTCCCAGACGATTGCGGCTCGGCGAATGCGGGCGGGCGAGAGTCGAGCATGATTTCAACTGGGAGAGGAAGGGCGCCCAATTCGCCGCTCTTTATTCGAGCCTGGCGCGCGGCGGCAAGGGCCCGCTTCCGTCGCTAAACTACGTTCCCGCAAGTCCGGCCTCCTCGACCGCATCCCCGTCGACTGCATCGCTATGACGACCGCCATTCTCCATCGTTCAGTCCGGATTTTCGAGCGTTACGAGCGCACCTTGCGGCTCCTGCTGTTTGGGGCGGGGCTGCTTTTTGCGGCCGCGTTCGGCCTTTTATTCGCCGGTTTCGGTTCCTGGGACATGTTCTCGTTCCTCGTCGCTTCGACGATCTTCCTTGCCGCTCTCTCGATGGCCCGGACGTACACGAGGGAGGCCACGCTTTCTGACCGGAGATCCTTTCTCGCGGCCAGTTTGGTGGTTTGGATCTTCCTGATGATCTCCGAGGCGATATTTGTACACTTGGGGAGCACGAACGGGGCGGAGGCGAGCCAGTTCAGCTCCACCGCTTATTTCGAGGCCCTCTCCTGGATACTCTCGCTTGGCGCCATGGCATTCCTCACCCTGTTCCGCCCAGCCTACCTCTTTCTCTTGTTCAAGGGTCCTCTGAAGTGGGCGACCATCTTCACGGTCATCGCGGTAATCTCCTGTCCGCTCTCGCCGAACAAGCTGTACTCGTTAACCATGGCATTCAAGCTGTGCGTGGTGGTCCTGACTCTGTTTGCCATCGAGGAATCGAGCGAAGGAGCAAAGACCGTACCCACGCTTTTCTGGGCCCTGTTCGTCGGAATCGGCATGCTTGTGTTTGCCGGGTTTATCACGCCCCTTCTTGGACCCGGCGAGGGGGGATACACGGGGGGTAGCCGCTGGGGCGCGAACATCGGGCTCTCCGGCACCGCCGGGATGTTTTTGCTGTTGAGTCTCCTTTACTTCATTCTGCGAAAAAACCCCTGGTTCCTGGCCGCCGCAGGCTTCGCGCTTACGGTCATGTTAATGGTAGGCGGAAAGGGCGGCATACTGGCAAGCTTTCTATCGTTGATGATGTTCTTCGTGTTTTTGAAGAATGCGCGGCAGGCGCTCGCGGCGTGCGTCATTTTTACCTTCGTCTTTGCGCTGTTTGTCGCCTTTACCCCGCTCGGGCGCGTTGTCCAGAGCTACGAGCAATCGGGTAATGGTTCCACTCTTACCGGGCGCACGAATCTTTGGGCGGCCGTCTGGCCTGAGATCAAAAGCAAGCCGTTCTTCGGCCACGGCTTTCGCGCCTCAAGATTTGTCTCCTCCGAGGTCGAAGGCACGTTCGCCGAAGCCGGCCACATTCACAACGTCGTGCTCGAGATTCTGTACAACAACGGCCTGGCCGGCCTGATGCCTATACTGATCATGAACTTCGTCATCGTTACTTCCCTTGGCCGCGCTCTTAAGCAGCCGGGAAGCCTGGAGAGCCGGTATTACGCGGCGAGCGCCATGGCCTTGTACGTGCATCTGCTGGTCTGGGGCATTACTGCGCCCACTTTCGGCAGCGCCGCCGACAGCCGGTTCATGACTTTCTTCACCATACTCTTGGTTGGGCTCTACCTCGGCCCGAATGCTCTTCGCGAAGCCTGTAGCTGAAGCTAGCCAAACCAACCAGCGAAACCGATGACGAGCGCAATTGCGGATTTCGTCCCCCATCCGGAAACCCTCGCGGGCAGCAAGAAGATGCGCGTAGCCTGGCTGTTTCCGATGATGCGCCGAACTCACTACTGGCAGCCCGTTTTCCGGGAATTTACCTCTCTGGTTGCGGATAACACGGTATTTGTCGGCTGCTGGGGCGGATTTGCGGCCGGCTACGAGGGAAGCTTCAAGCTGCGGGTCCTAAACGGAGGGCGGCCGCTCGTGCTCAAGAAGAAAGAGAAGGAGGAGCAGTACGATTCCGCCCTGTTTTGGGCTCCGGCATCGATCCTCGTCGAACTCGCAAGATTCAGGCCGGATGTGATCTTCACCACCGGATTCAGCGCCTGGACCGTGTGCGCGCTCGTTCAGAAGCTGCTTGCGCGATCGAGGGTCATCGTGCTGTGGGACGGGAATTCGGTCCACTGGAAGTCGCAGATTTCCAAGGCGCGGCATCTGCAGCGCAAATTGATGGCGCCGTTTTTGGACTTCGTCGTCAGCAACATGTGCGAGGGCGTCGAGTACATGCGGCGCTCGTTGAGCATACCGGACCACAAGTTGCTCTCTCATCCCTATCAGGTCGCCGACCTCGCGATCCTGGATACGGAAATAAGCGGGGAAAAACTCCCGGGCAGCCGGCCGATATTCCTTTTTGTCGGCAGCATCGAGGCCCGCAAGGGCTGGCGCTACCTCGTTGCAGCCGCCCGCGCCCTGGTCTGCGAGGGCATCAACCGGTTCTCGGTGGTGTTTGTCGGCGCCGGGCCCGAGGAGAAGAAGCTGCGGGTGGCAATCCGCGAATGTGGAGTTCAAACCGTGGCGTTCCACGTGGGCCCGGTCCCCTATCGCAGAATGGCGTCCTGTTATCGGAATGCGGACGTTTTTGTGTTCCCGACCATGGACGACGTCTGGGGACTGGTTTTGCTCGAAGCCATGGCTTTCGGCAAGCCGGTCATCTGTTCCCGCTTTGCCGGCGCGCGGGAGATGGTGGCCGATGAAGAGAATGGCTTCCTCGCTGATCCACGCAATGTAGAGTTCCTGGCCGCTTGCATGCGCAGGTTTATCGACGATCCGAGCCTGATCGAACGCTTTGGGGCGCGCTCACGCGAACTCATCGCGCCCTACACGCCGCGCCGGGCTGCCCAGGTGCTCGCTTCGGTCGCGCTCGGAACGTGGGACAGGAAAGGCCGCGCTACGGTTTGAAGGGAACGAGGACGGACTATGGCGGCAACCAACCGCGCAATTGCCGACGCCTCAATGCGCCCGCTATTTGTGTTGAGTCTTTGGCGCTCGGGGTCGTCGCTGTTGCACGCGCTGCTGAATCAGCACCCGCAGATTGCCCTGTTGTATGAAGGCGAGTTACCACAACTGCAACCCCTTTTGCGAGGACACTTTCACGACGGCAGCTGGCGGCAAAAATGGGAATTCTGGAACCAGGCGCTGTCCCGTCACGGAATCCCCCTCGAATCCCTGCCGTCGCGGGTCGGCGATGCCTGGCAGGCGACATCCGCCGCCTACCGCGAGTTCGCACGCAGGAAGAACGCCACGGTTTGGGGCGAGAAGAGCCCGCACTGGTACGACAATGCGCTGCGCACGGCGGCAAAGTTTCCGGATGCGCGGTTCATCTTTCTCTGGCGGGATGTCAATGCCATCATGGAGAGCATCGAACGCGCGGCTCGGTTCGAGCGTTTTTTCCGCAAACCGGGTTTTCTAACCCGGGTTCTCGTGGGCACGGAAAAATTGCGGCAAGCCTGCGGGGCGCTTCGGGCTCGCGGCCATTCGGTTCATGAGGTGCACTACGAAGAGCTGATCGCAAACACCGAGGGCTGCATGCGGCAGATCTGCGGTTTCCTTGAGCTCGGGTTTGAACCGGAGATGACCACGCTCGAGAAAGCGGACCGTTCGGCGACCTTTTCCGGCCGGCATCATGAGTTAGTACGCTCCGACCAGGTCGTGAGCGTCACGGGGAGAGCGAGCTCGCTCTCACCCCCCACCCGGACAAAACTCGCGCGCTACGTTTGGCGCTGGAAGAAAGGTTCGGGCAGCGAATGGCCGAAGCTTCCATCCACTCTGCCGCCGGCAACGCGTCCGCCCGACCTGCTTGAGCTGGCGCTCGACCGCGCTCTCTATCGCACCCTGGTCTCGTGGGACCTGATGGTAAAGGTCATTTACTCGATCGCACCCATCGCGCTCGCGAACGCTTTTCGACGTTGGGTCCGCGAGCATTGGCGGGCCTGACCGGCTCGATATAACCAGGAGTTCCCTTTCCGCCCGCGCCTTGGGGTGGGGAGCGACATCCACATGAATCACGAAATCCCCATTTCCCATAACCGAGAACACCCGATGCGTCCCTTGTTCGTGCTCAGCCTGTACCGCTCGGGATCCTCTCTGCTCTACACTCTGCTGAACCAGCATTCGCAGATCGCGCTCTTGTATGAGGCTGATCTGCCGCTCCTCGACCTGTTTCTGTGGGGCCAGTTTCGCAATGGGAAATGGCGCGCGCGGTGGGAATTCTGGAACCAGGGGCCCTCGCGCCACGGCATCGCTCTCGATTCCATGCCGGAACACGTGCCGGACCTGTGGCAGGCCACACGCATCGTTTACCAGGACGTCGCGCGGCGCAATGGAGCCGTGATCTGGGGCGAAAAGAGCCCGCGATGGTTCGACGCCCCGTTGCCCAGAGCGGAAAAGTTCCCCGATGCGCGATTTATCTTCCTGTGGCGGGAGATGCGTAGCCTAATGGCCAGCGCAGCTCGCGCATCCCAAACTGAGCCCTCGTTCAGGAAGTTGATTGCGCGGCCATCGGTGTTACTGGTGGGAAACGAGCGGCTCAAGAAAGCCTGCGATGTTTTGCGGGCGCGCGGACGGCGGGTTCACGAGGTAAATTACGAAGACCTTACGTCGGACACGGCCGACTGCATGAAGCGGATATGCCAATTCCTCGAAGTGCCCTTCGAGCAGCGGGTTACTTCACTTGAAGGCGGCGATCGGAGCGCCATACGCCGCGGCGACATTCACGCGCTCGTCCGGGGTGATCGTATCGTCGGCCAGCGGACCCAACCGCAGGTGCTAGAGGCGGAGGTGCGAGCGAAAATCGACCGCTACATCTGCCGGTGGAAGCAACGGTATGCCGGGTGGCCCAGATATCCCGAGGCCTTGTCCGCCGATACCCGGCCGGCGTCTTCCTTCGAGCTCTGGCGCGACCGCGCCGTCGATGAGATCCGGTTGACCTGGAACAAGCTCTTTACCATCCTGCTGCACCAGGTTCGACCCCTGGTTTATCCCAAGAGATACGTGCGCCGCCCCGAGGAGATCTATCGCAATCCGGGCGAATACCGGATTTCCACAGAACCATGAACCGGAGCCCCGCCGCCCGTGGCTGCGGAGGATTCGCCGGGCGGGAGCTTCCGCTTACGGGAACTTGGGGCGAGCGGCGGCGGCCGGGGGTTGGTCGAGGGAGCAATTGAGGCAGGCAGAAACCGGCAAGAACCTGATGAGCATTTCGAAGGAACACGCATTCAAAAACGTTGTTTACGCCGCGTTGAACAAGGGGGTCACGCTCGCGTGCGCGGGCTTGACCACGATGGTTGTGGCCAGGAATCTGACCGCCCGCGATTACGGGGTCGTCGGTTTCGCCACGATCATCATCGAGTTCCTGCTTCAATTTGCCGACATGGGCCTGCTGCGGGCGGCAATCCGCCGTCCATCGATTCAAGCCCGCAGCCTCGAAACCGCCTTTACGCTGAAAGCGCTCCTCAGCTTCTCGGTCTTCGGCTTGGCGCTGTCGGTCGCCCCCTTGTCGCGTCACTTTCTCGACCACCCTGCGACGGCCAACGTCATACGCATTCTGTCTATTAACTTTCTAGTAACCACGATCGGATTCGGATCGCGTGTTGTCCTGACCCGCGAGATGAATTACCGGGCGCTGATGGTTCCGTCGGCGGTTGCGGCGGTTGCGCAGGCCGCTGCCGTGATCGTCTTGATTCTAAGGGGATGGAGCTACTGGGCGGTCGTGATCGGCGACGTCGTCTCCAACCTCACCGCGGCCGTGGTCCTGCAGTTGATGAGAGGGTTCCCCGGCCGTTTCTATTTCGACTGGTCCGACGCCCGGGAGTACTTAAACTTCGGCCTGCCGCTGTTCGGCAGCGGGGTGGTCATCTTTGTCATCACCAACCTCGACAATTTTCTGGTTAGCGTATTCATGGGAAGCGTTCAACTCGGTTACTACGCCTTGGCGTTCACCTGGTCCAATTTCATCTGCATCCTTCTGAGCGAGACCGTCAACAACGTGCTCCTGCCGGCGCTTGCGCGGATTCAGGACGACGCCTCCGCCCTCAGACGCTGGTATCTGAAGACGATTGACCTCACCGCATTCGTCAGCGTGATCGCGAACACGACGTTGATGGTCAACGCGCACTGGTTCCTGGTTACATTCCTCGGTCAAGGCAGCGAAAAATGGCTGCCCGCGCAGTCCGCACTGCAGATTCTATGCATTTACGGCGTCCTTCGGGCCGTTACCGCGCCCCTGAGCCCCTGCCTGATGGCGCGCGGCCAGACTAAGCCGCTTTGGAACGCGAACCTGCTGATTGCTGCGATCGAGATGGTTCTCCTCCTCGCGGCCGTGCGCTCGGGAAGGGTCGAACTGGTCGCCTCCGCCATGGTTATTTCCTTTCCCTGCGGCACCTGGGGCCTGATGCCTTTTCTGCGGCGGGAGCTGTCGGTTGAGCTGAGCGACATCGGCGCGCAAATATGGCCGGTTATCCCGGCCATGGTCGTGGCCTCGATTTTCACCTCGCTCCTTCCCGCCTCGCTTGGGGGCACGATGCTCACGCTCCTCCTCCGGGGGCTCTTCACGGCTTCGGTCGCGGCGCTTACCCACGGACTCTGCACGCGCTTCCGCTGCTTCCACGAGACGAGAGGGATGATCTGGCAAAATGTCGAACGCATGCGCGCCTGAACCGGGATTTCAGAAAGCCCATGGAAATTCTGATTCAAGACCCATAGTCCGGACGGTGAGGGAGTCGCCGGATTCCGGTGACATAGAACGAGTTATGAGTCGCAATTCACTCAGCAGGAAATTCAAGGAGTCCGTGAGCCGTGGCGGGCTCCGGGGTGCGGCAGAGTTAAGCGCCCGCGCTCTGAGGCGCCGGTTCCGCCGGGCGGCGTTCTTTCTTGCCTATCAAGGCTTCGGACGACGGTGCCCGGTATGCCATTTTCGATGGCGCCGGTTTGTCCGCTACCCCGGTGAGCCGTCGGAGCTCTTTACCCGAGAGCATATTATCGGGGGCGGACCCTGCGAGCAGTCACGCTGTCCCTTTTGCACCTCAACCCCGCGGGAGCGTCACATTTTTCTCTACCTTAAGAATTGCACCGCCGTATTCTCGGATAACCTCCGGCTGCTGCACATGGCGCCTGAACGGAGCCTGCGGAGAGTTTTCGAGCGATGTCGCAATATCCGGTATTGCACCGCCGACTTAGAGTCGCCGCTCGCCTCCGTGCACACGGACCTTACACTTCTGTCGTTTGCGGACGACAGGTTTGATGTCGTCCTCTGCAATCACGTCCTCGAGCATATCCCTGACGATCGTCGGGCTATGCGAGAGTTGGTTCGCGTTCTCAAGCCAGGCGGGTGGGCGATACTGCAGGTCCCGATAGCCGCGACGCGATCCTATACCGAGGAGGCGCCCGAGATCACGAACCCGGGCGAGCGGTTGCGGCTCTTCGGCCAAACCAATCATGTGCGCCTATACGCGGCGAAGGACTACGCTCAGAGACTGAAAGCAGCCGGTTTCACGGTAGAGCTCGAGAGTCTGCCCAAGCGGATGGGAGAGCGCTACTCCAGGTATTTCGGCCTTCTCGCAGATGAAGAGATCTTCGTAGCCAAGAAACCGCCCTCTCAATCCCGACCGAGATCGGAAAACACAGTCTGGCGGGAACCGGTTCTTGAACCCGGTCTGGCCGAAAGCGAACATTCCGGACGGGCTGGTTTCTAGGGTGGGCGCCGCGAAGAAAACCTCTGACCGGGAAAGACGCACCAGCGATATGGCGGAGCTGAGTTCCAACCGGCGGCAACCTGAGATGTCTCGAACATCGGCGCGGCAGTTGGCATCGCGCTGCCTTCCAACCGGGATAAAGCGGGCGCTCAAGAGCGGCCCTGCGGGCGCGATCGTTCGCGCCATCGACCGGCTAAACGCCCGCGTGACCACGCGCCGGCTCGACCGTGACCGGGTTTTCAGGCAGCCGCTCGAGCACGCGCGCGCGGCGGCGAGTATGTCCATCGTGGTGCCAATCCACGACGCGCCCCAGGTCACGGAGCGCTGCCTGCGCAGTTTGGAAAACTATGCCGCGCAAGCGGAAGTCATCCTCGTCGATGACGCTTCGAAGATGCCCAAGACCCTCGAAATCATTCGGGAATTCAGCGCCCGCAACCCCTGGAAAGTGGTCGCGAATTCGAGTGCAACCGGGCACAGCAAGGCGACGGCGGCGGGCGCGGCTTGGGCGAGCCGGCCCTACCTGTGTTTACTGAACTCCGATACCGTGGTAACGCCGTGGTGCTGGCACCCGATCGAGGAGGCCTTCGAAGGCGATCCCAGAGTCGGCGTGGCCGGGCCCTCGACCAGCCGTTCCGCCACCCGGCAAGCTCGACGCGTGGCGGGTGATTGCCGTTTTGAGTGGAACGACAATCAAATCTGCGGTTACGCGGACTGGTTGAGGAAGGCTCCTCTTCTGCGCGCATCCCTTGACCTGCCATGGATCGGCGGATTCGCTTTATTCATCCGGACGAACCTGTGGCGACAGCTGGGCGGCTTCGATCAGAATTTGGCCGACTACGGAAATGAGATCGAATTGTGCCAACGGGTCACCCGATCGGGATTTCGAGCCGTATTCCTTAGACGAGCCTATATCCACCACTTCGCCGCTCAAAGCTACAGCCAGCTCATGGCCGGGCACGAGATCCGGCAGCGGATGTCAGCGGGCCTTCAGTACGCCCGCGAGAAATAACCCGCGGGCGAGGTGAAATCCCGCGGCAGGCGCGCCCCTCTGACGACTTTTCTCGAACCCATGCAAACCGCGAAACGACTTCGCGTTGCGATTTGCGCCGGGACCTTTCGGCGAGAGGAGCCGCTCGGCGCCCTGCTTGCTGCGACGGCCCGCCTCGAGTTCTCAAAAATTCCCGCTCCCGAAATTCAGATCGTGATCGTGGACAACGACGCGCGCGCGCGCGCCGAAAGCGTTTGCCGGACGGCGCAAGTTCCCTGGCCTCTCAAGTATGTCGTGGAGCCGCGGCGCGGCATCAGCTACGTTCGAAACCGTGCGCTTGCCGAGGCCGGACCGGTGGATTTCGTCGCTTTTATCGATGATGACGAGGTCCCATCGCCAGGGTGGCTCGATGAGCTCCTGTCCGCGCAGGCTCACTTCTCCGCCGACGTCATCTCAGGCCCGGTGGTGCCACGTTACGCTCCCGACGTTCCCGACTGGGTGAGGGATGGAAAGTTCTTCGAGCCGCCCCTACTCCGGACGGGCACACTGCGAAACGTGTGCGCAACCAATAACGTCCTCGTCCGAAGCCGGGTTTTCAGCAAGGTTCCCGCCTTCGATGATGCATTTGCTTTGTCCGGGGCGGAAGATTCCGACTTTTTTCTCCGGGTGGCGGAAGCGGGTTACAAGATCGTGTGGTGCGAAGACGCCGTCGTTTTCGAAACCATCACCCGCCGGCGCGCGAACATGCCCTGGATTCTCCGCCGCGAGTACCAGACCGGGAACGGATGGGTGTTCTGCGAAGCGGGAAGGGGCAACAGCGTGCGGGTCCGGGTGATGCGGTGCGCGAAAGCGTGGGCGCACGTCGCCATCGGGCTCTTTGGCGCCCTGTTATGGACAATGAACCGGCCGGCTGCGGCCCGCTCTCTCAGGCGGGCAGCTCTCGGCATGGGAATGATTGCGGCGCTGGCGGGTTTCAAGTTTCTGTCCTACCAGGGTGCGGCGGTCGAAGCGCCGCGCAGCGCCAAAGCCGGGTAAATCCCGTTTGCACCAGGTCCATCTTTCTTGTTTTCCGGTTTCTGGACCGGGTTCTCGCGCCGTTTAAGAGTCCCATCCGATCGCTATGAGCTCTGCCGCGACGAAGTTTCTATCAGCGCCCGATGTGCCGGGGCCGCTTCCTGGACACCTCTACCGTCCCGACATCGACGGCCTTCGCGCTCTTGCGATTATCTCGGTCGTCGGTTTCCATGCGGGCCTGTCCTTCGTTCGAGGCGGTTTTGTCGGAGTGGACGTTTTCTTCGTGATCTCCGGCTATCTCATCGGCATATTGGTCTACCGGGACATTCGGGCGTCGAGATTCAGCTTCGTCCATTTCTACAAACGGCGGGCAAAGCGGATTCTTCCCGCGCTGATTACCGTACTGATTGCTTGTAGCCTGATTGCTTTTTGCTTGCTGTCGCCGCTTGAGCTACGCGATTACTCGGCACAGTCGTTTGCCACCGTCACTTCGAGCTCGAATCTTTACTATTGGCAGCGCGCAAACTACTTCAATCCCGTCAGTGCCTTCAAACCGTTGCTCATGACATGGTCCCTCGGGATCGAGGAGCAGTTCTATCTGCTCTTTCCTCTGTCCTTGTTCCTGGCGTCGAAGTTCGCCAAACGGCACGTGTTTCCCATTGTCGCGGCCGGGTGCGCGCTTTCGTTTACGGCCTGCGTCGTCGCCGCTCGTTTGTATCCTTCGGCGGCCTTCTACCTGCTGCCGACGCGCGCCTGGGAGCTCGGCCTCGGGGTCTTGATCGCCGTTTATGAGCTCGAGCGGCGCGCCGGGAATTCCGCTGGGGCGGCGCGCGGGGCGCTCGGATGGTTGGGCCTCGCGCTTACCCTCGCGCCGATGGTGATTTACACCGAGAGCACCCCGTTCCCGGGCTTGGCCGCGCTCCCGCCGACCGTCGGGACAGCCTGTCTCATCATGGCCCCGGGAAGTTTCGTGAATCGGAGGCTGCTGGCGTCTCGCCAGGCGGTTTTCGTGGGCCTGATCTCGTACTCGTGGTATCTGTGGCATTGGCCCATGCTGAGCTTTGCGAGAATCGTCAGCGGCGGGATGCTTTCCGCGCCCCGGGCCGTCTCGATAGCAATTCTGTCGTTAGCTCTCGCTCTAGTCTCGCATCGTTGGATCGAGCAGCCCTTTCGCCGCCTCCCCACCCGAGGCCCGCGCCTCTGGGCAGGCCTGGGCGCCCTCGGCTTTCTCGCCGCCGTGGCCTTCGCGGGATTTCTGAAGGCCGGCTGGCCCGCGCGCATGCCTGAACTCGCGAAGCTCGAAGCCGCCGTGAGCGACGTTGAAGCCAACCCCTGTCTGGCCACGTTTGATGAATCGAGGCCGCGGCTGCGAGCGCCCTGCATCGTCGATGGCTCCCCCAAGGCGGCTTTGCTCGGCGACAGCCACGCAGCCGCTCTCGGACCCGCCATGCGGCAGCTGGCCCTGCGCCACGGATACGGATTCGAGTTGCTCGCGAAAGCCAGCTGCGCGCCGCTCAAGGGGGCCTCGCTGCGATGGACCCTACGTCCTACATTCGAGCGGGAATGCGCCGACTTCAACCGTTCCGTCGCCGAGCGTGTCTTGAGCGAACCGAATACCACCGTTGTTATCCTGGCGGGGTTCTGGTCAGGGCCCCTAGAAGACAATTCCACGCAGTCCTACTCGGATCCCGCGAAGCCGGTCAGGTTCATCTCCCAGGCCGAGAGCTTCAGGAATTTTCACGCCGGACTGGTCGAAGCCATTTCGGTTTTCAGGCGATCGGGAAGGCGGGTGCTGGTCGCAATCGACGTCCCCAGGTTTGACCCTGATCCCATGGTCGTGGTTCGCAATTCCATGATCAAACGCCGCGGCGAACTCGCCTGGTTGTTGTCTCCGCGCGCGGCTTCCTTCAGCTCGATGGCGGAGGAGAATGTCTTTACGCCCGCCGACGCCAGGGTAGAGCGCGAGGTTCGGGAAGGCGCGGCGGAAGGCGGCGCTGAGATCCTCGATTTACCGAAGAGCCTGTGCATGGATTCCCCTTGCCGATTCTTTAAAGATGGAGTCCTGCTGTACGCGGATCGAAGCCATCTCACCGCGGCGGGCGCCGAATACGCGTTGCGAGGCGAGGACGCAATTTTTGCCAAGAATTAGAGCCCATTCTCTGCCCCGCTTTTCGCCCCGGCCTTTCAGATCCGTTGCTGCTGATTGCTTTTCTCGCTCATTGCGAGATGCTTCCTCGGTTCCAAGGCAGGCGTACCGGTACGCGGCCGAAACTCACGGCGGGCGCGGCGTCGCACTGGTGCTGAGGGGAGTCGCCGGCATGCCGCATGCTGGCGGGGAGTGTTGATTTCTCTCTGGGCGCGAGAAAGGTAGGCGCCGCATGGACCGTTCCAAGAGCTCTTTATGACTATCGAAATGCCACCCGCTGTTTCGCCTTCGAGGTTCGCGCAACCGTGGCTCTCCGCCCTCGCTCTTTTTCTCCTGGGTTCGCTCGGGCCGGGAATTGCCGCCCGCGGCCCGGACGAGGCCATTGCCGTCGAGGCGGCGTCTTCCCTCAAGTTTACCGTCCGGGAAACCGGCGAGCCCGTCCGGGCGGCGCACGCGCTCGTTCTTCGCAATCCTCGAAAGACGGCTGCCGATTGGTCGGCATCGTCGCGCCAGGCATGGCTCAGGCTTGCGCCCGCATCAGGCTCGATTCCGGCAAAGGGCGAGGTGGCGGTCGACCTCACGATCGATCCCGAGGGATTTTCACCGGGGATTTATGAAGTCAGGCTCGAGATTCGCACGCCGAATGGCTCGTCGCAGAGCCCGGCGGTAACCATGATCGAGGAGCCGAAGCTTGCCGGAGTCTCGATCGGGAACGCGGAACGAGTGTTCCCCGCCGATTCGGGGATGGCCAACGTCAGGACCGCCTTTGGCGCGAAGGGCGATGGCCTGAGCGATGACACCGCCGCCATTCAACAGGCCATTGCCTCGACGGTCCACCATCCGAACACGGGAGCCCGCATCGTCTATTTTCCCGCGGGAGTGTATCTGGTCTCGAAACCCTTGGTGGAGAAGGACCTCAAAGGGGAGTGGAATTCATTGTTGACCCTGCAAGGGGAAAATCGCTCGACCACCGTGATTAAGCTCTCGGATAACAATCCCCAATACCAGAATCCGCGCGCGCCGGCCAACGTCCTGACCTTCGCATCCCAGCATGGCGGCCCCTTCGGGGGAGGCAATCAGGCCTTCGACAATAACATCTCCGACATGACCATCGACGTCGGGCGCGGGAACCCGGGGGCGGTCGCGCTCGACTTCCTGGGTAACAACTACTGCGCGCTGCGAAATGTCGTGATTCAATCGAGCGACCCCGGCCACGCCGGTGCCGTCGGCCTCGCCATGCAAAGGTACGCATCAGGTCCGTGCCTGATGAAAAACATCGTGATCAACGGCTTCGATTACGGTATCAGGGTGGCAAACAACGAATACAGCCTTACCTTCGAAGACCTATACCTGCTCCATCAGAGGGTGTTCGGTATCTTCAACGCCAACAATGTGCTCGAAATCCGGCATCTGGTCTCGAAGAACAGCGTGCCTGCGATCGTTAACAAGAACGATGCCGGGTTGATAACGTTAATCGATTCCATTCTCATGGCTGGCGAAGCCCGATCCTCGGCCATCGAGAACCATGGGACACTCTACGCGAGGAGCGTCACGTCGTCGGGCTATGCTTCGGCGCTCGCGGGAACAGCCGGTTCGACCATCAAGGAGTATGATTCCGGCCAGGTTCCAAGCCAGTTCGGGGGTCGGGGGCTGTCGCTCAACCTTCCAATTGAGGAAACTCCTTACTTCGAAGAGACAGACCTGCACAACTGGAAAAGCGTCGTGGCCTTCGGCGCAGATCCCGCCGGCAAGACCGACAGCGCGGCGGCGATCCAGGCGGCGATTGATTCGGGAGCAACCACGGTTTATTTTCCGACCGGCGTCTATGAGGCCACCCGCCCGATCATAATCCGCGGGAAGGTGCGCTTGCTCGAAGGCTTCAATGCCTCTCTGAATCCCCGGGGACAAATCTTCGCGGATCCGACGAAACCCGCGCCGTTGCTGAAGGTCGACTCCGGCACATCGGCGGTGATTATCGACCACATGCGGCTGGGAGCCTTCTACCCGGCGCCCTTACCCGGTGTCATTGGCCTCCTCGAGAACTCCTCGCGGCCCGTCGTGCTGCGCGACTCGCTTATCGGCGGACCGCCCAGCGTCATTTCCTACCAGAACACCAGCCAGGGAACCGGAGCCCTGTTCGTCGAGAACGTATCGGCAAGCAACTGGAAAATCCTGTTTCCGCAAAAGGTCTTTGCCCGGCAAATCAATCCTGAAGGCAACGGGACGAAGATTACGAACCGGGGCGGCGATCTTTGGATTCTGGGGCTCAAAACCGAAGGCGCGAGTACGAATGTCGTGACCGAACAAGGCGGAGCGACGGAACTGCTCGGAGGCCTCATTTATCCCGTGCGCAGGGTCGCACCCGACATCGCGGGGTTTGTCGTGAAAGACTCTCGAGCGTCTCTCATCTACGCGGTTAGCGCTTACAGGGGGGGAGTTGACAACAGGAACTATGTCCTCCAGGTGGAAGAGACGCAGCGCGGGACGACCAAGGCTTTGACCAGCACCTCCCTGCCCTCGCGAGGTCTCGGAACGATGGTGCCTTTGTACCGTTCCGCAGACGTCTCGACCTCCCTCTCGGCCCCCGGTTCCGGGCCCGGGTCGGAGAAAGAGTCCGGACCTCCCGGCTCGCACTGAAGGCTCGAACAAACAGGGCCCGAACGCGGATGATGCCGTATTCCGTTTGTTAGGCCCCTCGCAGTTCAGGATTACGCCAATGAAGACCTGCATGTTTCGCCTCGGCCGCTTAGCCGCGTTCGTAGCCGGGCTTGCATTTCTATGCTCTCCATTCTCCGCTGCACCCAAGAGCACAGCGGGCGGGATGAACGAAAGAAGGCGGGCGCTTCATGCTCTGAATCGGTTGACCTTCGGCCCTCGCCCCGGAGATGTGGAGCGTGTGGTGTCAATGGGGGTCGATAAGTGGATCGACCTACAGCTTCATCCAGAATCGATCGACGATCGTGCTCTTGAACCGCGGCTCGCGCCTTTTCTAACCCTAAACATGAGCAGCAGCGAGTTGGCTAAGAACCTTCCGTCTGAGAACATGGTTCAGCGAACTGCCAGCGAAGAAACCGGTCCGCAGCGAGAGGCGCAGGGGACGGGCATGCCGGGGGGCTTAGCCGGGCGCGATCCGGAGGTTCGGCCGGAAGTTCAAATAGCACAAGAAAAAGAACACAACCAGAGGGAGGGTGAGAGTGGGGACGCTTCGGCGGCCGAAAGCTCTCCGCGGGATGAGGAGATGTCCCGGATGTTGGCGGTGCCTCCCGGGCAAAGATTGCAGGCCCTCTTCGGCATGCCGGAAGACGAGCAAAGTCGATTCATTGCCAGCCTGCGTGGCAAGAGGCGCAAAGAGTTTGTGCAGGGTATGACCCAACGGGACCGGGGGATGGTGATGGCCAGGACTCAGCCGCAACTGACCGCCGCCAGCGACTTGAGGCAGTCCAAGATCCTGCGCGCCGTCTATAGTGAACGCCAATTGCTCGAAGTGATGACCGACTTCTGGATGAACCACTTCAATATATTCATCGGCAAGGGCTCCGATAACTATCAGCTTACCAGTTACGAACGCGACGTGATTCGACCGCGGGCGCTGGGTAATTTTGAGGATTTGCTTGTGGCTACGGCTCGGAGCCCGGCCATGCTGGTCTATTTGGACAATTGGTTGAGCGTTGGCCCGAATTCTGTCTCCGCGGTCGGGCGACGCTCGCCATCCGGCGAGAAGCTGGTGCGAGGCTCTGTTCCCACGCCGGCGGATGGCCGACCGAAGGGGCGTCATCTCGGATTGAACGAGAATTACGGCCGTGAACTTCTGGAGCTGCATACTCTCGGTGTCGACGGCGGTTACGCCCAGAAAGACGTGACCGAAGTTGCCAAGGTTTTCACCGGCTGGACCATCGAGCCCGCACACGAGGGTGGCGGGTTCAAGTTCGACGAGCGCAGGCATGAACCCGGCTCGAAGACCGTCGTTGGACACGAGATCAAAGAAAACGGCGAAAAGGAAGGTTACGAGGCGCTGCACATCCTCGCCACCCATCCTTCGACCGCCAGGTTTATCTCGAGGAAACTCGCGGTGCGGTTTGTCGCAGACGATCCTCCCGGGCCGCTGGTGGACCGCATGGCTGAGACTTTCCTCAAAACCGGAGGCAATATCCGCGAAGTGCTCCAAGTCCTGATCGAGTCTCCGGAGTTTTGGGAGCCCGAGAGCTACCGGGCAAAGGTGAAGACGCCATTTGAATTTGTGATATCCGCTCTTCGCGCCACTGGCGCGGAGGTAACGAACGCCAACGTCGTCGCAAACCAGCTCCAGCTGCTGGGAATGCCGCTCTACGGGGAGCAAGCGCCGAAGGGATACTCGATGCGCGCCGAGGCTTGGGTCAGTACGTCGGCTTTGCTGGGGCGGATGAATTTTGCCGTGCGCCTGGCATCGGGAAGGATCGGCGGAATTGAGTTAGCTTCGCCATCGGCCCTGACGGGTGGACAAGACGCTCGAACCGTACTTGCGCAACTCGAGCGAAGAATACTTGCGGATGACGTAGGGAAACAGACGCACGAAACAGTTTCGGCACAACTTCATGATCCTCCGGATATCGGGCTCCTCGAAGGACTGCTGCTCGCATCCCCTGAATTTCAGCAGCGATAGCGGGACGGGCGCTAATCCCTCGACGCTCGACCGCCGTTCCTCCTATAACCTGAAAGGCCTGTCGCACAGCCCCGCCCTGCGCCTTAGAGAAGCGACGGCCTCTCCGGTTTCCGAGCCCGCCGCACCGCGGCGACCTACCGTTTAACGAAAAGCAGCGAACCGCTTACGACAGCTTCCTTTATACTCATGCCCGCGAATGGTGCCCGGGCTTCCGGAACCGACCGGTGATGGTGCGACCACCCCCACGCCTGATGGAGTCCGGGAAACCTGGTTCAAAAGAAATCGTGCCCATCAACGGCCCGGACGGTCGGCGCGCCGCAGCGCCTTGAACGATCGGATGGCCGAAAGACGCCTGCAACGGAGAGAGGTGGCAGGGCCTGTATCCAATCTATCGGCAAAAGCTGCGATTAAGGCGTCGCGGCGATAGATGGCAAACGATCGATTATGCGGCTGTCGATTATGCGGCTCGGTTGCGCTACTGTTTCCCTGCGAGTTTACGCCCGAAATAGGCGGGCGGCCGTTTTGCTCGATTGCACAATTTTTTGCCTCATCCTTGGGTATTAATGGGCGGAGCGGTGACCGGTTGCGAGGGGTTTACCGGTGAGTCAGGCATCAGCACGCCAATGCCGGCCCAGCCTTGCTGCCAGTTGTCGACGATTTCACGGTGAGGATACTCGCGGCGCAGCTCTAACCAGAGCCTGTCGACGCCGCAATTCCTTTCGGGAGCATGGGGAACGATGTCGTGGAAGGCGATGAACCCATTGCGTACGAGCGGCGAGTAAATCTCGAAGTCCCGCTTTACCCCCTCGTAGGTATGGTCTCCGTCGATGAAGAGAAAGTCGATTCCCTCGGGGAAAATGTGCTCGACTCGCTCAATCATTTCTTTCGAATGCGAATCTCCCCGCAGCAAACGAAGATCCTGCGACGGTTTGGCAAAGGCTTTGTACATAAGGATCTTCTTCCAGGAGTAGCCTCCCCCGAAGGCTCCATCCGGCAAATCGAGCGAGACGATCTTGGCCCGCGGATCGGCGAATTGGCACCACAGGAAGAGCGTGCCGCCATGGGCCGTGCCTATTTCGAGAACATTGCGCGGTCTCCGTTCGGCAACCAGCTCCACCAACTGCCGTAGTTCCTGCCGAATCTGCAAGGGCTGAATGATGCGGGACATGCAGAAGTCGAGGGCGGTCGAGATTCCGTCAGGCCGAAAGGCTGTGACGTCCTGATAGCAGCGGAAGAGTTTCAGGGCTCTGTAGAGTCTTTGCAGCATGTTCGCCTCTATAGGAGTTTTGGGCCCTCGCTCTCGGCGCCGTTACGCCGGCGCCGGGAGGCGAATGGTTCGACCTGCGGTTCCGGCGGCGTCTCGAGGACTCGGTTTTCTCGTATTGTTGCAGTCGAAAAAACGGCGTAGCAGCTAAGCCCGGGTCGGCAAGCTTCCCAAGCGATTTGGCCGTTTCCGGCTAAGGCGAGGTTTGCAGCCGCCTGTAATGCAAAGCACTGCGCTCCAATTCTTCGCTGCATGCATTTCTTGCGGTGCTGTTTGAATATTTGCACGCGCCTCCTGGCCAGATGCCTGCGGTGCGTCCACATCACCCGTCCCTCGTTTCGATTGGACTCGCGGGGGAATTCGCCGCGTTGAGCCCTGTATTACCGCGGCAGAGTCTCGGAGCGGCAGAACTCGATCTGGTGAGCGCCCACCTCGACAGAGATGGTTCGCCCTAACATTTCCAATTTGAGCAAAACGCGAAGCCCGTTCTTGTGACGGTCGAACACTCCTTCCGCGCCGGCCAACGGTCCGGTGGTTATACGCACCGACTCCCCCGACACCACATTCGGATGAGGTTCGATTTTGTACACCAGGAGCCCGTCCCGGAGGGCCATAATATGGTCATCGGCGATCGGCAATAACTGGCCTCGAGACGAGACGATCGACAATACGCCGGGGAGCCGCAAGACTTGCGTGCGCTCCGGCGGAACAATCCTCACGAAGAAATAGTTGGGAAACAGCGGGAGCTCGAGATCGACAGTGGAGCCGTTCTTCCATTTGCGCCGGGTCCTGTATAACGGCAGGAACGACTCGACCTGCCGTTCCCGGCAGCGCTCAAGGACCCGCTTCTCGTGGTGTGCCAAGGTAAAAACGGCATACCAGCTAGGCCTCAGTAGGCTGGCTTGCCGACCGAGTTCGCCCACATCCGAGTTCAAGCTGTAGGGGCAAGTCAAAGCCATTGTTGCCGCGTCCACCCGGGTTCGAGAAGAGTACGCCGCGGCGTTGGGTGAGCCGCATACTTGTTTCATAACAGTTCTCTCCTTATAGGGTTTTTTTTCTGTGTGTGGGAGAAGGATGAATCTCGGGATCGCACCGATTGTCGACCTCTTTGGCCTGCCGTGCGAGGCCTGCTTTCGCCCTGGTCCGGCCCCAACTCGCCTGATGAGTTCAGCCTCGCTCAGCATTGCACCATCCCAGCGACGCTAATGTGGCCCAGCCGAAGAGAAAAGACAATAGAGGGAACCACACGATTTGCCCGTGTGGAACCACACAGAAAAATGTGTGGTTCCACACAGGAGGCGCACCTACCTAGGCGCGGCTGTGCATAAATTGGCAACGTGGGACGGTTGTTGTAACGCTCGACTAACTTCCACGGTTACTCCTCCTACGCCGACTCGTTCTGAGGAATTGGGCGGTGCTTAGCGAACCCGGGCGCCCAATTCCCGACTCATCTGGAGGGTCGAGTTCCCGCCCACCGAGCGCCGCTGCTATCGGACTGTAAGGATCGCGATCGGGTGCGCTGGTCCGTGAGCCGCAGGCGCCAGCTGCAGTCAGGCGATGAGCCGCCTTTTTCCTCAAGTGGAAGTCCATGGCCCATCGCCGATAAGCGATATAAAGCCGTGCTCCGCAATCCCGAACGGCGAAGCTACGGCGTCGTCGATGTGCTCGCGCGCTCCGATCTGCTCGCGTCCTGGTTTCCAGAGCTCATCTCCCCGAAGACGCGGCACATCCGGCCCCAGGACTCGGCTTGACGCGCTTCCACTACCGGGTCGTCGACCTGAGGTTCCACACCTTCGAGGTCACCGCCGATGGGCACATAACGGGTTCGGCGGACCAGCTCGCTTATGCCGTACAGGTGTGGCTCTACGCAGAGGCACTTGGCCGGGTGCAGGGCTATGTGCCACCAGCTGCGTACCTTCTTGGGCGCACCTGGGAACAGGGCGAATATCGCGGCAAGGGTTGCCTGGAGCGTCTTGCGCGAGTCGACATGGATCGATGGCTACCGAACCGTGATATCACAATCGAGCAACTCACCCGTAACTCGCTCGATTGGATCCGGCGTCTTCGCACGGACGGCGCGCGCTGGCGGGTTCTTCCCGAGCCCTCTGTGCCGGAGCTTTACCCACACGCCCGCAACCACGACAATGCCCCGTGGCACTCGGCAAAGCGCGAGATCGCCGAGGCGCTCCGTGAGCTGACGCTGTTGCCTGCGATGAATCCCGAAAGGCGCTCCGTCGCTCATGCTGCCGGAATTCGAAGGTGGAGCGACGACGGCGTATCGGCAGCACAGCTCGGGATCACGTCTCCGGCGTTCGGGGCACGCGTAGACGCGGTGCTCCGCGGCGAACCACCTTTCAGCGGCCACCGTCGTACCGCAGCGGATTGAGACGGATCCGATCTGGCGCGATGCGACGGCTCTCGAGTTCTACGTCGACGAAACCGTGAGCAACCTTGACGACGACTTCACAACGCTGCCTCTTCTTGGAGGCCAGGCGCTCCTCGTCCAGATCGGTTGCGGGTACGTAGCGGACGGGCGCTGGATATTCGCGCAGTGGACGGTCGATGCACTTTCGGTTGCTGAGGAGCGGCGAATCATCGAGTCGTGGATCGGCGGCATGGCAGCCATCCGCGCGGCAGCAGGGGTCCGCCTCGACCAAACTCGGATCTGCCACTGGTCGGCGGCCGAACCCGTCAACTTGGAGAGCGCGTACAACGCCGCGCGCGTGCGTCACCAGGATGCTGGTTGGCCGGCGCAGCTCCCGTGGTTCGATGTCCTAGAGCGAGTGATCCGTGCAGAGCCTGTCGCAGGCACCGGCGCTTTCAACTTCGGACTGAAGTCGATCGCGATGGCGATGCACAACGCCGGGCTGATCTCTACGACGTGGGGCGATGGTCCAACCGACGGGCTCGGTGCCATGGTTGCAACGTGGTCGGCGGCGCGTGAGGCGTCAGCTCAAAATACCCCTTTGTCGCAGCATCCGCTAATGATGGAAGTCGCACGCTACAACGAAGTCGACTGCAGAGTGATGTCGGAGATCATTTCTTGGCTTCGGACTAATCGATGAACCCCAATTCCGAGTCTGTGGCGTCGGCGCCGGTCCGAATCTGGGGCTGGCAAAGATCAGCAATTTGCCTTTCCTCATCGGCCAGGAGTTCGGTGCCACCAGATGATTCCACTTTTTTGGGGCCTCAGCTCGGGATCAAAAATTCACATGCTCGGAGCGCCGGGTCGCACTTCTAAGTACCAGAATTTACTATTCAGCTAAATTGGGGGCACTGACGTCCCAGTGCTCTTCGGAATCTCACGTATTTCAAGCTGTCCGCGGCCGCTAACCTCGATTAGCTTATTGACCATAAAGTCGGAATCTTCGGAATCTGTTATGTGTTCGACGGCCACCTTGATCCGGGTCCCATTGTTCATCGCGAGTCAAGCCATTTTCGCGCAATACTATCAGCCCCGGATGCAGCTCGGCGCAGAGCAACGGAATGAAATCTCGCGCGTTCGTGGTGACAACCGCGAAATCGTGATCCAGAGCGTACTTCCATATTTCCCGATCTGGGTGACCTGACAATCCTACGTGAGGAACCGACTGAGCATACACACCCAGATCTCCGAGCCTGCGCACCAATGCTGGCGAGATATTCTCGTCCAACAGCACACGAATCACTTGGCAATATGCCCCCTCTTAAACGCGAGCCGTTTCCTTGGCCGTCCCGGTCGCTCTCCGATGCGAGCAAGTAGCTTCGCATAGGCCAAATCACGAGGTTCAAGTACAGGAAAGTCTTCCACGATCTCAGATTCGGCAACGCGTTTGCGAAAGAGCGCCGCTATATGTTGCACAGGAATGCGTGTCCCCCGAAAAACGGGTTCTCCGCCTAAGATCTCTGGCGACGACACAACACGTCGCCTCCCCCATCGATATGCCGCGAGATTCTTAGCCACCGTCTGCCGTAGCGATTTACATTCAATCGACATCTGTATTTCTCCGGACCTGTATACGAGGTCGTTGCCCTTCAGCGACCACTGGGCTGCTTTCCTGTTTCCATAAGCGAGGATCTGTGCGAGAGACTCCTTATCTCTCCGGCTCAGCGGGAACGGAAACTCAACTAGAAGTTTTAGCAAAAGAACATCACCGGCCGAAAACTCGTGGCGCACAACTTTACCGACTCGCCGCTTATGCGATGGCGTCACCGCCTTTTTCTCCAGAGCAGTCCGGATCACTTCCGGCGACACCTCCGCGATGGCAGCGGCCTCATTAACAGAGAAGAACCATTCAGGCATGTTCGCCGGACCCTCCGTAATAAATATACCACTCAGGGTGGTATATTTAAAGAATCATATCATGGCGATGAGGTCGAAGCTCGAAGAGCCCCATCGGAAACAGTTCATGAATTGACTGACAAGCCGACAAGCTCAGTCTTCTTTTTTATAGATCGGTCCGGTGAGCCGAGCATTGCGTGCCAATTAGGTATCGAGACATGGCGCTGCCCGTTCCCTGAGGTTCCAGAATCGAGAGACTGGCGGCTGCGTGAGTGTGTGGAGAAATGCAGGAGAATCCCGGACAGCCGCAGCCCTTTTTGGGGCGATGCGGATATCGGTGTCTTCTCTCTTCTGACCGTTTTGACCACTCGAGTTTCCACCCATGAATTCAACCCACGATGACAACATCCCTCACGACTTTTCAAGGACTTACGCGGCTACCTGAAGTCACTTAAGTCGTTTAAAACACTGAATATGCTAGCCCTGAAAAGGCTGGCGTCGGCGGTTCAACTCCGTCCCTGGCCACCATGTTTTCAATGCATTATAAAAAGGTGCCCCGCCTGCGGAGACAAAGGCTTTTCAGCAGGTGGCTAGGCGCTGCACGAAGGCGTCGACACCAGCACCCCAAACGGCAGGCTGATATTCGGTATCTTCGCTTCAATCGCCGAGCTTGAACGGGAACTGATTCGCGACCGCGTGCGTTCCGGGTTGGCACATGCTCGCGCTAAAGGCAAGAGGCTTGGCCGACCGCATGTACCCGTTTCTTCCAGTACGGTCCGATCCCTACGGCAGAAAGGCATGTCTTGGCGAAAAATTGCCGAGGCGCTGAACATCAAGACGACCACCGCTCGCAGGGTATACGCCGCGGAGGTGTCCAGTGAGTAAATCTCGACCAAGACTCGACCAAGACTCATATGTTCGTAGCGATTCGCTGGATCGTCTCATTCGCGGCCGGGTGCTAAAATCGTCCACCACGCCCCCTTCTTGATTGCGGCAATCGGGGAGAGGTTACCAACGAGGCTGCCA
>Ga0123356_10000714_pt1 | contig 36818 bp, 22 predicted proteins | sample TergutEmb28metaG_2_FD_92546 | JGI IMG/M metagenome (GOLD analysis project Ga0123356, IMG submission 92546) | Embiratermes neotenicus P3 segment gut microbial communities from Petit-Saut dam, French Guiana - Emb289 P3 | ecosystem: Host-associated > Arthropoda: Insects > Digestive system > Gut ...
CATCAGTAAATATTTGCCATATTTTGCTTTCCGATGCCTTTGTTTCCATAGAAAATTCACTTACTAACATTTTGTGTCCTCCTTATTTTTTTTATTATATTGGTTTTTTTAAGATTCTTGCCTAATTACCCCCAAAACAATAGCAATCGAATATATCTTGCTTTTATGCAATTGAAATGACTTGTATTCCTGATTGTCAGATACTATTGTAAGTGTGTCCGGTGTTTCCCCTTCTTCTATTCGCTTAATCAATGCGCCTTGCTCGGTATCCAATACATATACTTTATGCCATTGAAAAAAAGTGTCCAATGGCAATTTTCTGCATGCAACCATATCTCCGGAACTATATTTCGGATACATGGATGATCCTTTAACTGATATTAGAAATTCAGCTTCCTTAAATACAGGGATTACAAAACGCTCACACTCATGTTCCAGTACCTGCATGTCTCCTGATCCAAAGCCTGCCATTGCACTGACAGGTATTAACGGAATGCCTTCCGTATGCTTTGCCGGTATCATCTTAAGTGGTATGTCTTGTGTCCCCTCGCGCTGGTTTTGAGCAGTTGGATTCCGGAGTATTTCGCCTTCGCCGCTCAATAGCCAACAAGCATTGATGTCATATTTTTCTAATATTTTCTGCAAAACTTCAGTTGTGGCAAGAGGGTATTTACCCGTTCTATGATCAATTACAAACAACCGGTTGAGTGTTTGTTGGGGTAAACCGACACTTTCGGCAAATTTTTTAACAACGCCATTTGTTGAATAATCAATAAGTTGCTTTATTCTTTTGTTTAATTCAGGTATTTTCATAAAAACATTATTCAGATATATTGGTTTATACGGAAATATGTGTATGTTTGCTGTGGTTTTAAATTTAAAAATCGAAGCAAAAATATAAATTTATAAGAATGAAGCATTAACAATTAAAATATAAAATGAACATGTATTTAGAGTATAACGGTTTTACAGTAATTACAAAAGCAAACTGGCTGGACTCCGGATTGACAGAGGGACAATATAAAAAAGATAGCTGTAAAGGGCTTTTGAAAATTGTTTTAGCAAGGCACAATAATCTATCATATGTAGATTTCAACAGCTTGCAGCCCAGTCGCAAGTCTGCCATACAAGCTAAATTTGGCGACCCTAATCAATGTGCGGATATTGCTAAAAAAAATGAGGTACTACCTATTTACAGAGTAGAAGTAGATCAGCATGCCCGCGCCTTTTACGAAACATTTAAAAAGCAGGACGGTAAAACCCTTACGGACGATCAAGTTAATGAATATACATTTAAAGCCTCTGTTTTAAATGGTGTAAAGAATGGCTGGCAACGGCAAAACCAACAGCTGGTAATGTCGGGTGGGAGGATCAAAAAAGAAAAACTGTGGAAGGCAAATTTTAAATGGTATTGTCAAAAGTGTTTCGAGTATGGAATCAGACACCGTAAGCATGTTCGCAGTTTTGAAAGGGAGTTTAAAGCGTATTTAAATGACGGCTACATCTCTATCCTACATGGCGCGCTTGGCAATGATTTTTCCCGGAAAGTGTCCAAGTCAACCGAGCACCTTTTGTTGGCATTGTGGCGCAAAGCAGACAAACCGTTTGTTGAGCAGGTACATGCCGATTATTTGGATTTTGTGAATGGGAACAAAGAGTTTTACGATAAAAAAAGCGGCGAGTGCTTCCTGCCGGAAGATTTTCAATACAAAGGCAGACCGCTTGACCTTTCTGTAGGTACCGTTTGGAATTATCTTAAAGATGTTCTGAATAATACGGTGGTGTACAGGGACAGGAACGGCAATTTTGATTACAATACCAAGATGCGCCCCAAACATAACCGCCACACCGGTAAATATTCCTTAAGTAAGGTTTCGATGGACGACAGGACGCTGAGCCGTAAAAGCGTAAGGGGTTGGGTAAACAGCTATATGGCTGTAGATGTGGTGAGTGGTTACTGGTTTCGTCCGGCATACATAGTGGGACGTCCTACCGCCGACACCGTAGTTGAGGCTTTCCGAAACATGTTTTGTGAATTAAATGAACTTGGGTTGCCAGCACCTGCCGAAGTTGAGGTAGAACATTTTTTAATGAAAAATATTGAGTGGTTAAATAGCGTGTTTCCGCATGTTCGTTTTTGCAACAGCCCAACGGAAAAACGTGCCGAACATGCTATAAAGGCTTTGAAATATGGAGTTTCCAAAAAAGCCGGACACTCACGCGGACGTTGGTACGCAAAGCATGAAGCATACAGAGTGGTGCGCAATAAAGTGGACGGCGATTTTGTGGAGTCGGAATTCCAACCGCAAACCATTGTCGCCGACGACCTGAAAGATATTGAAGCACATAACAACGAACTGCACCCACTGCAACACACCTTTCCGGGAATGACTCGCAAGGAGGTGTTTATGAAATGTGCAAATCCGGAACTGAAAGCCATTGAAAAGTGGAAGCTGTACCGCCATATCGGAAACATGCACTCCTGCACCATTTACAACAACGATTATGTAATGGCGAACAGTGAAACCTTTGAACTGGTGGATTTGAACTGTTTGCGCAAACTAAAATCCAACAACTGCAAAGTAGAAGCGTATTGGTTGCCGGATGAAAGTGGCTCTGTAGAAACAGTTTATCTGTATCAGAACGAAATGTACATCGGTGAAGCCACGAACAGGACGCAAAAATCCTACAATGAGTGCGCTGTTGAACGTACCGAAGCTGACCGCCAAAACATGCTTTACCAGCACAAACGCATTGCAATATTTGATAAAAACATCAGGGAAATACGCAGCAACATTCCGCAGGTAGGCATAATGAATGCGGTTACCTCCCACGTCATCGCAGCCGTTCCGGTGGACATTGTGGAACCGGTGCCGGCACCGGAAAAAAACTACGATGAATACGAATTTGTAGAAGATTACGCAGAATTGGCATTGGCACAATTATAAACTTAAAATCAATTATAACCCCAAAACACCAACAAAATGATTACGTTAGAATTTAAAAACAGGATTTTAGAAGCGTTAAAAACACGCCGCACTACTTTTGGCGGATCAGATGCAAAGTTTGCAACTTCGCTTGACATTTCGCCGGCACAACTCAGCAGGACAATGAAAGGCGAAACCGAAAACGTGTTGAGCGATGCCAATTGGATTACCATTGCGCGCAAGTTAGGCGTTAGCCTGACCAACGAACCGGACTGGAAAGCGGTAAATACACCTGTGTTCCAATTTATCACAGCACAGCTGGAAAAATGCCAAAACGAGAGCCTTTCGGCGCTTTTGTGCGACCATTCCGATATAGGTAAAACGTTTACGGCACAGCACTATGCAAAGGCGCACAAACACGTCGTTTACGTGGATTGCTCACAGGTAAAAAGCAAACAGAAACTCATACGCTATATTGCTAAAGAATTTGAGGTGGGCAGTACCGGAAAATATGCCGATGTTTACGAGGATTTGGTGTTTTACTTGAAAACGCTGCCCTATCCCCTTATTATTTTTGATGAGGCAGGCGATTTACAGTATGATGCCTTTTTAGAAATTAAAGCCCTTTGGAACGCCACCGAAATGGCATGCGGTTACTATATGATGGGTGCCGATGGTTTGAGTGAGAAAATACGCCGCTCTATTGACTGTAAAAAAGTGGGTTACACAGAGGTGTTTAGCCGCTTTGGTAAAAGATTCGGGCAGGTGATTCCGGCAGGAAAAGAAGAAAGCAAGAATTTTATGCACACTACGGCGGCGATGATCATTAAAGCCAATGCGCCGGATAATGTGGATGTATCCAAATTGCTTAGAAGCGCACTTGGGGAGGACGGGATGCCGAGTTTGAGACGTATTTATAAAGTAATTAGGAAAATAGCTTAACTTACCTGCCACACCGACATTGAGAACACTATCCCCGCTGGCGATATCTTTGCTTTCGCTGAACTGCGTTATAACTAAGAGAATTAAAAAAATTACGATGTTTGTGCAAAGTGGCTTAATCAATCATTTTGCACATGATAAGTATCAGAAAGGACAGTAGAAATGCTGTTTTTTGTTATTGATATATTTTTGTAATTCATTGAAAAGTTGTATTTTTGCCAAAAATTGTCAGAGCAATCTTTAAAAAGCTGTAACACAGAGATATTACAAATAATGCAAAATTATCACAATGGATATAGAAAAACGAAAATACATAATTAATATTCCAACCTATTTTAGAACAAATGAATGGGCTGAAAATGAAAGTATTTCTAATTTTTATTCATTCTTTTCGAACCCAGCAAATATTATGAACATTGATATCGTTGTTGATTTTAAAGAATGTAGATGGATTGATCCTCTTCCTATAATGTCATTGTTAACTTTCGTTGCTCAAAATATTCTACCTCAAACTAAAAACATTTCGTTCGTTTTTCCCAAGCCTCAACCCAAGCTAGCATTTGATGACAAAAAATTAGCTCAAAACCGTGTTCTTCGTTTTTTATATACGGAAGGATTTATTAATATTATCAATAACATTTTGGAAATATCTACAAACTTAACTTTAGACGATATAGATAGTATTAATAACCTAAACATTACATTAAATTATTTTGATTGCCATTTATGCGAAGTAAAATTGATAGACACAGAAAAAACGAAAAAAGAAGATATAGACAATATTGTTAATGATTCTATAAAAAAAATTGAAGTTAATCTCCAAAAACGAAAATTATCACAATTCATCATAAATTCTATTACCTATAAAACAAGGGTTTTCCTTTTAGAAACTATTGACAATGTAAAAAAACATGCTTATGATGCAGAAAAAAGCATGAAATATTCAATGATTTATGCTCGCTACAGATATGGTAGTAAAAGCTCAATAATTAATAGTTCTCAAAAAATAACTTTAAGTAATTTAATTTGTAGTGAACAAAAAAATCATCCATCTTTATTAAGATTAAGCGAAGACTTTTATAATGATAAAGAAGGCTTTTTAGAGGTTTTTGTTGTTGATGTAGGAAAAGGTATTGCTGAGGCATTAGGGCTACGTACTCCTGACAATAAGTGGCCTACACACAAAGCATTTAAAAATGTTATCACTATGGATAGAGATTGTCCAGGATCCACTTATATTGGAGGATTGAATCTCATAGGACGAATATTAAATAATGATTTCATTTTATCAAAAGATCGGGAAGAGTGGTTAGGATGTACTTTACCACTATCTAAAACTAGTAAATATCATTCGGCTATTATGCCTTCGAAACCGAATCATTTCCACGTTCGCGGATGTTATTGGTTTGCAAGGATTTCGTGGAACTATGAATGTAAAATAGATACAGAAGTTTGGAGAAAAATAGACCAAGATAGTATTTTACCAATATACAAAGGAGATTACAATACAGTTAAGGAAGTAATAAACCAATATATCACTATAGATGAAAGATTTAATCCATTTTTAGCTGATTGGAATACAAGAAATAATTTTTATAAAAAAGCCTTATCTAAAAAGGTAGATAAAATATTGTATTATGCTCCTGAGAATGTTCAAAAACACACGGTTTTCGAACATATTTTGCGTACTTTAATTGGAAATATATCTTCTGAGAAAGAATTATTTTTAGTAGATATTAATGAAACAGAAACAGAAACATATACTTCGGCTATTGCTAAAGCTAGCTTAAATAATATAGATAAGATATTTTTATCCAAGATACATTTAATCACAAAGAGTCTCTATTATTGTACATTGATTTACGATAGAGAGCAAAATAAGTATATTGTTGATAATGGTATAATCACAGATTTTTATCCTATATTTAAGGCAGTAATCACATACGATTCTTATATTATCTGGAAAGAAGTAGATGAATTGAAAAAATATTATACATTTGTTAACTCAAAAATTATATGGGATAAATCAACAAAAAAAAATATTAATGGTTATTTAGATTTCAATCAATTATGTACCGTTGCAAAATTTACTCAATTATTTGATATAGCATTAAGACGGTTCATAGGAATAAAAGGAGATATTGATAATACAGATATTATAGGCTTAGACCCGTTAGTTAAAAATATTGTACACAACTTTAAAAGTAAAATACCTCCATGCAACAATGAACCTAATCTAACCCTAAAAATAGGAAGTGCTATAGTAGAAGGGCATATCCAAAATGAATCAATCAGTGAGGGTGAAATTTTGCATTGTTTTTTGCATCCTGATTCAGATAAAAAAGATTCCTATAGACTATTTATTTGGCCACAACAAGATTGGATTAATAAATTTTATAAACCACTTAGTAACTGTTATGAAAGATTAGGAAGAACACATGCAATTGCACCAAATGGATGGAAATATTATAAAATTCCGAGATATGATAAATACGGTAATTCTTTATATTTTAGAAATCCACATTCTTCATATTTGGATTGGCAATCAGAGAATGTCGGAATGCGTATAGGCAATTACGAGTATGATGGCTATTATGAATTGTTTAAATTAGATATTAAGTATGTTATTGATGCTGCTTTTCTATACCACACTAATTTAGCCGTTTATTTATTTGCGAATTTCTTTGTTGCTTTGGGCGGAACTCAAGAGGATGAAATTAAAGATCCGGTAATGAGGTCAAAATCTTGGAATATCATTAAACAAATACTGAAAGAGAATTCTACTTTTTACAATGATGTTGTTCTTATTGCATATCCTAATCATTATTATACAAATATCATCATTGAAAAATTAGAGCATTTATTAGATCAGGATTTTTATAATAAAATCAACTCACAGATGAAATTTATTGATAAAATCATTCCTCTGAATTTCATTCGTTCAAGTAATTCTAATTCCAGTGGATTAATAGCTCCTCTTACCTTTAATAAGATATCGCAGTTGTTAGATTCCAAAGAAGGGAAAAAAAACATACTTCTTTTTGATGATGCCATTGTCAATGGAAGAACAAGAAAAGAGATCAAGCACCTTTTACTAAATGTGTTTGATGGGGTTAATGAGGTAAAAACCCTGTCAGTCATAGATAGATTTAGACTTCCTTACGACATTCCCAATTCATTAACCCACAAATCCTATTGGCGATTGGATTTACCTCGACTTGGAAATAAAAAATATAATCCAATTAATAATGCATTGCATAAAGTAAAAGAAAAAATATCAAATTTTACAGAAACCGCGCAAGAAGTTTTTAAGAGATGGGAAAATGGATGGAAAAGTAGAAATCCTTTTCAAGATGATACCTCTCATGGATTGATAGCTGAACAGTTATTCTTAAAAAAACCACATAAAAAATTTGGTATAAAATATGATAACGAAAGAAGTGATTTTATTCAAATAGGAAATAGCGGTGATGCTAATGATTTAACAAATTACATCAAAATAGAAAACTCTATCGGAGCATCTATCTATGCAATTGAAACATACTGTTTAACGGGACGCGATGATATTGCATATAACTTTGCTCAAAGGGATAAAGAAGAAGTATCTAATAAAGCAAAAATACAAATATTATGTTCTTTTCTACTTTTATTTGAATCTGAACTTAGATATAGTATAAAAAAACTGATGCTTGATAAATTGATAGAAATACTTCAAGAAACACTAACTAATGATAATGAGACTGCATTAGCAAGCATTACTTTAATAAACCAAAGTGATGATGTCATTCAATCTGTCTTTGAAACAGCATGTAAACATAATAAAAAATTCAGCGAAGACCTTATTGTCGCATTTGTTATTGCTTTACCTCCCGAAATTATTGTTAAAAATCAATTTTTAAATAGAGTTTTAATTGATAATAGTTTAAATAAAGAATGGAATGATAGAAAGAATTTTCATAGAGAATTATATGAGCAAGGAAGTGCACATATAAATATTTTCAGATCTTTTATTGAAAAAAGAGAGAATGCGTGTTCTCCAACTGATTTAATTTTTTGTTTGGAAAATATCATTGAAATTTGTAAAAATTTCAATCCGCATATACTGCAAAACTTCGAGAAAGAGACCTTGGTAAATTTACTAAATGAGTGCAGAATGTATATTAAACAAGAACAAGAAAAGAATGCGGACAGGACGATAAACGATAAGGCATTATATGATAAGTTAGAAGATATAGATTCTCATTTATTAAGGATACATGCCAATATCTTTTACCAATTGTCTTTCAAAAATATTAAAGATTGTCCAGAAATAACAAATGATAACTTCTTTATCACTAGACTTCAAACAACATTAGAGAGAAACGTCGAATATTGGAAAAAATTAGAATCAAGATCAGGTTGTAAGTTTGAAACCTCACCTATTATCAATAGAACAAATAAATTCACGGATGTTATTAGAGAATTAAATATACCAACTCAGTCGCTTTGGATACCATTTGATAAAACAATTAAGGAGCATTTGATAAATATTTTTTCTAATGTTAGACACGGAACGATGAGAAAAATAGATTCTCCCTTTGAATCTTCAATTCAAACTCAAGCACATTTATGGTATAACATTGTTCTTGACTTAGAAAATTATAAACTGTACCTTATTTTTGTAAATGAAGTAGATAATAATGATATTCACAATGTTGTAAGTTCAGCAAATAATTCCATTTCATCAGATAAAATTTTTTGTGATAAAATAGGCTGCAAAACAGAATATTTTAGTTATCATGGTTTTAGCGAAAAGGAGATAGATAAGTTCAATATTAAGCATGATTGCTCCGGTAAGAATCTGATATTTTGTAAACTCGAATTAATAATTCTTAAATAATTTTTCATGGCAAAGTATAAAATATTAGTTATTGATGACGAAAAAAGTCGTATCCCAATATATAACAAATTGTTGAAGATTGACGATTCAACTTACAATGAGTTTGAAGTTGACTTTGTTACAGACTCATTCTCCGAAATGGTTCAAAAAGATTTGGACAGTTACCACTGTTTTATTATTGATATGTGTTTAGAAAGTGAAAATTGGATAGATCAGACGAACAAAAGAGACCCCTTTGATAGAGTAATAAAGGAAATTGGAGACAAAAAACCTATAGTTATTCTTAGTGCGCGTTGGGATGAGGCTGCATCATGGCTTAATTCTTATTTTAAGGAGTACAATATTATTCATTTAATAATTTGGAATGAAATAAATGCATCTATGAATTCTATTCGTACAAATATTTTTCAGCAATTAACCCGAATATATGGCACTTCAAATTTTGCTATTGGAGATGATGAGCCTATACGAATTTTGCATGTTTCAGATCTTCAATTTGGAGAACGTAGCAATGAAGATTCACTTGGGGTGAAAAAAAACATCTTGTCTAGTGCAATGTTAACAGAAATACCAAATCATTTGTCAAATTCTAATTTGACACCTCACTTTGTTGTGTTAACTGGAGATATTACAGAGAATGCATTACCGTCAGAATATATATTAGCAGCAAATTGGATTAAAGAACTTTGCAGTAATATCTTTTTTACATATCAGCCAGATAAAATCTTAATAGTAAATGGCAATCATGATTATAACTTATCCTTAAATGCTTTAAATTATTTCAAATTTGAATACGGAAGTAATCCTGATTTGAAAATGACAAAATTAGATTCTGCAATTAATGATTTTGAGAATGCTGCTTTTAACCCATACATAGATTTTCTTAAGGACATGAATGTTGTTAATAAGTTAACTTATTTTAATGATGCTTTTCGACATATAGGCATTCGCTTTTTACATTTGAATACACTTGAAAACTACAATGTTAGTATTAGCAATAAATCTAGTTTATTTGATATTACCCAAAACACACTAAACGAACTTACAAAGTCTCAGAAAACAAAAGATATTCTTTTTCCAATAATTTTGTCTCATGCACAGCCACGTAATTTAGGGTATATGAATAATGAAAAAGATGAATTATGGACAAGATTTAAAAATTTTGTTTCATATTATAGAAATTCGCTATTTTTATGTGGTCATGAGCATGTAGATGATTATCTAACACAAATTCCTGTAAAACATAATGGATATATGTACTATTCTGGATGTCCGACTCTTCTTTCTAAGCCAAATGCAACAGGAATTTCACGAGGATTCTCTCTAATTACTTTAATAAGAGAAAATAAACGAGTTAACAGAATAGAAACACAATTGTTTAATGTAGATACACATCAAGCTGTTAATCCATTAGGAACGCCACGTAATGTAGAACTGAAATGGGACTAATAAAAACATGTTCTATTTTCTGCCCTACCAAATTTAATAGCCAACAAAATAAAATGACAATAAAACAACTCATAAAAAAATACCATTCAGACAGAGATTATTATCTGACAAGCAGGTATAACGAAACACAGCTTCGCAGTGATTTTTTAGACCCGTTTTTTGAGTTGTTGGGTTGGGACATCAAAAATAATGCAGGCAAACCAACCAATGAAAGAGAAGTGATTTTGGAAGAAGCATTGAAAGTAAATGCTTCTGAAAATTCTAAAAAACCTGATTATACATTCCGTTTATTTTCTGAAAGAAAATTCTTTTTAGAAGCTAAAAAACCGTCTGTTCATATTGAAACAGAAAATGATACAGCAAAACAAGTAAGAAGATACGGTTTTACAGCCAAGTTAAAAATCTCTGTTTTATCTAACTTTGAACACCTTATCATTTATGATACTTCTATTAAAGTTGAGAAAGAAGATACTTTTCAAAAAGGGCTTGTAAAAAAATATCATTACACTGAATACGAAGGTAAACTTGATGAGATTAAACGGCTATTGGGCAAAGGTGCCATTTATTCAGGTGCTTTTGACAATGAATGGAAAGAGATTGAAAATAAAATCAATCATTATTCCATTGACAACCTTTTTCTGAAGCAAATCAACGAATGGAGAAAAGCGTTAGGTTCTGAAATTCAAAAACACGAACCCAAAATGAATGAACATCAATTAAATGATGTTGTTCAAAGTTACTTAAATCGTGTACTTTTTTTACGTGTTTGTGAGGATAGGAATTTAGAGTACTACCAAACGCTTTTGAATTTCGCTAACGCAAACAACTTTAATGCATTAATCAAGAAATTTCAGGAAGCAGACAAACACTACAATTCGGGGCTATTTGACCAATTACTTAAAGATAAAATTGTTGAAAATATCAGTTCTGTGTTTTGGACAATCATCAAACAGCTTTATTATCCTGAAAGTCCTTACTATTTCAGTGTTTTTTCTTCCGATGTATTAGGAAGCATATACGAAATTTTCCTTTCTGAAAAGTTAACCGTTCAAAACGGAACAGTTGAGTTGGTTAAGAAACCTGAAAATATAGACAGGGATATTGTTACAACGCCAACGTTTATTATCAATGACATTTTAAAAAACACGGTTTTGCCGAAATGTAAAGACAAAACCGACAAAGAAATTCTACAGTTAAAATTTGCTGATATTGCTTGTGGTTCAGGCGCGTTTCTTTTAGAATTATTTCAACTTCTAAATGATATTTTGATTGACTATTATTTGAAAAACGATAAATCAAAACTCATTCAAACAAACATCAACACCTACAAACTCCCGTTTGAAATCAAGAGAAAAGTTTTACTGAATTGTATTTATGGAGTTGATAAAGACTACAATGCCGTTGAAGCAACAAAATTTGGACTGTTATTAAAGTTATTGGAAAGCGAAGATGCGAATTCAACAAGCAAAACAAAACCTGTTTTACCTGACCTTTCGGAAAATATATTCTTCGGAAACAGTTTGCTAAACCCAAAGCAAGTTGAAAAAGAAAACCAAATTGAAATTAATCCGTTTGACTTTTCAAAACTTCGCTTTGATGTTATTGTCGGCAATCCGCCTTATATGAAGTCGGAGGATATGAAAAATATCACACCGCTTGAATTACCGCTGTACAAAACCAATTACACATCGGCTTACAAACAGTTCGATAAATACTTTTTATTCCTTGAACAAGGATTGAATTTATTAACCGATGACGGAATTTTAGGTTACATCGTTCCGAGTAAATTTGCCAAAGTTGGGGCGGGTAAAAAACTTCGTGAATTAATTGTGGAAAGAGAACATTTGCATTCAATCGTTTCGTTTGGTGCAAATCAGGTTTTTACAGATAAAACGACTTACACCTGTTTGCTCATTTTGAATAAGAAACCGCAAAAGAGTTTTCAATATGCAGAAGTCAAGAGTTTGAACAGTTGGAAGATTCGTGAACATGCAGCTGTAAAATTTGCCTCTAAAAAAGCGGAAGAATTAGACAGCGATGTTTGGGTTTTAGTTCCGCCCGAATTAACCAATGCTTATAACAAAATCGTTTCACAAAGTGTGCAATTGGTTGATTTGATTAGCGATGATAATATTTTCAATGGTATTCAAACAAGTGCAAATGATGTTTACATTTTTACGCCAACAAAAGAAGACAAGAAACATTTCTTCTTTTCTAAAAAAGACGTTGAATACAAAATAGAAAAAGAGATTACCAAACCATATTTTCAAACTTCATCGGGCGAGGATAATTTAAACACTTATCGAACATTCAAACCGAATGCAAGAGTTATATATCCATATACATTAACAAAAACAGTCGTTGATGTAATTCCGCTTTCAACCATAAAAAAGAAGTTTCCTTTGGCTTATGATTATTTGCAGAAGCATAAAGAAATTTTGAACAATCCGAAGCGAGATATAAAACCTGAACCGCAAACTGAAAACGAGTGGCACAGATACGGCAGGCATCAAAGTTTGGACAGTTGTGGTTTGTCGCAGAAAATTATTGTCGGTGTTCTTTCCATTGGCGACAAATATTCAATTGACATTCACGGAACGTTAATTTCATCGGGTGGAACAGCGGGTTATTGTGTGGTTGCCGTTCCCGACAATTTAGAATATTCCATTTACTATATTCAAGCCGTTCTCAATTCAAAATATTTAGAATGGTTCAGCGCTTTATATGGCGAAGTTTTTAGAGGCGGCTACATTGCAAGAGGTACAAAGGTTCTGAAAAACTTACCTATCCGAAAAATTGATTTTGCAAACGCAAAAGAAAAAACACTTCACGACAAAATTGTTTCAACTCAAAAAGAGTTAATTAGCATTCATGACCAAATAGATGCAAATGCAGGGAACAAGAGATCTTTAACACCACTGCAAACAAAGTTTGCAAGAGAAAAAGAAAACTTGGAGAAACTGTTAGCCGAATTATACGATTTAGGTAGCGACGATTTACTAATTCCATCAATAAAAGAACTATATGAAACTAATTGAGAACGCATCAGCCGAAAAATTGAGAGGTGGTTTTTACACGCCGGAACCAATCGCTTCATTCATTTTGAGATGGGGGATAAATGGAAATTCAGACTATGACATTTTGGAACCAAGTTGCGGAGATGGTGTGTTTTTAGAGCAAATAAAAAGAAATAACCACGAATTCAAATCGGTTACTGCTGTTGAATTTGATGAAATTGAAGCAGAAAAAGCAAAAAAAATAAAACTCAAAGAAAAAACAATTATCAATACAGACTTTCATTTGTATTGCAACAAAACAGCAGAACGATTTAATTTAGTTGTGGGAAACCCGCCTTATATACGTTACCAATATTTTGATAAAGAACAACAAACAGAAGCAGATAAAATATTCAAAAGAGCCGGTTTAAAATATTCAAAACTGACCAACGCGTGGGTTTCGTTTGTAGTTGGTGCAAGTTTGTTGCTCAAAGAAAAAGGGAAAATAGGCTTTGTAATTCCTGCGGAATTGTTGCAGGTTTCGTATGCGCAACAATTAAGAGAATTCCTGGCCCACTTCTACAATAAAATCAACATCATTTCATTTGAAAAATTAGTATTCCCTGACATTCAGCAGGAAGTTGTTTTATTGCTTTGCGAAAAAAATGAAGAAAACTCACATTTAATTGAGCACTTGGAGTTGAGAGATGCATCTGAACTCGCAAAATTAGATGTAAACCGTTTAAAAAGCCCAACAAAAAAAATAGATTTTAAATCCAACAAATGGACTTATTATTTTTTAGAACAGGAAGAAATTGATTTTCTTGAAAATATTGCAAACGAAAAGAAAATACCAACAATCGGAGATTACGCAAATGTAGAAGTTGGTATTACCACCGGAGCGAATGATTATTTCACAGTACCATATTCAACGGTTGCTTTCTACCAATTGGAAGAATTTGCCAGACCAATGGTAGGCAGAAGTGTTCAGGTAAACAGTATCGTTTTCACTAAAAAGGATTGGTTGCTGAACCAACAATCTGAAGCAAAAGCAAACTTGTTGGTGTTCCCATCTAAAGAAAAATTAAATGGAAACGAAAGAGCGAGAGAATACTTGCAATTCGGAGAATCTATAGGCATAAACAAAGGTTACAAAACAGGCATTCGTGATGATTGGTTTGTTATTCCGTCAATTAAACTTTCCGAAGCGTTATTTATCCGTAGAAATAACCTATTCCCTCGTTTAATCTTAAATGAAGCAAACGCCTACACTACAGATACAATGCACAGAGTATTTGTGAAAAAGACAACAAATCACACCGCTTTCATTGCCAGCTTTTACAACTCACTCTCCTTTGCTTTATCTGAAATCGTTGGACGAAGTTATGGCGGCGGGGTTTTGGAGTTAATGCCAAGTGAAACTGAAAAAATTCTTCTTCCTTACAATGTGGATAATGTTGAGTTACTTGCTACTATGGACAAAATGATGCGGGGTAGAAAAAGCATTGATGATATTTTGAAAATCACGAATCAAAAAATCTTGAAAGACGGTTACGCTTTTACGGATAAAGAAATACAACTTGCGGATAGTATTTGGAAGAAATTGTCGGCGAGGAGGTTGAATAGAGGTAAATAGTTTATATTATAGTAAAATGAAAAACAAAAGCGTTTCAATAGGCAAAGCATATTCTCGTGCAAGATACGATAAGATTGTTGGAGGTAAAAAAGAACGAAAAACAGCCTATCATGAAATAAAAGAAAATCTACAATTTTCAGAACTTTGCGATGCTATTGATTATTTGGAAAGGAGCGTTGTAAAAGAAAGACAAGAACTAATTTGGGGGAAAGCATTACCACGTGACTACTCGGAATTGGGAGATTTACTAGAATTTCCATATCTTGGAGAAGATGTCAATCCCGAACTAAACTACTGTTTAATTGGAATTAGAAAGTATAAATATGAAATAAACTTATTTCTGAAATACAAAGAAACCTATGAGAAACATCTACTTATTGGGGATTATGAGAAAGCAGAGGAACAATTAACTAAAATAGAGAATGAGATATGCTTCTCTTTATGGGCGTTAGAAAATAGATTTGTACTAAAAGAAATTTCAGGCAAGGCTTCAGAAAACAAAGAATTTCTTGGAACTTTTAATGAGATTAATAAGTCAAAAGGATTTACAAAGCCACTGGCTCATTATCTAAGTTTACGCGCGGAGCATTCTTTATCTGTCAATAAATACTATAATGACTTAGAAATTTCACTAAACAATTTGAAAGAATCAGATACAACAAACGCTTTTCAAAACTATTATAGATTCAAACTAACTTTTTTGAACCATATAGACTTCAATAATTATGCGGGAATTATTTCTTTAGATTTTCATCATAGTATAATTGACAGATATTTGAATTTAGTGAAAGTGCTAACTAATTTATTAGCAGTATCAAGCTATTTACAAGGAGATGATGAACGCAAAAAACTTTTAAAGAGTTACTTGCAAAATAGAATTAACTATTTATTGAGAAAAATAGATGACCCTGTTTTATATAAACTTAAATTGCTTTCAGGAGAGACTGTTTTTCCTGCATTTAACACAAAAGATAGCATAAAAGAAGTAAAAATAATTGATAACTATACAGCAGGTTTATATGATATAGCAGAACGTGAGCTAAAAACATTATTATTGGAAAAACCAATCCAATTCGATTTATATGTTCTGTATATTAAATCGTTAATTTATCAAAAAAAAGAATTTATCCCAGTTAACGACAAAAAAAGTCTGCAAAATGAAATTCTGTACGACTTATATAAGATTATATCTGTCAAAACCAATCCAGATCAAGCTTCTTTAAATTTGCTCAGGATTGCAAACAACATTGCAAGCTGTCAGTTAAGCTATGGAATAACGGACTTTGTATTCTTCCAAACAAAAGGAAAAGAAGAAAGAAAATTGTTATCAAGAATTTCATACAACAATGCAAATCCTGTAATACATGATGTTTTTACGGATAAAGAAACAAAAGAAAGATATTTAGAAATTCTGTTAAGTAAATTTCCCGATTCCGTTACAGTGCAGCTCTTTATTGAAAAACTTAAAGGACTGGATTATTTGAAGAAATATAAAGAAACAATTCCGGAAGGAAAGTTCAAAATGGAATTGGCAAAAAAACTACAAGAAAATAAAGATTATATAAATGCTATTGTAGAATGGAAATTTCTTACGGAGAACTATAAAGAAACGACACCAATTCTTGAGACCTCTATAATAAATCTATTCGAATGTTATTTAAGACTAGATCAATTAGATAATTGCATTGACTTGCTTGTCGATAGTTTCTTTTTTAATCGCCATATTATCACCAAAATAGAAGTTGGAGAGTTGCTCAGCAAAATTAGCTCAAATAAATTTCGCAATGTAAAACAAAATATTAACTTGCCCATATTTTATACCATTGTAGATGCAGATGAAGTAGAAACTCACATTGTTTACGAATTATTTAATAAGATCAATAATGTTGAGAAACCTTCTGAACTATTGAGCAATTTTGAGAATTTTGAGAAAAATAAGTTTATATATTTTCTCGAATTTACATGCACTCCTCGCATATTACGCCATTCAACATTCATTGAAAATTCAAAAGAAAGACTTGAGGAACGATTATCAATAATAAATTTTCTCAAAGAAAACGCCCTAACAAACAAAGAAATACTATCCGAAATCAAGAATATTGAAAATATCCTTGTCATTCAACAAGGATTAATAGATTTAGACGAAAGTAAAATCTACGTAAACGAACAAGGTATAATTGAAAATGAATTATCAGATTACGAAGCCGTTTATAATAGATATGCAATTATTGCAAATATTACTGATAAGAGTAAGATTCTAATTTTAAAGGATGGGCAGCTAACCACTTTTTCGTCTAAAAAAAATACAAAAGTTGAAAGAATAGAGTATTCAAGCAATCCTGTATTTGATATATACATGGAATTGTTTAATGCTGTAAAAGACAAATTTTTAAATAGCCAGTTCGGAATTGTCGCTTATTTAAGCACAAGAATAAGGCACGGTGTTTTAGTTGGAGAATTAAGACCTGTATTTGAAACACATAATTTAATAACTCTAAAGGAAGGAACTTCCTCAAACTATCGTAGAAATCATTACTGGGATGCTATATACTCAAATTTATTACCACAAGAATGTAATCAAATACAAATTATATTAAGTGATTTTGCAAGTAAAATTGATGGTCTAATATTCGACTTGATAAAAAAGCATTTGCAAGTTTACAAACAAGAAGTAAATGAAGATGGCTGGTTTAATTACGAGTTTGATTCTAATGAATTATGGTACCACTCAATAGCTTCAATAAATAGTTCTGGTTATGAAGATTTTATTCAGAGGATATTTGCTGTTCTTTGGAACAGAACAGACGAAAATTTAAAGTTTATTAGAAGTCAGATAAACACTAATATTCTTGACAGGTTCAATGAGTATTTTAACGAATTCGAAAGAAATATAATTAATTTACTTGGAGATAACAAGAGCCAACCATTAATAAAATCTATTAAAGATTGTTCCACGGAGGTGCAAACTGTAATACAAAAGATAAGCCGTTGGTTTAAACGTAGTGAAATAAGAGCGGCAGATTTTAACTTATCTGAATTGATTGATGTAGTAGCTGAATATACAAGTAAGAGTAGTTTACAAAAGAGGTTGGTACTAGAAAAACAGTTAGATTATAATTGCAAAATAAAAGGCGATTATAAAACACATTTCGCAGATTTAATAAGAAATTTTTTAGAGAATATCATAAAACATTCGAGTGAATCTGTTTCACAGATAAAATGTAAAATATACTCTTCGTACATTGATAATGACATTTTAAGAATTGAAATACAGAATGAAATAACTGATAGAAATTCTCTGGAGTCTCTAAAATCAATTTGGAAAAACAATACACCTGATACAGAAAAACTACTAAGTGAAGGTAAATCGGGCTATCATAAAGCATTTAAAATCTTAACTTCGGATTTACGATGTTCTAAAAACGAGTGTTTATCCACTCGTATTTCTGACGATGAAAAGTTATTTACGGTCATATTATCTATTAACATAAAAGAATTGAAAGCATGAAACTATTATTCATAGAAGACCACCCTTTAAAGCAATCTCAAATTAATAAATATATTAATGAGAATTTTCCAAATGTCGAAATCGAAACAAAGAATTCATACATAAGTGGTTTGAAAGAGTTAATAAATTATCATAATAAATATGATGCTCTTTTGTTAGATATAAGCATGCCTAATTATGATATATCTTCAGAGGATAGTGGCGGAGATTGGATGCCATTGGCAGGAAAAAAAATATTAAAGGAAATGTATTTACGAGATATCCCAACAAAAGCAATTGTTATATCAATGCATGGTAGTTTCGATGATGGAACAAGGTTAACAGAATTAGATGCTGAATTTCAGAGTGAATTTCCTGACAATTATATCGGGTATGTACATTACTCTCAAATAAATGAGGATTGGAAAGACAAACTTTATCAACTTTTAAATGTGATAGTATGATAAAAATATTAATTGTAGATGACTTTCAGCCCAAAAGAGATAGAATTAAAAACCTCATTCTTGATAATCACGATATTCAAGAGAGTGATGTTTGGGTGGCGAGAAACACAAAAGAAGCAAGACGAATTCTATATAAAGAACATTTCGACTTGATGATATTGGATTTAGTTCTTCCAATTGAAGAAAGTGAAGAATGTAGTGCGAAAAATGGAACTGATTTTTTGCACGAAATAGGGGTTAATCCTTCGATTAATCCACCTATTCACATAGTTGGATTGTCTGGTTACAAAGAAGAAGTTCAGGAATGCAGTGAAGATTTTAGTAAAAAACTATGGAACCTTATTAGTTATGACGAATCCTCTTCAGTATGGCAAGACCAACTGCAGTCGATCATATATCATCTAGTAAAAATCCGTCAACAATACATAAATGCAACATTTTCAAGCAACTCAAATGTAATTATAAATTATTTAGAACAAAACAATATACCAAACACATTTATCGGCTTTAATTGGAAGGACATTGCAAGTAATATTGCAAATATAGTAGAAAGGTCATTGGAAGTTCCTGCTAAATTTGCAAATGGTTCAAGAGCAAGGAATATAAATACTTCATCTATTAAAATTGAGAGCGAATATGATTTCCAAAACTTGATACACCTTGTGTTGAGACCATGGTTACCTTGTTTAGAAGCAGAAAATATTGCAATAATATTTGATGGCAATACTAAAAGTGCAGATTTCTCCATAAGAGGAAATTCGTTAATAATAGAAGCTAAATACATAGATTCAACAGGTAAGAAAAATGACACATTGAAAACTTTGGAAGGATTAAAATCTTTTTACAGTATGAATTCCAATGTTAAAGCATTATTGTTTCTAATATTGGTTAATGATAATGTACAGATTGATAAATACAAAATAGAATCTGAATATAGCCAGCAAACATTACCCCTACCAATATGTGTTAAGGTAATAAACAATAAATTGAAACGGGAATAAACACAATGATTCAACAAATTGAATTTATATTCAAAGAGAAAAAATACGGCTTCCATCTTATAACCGATGAGGTATTGCACCACCTACCGAAATTACCTCAAGTCGGACTACTGCACTTGTTTATAAAACATACCTCAGCGGGTCTCATCATCAACGAAAACGCCGATCCCGACGTACAAACTGACCTCAACACCATCTTCGACCGGTTAATTCATGAAAAAGAGCCATACTATATCCATACTTGCGAAGGCGCCGATGACACGCCGGCACACGCTAAATCCACAATAGTTGGCGCGAGTTTTAATCATTCCCATAACCAACGGACGATTAAACCTTGGCACATGGCAAGGGATTTACCTGTGCGAGTTCCAGAACCGCGCTACCGGAAGAAAAATTATAGCATGCATAATCGAATAAAACTATATAGTTCATTTTTGAAAAAATGTATGAGTATCGGAATTTGTTTTATTTTCGCACACGTTTAATCGTTGCAGGTAATACAGAAAAGTGGAAGTGGATAAAATGCTGAAAATTTGAATATTGACACCAACTTTAAAAATGAGTTTTATGATTTTATTAATTTAGAAGTTGCGCCCGATACGAATTAGGGATTATTTATGTTGAAACTTAATGGAAAAGAGGTATTAGAATTTAAATGTAGGTGTTGCGGAACATGGTGTGATATTAATCGTCCTAAACCATATTTGCCAGATTATACTAATGAGGAGAATGCAGCATATTATTGTTATTGCTGCAATTTATGTAAGAAAACAAAAGAAAGTAATGATTATTATATTCCCTTTGTTGGTAAACCTCGTATCGTATTGTACAAAAGTATTCCTAGTAATGAAACTATAGACGTATATAATCGTCGTGATCTTAACTGGGAGTTTTCGACGTCCACTGAAGCTAGACGGCGTCAGGTTGAAGAATATAAACGTGATCCTGATGCGTATCTGAAAAAACAAGAGCAAAAGCGTATTACGGAAGACGCTAACCCAAAAGTAATAGAACGCCGTAAAAATCAGGCAACTAAAGAGGAATTAGAAACATTTAGATATTGGATAAATCATTATAAAGAACAAATAAAAGAAAACGAAAGTACTATCGAATACGAAAACCGTTATAAATATCGTCACTACGAAAGTAAGATATATGCATGTGAAGAAGCTATAAAACGTTATAAGGAGTCTTTAAAGCGCCATTTAAAAAATATTCCCGATGGCTTTAGTTTGTTAGAAAAAGCATCTATTTTAAGTGATTTTAGTAATTACAAATTGGCTATTACGTGTTATGATGAATATTTGAAATCACACCCCAATAATATTGATTGTTTAGTGGGGAAAGCCAAGGCATTGTACTATTTAAATAAAAAAAAGGAAACTATAATTTGCTGTGATAAGATTTTAAAATTGAATCCCAATAATTGGGACGCGAAATACTATAAAAAAGAGATAAAAAGGGAACAAAACTATAGACGAATCGGTTACATCGTTATTTGTTGTATTATTATAACGATAGTGCTAGTGATAACAAACTGTTAAGGAGGAAATTTGTATGCATATTAGAGATATTAATGGTAACATAGTAGCCAGAAGTCAAGGCGATAGGATTGTAGATAATTACGGAAATTGGTTGTTTGGTGGCGACCGTAACAGGGGCGACCGTATTTATGATGACAATGGCGATTGGAAATATGAAATTAGAGGCGACAGGATTTATGATACATACGGAAACTGGAAGTATGAAATCAGAGGTAACAGGGTTTATGATACATCAGGGAATTGGTTGGCTTCTGATTATGAACAGGCACTATACCCGAAAAATTAATTTAAAAAGGATAAAAAGATGACATTTCACATGCTTTGGTTAATAACAATACTTTTGATTATCGTCTTTACAGGCGGTGTATTATTCCTAATGCCGCGAGATAGGCACAAAATGCTGGTAATTTGTGGCTGCTTGATAGCAATATCTGTTGGAGGAGGTTTCGTTATCTATTCATACAGTTATCTTGCAACCGGTGCTGGATTGGCAGACACGTTGTCCGCCGCATTGCGTGGTATATTTAGTACCGCACGTATGTTTATCATCAACGAAGATTATGGTTCTTTCGTTGTTTTGACGGAAAATGTATGGCTGCAAATTCTGTTTTGGTTCTTTCACGTGATGGCTTTGTTTGCAATACAGGCTGCTTTGATTTCCTTATTTGGCTGGAAAATAATAGATTATTTTCGTTTACGCTTTGGGTGGCACCGTGAAGTATTTATGATAAAAGGAAGCGATAGCAAGGCTCTTCTTTTAGGCGAAAATATAGCCACTCATGATAAAATGCGGAATGGCAGACCTGATAGAAACCGGCTCATTGTCTTTTTACTTGATGAAGACGAAGATGCAAAAAAAACTTATGAAAAGGTGTTCTGTTTTGGTGGTATTATTCAGGTTCTGAATAGGAAAAAAGACCTTTCGTACTATCTGAATAAAGCAGGATTGGGTAAACGGAAGCTGAAAAAGAAAGAGTTTCATATAATATTGTTTCCTAACAATAAATCCTCATTGGATGATGTCCAACATATCGTAGAATATGCAAAAGGAAAAAAGGTTAATCCGGAACACTTAGATATTTTCGTATTCACCGAAACAGAATGGGACAGAGAGTCTATTGAAGCGATTTCACAAGCAAAAGAAAATGACATTAGAAAATACCCATACACTATACATATTATCAACGAGATTGATTTATTGCTCAGACAGATGATTGAGATACACCACCCTGTTACATGTGTGGGTCTAAATTTTGACAAAGAAGGCGTTACAGCACGTGATTTTACTGTGATGGTCATTGGTTTTGGCACAGTCGGGCAACAGGCGTTTTTACGCTTGATAATGAACGGGCAATTTGTTGGCAGTAATATGCAAGCCATTGTCATAGATAAGGAAATAGTACATAAGCAAAAACATTTCGTACACTGTTATCCATTATTGGATCCTGATTTGAATTCTTCTTTGAATATTTGTGAAATAAAGTTTATGGGTATTGATGCACGAGATAAAGAGTTTTTTGATTTGTTGGATGGTATCACTGATGTTGATTATATTATTGTCGCGTCAAGCGATGACGAACTAAACAAGGATACAGCGTTAGATATACGTTTGTACTATGAACGCCGAAAAGTTAAAAATCTTCCGTTTATTGCTGTTTTTGAAAAAAACGGAGGCTTATATCTAAAAAAGCATGATGAGGCAAAAACACGATTTGGCTGTCGGGAAGCAATATATAAACATTCATTAGTAATCAATGATGAAGTCAATAGAATGGCAAAAGCGTTTCACGAAGTTTATGGTGGAACTCCACCTTGGTATGAACTTGATTGGTTTACTCAGGAAAGTAATCGGGCTGCTGCTGATTTTATCCCTGCTATGTTAAAATTGGCTCGTATTAAAGAGGAAGATGCGGAGAATATGCCTGCCCTTGTAGATGACGCGCTTGCGGAAATTCTTGCTCAAACAGAGCATCTGCGCTGGAATGCATTTCATGCTGTAATGGGGTATCAACCTATGACCATGAACAAAATGCATCAACAGTATGAATCTTATCTGAAAAAAGAATTCCCAATCTCTTATTGCCGTAAAGATCCAATAGCCAAACTGCATATATGCCTTGTTGTTTGGGATGAATTAGACGAGATAAGCAAGGCGTATAACGAAATAACAGGAGAAAAACGGGATTTTAAAAAGTACGATAGGGATATTATTGAAAATATACCTAAATTTTTAAAAGCGGCAAGTAAATAAATATCATGCCTACCTCAAAAAACACCAACAAATCGATATTCGTATCCAGCACATTCCGGGACATGCAGTCCGAACGGGATATTCTTCGCGATGTTGTGATACCAAGAGTTAACACTTTTGCTGCAGAGTATGGGGCGCAAGTGGAGCTTATTGATTTGCGTTGGGGCGTGAATACGGCGGACGTTAGCGAGGAAGAGCAGACACACAAAGTACTGCGCACTTGCCTCGACGAAATACAACGCAGCCGTCCATTCTTTATTGGTATCTTGGGAGATCGCTATGGTTGGGTGCCACCAGAACAGGAAATGAATGATGCTGTAGAGTCGGTAGAATATTGCGCTACAACGTTAAAGCAGAGTGTAACATCGTTGGAAATAGAATACGGCGCATTGCATTCGCCGGAACCGCCGGTGTGCCTGTTCTATTTCCGGCGAATTAAAAATTTCATGCTTAACAAGCATGACTCCACCATTTATTATGATAAAGGTACGGCACAATCCCGACTCAAAGTGCTTAAAGAAGAAATTAAAAAGAAGTTCAAAAATCAAGTACGACGATATGATGTACGTATCGCCAATGGAGAAGTAAGCGGACTTGAATCCTTTGCTGACATGTTGACTGAAGACATCATTGCTGTTTTACGGGCAGAATGGGGCGATGCACCTGCCGATCCGCCAAGCGAGAAGGAACAAGAGGTTGCCGCATTAGATGCTTTCCGTTTAAGCCGAACTGTAAATTTCGCAGGACGGACAGCAGCGATTCAAGAGTTACAAAACTTCTGCTTGGGTGATAACAATACTCCTATCCTGCTGGTACAAGGTGAAGCCGGTAGTGGTAAAAGTGCCCTTATGTGTCGTGCCATGGATGAAATAGAAGATAAGTGCTTTTTATTACCTGCCTCTTGCGGACTGACGCCGCGTTCTTCAGAACCTAAGGGAATTTTGCGAACATTGATTTGGCGCATGGAGAAACATCTTGGACTTGAAAGCGAAGAAACTTCCAACGACGAATCTCTGGACGATGAACATATCGAAAAGAAAGCCTCTACTTTAGATGAAGTTAAAGAGCGTTTCTTTGACCTGCTACATATAGCGTCAAACAAAGAACGGGTTGTAGTTGTTATAGACGCGCTCGACCAGCTTTGTAGCAGTGAGGAAGTGCAGTATATGCGTTGGTTCAACGAGAAGATACCACAAAATGTTCGTGTGTTGTTTTCTATCATCGGCGGGGCACAAGTTGACGCAATCCGTCGTTTGGGAGGGCAAATATATCCGGTACCGACCATTAATAACAACGATATTGCAGATATCATACGTTCCATGGCGAAACGGAATCACAAACAAATTGCGGACTCCGTAGTGGATTATATTCTTAAAAAGACTACACCAGACGGACAACAGGCTGCGCAGAATCCACTGTACTTGAGTCTTCTTGTACAAGACCTTGTAATGATGGATCGTTATGAACATGCTGTTATAGACAAATATACGATGCAGGGCATGGCACCTATGGATGCCATAATCCGCTTTATGAAGGAGAGAGTAGATCAAACTCCGCCTGATGCTGAAGACGTGTTTATAGCCGTGATAGAACGGTTGGGAAAATTAGTTGGACATGATTTTGTCAGGGCAGTCTGCGGTATGATTGCTGTTTCTCGTAGCGGTTTACGTGAGAGTGACCTTGAAGGTGCTTTCAGAAAAATTGGGCTGAATTTTAACATAGCAGATTTCTCATGGTTGCGACAGTTGTTGCGCGGGCATTTCACACAGGGAGATATGCAGCAGTGGGACTTTGCGCACCAAAGTCTGCGCAGGGCACTAAGAAAAAAACTGGAAGCCTTGAAGTTGTTAAATATTGGCATTGCTGATTATTTACGCGATATTGTAGAGACTGATACTTTTGCGAAACGGGAAATTATCCATCATTTGTGTGTAGCAAACCAACCGTATATTGCTGCTCAAGTTATGAGCGTACATGGCAAAAAACGTTCAACAGCATTTTCACAAAGACTTGCAGAATCTTTTGTAGATAATGAAAATGGTGCTGTATTTTTGTTGGCAATACCCACTAATTTAGAAAAAGCAGAAAACGTAAAGCGCTGGCTTATTGCGGAAATTATTGAAGACAGCCTTAGGTTTTTACCGGAAAATACGCATCTCTTTCGTATTGAATTGATGTTGTCTGCACTTGCCATGCTAAAAGGATGGACAGGAGAGCAGGCGAGACGAGTGACGGCACTTTGTGAAAACACAATTGCAATGTTATATACAGAAATAGGTGAGTATGGAAAAGTAGAGGAATATTTAATTAAATCAATCAAAGTACGTGAACAACTATACGATAAAAATAAAACTGCATCGGCATTGGGTGTTCTTTCAAAATCGTATGGAAATATTGGACATCTTTTTAGCACAAAGGGGCGAACGGAAGAAGCGGGGAGGTACTATAAAAAATACATAGATGCGGCTGAAACACTTTATGAACAGAGCAAAACGGATAAGTGCTTTGAACGTTTACATGAATCATACATTTTTATGGGAATACACTTGAGAGAAAAAGGACAGATAGAAGAAGTGGAAGCATATTTTCAAAAAGCTCTTGATGTAATTGAAATTCATTTTAAACAAGCTAAATCATCTTTGGCGTTGTCTGCTCTATCGCGGTCAAATAATGAAATAGGGTGGCATTTGAGAAAGATTGGAAAGATCAAGGAAGCAGGGACATATTTTCAAAAAGCGATTGAATCAAGAGAAAAACTGTATGAGCAAATAGGTACAACAGGAGCGTTGAGAAATTTATCTGTTATGTATAGCAGAATGGGGCAACATTTGACAAGTCTGGGGCAAACAACAGAAGCTGGAATATATTATGAACAATTTCTTGACACTCAGGAGCAACTATACCAGAAAATAGGTACTGCAAAAGCGTTAAATGATTTGACTTTTTCTTATATGGACATGGGAGATCATCTGAGAGAAATTGGAGAAATAGGGAATGCAGAGAAATATTACCAAAAATCACTTGACGCGCGCGAGCAACTTTATGAGCAGAGCGGTACATTAGAAGCATTAAGTCTTTTGTCTGATTCATATTCTGGTATGGGAATTCACAAGTCAAAACTCGGATTGGAGGAAGAAGCAGGAATATATTTTCAGAAATACCTTTCCCTACGTGAAAAACTTTATGAGCAGAGCAACACGCCTAATTCATTGAAAAAATTAGCTTATTCTTATAACAATGTGGGAACTCACAAGTCCAAACTTGGTCTTGTGGAAGAAGCAGGAAAATATTTCAAAAAATCTCTTGCAATATTCGAAAGCCTACATGAACAGAGTAAAACAATAAAAGCACAGAGAGAGGTGGCTATGTTATATATTAACTTGGGAGAGAATCTTACGAAATTAGGGCAGATCGACAAAGCAAGAGTATATCTAAATGAAGCCCTTGTAGTATTCGAAAAACTCTATGAACAAAACAAAACAGCAGAAGTGCAAAAATTTCTAATAGAGTCGTATATCACTATGAGTGAACACTTGACAGCCGTTGAACAGATAGAAGAAGCAGGAAAATATTACCAAAAAGCTATTGATGAACAAGAACAATTACACAAACAAAGCGGAAATGCAACAACTTTGAAAAAACTTTTAAAGATATACGATAAAATGGGAGAATGTTTGACGGCGCAAGGTAAAAAGGAAGAAGCAGAGTCATTTTGTCAAAAAGCACACAATTTAGAACAAATAAAATCATAGTCCAAAAACAAAATCATTATGTACTCCCCAAACCCAATCAACACAACCCATATCCAATTAAGCGAAGACATCATAGAACTAAGTGAGATTTTAGCAAAGAACACCCACGAAATTTGGGCATCCAAACGCATTGCAGATGGTTGGTCTTATGGCATAGTGCGAGATGATAAAAAGAAACATCATCCTTGCCTTGTACCTTATGAAGAGCTACCGGAAACAGAAAAGGAGTATGACAGAGCAACGGCGATGGAAACGTTGAAAGTTGTATTGATGTTTTACGGAAACAATGAGAAGCTGGGATTCAGAATAACAACATAATTGAATGACAACATTGAAAACCAATTTAATAGAAAACCGCCAGATACGCATATTCATATCGTCAACGTTCCGTGATATGCAGCTGGAGCGTGATTATTTAGTTGGCAAGGTATTTCCCGCATTGAAAAAATATTGCAGCAACAGAGACATTACTCTTATTGAATTGGATTTGCGGTGGGGTATAAACGACGAACAATCACAGCAGGGGAAGGTAACAGAGATTTGCCTTCGGGAAATCGAAAATACAAACCCTTTCTTTATTGGATTACTTGGCGAACGTTACGGATGGGTGCCTTCACGCGAAGAGATGGCGACGCAGACAAATATTTTAGAATCTCACCCTTGGATAGACAAGGATTTTGCACAACAACTGAGCATTACTGAGATAGAGATGCAATATGGCGTACTTCGCTCTAAAGAAGAAATCCATGCATATTTCTACTTTCGTTCACCTGCGATGGAAGTGCAGGAAGACTTTAAGGATAAACCGGGCAGCATTGAAGCACAAAAATTGGAACGTCTGAAAAACGAAATACGCAGTCATGCCAAATCCGTTCAGGATTATATGTCTCCGGAAGATCTTGGTAAAATGGTTGAGCAGGATTTCAAAGCGTTAGTTGACAGGATTTTCCCGCAAGGCAAATTGTCGTTCATAGAAAAAGAACGTATGCAACATAAGGCTTTTTTGAAAAGCCGTACCATTTTTTATATTCCTGATGCAGACAATAACGAATGCATCAACAATTTTATAGCAAGCGACGCTTCATCCTTGGTGATAACCGGAGCAAGTGGTATGGGAAAAAGCGCACTTATAGCCAACTGGATAGCCGCAAATGAAAATTCATTGGATTATAAACTTATTTATCATTTTGTTGGCAATTCAAATATGGAAGGCGATCATCGAAAAATAACCCAAAGGCTGATAAACGAAATAAAAAGCATCTTTGAACAGGAAGAAAAAAACGATGAATTGGAAACACCTTCTGCAAATACATACAAAGAAAAGGAAGAACTTGAGAGGCTACTCTTGGCAATTGCCCAAAAGGGCAAGATATTGATAATTTTAGATGGCATTAACCAATTGGCAGAATATGAAAACGCCAAAAAATTGGAATGGTTGCCAGATTTTCCTCAAAACATAAAGGTAATTTATTCTACCCTGCTTGATGATGCTACAATGGATGTTTTTCACCGCAGAGAATACGAACAGTTGGTATTGAAGCCTTTAACGCAGGAAAAACGAGAACAATTGATAACCGGCTATTTAAAAATATATTCAAAAACATTGATGCCTGATCAAATAAAGCGTATAACTACAAGTAAATTATGTAAAAACACGCTTGTTTTACGGACATTATTAGATGAATTGCGCGTATTCGGTATACATGAAAAAGTCGGAAATCAAATCAACTATTATTTGGAGACGCAGGATAATACACAATTTTTCGACAAAGTATTGACCCGCTTTGAGAAGGAATACAACGATGACAAACATGCTACTTATTTAGTGCAAGAAATGCTTTCGTTAATAGCAGTTTCGCGTGCGGGAATGAGCGAAGATGAATTATTGCACATTACCGGAATAGCACCCATTTACTGGTCGCATTTTTATCATGCAATATCATGTCATTTAGTAACAAAGAACGGTTTAATTTACTTTGGGCATCAGTTTTTGAAAGATGCTGTATTGAAAAGATACTTGCAAGATGTTACTTTAGAAAAAAAACAGCGAGAAAAAATCATTGATTTTTTTGAACAACAGGCAGAAAAAAACAAACGACAGTATGATGAATTACCTTATCAATTATACTTACTCGGAGAGTTTGATAAACTGCATGGATTTCTTCTTGATTTTGAAGTGTTTGATTATATTTTTGATAAAAATATTCATGAATTAGGCTTATATTGGAGGAAACTAATCGAAACAGATAAGGGAAAGTACAAGCTAAGTAGGTATTTATATTTGGGAGGGATACCGGAAGAAAGATTAGAACAATTGGGTGCAGTAATACCCAAACCTTCAAAAGCGATAGGAGTATATCAAAAAAGACAAAAAAATAGTTTCTACAATAAAAAAAACGGTAGCTAATTTTTTTAAATTTGCAAAAAAAATTAAAGTGATCTATAAAAAAAAATAATTTAATAAACATTCTAATTATGAATGACTTACAACAAAAACATGACAGTTGGATGAATAGGTACAGGGACAGAAGTAACCCCAATTATGAAGAGTATACCCAAATCATCAAATCCAATAATTCGGTAGCGGAAAATATTAATAAAGGGCATGCTTTTATTTCAAATTGCTTATATAACGAAGCAATCAAAGTGCTTAATGTTGCCATTGATACAGGAGGACAATTGCTCTTTGATGATAATTTGTTAGACGAGAATGAATTGGCAAAGGCTTATCTAAACAGAGGAGTTGCGTATGAAAATTTGAATAATTACGAAAAAGCTCTTTCTGACAAAACAAAAAGCGTTGAAATGTTGGAACGAATATGTCACATAAGAGATTTTCCAGACGAAAACCTTCTAGCGTTATCTTATATGAACAGAGGACAAACATACATTTCAGTGGAAGAATATAATGACGCTCTCAAAGATGCTGAAAAAAGCATTGAAATATGGGAGCGGCTGAAAAGGGACGGCGAGAGAATAGATGAACATCGTTTGTCTTGCGCCTACGCAAACAAAAATATTGCAAGTATAAAAGTTGAACCCTTGTTTGATGAAAAAAACATGTCAAATAATGATGAAAGTGAATTGGCTGCGCAACATACCATGAGAGGCCTGAATCATCTTAAAATCAATTTGTTTGATGAATCCATATCAGATTTTGACAAATCTATTGAAATTATAGAACGACTCCGTACATTACCTGAAGTTATAGCGGCAAGAGCTTATGGAGGCAGAGGTATGGCATATTATGTTATTGGCGAATATGAAAAAGCATTACCCGACGTAACAAAGAGCATATATTTTTTTGAGGAGTTACAAAAACATGGACAAATGATTGACGAAGATATATTGCTTAACATGTATATAATAAGAGGTGCAATTCGCAATTATAAATTTGCTATAGATGATGAAATAGATAACGATTTGGGTGATGCCGTATCGGATTATCAAAACAGTATAATAATAATGGAAAAATTTAAAAAGGCAGGCAAACCAATTGATGAAGATAGATTAGCCGTGGCTTATATGGGCGTAGCTCAAAGCTATGACCAAAAAGAAGATTTTTTTGAAGCCAATAATTATTATGACAAATGTATTGAAATTTGGGAACAGCTTGTTAATGAAGGACAACCATTGTTAGGTGAAAGCGATTTTGCCACCGCTTATATGAATAGAGGTTCTAATTATTATGTGATGCATAAAAATGACAAGGCATTATCGGATCTTAACAGATGTATCAGTATCAGAGAGCGATTGAAAAGTCAAAATGTTCAACAAGAAGTACATGATGTATCAACATCTTATAGAGACAGAGCTCTTGCGCATGAAACTGCAAATAATATAGAGGCTGCAATAAAGGACTATATTTCTGCCGTTCGTGTTCTAAAAGATGAATTTAGTGAGCGCCCTGATCTGCAAGAATACTATTATGACATACTGAAAGAACTTCTTGATTTGGTTGGTAATGAAAATAATGATTCGCTTCGGGATAAAATTTTACAAGAATTTTTACATTCAATGCGTCGTGAACCTAAAACCAAAGAAGCAGAAGAAATTCAAATTAGTATTCTTAAACAATTGAAGTGAGTAATAAAAAGCAAAATAAAAGAGAATCATGTACACCCCAAAACCAATCAATACAACCCATATCCAATTAAGCGATGACATCATAGCCCTAAGCGAGATTTTAGCCAAAAACACCCACGAAGTTTGGGCTTCCAAACGTATTGCAGATGGCTGGTCTTATGGTGCAGTGCGAGATGATGAAAAGAAGCATCATCCTTGCCTTGTACCTTATGAAGAGTTACCGGAAACAGAAAAGGAATATGACCGTGCTACTTCGCTTGAATCGCTTAAAGTAATATTGAGTTTTGGGTATGAAATTAACAGACTAATAGAATAAAAAGAAATGGAAAACTGTAATCGAACAAAAAACAACGACAGACAGATGGGCTGACACGCAACAAGCAGGATTTATGAAAGCGGGGGCGTAAGTTCGTAGTGTGGTGTGAAAAAAATGTACCGTTTGTTTTGAAAAAATGTACGTTTTGTTTTGAAGATTATATATATCTTGGGATCAGTTACATGCGCGAAAATATAAAATATTTGAAATTATGTTAATTTTGCCAAAAAAACAATATGAGGTTTCAAATTTCTTTTTTACTATTTATTTTTTGCATGTTTATTAGTGCAAATGGCTATGCGCAACAAGATTCCATTGTTAATACTAAAAGCCAAAAGAAAACGCTGGGCAGCTCCATTATAAGAGTTTCCGATAAAGTATGGTTTCAGATTTATAATCCGGAGCAGGGGTACTTTCAAAAAGCCAATACCGACAAAGGCGACCCACGGTTTATGGTGGCTAATGAAGATCAAACTTTTAAATTTGGCATCGGTGGATTTGTTAAAGTTGTGATGTTTACCGATTTCAACGGTTCTATTCCCGACAATGACTTTATCACCTCTTTAATCCCCATTCCCACACATCATTATGGTCAATTTAGAATTTTTGCCAGCCATTCGCGCCTGAATGTTAAGGTGGTGGGAAAAGTAAAAAACCACACGATTGTTTCTTTTATAGAGGGCAATTTTGCAGGAACGAACAATGCGTTTAAATTGCGCCATGCCTATGTATCTCTTTTCGGGCTAACCGTGGGGCAAACCTGGAGTACTTTCATGGATTTGCAGGCGGGACCTCCTACGATAGACGGCGAGGGGCCCAACAACCAAATTGCTGTCCGGCATCCGATGATACGCTATACCTATTATTATAAGGATTTGTTTAATGTAGCGGTGGCCGCCGAGTTTTCCGAAATATTAATGGAAGATTTTCCGAATGAACCGTTTAAAGTATATAACCAACCCCAGCGTATTCCCGATTTTGTTACGCACTTTAAGTATCAGGGCAATTTCGGTCATGTGCAATTAGGCGCTGTGTTTAGAATTATGAATTACGGAGATTCTACACTTACAAAAAAGTCGGTTTTTGTTCCAGGTGGCGGGCTCTCTTTAAGCGGCACTTTCAATTTGTGGAAAAAAGCCACGTTGTATTATCAATTTGATGGAGGAAAAGGAATTGCGAGCTACATTCAGGATCTATCGGTATTTAATCTTGACTTGCTTCCAACTTTTTTGCAAGCTCCAAAAATGAACACCGCGTGGATGTACGGAGGCTACCTCGGGTTGCAGCAATATTGGACAAAAAGATTGCATTCCAACGTAATTTACGGAATTACGCGACTCAGTACCCCCATTGACGATAGCGGCTATTTTGAGGAATACCTGCCCTGGTATTACAAATCAGGGCAATATTTAGCCATCAACACAATTTGGAATTTTTACGACTTTGCCTCCGCAGGCATTGAATTAGTTTGGGGAGAGCGCATGAATTTAAACCGCGAGAAAGGGCATGCGCACAGGATTAATTTTTTGTTGCAGTACGATTTTTAGTGGAGATTCTTTTGAACTAAAAAAACCTTTTTTTGTCCTTGAAAATTCATTCTATGAAAAAAATTAAGAAACTTATAATAATCAGTACTTTACTCATTATTATTGCCATTTTCTCCGCTTTTACAGCAAGAAAAGTCATCTTTTTTACCCCCAATACCACAAATGCTACTTTAATTATTCCCAAACACGCCTCGTTTAATCAGGTAGTTGATTCTTTATCGAAAAACAACATTGTTAAAAATATCAGAACTTTTAAAATCGCTGCCAAAATTCTTAAATACGACAGAAATGTGATGCGCGGAAGGTACCAAATTAAAGAGAATGAAACAAATTACCGGCTGATTGGAAAACTGAGGAAAGGGCAACACTTTCCGGTTACTTTTACCTTCAATAATGTGCGCATGGTATCCGATTTTGTACAAAAAACAGAAAATAAATTCCTTTTTTCCTCGCAAGAGTTACAAACACTTTTAGAAGATGAAGAGTTTTTAAGTTCTATCGGATTTACTAAGGAAACTATACCGGCGCTTTTTATTCCGGATACTTATCAAATTTATTATGATATTGATGCAGATGAATTTGTAGAGAAGTTTCTCACCATTTATCATCAGTTTTGGAACGACAAACGTTTGGAACAGGCGCGGGCTATTGCTCTTACTCCCATTGAAGTGGCTACCTTAGCTTCTATTGTGGAGGAAGAAAATTTTAAGGAGTTTGAAAAGCCAATTATTGCCGGCGTGTATATCAATCGTTTACGCAAAGGCATGAGGTTACAAGCAGATCCCACGGTGAAATTTGCAGTAGGAGATGTTACGCTAAATCGTATTTTGTACAAACATTTGGAAACAAACTCGCCTTATAATACTTATATGTATGCGGGGTTGCCGCCGGGTCTCATTCGTTTTCCCGAACCTTCTACGATAGATTCCGTCTTGCAATACACAAAACATAACTATTTGTATATGTGTGCAAAAGAAGATTTTTCGGGAGCGCACAATTTTGCTGTTACTTTGGCAGAGCATGAACGAAATGCAACTAAATATAGAAATGCTTTGAATAAAAAACTAAATTAAGATAACTCTTTATATCACAAGTTTTTAATTTAAAGATTTAAAGATTTAAGAATTTAAAGATTGTTTATTTGGTTTTAAATCCTTAAATCTTTAAATCTTTAAATACTTTTACCGGAACTTCAAACGTTAGTGATATACTTTTAAAATTACAACATTGAAAAAGACATTTTTTTTATTAGCAACTTTACTGATTGTTCAATTGCTTAGTGCGCAGCAAATTGCATTACTTCAATATCGTGGAGGGGGTGACTGGTACGCAAATCCCACGTCATTAAAAAACCTCATTGCATTTTGCAATCAAAATATGGGCATGACTTTGCATCCGAAATATGAAGTCGTGGAGGTGGGCAGCATTGACTTGTACCGTTATCCGTTTGTGCATCTTACGGGTCACGGCAACGTAGTATTCAGCGATGCGGAAGCTCAAAATCTGCGCAACTACTTGATTTCCGGCGGCTTCCTGCACATTGATGATAACTATGGTTTGGATAAATATATCCGTCCGGCAATGAAGCGCGTTTTTCCGGAATTTGAATTTGTGGAACTTCCTTATAATCATCCTATTTTTCATCAAAAATATGCTTTTCCCAATGGGTTGCCCAAAATTCATGAGCACGATAACAAGCCTCCGCAAGGTTTCGGTTTGTTTTGGGATGGACGTTTGATTTGTTTTTATTCTTATGAAACAGACCTTGGCGATGGCTGGGAAGATTATGCCGTGCATAAAAACTCGGAGGCCACGCGCACCAAAGCGTTGCAGATGGGAGGGAATATTTTGATGTATGTGTTTACGCAATAATGGTTTAATACACCACCTTCACCACCCTGTTCCCCGATTGCACAACGTAAACCCCACGCGTATTCGGCTTAACACTCACAACATCACTGTTTGCAACCCCCTCATAAATTAAACTTCCTATCACGGAATAAACTCTCAAACAGTCGCCAACATTCAACTCGCTAACATACAACATACCATTATTAACCCACGCTACTAATGGCGTTTTGTTGCACCTTGTATCAGATATAGAAAGTACATTTTCAACCATCTTCGTTTTCGAATCGTTTTCCGGAATCATATCACCGGCTAAAAATACAGTAACTTTAACCTTATGCATACCGGCTTCCGAAAGATCTAATTTCTCTGTAAATGTGTAATTTGCGCTTACCATACTCGGAATAAATCCGGTATAATTTTCGGTGGCAACCAATGTGCCGTTATGTTCCAATTCCAATTGAAAACCGCTGATGGTAGCGTCTCCATTGTTTCTTATTTGCGCAATAACTACTTCTGCGTTTGTTAAATTTATACCTGCATCCGGAGGGGCTGTAATCGCTACTACTTCTGCATCCACATGCGGGTTCAAATTAAAAATACTGACATCATCAACAGACCACATGTGACCGCTATCGCCGCCGTTATTCTTGTATCTGAATGCAATATAAATATTTTGTCCGGCATAAGCGCTTAGCGAAACCGTTATTTTTGTCCAAACCGATTCAGGTATGTCGCCGTAACCCAATGTGTAAAGCACTGTAAAAGAAGATGGATTGTTGTTAGTAGTGGAAATCATCACCTCCGAATCCGTGAAAAATCTCGCTTCATAAACATGAGACCAAAACTCCAATGCAAAGTCTCCTCCGGCAGGAATAGAGAGTTTGGGCGAAATGAGCCATCCCAGCGAGCCGTACCACCATGCATAGCTCGCTCTGCCAACGCCGGTATGAGCGCCGTAAGCCAACCTCCGCCAGTCGCCTACCGTAGTCCAGCAATGAGGCGGAAATATATCTTCTTCAAAACCTTCATCATAGGGGAAAGTAATCGCATTGCAGACTAAATTTCTAACGATTACCGTGAGCTCGTCGTTTTCCGGAACTTCATCACCGGTCAAACTGACGGCTACTGTTAATGTATAATATCCTGATACTGAAAGATCTAATTTCTTGTTGAAAGTATGAACAGCCTCACCCAAGCCGGGAATATTACCTGTATAGTGCTCGGTAACCTCAAGATTTCCATTAAAATACAAACTTATACTAAATCCTGTTACCGGATTTCTGCCGTTGTTTTTTATCGTTGCCTTAATTTCCTGCTGTGCGGAAAGACCAAGGTGTGTGCCCGACGGATTTATGGCAACCACTGCAATATCCGTTTCAAAAAACTGGCCAACGAAAATATTGTCTATTTGAATAGACGCGCCCCAGTCTTCCCATCCTTCAAAAGCAATGTAATATTGCGCTGAGGGCTCGGGAAGCGGAAGCGTTCGTTCCGTCCACGTTTCCACCATTTCCGCATATCTTGCCAAAAATACCCATGCGCCATTCGCAGAGGTTTTGTAATAAACCCTTAAACTGTCTTGGTCGCCGGCATACTGTTGTTGCACGTGATGAAATTTCAAAACGGGATTACTCAGCGCCGTAAGATCCATAGGCGGCATGATCAATTTGGTTACAGCGCCGTCTTTTCC
>Ga0123356_10000715_pt1 | contig 36807 bp, 38 predicted proteins | sample TergutEmb28metaG_2_FD_92546 | JGI IMG/M metagenome (GOLD analysis project Ga0123356, IMG submission 92546) | Embiratermes neotenicus P3 segment gut microbial communities from Petit-Saut dam, French Guiana - Emb289 P3 | ecosystem: Host-associated > Arthropoda: Insects > Digestive system > Gut ...
AGCCCCCTTTAGGGGGTTGGGGGTTAAAGTGGCGGGGCGTTGCGGGGTGCCCCCGCACGGGGGGTGGCGGAAGACCGCCAACGGCGGGCTGGAGACAGGGGGGTTGCCCCCCCTCCTAAAAGCCTTTGACTTTGACTTTATTATTTTCTATTGTCAGCTAAGATATAACGCAGCGCCTCATCATCAAGAATTATTGAGCCCGCTGCGTGTGAAGAATTTTTACGGCCTTCTGATGGTTTGGAGCCGTCTTCAACTATTCCCTTTGTAATGATTATTACTTCCGCTTCTCTGCCTGTAATCAGCTCAAGTCCCGGCACGTCTAACTCTAATTTTGAGGAGTGTATAGTTGTTTTGGCTCTGAACGTCGTGTGCATTTGTGATTCTCTTTTATCAATTTTACTTACACTCTTGGCTGAACTGTTGGATGACATTTTCGCGTCTGTACCGCTTATGTAATTGTTTCTGTGGTGGTGTTTCATTTTCGTTTTCCTTTTTTAAAGTGTTCGTTTTCAAATGATAGTGATAAGCCGGCGCTTAGCATCTGCCGGATTCTTGGGTCGGGATCAATCTCCCTGTCATATATGAGCCTCATCATATAGTTAAAAATCAGGTGTTTTGTGATATTTACGTTTATTGTCGTTTCAAAGGAGACGTCAGGATGCCTCCATCCTTCCGTTTGCAAATGGGATGGGCGGGCGAGCGCTTCAAAAATGGTCAGCTTGCCCGACATACTTCCCGCGTCAGATCGTTTTACTCTGAATTCTGTTACAAGCTCAGCGCCCGCGTCTGTAATAACTGAGGTCTCCTGCTTACCGCTCTCCCATCTGCCGTCAACATATCCATAAGGGATAGTGTCTCTGTCCATGTTTACACGCAGAGCGCCTCCGAGCCTCATTCGGAAACTTTTATCCTGCTGTTTTAGAAGATACTTCGTTGCGCCAAGAGATTTAGTGAGCGTAAGCGGATTGGCGTATCTGTAATTGTCAGAATCGCGGACGTCATAAAACTGGCTGACTGCCCTAAGTGACAAAAACGGGTCTGCGCTGAAATTATTCATTTTAAATTTCAACAGTGTTTCCAGATCGATCAGGTCTGTGGATTTTTGCGGAGACGACCATCTCTTATTCTCTCTATCCGCGTATTTAATCTGCCCGAACGCAAGTTTCATTACATTTTCATGATAAAGTCTCTCGCTTAGCTGCTTCGCGGCAAAAGTTGTAGAGCGGCCTATCCACAAAAGAGACCCCGACTCAAGCCTGTCCCAACTCTCATTATAAGAGTTAAAAGTAAAAGTAACAACAGCGTCGGAAGAGAGCCGCCAATGTGATTTTTCAGACGGCTCCCGCGCGTGTATTAGCGCTGTAAAAAATGTTATTATTAGTAGTAAAACTGCCATTTATAATTTAGTTTAAAATTCAAGATTCACGATTCAAAATTAATATGAGGGCAACAAGGACTTAAGGACATATAGGAAAGGGAGGCGTTGACCACCCCGCCCTGCCGGGCGCCCCTCCGCAGGAGGGGAACTTTTGATGAGAATCAGATTAGAAAATAATTACGTAAGATCATTAAAGAAAATTACAATCAAACGAGTATAAATATCAATAATCCGTTGATTTTTCTTGATTTAGCACCATTTTCAAGCGGGGGATTAATTAGGCGGGGCGCCGCGGGATGTCCCCTTAAATAATTTCCGCTTCTTTTCTTCCTTCAAAACCTCCGTCTCCTTCACTTCTTTTACTTCCTTTACTTCTTTCACTTCTTTTCTGTCTTTAGCGTCTTTTATCTCTTTTACTTCTTTTACTCCCTTTGCTCCTGCCGCTTCTTTACGTTCATCGCCATTACTCTCACTATCACTCTCCGCCGCCATCGGTTCCGCGTTAGGGTGCGGATGTCCGGTTAATGCTAAATAACCCGCGTCATCAATCTGTCCGCGTAAATACATATTATTCGCTATTACGGCTATGCGTTTTGCCATGAAGCCTGATTTTGTATGGTGCGGGGTAATTCTTACCGGCATGGCGAGAGTGGCGGCCATACGCGCCGCTTCGTTTCTTGTAAGATTCGCGCTGCTTTTTTTGTAGTATACGTTTGCCGCCGCTTCGCATCCGAAGATATTTTTACCCCACTGGGCGTAATTCAAATACAGTTCAAAAATTCTATCCTTGCCGAGATATTTTTCCATTAAAAGCGCGTAGCCGATCTCCATGAATTTGCGTTCAAAACTTTTTTCTGGCGTTAGAAAGAGATTTTTCGCTAACTGCTGCGTTATGGTGCTTGCGCCGCTTTTAAATGAATTGGAGCTGCGATTTTTGTCAATCGCCTCAACTATCGCGTCTAATGAAAATCCGGGATGCGTGTAAAATCCGTCGTCTTCTGCGGCCAATACCATTATTTTTAAAATATCGGCGATTGAATCAAGGGGTACAAATTTCCAAATAAGGGTGTCGTTCTCCCCTTTCTCTCTGAGCTGCTCGCGGTATTGCGCCATATAGGCGGTTTCCGTTGGATTTTCGGTTATAAGCTGCTTCACGTCGTTTATCGGTTTCATCAGATGATTATCGAAATAAGCTTTTGCGTGGGTGTATCCGAGATAAATAGCTATAGTGCCGGCAATGGCGAAAATCACCGCGTAAGCCACGAATATGGTTCTTATAATGATATATATTGCTATAAGAATCCGCAGAATAAGCGGGAGTTTTTTATTTGGAGGCGCGGTATCGGTCTTGTTAGTCATGGCTTTAAAATAATAATTATCAACGCGCAATACACAAACTTCTCTTGACTCTCCCCCTGAAAATGAATTATTATTTATACTATCGCTATATTATTGAGGCCGCGATTAAATATCGCACCCGCGCCGCCCTCCGGCTGCACGGCAGGCGTGAGGCTGGCGGACGGCACAAGCGCAGCATTTAATCGTGGGATCTATAAAAGGTATTGTAACCAGAAACATTTCATATATTGAAAGGGGCCTTGTAAATGTCGAGGATGAAAGTGGCAGCACGCCTTATGCTCATGTTGTCGTTGGTGTTAACGCTTGGTTTAGCCGGCTGCGGCGGTTCAAAGACAGGCGGCGGCGGCGGTTCGTCAAAATCGAGCGGCGGCGCTAGAAAAAAGGCGGTTTCGGAAGAGGATAAGGCGCGTCTTGATGAGGCGAAACTTGCCGCGGAAGATGCTGAGAAGAAACTCTCTGATTTGCGTCAGGAGAGAATCAGGCTTGAGGAAGAAGCCGCTGCCGGTGCGCAATAATTAAGGAGTAATCCATAAAAGATACTCGTGGTATTCCTGTTATATCCAAGCGGTCAGGGTTGAGGATTAAGGGGCTTCCGTTTTTAGGAGCCCCTGTGTTAATTTTCCTCGCCACACTGATCTGCTTTCTGTTTATTTTCCCCTATAACGAAACTGTTCAACGGTTTGACCTGCCAAAAATAGGCGTTGCCTCTAAAGAGACAATCATCGCGCCCTTTACTTTTGACATTTTGCGTTCTCCTGAGGAGCTTGACAGGGAGCGTAAAAAAGCGATGGACAGGGTGCTTTTGGTTATGAATTACGATTCGGACATAAGCGCTGAGGCGTCACAAAAAATAACCGCGCTTACGGCCGCTCTTAAAACTTCCGAAGAGAGTTACTATGATTCGCTCAAAAACGGCGCGGCGAAATTGCTGGCAAGAGAGTTATCCGTCAAAGCGGTTGAAGCGCTGCGGCAGAGACCTGGCCTGATTGACGACGCATCTCTGCAGCTCTCTTTACTCATGGAGAGAGGGGTGGCTTCCGTACTGTTTTACAGTTCGGGCGAAGAACTTTCTGAACTGCGTTCAAGATTTAACGCTCCCTTTAGCTCAAACCTCAATTACTCTAAAAAATTTATTACCCTGATACGCGATTATGAAGAGAGAAATGTCGCAATTTCAGATATTCCGGTCAAGGAAGTCGCTCTCGAACAGGTGATAGCTCTCCTTAAGCGTGAAGAGCGTTTTAATGACACGGAGCTTGGCACCATTTATGAATTGCTTGACGCGTGCGTAAGACCCAATTTAAGAGTAAACACTGTTCTCACTCAGGAGCGCAAAACCGCCGCCGCCGCGGACGTGCTTGAGATAAGCGGAAAAGTTATAAAAGATACGGAGATTGTCCGCAAACATCAGGAGATAACCCCAGAAGTTATTCAAAGACTCCACTCTTTACATGTGGCAATGGATCGTCTGGGCAATCAGGCTGAGAAGCAGCGCATATACGCGGGCAATGCCGGACAGCTTCTTTTAGTTTTTATACCGCTTCTCTTTTTTGCGTTTTATGTGTATAAATATAAGCCGGCTGTGGCAAATAATCCAAAAAGCCTGCTTGCTCTGTGTATTATTATTCTTTTGCAGATTCTTATAATCAGGTTTTTTATAGACTTCTTTCCGAGTTTGATTGAGGCGCGGGAGATCTCTTCCGCCGCGATGCCGCAGTATTTGGTGCCTATTACAATGGCGTCTGTATTATGCGTTATACTTTTTGGTTTACAGGTAAGCATGTTTGTCGGGTTATTTATAAGCATCTATTTTGGCGTTGTTACAGGTTTTAACCAATTTTTCTTTTTGTACGCGTTTTTAAATTCCATAGTGGCGGCTTTCCTCAATCACAGAATCCGCTACCGTTGGCATTTCTTTAAAGCTATACCGCCCATGTTTATTACAGCTTCTGTAACCGTTGCTATATGGCAGCTTACGGGGTGGAATTTTGATCAGTTTTTTGCCAACATCGGATATGTGTTCGGCGGTACGCTCGCGTCTGTTTTTCTTACTATGATGTTAAGTCCGTTTTTTGAGCGGGTTTTTGACATTACGACAGATATGACGCTTGTGGAGCTTTCCGATATGAATCACCCCATTCTCAAGCGTCTCACAATTGAGGCTGCGGGAACCTACAATCACAGTGTGCTTGTGGGGAATCTGGCGGAGTCTGCCGCTGTGGCCATTGGAGCGAACGCGCTTCTTGCCCGCGTCGCGTCTTACTATCATGACATTGGGAAAATAGACAAACCGGATTATTTTGTAGAAAATAATATTGGTGATAAAAATCGCCACAACAAACTCTCTCCCTCAATGAGCGCGCTTATTATCTGTTCTCATGTTAAGGAGGGAGTAGACCTGGCGCGCAAGCATAAGCTGCCAAAGGTTATTCAGGATGTAATTTTACAGCATCACGGCAACAGTTCCGTATCGTTTTTTTATGAGAAAGCGTTGGAGCTTGACCCTCATAAACAGATTCAGGAGAAAGATTTCCAGTACCCTGGCCCAACGCCTCAGACCCGCGAAGCGGCCATTATCATGCTTGCTGACTCAGTGGAAGCCGCGTCAAGAAGTTTGGCCTCCAGTTCACCGAAATTGCTTAGAGAACTTGTGAAAAAAATTATCAGAGATAAATTTTTATCGGGTCAGTTAGACCAGTGCAATCTCACCCTGCGTGATTTGCATGAAATTACAGATGGTTTTATGCCGGTACTGCAAGGTATATTTCATACGAGGATAGAATATCCAAATAAATAGGAGAGGCTGATAATTATCAGCCCGTACGTGGAAGCAGGAAGATTTGGCTTGGGGGCAAGAGTCTCTTGGGCAAATCCGATCATAGTTAAAATAGTTAAAAAAGAAAAGGAGCAGAGCTGTGGCTAAAAAAGGTTTCAGCAGAACAAAGTTTTTTATTGATCCGAAGCTGCAGGGCAAGTATATGGTTACGTTTTTGGTTCCCATGCTTATTATGCTTGTATTTATGCTGCTTACCCTGTATTTTGCTTCCCAGACAATTATTTCGACGGCGGGGCGTATAGTGAAGCAGGAGGTTTCATCTACCATAAGTTCTCAGCTTATGGATCAGGCTGAGCCCACGGCTGCGCAGTACAGGGATGTCGTTGAGCAGATTGAGTTTAAGGTAAGCAGCTTCGGCGACGCCAAGGGTCTCAAAAAAGAGTTTACCGGTACTCTTTTGGGGATTTTTGCTGTGGGGATTTTGCTTGTAGTGATTCAGGTGGCTATGATGACGGTTTTCTTCAGCCATAAACTCGCGGGGCCGGTATTCAGATTTGAAAAAGCGTGCCGCAAAGTTATTGACGGCGATTATACAGATGTAATAAGATTACGCAAAGGTGATCAGCTAAATAATCTTGCTGATCTGCTCAATGAGGCGATAAGGCTGAGCGGAGAAAGAATTAAGCAGAAGGAAGAGATTAAGTAATTTAAGAAAAGTATTGACTTTTAAATTGGTATTATCTAAATTATATGTCTTCATTGATTGAAGGTTAGGGACACGTTATGAAGAGTTGGTTGTTTTCTAAGAAAAATTTTTATCTGTTTGGTTTAAGTTTTGTGCTCCTTGTAATAGGTTATGTATTGTTAGGGCAGGGGCCGGCGGATAATCATATTTCTAAGAGCGTTGCGCCCGTGGTACTTGTAGCGGTATATTGCGGTCTTATACCTTACGCTATGCTTAGCGGGTATGGTAAGAGCGTTGGCAGTGAGGTAAAGAAAAAATAGAGAGAGGGGCGTTTAGCTCAGCTGGTATAGAGCACCTGCCTTACAAGCAGGTGGTCGTAGGTTCGAATCCTACAACGCCCATTTTAATATTTTGGTAATTACGGAGGGGCAAAAAATCTTTTGCCCTTACTCGGAAGCAGGAAAGATTTGGTTTGGAGACAGTAGTCTCTTGGGCAAATCCGATCATAGTATAAAAGGACCGGTAGTAGAGTTGGTTACAACGCTGGCCTGTCAAGCCGGAGGTCGCGGGTTCAAGTCCCGTCCGGTCCGTTTTAATAAATCAGCCCTTTTTCGTTAGGTTACGGCCTTTCAAAAGAGGGCTTTTTTATTGATTTTGCTGATAACGCAACAAACTGAGAGACCACTCCGCCCTGTTAGGGCGCCCCTCCACTGGAGGGGGATTTTCGGAATTACTTTTTATGGCTTTGAACATTCTTGAAAATATTCCTCTCAATGATAAGACTTCCTACAAGATAGGCGGCGCGGCGCGGTATTACTGCGAGCCTCAGTCTGAAGATGAGATTTCATCGCTTTACAGGTTTGCTCAGAAGCAGGGTTTGCCTGTGTTTGTACTTGGCAGGGGATCGAATTTGGTGATAAGCGACGAGGGTCTTGACGCTCTTGTGATGAATCTATCAACAAAATTTACAAAAGTTGAGTGGAATGGTTTAACGGCGGTTGTGCAGAGCGGTTTTGGGCTTGATGAACTGGCGGCTCTGTCTGCGGAAAAAGGTTTTGGGGGGATGGAGGAGCTTTCGGGGATTCCTGGAACCGTTGGCGGCGCGGTTGTGATGAACGCGGGCGCTTTTAATACAGAAGTATCACACACGCTTCGCAGTGTGCGGGTTCTCAGAGTTTCAACTTTGCAGACAGAGGAAGTATCCGCGTCGGAACTGGCGTTTGGTTACAGGAGAAGCGCTGTGAAAGACAGCGGTGACCTTGTGCTCAGCGCGGTATTTGATTTCAAGACGTCACCTGACGCCGCTCTCATCCGGCAGCAAATTTTAGATAAAAGAGAGCAAAAACAGCCTCTTGATTTTCCAAGCTGCGGAAGCGTTTTTAAACGTCCGGCCGGTAATTACGCGGGGACGCTCATTGAGTCGTGCGGACTCAAAGGTTTTAAATTGGGCGGCGCGGTTGTCTCTCCAAAACACGCAAATTTCATAATCAATACCGGTAACGCAAAAGCTGAGGATGTGAGAGGCGTTATACGGCATGTGCAAAAAACAGTTTTTGATAAAACCGGAGTGCATCTTGAACCGGAAGTAATTTTTGCAGGGACATTTCAATTGTGATGGCTGTTAAATCCGGCATATATTATATTCAACTGATTTATTAATACTATAAATAGCGCTCTCATATTAATTGATAACGCGCGGGAACCAAAAAATATGCCTATTCGTTCAATGACAGGTTTTGGATTGGCTGAAAGCACTGCTCCCTCCGGTGTATACAGGGTGGAACTGCGCGCGGTTAATAACCGTTATCAGGAAATTCAGATCAGACAGCCTAAGTGGACTATGAATCTTGAGTCCAAAATAAAAAAAGAGCTCACTTCCGCTATATCGCGCGGGTCTATAAATGTTATGATCACTTGTGACCGCGAAACAGAGAACGGTAAGCTTACGTGGGACAAGGCGTCTGTTGACAGCTATGTACGCATACTTTCGGAAGTCAAAGAGACGTACAAGCTTGGCGGTGAGATCAGGCTTAACGACATATTGCGGTTTGGTGATTTTATAAAGAGCGAGTCTGCAAGTTACAGTGAAGAAACACTTTGGAAGCATCTGCGTCCCGCTCTTATCGGCGCTATAAAAGCGTTTCAGGAGTCGCGTGAAGCTGAGGGCGCGGCACTTGTCAAAGAGTTAAAGAAAATTCTTAAAGAGATAATAAAAACTTTGCAGTTAGTAGAAAAGCGCGCTCCTGAGCGGGTGGCTGAATACAGCGCGTCTCTTAGCGGCCGTGTGGAGAAACTGCTTGCGAACACCCCAGACCCTCAGCGTATCGCGGCAGAGGTTACGCTTATGGCGGAGCGCCTTGACATTACAGAAGAGATAACGCGCCTTCGCGCTCACATCGAAAAGTTCAGCGAGAATTTTAATCTTGATGAACAGGTTGGAAAGCGTATGGGATTTTTGTTACAGGAGATGAACAGGGAAGCAAACACGATAGGCTCAAAAGCTAATGACGTAAAGATTGCTCACTGGTCTGTGAGTCTCAAGGAGAATATTGAGAAAATTAGGGAACAGATTCAGAATATAGAATAGAATAAAATATAGTTATCAGTTATCAGTTTTCAGAGTTTAGGACTTTGAGCTGAAAACTGATAACTGATAACTGAAATGAAAACGGGGGTTTAAATGGCAGACGAACTGCACGAATTAGAGTTGGAGAAGCTTGAAAAAAAGGGCGTGAGCCGTTATAAGGCTGTGCTCATGGCGTCTCAGGAAGCGCGTATGATTAATGATCAGCTGCGTCAGGGTACCATTGAATCTAATGAGAAACCCACTACACTTGCTTTACGTAAGCTCTTTGACGGCAGAGTTGTCGAAGAGCTGGAAAATCAGCAATAGAATAGCGGCCGCTGTGCAAAAAGTTCTCATTGGCGTTTGCGGGGGTATTGGAGCTTACAAAATCCCTTTTTTGGTGAGATCGCTTCGCAAAAAAAACTGCGAGGTTAAAGTTGTGCTTACCCCTGCCGCTTGTCCGCTTGTCGGCTCAGAGGCTCTACAAACTCTATCCGGTAATCCGGTATATCAAGACGCGGAGTCAAGATATGATATGGATCATATCCGCTTGTCTGAATGGGCGGATATTTTTGTTATAGCTCCGGCTACCGCAAATACTATCGCAAAAATCGCCGCCGGCATTGGTGATAATCTGCTTACTACACTTGCCTTATCCGTTCCAGAAGAAAAAATTATTATAGCTCCCGCAATGAACACCGTCATGTGGGAGAGTAAGGCGACGCAGACAAATATTACCTCTCTTGGCGCAAGGGGGATATCTGTACTTCCGGTTGGATACGGTGAACTTGCCTGCGGAACATCCGGTGCGGGGCGTATGCTTGAGACTGATGAAATTGCGAAGCATATTTTTACCCGTCTTGGGATATGTGATATATTTAAAGGTAAGAGGGTGCTCATATCGTCCGGGCCTACCGAAGAGCCGCTTGATCCTGTGCGTGTGATTACTAATAAGTCATCGGGGAAGATGGGGGCGGCGCTTGCGCAGGCAGCTCTTTTGATGGGCGCAAAGAATGTTACAGTTGTGAGCGGGCCGGCGGCGCATCCGCTGCCTTTGGGGGCGGAGGTTATACATGTAAAGAGCGCGCTTGAGATGCGGGACGCATTGTTAGAAAAATTTGGCTCTGCGGATATTTGTATAATGGCGGCGGCGGTAAGCGATTACAGACCGCTCAATTTTTCTAAAGATAAACTGCACCGCTCTGAGGGTGAAAAATTTACGCTCACACTTGTACCTAATCCAGATATTCTCGCTGAGCTTGGAGTTTTAAAGTCCAATCAATACGTTGTAGGTTTCTCTTTGGAGAGCGGGGATGATATCAGCAGGGCAGAGTTAAAAATGAAGAAGAAAAATTGCGATATGATGATCTTCAATAAAGCAGATGATACACTTGGCAAGGACAGTACCGCGTTCACGCTTCTTTTTAAAGACGGCAAAAACGTACCATTCACGATGATGGATAAATCGCAGGCAGCATCATCAATACTTAAAAATATAGCTCAATCTATGGGTTTGAGGTAATAGAGATGAGCGCCGCGCGTTCTCTTCTGCACGCTTATCTTAGCGGTCAGCGTGATATTGGAGTTGAGGAGTTTATTTTTGAGCATGGTTCACTGGTTAACAGTTTAATTAACAAAGCCGAAACAAAAAATGCCGGTGCCAATAAAGTAATCAGGGATAATACCGGCAGAGAAAAAATTGCTGCGGACAGATTTAACGGCGCGGCGCCGGTATCAGGCAGATCAAATTTTGAAAGCGTTTCCTCATCTTCAAGATTATCAAAAATTAGACCTCTTGATACTTTCAACTATGTAAAACCTATACAGTCAGATAAAAAAAATGTACCGCAGCGCTCCGAAAAACGAGAAAAACTTGCCGTTCTTTACCGCGAAACTTTGAACTGTGATAAATGTAAATTATCTCAAAACAGATCAAAAGTAATTTTTGGTTCAGGAAGCGCGGATGGAAAACTTCTTGTCATCGGAGAATCCCCGTCATTATGCGGCGCTGATGAGAACACCGGACTTCCTTTTCAGGGAGAAGCAGGTGAACTTTATGACAGGATACTTGACAGAATGGGTCTCGATAAAAGTTCAGATATTTTTACCGCCTATCTGCAAAAATGCCGCAGTAATGATGAAAATATATTTAATGAAAAGTGCGCGGCGATCTGCAAATCACTGCTTGACAAACAGATTGAGATAATAGAGCCTGAGGCGCTTCTAATTTTTGGACAATCCGCGGCGAACGCTCTTTTAGATAATAGTGATAATATTGAACAGCTGCGCTCCGCGAATCATACATACAAAGACCGTCCCGTAATAGTGACCTACAGCCTCTCTCTCATGAATAAAGAACCGAACTTAAGAACCGGCTCATGGGAAGATCTCAAGAAGATTCTTGGGATAATATCCTCAAAATAGACCTCATAAATTATTGATTGCTGATTGAATGTTGGTTCATTTATTTGTAGAGAGACGCGGGATGGCGCTGCGCGCTGCACCACCCCGCCCTATGGGCACCCCTCCAAAGGAGGGGACTTTTTTAGAGGCCGTTTTCCCTCCTTTGGAGGGGCGGCGCATAGCGCCGCGAGGGGGTTACGGATTATACTCCTGCAAAACCTCAGGATTAAGTACCTTGAGTTCGATTCTGCGGTTTATCTGGCGTCCGTCCGCGCTGTTGTTATCGGCTTTTGGCACTGTTGGGCCATACCCTTTCGCGGAGAGCATATCGGTCAGCACCGGTTCAATACCTACCATAAACTGAAATACCGATTCCGCTCTCTTTTGGCTCAGAGTCATATTCGTTTCAACTCTGCCGATGTTGTCTGAGTGGCCGCCTATCTCAATTTTAAGCTTGGGATATTTTGCGAGCATTTTAGCCGTGAGAGTGAGATATGACCTTGCGTTGTGCGGGATATCGGTTTTACCGGACTGGAATTGAACCGAATTGTCAAGAGTCATCATACCTGTTGAAAGGAACTGCTGTTCAGCCTGTGTGCGCCGCGCTCTCTCTTCGTCAAGCCGCTTTTTGGTCTCCGCCAGAGCTATAGAGTCGGCTTCTCTTTGCGCTCTCGCCTCTTCCCCTTGCACTTTTAAAGCTTCTGCCATTTTTAAAGAATCGTCATGAGCTCTTTGGGCTATCGAACCGGCCAGATTTTGAAGTGAATCGGCTACTGCTTTCGCGCGGATAGAGTCGGCTTGCGCCCGCAGCGCCATTTGGGCTGCGGTTTCTGTAGCGCGGATAGAGTCCTCTCTCATTTTTTCCGCCAAGCTCTCCTTTTGAGCGGCAAGCTCCTGCGTCTGTCTTTCGAGCTCAGCTTTTGCGTTCAGCTCATCACGTCTTTTCTCTGCGGCTTCCGCGCGCTTTGAGGCGTATGTATCAAAAGAGAAAACCATGTCGCCGAAGAGACGGTATTTTTCAAGCGGTCTCGCGCTTAAGCCGTTTTCCTTTTTCTTTCTTGACGCAGTGATGTCTGAGCCAAAGAGCAAACCTACATTTCTCGGAGTTCTAAACATGACTGAGGGGGTAACCCAAAGAGGATCTGAGGCATTAGGTCTTTTAACAGTTGTTCTGGAATTAAGTTCGGCGCCGATTGTCATAAAGGAAACAGGATCAAACTGAAGCCCCATAGCAAGCAGAAGAAGCCCTTGATCCATATCGTTACCTGCGTTTTTGAAGTATCCTTCATTAAAATGGAACTTCATCAAACCGTTTTGACCAAGAACAAGCGACTGGGTAAGTCTTACGCCCACGCCAAGACCGCTCTCTCCGGTAGCGTCAAAAAAATCGTAACCGGCGTAATACTTCTTTTCATTAGCGGTGACTTTATTATCTTTGAATCCGTAAATTACATAAGGCTGTAAACCAAATTTAAACGGTATATTTTCAGATGTCGGAATTACCCAATGACCGCCCGCAACAAGTCCGCCGATGCTCAAATCTTCGGATGTGGTTCTGTAAACAGAGAGAAGCGCAAAAGCGTCCATGTTGCTGTTGAGTCCAAATGACCCCGCCGCGCGCCCTGTAAAGACGTTGGTGCCTTTGCGGGGGAGCCCGACAGCCTCAACCGCCTGCGTCTTTTTAAAATTTGACCCGCTTATAGCGAAGTTAAGTCTGCCGTCGCCAAGAGGCTCTGCCGCCACAGTCTGTGATAGTCCGCGTGTACCCCAATATGAGGTTGAAGGTACGTTCAGCGACGCGGCCTCTTCACCGGCCTCACTGTTCGCAAGGGTACGATTAGTTAAGGCGACACAACATATCATAGCAACGAGACAAACTTTTTTGAGCTGCACAGCACTCTCTCCTTTATTATTTTAATCGCATTTGTCAGCGCATGAACGAATAATTCAATCACTATAAATATAACTTAATTGCCGCTGTACAGCAAATATTAATTGGGGATAATAATTGGCTTACAGTTACGCATTATAAACGGTTTGCTGTGTCTGCGTAAGATTGTCTCAACATTTGCTACTTTAGATAATTTAGAAGCGGAACAATCCGGTTTATAATGGAGATGCGGCTATGGCAGTCAAGAGTATAGAACACGGCATAAATATGGCTATAAGGCGTCCGGAAGCCGGAGTAAAGCTTCTGGCGCGCACCTTTGCGATATATTTTCAGGGAGCGCCGTGGATAAACAGCAATCTTAAAATGAAGTTTTGCATTCTGTTTCTAAGTAATCTGCTTGACGGAGCAGTAGAAAAACAGGTCAGCGTGCATACGATGGAAAAACTGATAAAAAAATCGCTGAGCTTTGGGATAAGGCTTATGAAAAGATGGCCGGACGAGGGATTAAAAATGCTTGTTGCCATGATAATGCGGGAGCTCAGGTGCAATCAGCGCTGTTCGGAACTTGAACTGCGGTATTTTTGCGAAGAGGTGATTGCGGTGTTTTTTCCGCAGGAAGCGGAGAAGAGTGTGGTTAGTGCGCAGTGATCAGTGCGCAGTGTGCAGAATTTTTTTGTTTACAATTTTGTATATTAACGCGGTATAAAAAAAGCGTCCCGTTACGGGACGCCCAAATGCTTGTATCTGCGTTGATGATTATGACAAATTAGAATTTGATGGTAGCTGTGGTTGTTACCATTGTCGGACCTGCAAGCCAGCCGCGCCATTCGTCATAATCTCTTGCTCCGTTAACTCCGCCTTCATCAAACATACGGCCAAAGCTGAGCGCCATATCAAGAGTTAAGAGACCTTTACTTACACCCATACCGATTATAGGTTTGATAAAATTGTGGGCGGAGAACTCACTGCGTTTTGTTTCAGCATTGTCTCTGTCGTTAGATTGATTGTAAATAACACTGCGAATATCGTATCCCAAGCCTGTTCTAAGTTGAAAGTTATCGAATTTCCACGTGTCATCCCAAGAATTTTCCACGCCTCCATAGAACGAATGCGCAGCGATACCATCCATCGTCTTAGTTTTTCTTACTTCAGTGGATGGTCCACTGGCGACTTCACTTGTAGTGGTTCGTCTGCTATACTCATACGCGAACACAGCGGCGGCGGTTTCCATGATGTTTACTTCACCCGCCAAATAAAGCGCTAAGAGGGCTCTGCTGTTTTTGGTGTAAGGCAGGTGGTCACTGGGGGCGGGCTGATTACCTTTCCTCTGCCGGCTCAGATTGATATACTCACCTCCGGCTGTCAAGTCGATGTCGCCTAAAGGGTAAGAGAGTTCCGCACCGGTTTCCAAATAGAGTCCGTCAAATTCAATTTTAGTATTTGGCGTTTCATTAGAGTATGTTACTTCTTCAAGTGTTGATGGCAAGCCAATACCGAGTTTTGCCAAAAGACCTATATCTCCAAATTCCATATCCGCAGAGAATCTTGTACCAAAGTTCGTAAAAGAGTTTTTAGTTTCGGCAGTAACTGACGGCGTTACAGTTTCTACCTTAGTAGTACTGTCTGTATGTTGAATAAAAATATCCACTCCCAATTTGAGCGCGCCTAAATCAAATCCTAAAAGAAAGTGCGGGGTATTGGGAAGTCTGCCAGGCGCCGCCGCTCCCGAACCAGACAAAAAGCTGACTGAATTATGTACAACACCGAGCGCGATCATGTCGTTGATTGACTTGGTAAAGATAAATGAACCGTAACCGGTTCCGCCGCTCGCGGCGTCGGTACCATTCCATGTAACCTGAGCCTGATTCAAATACCCCATCATAAGTACCGGATAGCTGTAAACACCGGTGACGTCGCTCAGCGGCGCATTGTTAAGCGCTCTGGTGCGGGCGTTGTTTATATCGTTGAACTGTGCGAACGCTGCCGTCGCTATCGTAAGCACAACGGCAAGCACTTTAACTTTTGAGAGATTCATGAAACCCTCCATCATTTTAGAAATATTTGAAAATGGTTAAGAAACAGTTTAGAATAAGTAATATAATATATAGAATGCGCGGATAGACACTTTTAATGGTTTATCTCATATCTCAAGACTCTTAAACCGCGCCGGAACCTTCACAATCCAACGCCGGTTAAGCATATTCGGTTTATTCCACGCGTAAACCTGCCGGAAAACGGTTTGAATTAATCGGGCGGCTGTGAAAATTTTATCACCATCGTAATTTTTTTTGTTTGTTACATCGTCAATCACCTTTAACCGTTTTTTAAGATGCCGTACGCGGCCGGTTTTAATGAAATCAATATCATCAAAACGCGCTTTGAGCGCTTCGTGGTCGGCGTTTCCGAAATGGAACAGATATAGGTTTTTATCAATGTGAAAGTTGTGCCGGTTTATTCTGTGAAAACCGCTTCCCCATCGGACTTTTTTGGCGATTACTGTGGTTTTCGTGTAGCGGGATGAAAGAAGCGCATATTCCCGCTGATTAAGAAACGGTTTTGATTTGTCAAGGCTGTTTTCTAATTTGAGATGTTGGCCGAAATCAAGGCCAAGCCCGGAAATACTTGTTTTAATTTTTGTTTTTGAAAGATACTCTGGCAAAGAGAGTTTTAATGACGGATCAACAACTAAAAATTCATCCGCGTCGCATCCAATTACAAGATCGTATTTTTCAAGAAGCTCCGCTGCCCTGTCTGAAAGAAACGCAAGACGTTTCTTCTCCGCGTCAACGACCATATTTCCTTTTTTTTCGATGATTTCGACATTCGCTTTTCCCGCGCCGTTTGGTGGGACCTGGTCTTTACCATCAAGATATATGTAGAGATTCTCTTCGCCGAGAAGCTTTCCGTAATAAGCCGTCCAACGGTTAAGAAAAAACTCATCGTTTCTGGCCATTGTTACCGCGCAGATTTTTTTCATAATCTACAACGTCAGCAATGTTTAAGCCATATTTAAGAATGATTTAAACTGTAAACGTTTTCAATCACGCGGCAAATACTATTTTCACTCAGATAAAAAGCACTCTCACGGCAGGGAACAGAACTAAATGGCAGATATAGATTTCGTTGTTACATGGGTAAACATGGATGACCCTGAATGGATAGAGGAATTTACCAAATACGCCGGTAAAATCAACAACTCAAAAAATGAGGTCTCCGAAGCGCGTTTCCGCGATTACGGCTTTTTGAAATACTGGTTCAGGGGAGTAGAAAAATTCGCGCCGTGGATACGCAAAGTTCACTTTGTTACTTGCGGCCAAAAACCTGAATGGCTGAATGCCGATAATCCTAAACTAAATCTTGTTAATCACGAAGATTATATCCCCAAACAGTTTCTGCCTTGTTTTAATTCAACTACAATTGAGAGATTTCTGCACAAGGTACACGATTTATCCGACCGCTTTGTCTATTTTAACGATGATTTTTTTATTACAAACAATATCACCCCAGACCGTTTTTTCAGGAACGGCTTGCCTTGCGATATCGCCGCGTTTCGTATCAATGACGGATTATCTCAGTGGGGTCAGAGAATAAAAAATAACATCAGGCTCATAAATAAACATTTTGACAAAAAAGAGGTGATGAGCCGCTTCCATGATAAATGGTTTCATAAGAGCTACGGAATCAAGGCGCGTTGGAACTATCTTTTGAAACCATATAATAAATTTGTCTGTCTGCGTACACCGCACAACGCGCAGGCTTTTTTGAAAAGTACTTATGACAACATTTGGGCTGCCGCAGAAAATGAATTAATGAAAGCGTCAGCGAACCGTTTTCGTACTGTTACCGACCTTACGCCTGAGCTCTTTCGTACATGGCAAATATGCGAAGGCAATTTTCATCCGTATAACACATACGCCGATGCGAAAATGTTCCCGCTTCTCATCAAATCCAAACAGGCAATAGCGGCAGTGAGGAATCAGACATATAAACTTGTATGCCTCAACGATAACATACATATCCGTAATTATGGTCAGGTTATGGAAAATATTAAAGACGCGTTTGAAAGCATTTTGCCGGAAAGGTCGAGCTTTGAAAAGTGACATTGCCTTTGCAATAAGGAAAGCGTTTGCGGAAACCGCAGCCGGAGTTATTCCCAATAAGATGGCGCGGAACAGATGGCGCGGAATTTTAAGGTACGGATTGATTCGCGCTTTGATGCTGAAAAGACGTTTGCGGAAAAATAAAACAGCGCCCGCGCATTATTTAACGGTCTGCGCGATAGCTAAAAATGAGGGGCCCTATTTTGTTGAGTGGATAGAGTGGCATCGTAAAATTGGCATTGAGAAGTTTTATATCTATGATAATGAGAGTTCTGATAACACAAAAGAAATTTTGACGCCATACATCGAATCGGGACTTGTTGAATACGTTTTTTGGTCGGGGCAAAAACAGCAGCTTCCAGTTTACGACGACTGTATTGACAAGCACAGATTAGACGCGCGATGGATTGCGGTTATTGACTTGGATGAGTTTATTGTCCCCATAAAAGACAAATCAATCCCCGAATTTTTGAAACGGTTTGAAAAATTTTCGGTTGTGGAAGTAAACGGATTGATATACGGCAGCGGCGGCGCGAAAAAGAAAGAAGCCGGCGGCGTGATGGAAAGATTCAAACACCACTCTATCCCGAATATCATAGCTAACAGACATATTAAGTCCATAGTAGACCCGCGCCGCGTATTTTGTTTTATCGGCAGCCATGAAGCGGCAAGGATATCCGGCAGCGCGGCAGATTCACACGGTCAGCCGGTAACGGTAAATTTCCGGCACCGCGAACCGCAGCAGGATGTTATACGCCTTAATCACTATATGGTAAAATCGTATGAAGAGTTTTTGGAAAAGCACGCGAGAGGCAGCGTAAGGGGAGACGTCAAACGATTCTGTCTTGAATATTTTGATAAGTTTGATCTTAATGATATCAAAGAGTGATTATATGGGAACGAAAAAACGACTGTTTTTGTTTGCGGCGTTTGACTCAAAAAATATCCATAACGGCATAATAGATGATACGTTGATTATTTATATCCGTGAGTTATCCGAGATAGGCGACGTCGTGTTTTTTCAGGATAATGAAGCTGCGGAATCGGAATTGAAAAAAATTGCACCGTTCGTGCTGTTCGCAAATGCGGCAAGACACGGTGAGTATGACTTCGGCAGTTACAAACGCGGATATCTTTGGGCACGCGATAATAGTCTGCTTGACAATTATGACTGGGTCTATCTTGTTAATGATTCCGTTTATGCGCCTCTGTATCCTTTGCGTCCAGTTATCGAGACATTGGAATCAAAAAATACAGATGTTACGGGAATGGTTTTTACCGACCGCAAAAAGAATCCGCATATACAATCCTGGTTTATCGGAACATCAAAAAAAGTGTTCATGTCCGGTTACTTTTACAGCTTTATAACAAGTGTTGCCAAACCCAATAATAAAAGTGACATTTACAAATATGAAGACGGATTCACAGAATTGTGTAAGCAGAATAACCTGCGTTCTGCCGCCGCTTACTATGTCCGCAACCGTGAAATTTACAACAATATAAAAGGTCTGTTTCGCAAAGATCTGCCTTTCATGAAAAAGAAAGCGTTTCGCCGAAGACACGGCGCTTTGGGACGGCAAACGCTGTATGTGCTCAATAATATATCACCGGAATTGAAAGCGGCGATAGTCAAGCACGCGCAATATCTCTATGGTGAAGATTATGTAAACAAATTTTTGACAAACAGCATATTGAAAATATTTTACCGCAAGATCAGCTATGCAGTGTACAGGCTGTTAAAAGGGTGAGTATTTATTACCGGCAATATACTTTTCTGAAAATAACAGCCAACATATTACGCCACCATATTTTAGGATTGATATATTTAAAAATATCTACATAGCGGGACGGCTGTGATGTTTTATCAATTCCGAAATCATTTAATTTTTTTGAATCCAGTACCGGAAGACCTCTGTAGAAAGTGTTGCCGAGATTCTCCCCATGACAGAGCTGCATCCATAGCGTATCATCGAATATAAAACAGGTTTTTCGTTTTTCCTCTCTCTTAAACGCGCGGCTGTATAATTCTTTGATAATACTGGTCTGCATAGCCTCCCATCTATTGTGATTCTTGTGATAAATACCGAGAATTGAACCGCTTTTCTCAATCATACTAATGAACGGAGACTTCAAATAATAATATTGAGACAGTTTTTGGATTTCTGTATGATAGACGTATCCTATCGCTAAAGAGATCATGAATTTATCTTTGAGGATGAACTCTTTTTGTATTCGTTCGATTGCGTTGGCATGCAAACAGTCATCATTATCCAACCGCGAAGTGATAATCCATTCTGTATTTGACGCTGTTTTTTGTTGAATATCTTTAGTATATTTTAGTTGAAAATCGCCATTGCCTTTCGCGTAACAAATATCAATAAAATCATATTGCCTCAACTCATTTATTTGGTCATCGAACTCGGAAGGTGTTGCGGCGTCAAAATAAATAAGCCATTTGAAATTTTTATTGGTTTGATTAACGACAGACGGCAGACAGAAATTTAGAAATACAGGAAAACGTCTTTTAGTCCAGGCAATCCACGTTTCATGATCGGGAGTGAAACAGGTGTGGGCTTGCAAAAGATTAAACCGGGTTATAAGAAAATGTTCGAACATACAAATTCTGCCTTATTTAACTCAATGATACGGAAAATTTACCGTCAAAAATACTTCTTTTCCAAATACCCATGTAATCCGGCGGCATCACCGTTAGATAAAAATTTGAAATATTTACCGGCTTTACAATTTTTAGGATATTTGCATTTTTTATATAAATCGACCGCGCTTTGAGCGAGCGCCAAACGCATATCTGCGTCGGGGCTTCGAGAAAATGTTTTTTTTAACAGGATCTGCACTCTTTTCTTAAAAATAACGCCGTAAACACCGGAGTCTATATCAATACTGTTTATAAAATCAATCACTAAGTTCGCCGCGGATATTTTTGACTCTACCTTTGCCTTGTTCAATATTTTGGAGTCTAATGAATCAGGCCGGCGGAAATAATTATAGTACGCGCCGTTAACAAACTCCATTTTGTTTACAAGGCATACCGTTTTTGTGAGAAACAAAGCCTCCTGCCCTGTAATTATTCCAACCGGAAAATCTATGCCGTTCTTTACAATAAAGTCACGCTTGTAAATTGCCGACCAACAGCCGAAGTTAAAATGTCCGCGGTTTTTTTTAATTCTTTTGTTAGCTGAGAATATTGGTATTTTACCTATGCTCTTGTAAAGAGGCTCTATCCATTTAGGCATTAATTTGTTGATTGTTATTTGATATTTTTGCCCTCTGACTATTTCGGCGCCGGTTTGAGCGGCTTTTGAGTAAAGTTTTTCAAAAAAACCGATATCCACACAATCGTCCGGGTCTACAAATCCAACATATTCACCTGTCGCGGCTTTAAGCCCAGTGTTTCTGGCGGAAGCGAGGCCGCCGTTTTTTTGACGTATTACCTGAATTCTTTTGTCACGGGCGGCATATTCATCGCAAATTTTTCCGCAGTTATCAGGGCTTCCATCGTCAACACAAATTATTTCTATGTTTGCAAGCGTTTGATTGACAAGAGAATCAAGGCATCTTTTAATCCACTTTTCAACGTTATAGATACAAACTATTACCGATACGGCTTTCACATTTCATCTCTCTATATCGTAAAATAAATAATGACCTTATACATCAAAATCAACCTATGAACTGTATGAATTACGTTTGCGTTCTTAATATAATTTATTAACTGAGAACAACGTTATAATATATTTTATAGATTATGTCAGACAATAAAATAGCGCTTATCGCCGGCAATAAACATCTCCCTTTCAGGTTTGCTGATTGGGCTAAGCGCAATGGACGGGATTTATATATTATCGGGATGACAGGCGAAGTTGATGAGTCGCTTAAAAATGAGGTCAGCGCTGATAAATATATTGAACGTTGTGTCACTGAGGTTACCTCAATTATAAAATTCTGTAAGAAAAACGGTATCAGCGAAATTGTGATGATCGGCGGGATTGCAAAAGCTAAGTTAAAATTTAATTTAGATATTGTCAAGGCGGCGTTTAAACTTTTGTTTGTAAAAAACAAGCATAAGGGTGTATTTACGGTGATATTGTCGATGTTTGAAAAAGGCGGAATTAAAGTACGAGCGATACAGGAATTTATGACGGAACTTATCATTGGCGAGGGATCTTTAGGTAAAATCAAGCCTAAGAGTGAAGATATAGACGCTTTCCATAAAAATTGGGGGACGCTGCTTGATTACATACGTACCGGCGCCGGCCAGGCGGCAATCATCTATAATGGTGAAACACTTGCGTTTGAAAACTTTAAGGGAACCGACGACCTCGCAAAACGCGCGTCTGCGAAACGCGGTGAGATGGGAGCTGACAGCGGCGGTATAATGATAAAAATAATGGAACCCGGCCAGGACGGCCGCGCGGATTTACCGGTTGTGGGAACCGGTACTATAGAAACGCTTGCGAAATACAGCTTTAATGGTGTAGTAGTTGAGGCAGGCAGAACGATTACAGACGGTACTGCCGAAACTATAAAGCTTGCGGATGAGAAAGGTATTTTTGTTTATGGCGTTATACTATAGTATATTTATGGGATGAATATAGTAAATACCCCTTCAAAATATTCTGTACTTATTGTTGCCGACGATGAAGAACTCTGCGGCATTTTGAAATCTGCGCTTGCGCAGCGTATGAATGTTACGGTTTGCGCGGGCGTTAATAAAGCGTATACGCTTATAGAAACACACTGTTTTGATTTAATGATAGTAGACCTGCTCCTTCCGGACGGCAGCGGAATTGACGTACTCACCTTTGCCAAAAGACGCGATGAATTTGCGGAAGTTCTCATAATCGCGGGAAACGCAACTCTTGAAAGCGCCGCGGCGGCGATAAATCTTGGCGCGGCCTCTTATCTTATAAAACCGTTTCCAATGCCGGATCTTCTCGCAAGCGTCGATAAGATGATTGCGTCACGCCTCTTTCATCTTAGAAGTTTAAAAATGATGAGGCAGTCCGACAATATGGCTCCCGTTGTAAAGGGGCATATAAACGATATCACCTCTCTTTATTACTTCACAAGTAAACTTATGCTCTCTCTTGAAATAGCTGAGGTAATGAGGATAACTCTCGAAGAAGTTAATTCGAGGGTAGGCGCGGGGTTTTGCTCCGTTGGGGTGAAGCTCTTGGGCTATAACGAGATCTACTCCATGCCAGCGGCGGGAGAACTTGACAAAGGACAATTGTCGCAATTTTTTGCTGATCACTGGAACAGCGCATTTTCGTATTTTGACAAAGAAAAATTTACTGCCGGCGGTATTGAGCTTTATACTTACAAAGGGCGTTTGGGAGGAACTGTTTGTTTATCAGGCTTAAAATGCGTCAGCTATCCTCTTGTGGTAATTGGTAAAACTGTGGGCAGTATGTCGGTATGGATTTCACCTGATAAAGAGATAGAGCAGAGCATAAACCAGTATCTTTACATTTTGACCTCTGTAATATCGCCTGTAATTGAGCATGTTTATTTAGATTTACAGATGCGTTTTCAGGCAAAGACCGATAATCTCACCGGTATAGCCAACCACCGCCAGTTTTTTGAAGCTCTTGAGCGCGAGATAGCACGGGCTAACCGCAGGAAAAATTCCTTTTCGCTTGTGCTGCTTGATATTGACAATTTCAAATCAATAAACGATACCTACGGTCATCAGGTGGGAGATGGAGTAATTATAGACGTCGCGCAGCGTCTGACCGCAAATATCCGCACAGGCGACGTTGCGTCCCGTTATGGCGGGGAGGAGTTTAGCCTGATACTTCCAGATACAGCTGAAGGCGGAGCGCTGACCCTTACAGACAGAATCTGTAAAGATGTCGCGGCCGCTCCTTTTGTATCTCCCAAAGCCGCGTTTACATATACAGCGAGTTTTGGGCTTGCCGTGTACGACGGCAATAACCCCATAAGTAAAGATGTACTGATCTCAAAAGCGGACAAAGCGCTCTACCAGTCTAAACATAATGGTAAAAACCGTGTTACAGTAAGCGGCAAGGAAGCAGATGAAACATAGCAGGGAGTACTATTTCTCATGAGCGTACAGGATATCCCCCGTCTCTTAATTGTCTGCGGTGATGACACTTTTACAATGGAGCTTTTAAAAGACAGATATCTGAGCCGCATTGAGAAAGAACGCGGCGGGTATGTTTTAGAGGTGTTTGATTCGCTCAATGAGAAGTTAGCGGATTTTACTCAGCGGATGATGACGGTTTCACTGTTTTCGGAAGTACGCGCTTTTTGTGTACTTCACGCTCAATCTTTATCGGAGAGCGAGCTTGCCGAATTAGACGGCATGCTTGATTATGAAATTCCTGATGTATATCTGTTTATTGGCGCTCAGATAGAGAAGAGAAGCAGCGCCGAAACAAAAATTACAAAAAAACTTCAGTTAAAAAAGCGTGGCTCAACTCAGGGAGTTATTGTACAGGACTGCTCAAAACCTTATGATAATAAACTCGCCGAATGGATTACTAAACAAACCCCTGTAATGTTTAACCGTCAAATAGAAAGAGACGCCGCGCAGCTTCTTGCGGAGCTTGTTGAGTTTGATCTTCTTTATTCTGAGTTACAGAAAATTGATATTAGTTTAGCGCCAGGCGCGCGTATTGACAAAAGAACCGTTGAGAAAATCACCGGCGCTACAAGAACCATGAGCGTTTATGAGCTTGCCGCAGCTCTTGGTGAAAAAGATCTGCCCGAAGCGTTATGCGTGATTGATTCGCTTTTTTCAGGCAGTTTCTCCGTTTCGTTTGCTGTCTCTGCGATATACCGCCATTTTTGGTCTTTGTTTAAAATAAGAAATTATCTCGAAAAAAATCCGAATCTGCTCAGAGAATATAATAAAGGGGGATTCGGCGAGAGTTCTCCTCAATCAAAAGCGGCTTTTGAAATAGGCAAAGCGTGCGGACTGCTTACTGAGGCTGAGGCTAAAAAAGTGTTTCCTGTCATCATAAAACCTGGAGTTATCGTTCAATCCCAAAAGTTTAGTTCTGCCGGACTCAAGGCAGTATTAAAAATGCTTCAGCAATTTGATGTAGACGTAAAGAGAGGAAAAGTTGAAGCCTCCGGGCGTACTTTACAAATGCTCTGTTATAAAATTGTGCGTGTCAATGAATGCGAAGAAGCGGGAGTTTTCGCGTGAGATATTTTTGCAGAGTAGAGTATGACGGAACGCGCTTTGGCGGATGGCAGTATCAGCCTAACAGCGTAAGCGTTCAGCAGATTCTTGAAGAGACATTATCTGTGGTACTGCGCGCGCACTGTACTGTTACGGCAGCCGGACGAACCGACGCGGGAGTACACGCAAGAGGTCAAGGGATTCATTTTGACGTTTGCGAAGAGATCAATACCGCTGCTGTAGAAACATCTCTTAACGGACTTCTTCCGCCTGATATCGCGGTTTACGGTTTGACAAGCGTGAGAGATGATTTTCACGCCAGATACAGCGCGGTATCAAGAAAATACAGATATTGTATTACACAGAAAAAATCTCCGCTCATGCTTAAAAGAGTGTGGCCGGTATATTACAAAGTAGACTGGGACAAAGTAGAGCGTGAAATTAAAAGTTTGATGGGAGTTCACGATTTTACAACATTCTGTTCAAGCAATACAGACTGCAAAAGTATGGAGTGCAATATATCGGCTGTCTCTTTATCCTGCAATGAAAACGGAGTACTAACATTTACGATAGAAGCGAACAGGTTTATATATAAGATGATTCGCTCGCTTGTAGGCACGCTTGTTGACATAGGGAGAGGATATATAACCGATCCCTTACAAGCAATAATAGATTCTAAAGACAGAAACAAAGCGGGCGCTACGGCTCCCTCATACGGCTTAACGCTTGAATGGGTCAGCTACCCCGCGGAGGATTGTTTATGAAAGAAAACAAATCCGCGTTTATCAAAGGAGCGCTTTTAATTGTTCTTGGGATGGCAGGAGGTTTTTTCCTTGGCGGTGAGATAATCCGCCGTCTTTATACGAACGAGCTTTTGAGTATCGTTGAACAACGTTCAACAAACTTAAAAACGGACGAATGTCTGCCGGCTGAAAAAATTGATGACTCGCGTTCTAACGCGATTGTAAAAGCTACCGGTAAAGCAGCGCCGGGTGTCGTGGGTATTGTGGTGACTCAGATTCAGAGAGTACGGCGGCCTTATCACGGCGATGATTTTTTCAATTTTTTCTTTGGCGGCCCAAGACCTCCAAGTTACCGTACCGTTGAAAGTATCGGTTCGGGATTTGTCATAAGTGAAGACGGCATGATTATTACAAATTATCATGTAGTTCAAAACGCGGCAAAACTCTTTGTCAACTTTCCCGACGGGCGCAGAATAGAAGGCAAGATAGTTGGAATGGATGAAAAAAGCGACATCGCGGTAATCTCTGTAGATGGAAACGGCTTTAAACCTGTGCAGTTCGGCAACAGTGACCAGTGTCTTATCGGCGAATGGAGTATCGCAATAGGCAACCCATTTCTTAATTTTATTAACAATGCACATCCGACAGTCACGGTTGGCGTCATAAGCGCCCTTAACCGTAACTTTGCCCCCTCAGAAGGGGTTTACTATCAGGGCATGATTCAGACAGACGCGGCTATAAATCCGGGGAACTCCGGCGGCCCTCTTGTAAACGCGCTTGGAGAAGTAATCGGAATAAACGCGTTTATCTATACCGGAAGTTCCGATAATAAAGGTTCTGTAGGAATGGGCTTTGCCATCCCGATAAACAGAGCAAGGCGCGTGGCGGATGAGCTTATAACTCATGGCCGCCGGCGTCAGGTGTGGACAGGAATATCTGTAAAAAATCTCAACCGCTCCATAGCGCAGACTTTAAATTATGATAGTGTGGAAGGAGTAGTTGTAGTAAGCGTACAGTCTGGAAGTCCCGGAGAAGAAGCGGGACTCAAACCAGGAGATGTAATACGGAGAATGGGCGGGAGAATAATACATTCTCACGAAGATATTGACGGCTTTTTTTTAGACTATTTTGTGGATGACAGTGTGGATATTCATATAATCCGCGCAGGCATTGCAGAACGTGTTTCACTGATATTAAAAGAATTTAATAAGGCTGGTTTTTAGTTTATAGTTTGTAGTTTTTAGTTTAGGAAAAGATAAGGTTTTTCTATTCTCCTGCTAAAAACTAAAGCCTGAAAACTAAAAACTATAACTAAATAAAGAAAGGATTATCTCGGATGGGCGTCTTGCTTAAAGAAAAAAGATTTGGTACGTTGGTAATTGTTGTGTTGATTGGAATTCTCATCGGCGCGTATCTCAATGCCATTGTGCTGATGATACCGGGGGGTGACAATGTGTTTAAGACTTTCTTCACATATTCAATACCCTTTGGGATAGGCGGCTTTTCGGAAAGTCATCCGAATCCTGTACTTATTGACCTTAACGCGATAAAATTTCAGCTTGGGTTTCAGGTGCGTCTCAGCCTGCTTTCCATTCTGGGAATCATTCTCAGTCTTTATTTCTTCCGTTGGTATAAGTAAGCACGGCAACGGATAGAGAGATCGCGGCGGCGCGCAGAGTTGGGACGGTCTCTCCATGTGAAAAGAGGAAAAATTGCGCTTTGATGGGATAACGATAAATTTCGTAACAGCCGCGGCTTTTGCTGTAATAGCGTTGACGCTTAGCGGCTGTACTCCATCTGTGCGCTACACACGTGAGCAATCGCCCCGCTTAGCCGATGAATCCTCTCAGTCAACACAGACTCAACCGCAGCAGCCATCCGCCCCTGCGCCAAAAGCCGGTTCAAGAGCTTCAAAAAACAGACTTGTGCAAGTAGCGGAATCGTATCTTGGAACTCCGTACAAATATGGCGGAATGAGCAGAGCCGGTGTAGACTGTTCCGGCTATACAGGGCTTGTCTACCGCGAAGTATATGGTGTATATCTTCCGCGTACAAGCGCCAAAATGTGGAAGAAAGGCAGAGCGGTCTCTGTCAGCGCTGCACGTCCAGGTGACCTGTGCTTTTTCAGAATGCGCGGGAAAAAAGGTAAAATCGATCATGTCGGTATTTACATGGGGAATAACCGCTTCATCCACGCCTCAACATCAAGCGGCGTAATGTACAGCAACCTTAAAGATGACTACTTTAGCAAACGCTTCGCAGGCATCCGAAGGGTGCTTTAGCTGCCAAAGGTAAAAAAGCCTTGCGGTACTTCGCGCCAATTAATTATATTATCGTATCCAGAATTTGTTGAGCATGCAATTTGCATCTTAAGCAAATAACACTGGCCAATAGCTCAGTCGGTAGAGCAAGTGGCTGTTAACCACTGGGTCGGGGGTTCAAGTCCCTCTTGGCCAGCCATTATATAAGCCCGCTAACTCATTGATTTTTAAGGGTTAGCGGGTTTTTTTATTGGTGGATATTGGTCTTGTGAGTTCTGATTGAATGCTACTGTTTACTACGTAATACTACGGAAATGTAGTGGATTTGTAGTGGCTCGAAAAGCCTGTGAATACTGTGGTTTTATGCGGTTTTGTGCAATATTGTAGTGGCTTAAGAAGCCTTGCGTGAAAAAATCGGAAAACTTTCAGTAGCGGTTTCCTTGAAAACAATGTTTTGCGCACTCTTGAAACTGTTCTTGTGCCGATAATATGTGAGCATTAATGTCTTCCACCCTGCTATATCCATTATCATCCTCTATAAAAATGTGTAAAACGATGCGCTAAAACAGCGTAATAATGTGTAAAATACCCCTTGATTTTGCCGTGAAAATGTGTTATCATATATGTTTAGTGGGTTAAAACATGAAAAGAAACGCGCTTATTGAGTGGAAAAACAGCGTTGACAGAAAACTATTAGTTATGAAAGGCGCACTGGCGAAAGGTTTATAAACATTCCGTTGTATCTTGCGGAAAAGACAAAAGATTTGATTTGAGGTACTCACATTTTTAGACAAGGCATCAAAAAATGAAAAATCTGTACTTTGATGGCTTAAATTATATATTTTATATAGAGCTATAAGTATGGATTATAAAATTTTTGAGACGCTATGAATAAGAAGCAAGGTTTTCCAGAATCAGACTCGTATACAAAATTTTCCATCTCTTTTTCACGTGATGTGGAACGCTTTTTAGATCGTGTTAAAGATGAAATACGTGACAAAGGCGGAAAACGGATTTCGCGTTCTGAGATAATCCGAGCGGCTTTGCGGTATGTTCAATCATTAAAGGTTGACTTGGAAAATGTTGAGGATGAAGATGAACTTTTAGAAAGATTTAAAACCGCAAATAAAAAATGAGTTTTTTTATTCTTATTCTCCATACTCATAGCCTTATATCCTTATTCACTTATTCCAAATAGTAAAGGGCACATGAACAGAGAAACAATCGACAAAGAAAATGCTGAACTTATTAACAGCATAGAAGAGCGCATACATGAAGAAACCGGAATAAAAACCGATGTGCTCAATCTTGCTATTAACATAGTGATGGACAAATACAGGGAGAGTGGTTCTACGAAATTTCTTGAAGAGCATATTTGTTGAATAATGAAAGACATGGAAATAATTTACACATTTTACTTTAGGAAACAGGAATGCTAAAAGTTAGCGAAGTCAGTAAGGTTGTATTGTTGTCGGTGATGGTAGTAATAATGACTGGATTTAGCGGGATGAGTTCGGCTTTGGGAAGCAATACATCTCAATTGACCCAAAGATGGTTGCTTGCAAATGGTGTGATTGAAGCAATAAAGAATCCTGATAATATTCTGTATTTACAGAACCAAATTAAAAGTGCTGGGTTTCCAATTACGTTGGAGTTACTCAAAAATGGAACAGGTATAATAGATGAGAATATTAGTATGACTTGGAAAGTGGAAAGAAACCGTATATTCTTTGATTATGAATTAAATTACAGACCTGTAACGAGAGCTTTTAACTATACCCTGTCCAATCATACCCTGCCTGATGGAACGCTTACCCAAATGCTTAACCTTGTAAATAACGGTGGAGTCAGAGTACAATATGTAACACCGGAAGGTGTCGTTGCTTTACATTCTGAAATAAAAGCTGAAAGAGAAAACGCTGAAGCTACTGAAAGAAGACGAAAAGCTGCATTTCCAAAAGGTGAGTTTGTGGATAGCAGAGACGGAAAAAAATATCGAACTGTTAAAATAGGTGATAAAACATGGATGGCGGAGAACTTGAACTATACCATCCCTCCCGATACCATCGTAAGTGGGCGGTGGATATTTCGGAAAATTACAATTAATGCTAAATCTTATTGTTATAACAATAACGAGAATAATTGTCAAAAATATGGACAACTTTATGAATGGAATGAAGCGATAGGTGCTTGTCCGGCTGGGTGGCGTTTATCTAATGGTGATGACTGGAAAAATCTGCCTGAAACTGTGGCTAAAGTTATGGCTGTAGCTGAATTTATAGATACTGAAGTTAGTAGAGATGAAGCTGCGGCTGTATATATGGCTGTATTTGAAGAATTCGGTTTCGGTGCTGTTCTTAAGTCGGAAACGGGTTGGGAAAATGTGAATATAGTAGGTAGAAGTGGTGGTGGTCAGGTTGATATAGGTTTTTCGGCTCTGCCGGGTGGCTTCTATATAACTCCTGAGCTTTTAGAAAATGGTACTTTTACCGGGAATCGATCTGGGTTTGTAAATGTTGGTCTTACTGGTAAGTGGTGGTGGAGTGCCACCACATCCGAAGGGGACCAAACACTCAATTCTGTGTTCATGGAAAATAACTCTAACGAACTGCTCTATGGCAGGAGTCCAAATAAGGGGATCATGCTCTCTATCAGATGCGTAAAAGAAAGTATGGAACAGGCAGAAATCGCACCAAAACCTGAACCCAAACCAATGCCAATCGCACAACCGCCTGTACAAACGATGGATGATGTGATACAAGAGGACGAAAAACGAGTCGAAACCGCACCAAAACCTGAACCCGAACCCGAACCCGAACCCAAACCAATGCCAATCGCACAACCGCCCGTACAAACAATGGATGATGCAATTCAAGAGGACGAAAAACGAGTCGAAACCGCACCAAAACCTGAACCCGAACCCAAACCCGAACCCAAACCAATGCCAATCGCGCAATTACCTGTACGAACAACTGATGATGTAATGCAAGAGAGTAGAGGACGAGTTGAAACCACACCTAAAGAAAAACCTGTCGCCGAATCATCAATAAAAACCTCATTTTGGGCAGGAATAGGCTTAGAAGTATTGGGCGCAGGGATAATCGTATACGGACTTATTGAGAATGAAAATGTAAAAACACACAGCAATAATTGGGACTACACCAAAGCGGATAAATCCGCTAGAAGTCGCAATATCGCTTATATCATCGGTACTGCGGCTTTATTGAGCGGAATATCTATTCACATCTTTTTCTAAGGGATAACTAATGGCTGATTTCAAGAAATACGTACAGAAAAAATCGCGCGAATGGCTCTGTTTTATAGTGCTGCTACTTTGTGTCTGCGCAGAGGTACCGGAAAATTGCGGCGATGGGTTGTCTCCGCTTAGTCAAGGCTGTCGTGGAATCGGAACTTGTAATCACAGTTGGGGTAATTGGGTTGTTATAACGCCTGCGACTTGTGATGCTTCGGGTATAGAAACAAGAATTTGTACAAAAGACGCGAGTCACACCGAAACTCGTTACATACCACAATTAACAGGTTCGCAATGTATTACTGGTTGTACGCAATGGAGTTCTTGGTCAATAACTACAGCCGCAACCTGTACAGCACCTGGTGTTGAAACAAGAACTTGTCAAGTAGGAAGCGCAGAACCTCAAAATCGGTCGATACCACAATTAACAGGTTTGCAATGTGTCACAGGTTGTACTCAATGGAGTAACTGGATGGTAATTACACCTGCGACCTGTACTGCACCGGGTATAGAAACAAGAACTTGTCAAGCAGGAAGCGCAGAACCTCAAAATCGGTCGATTGCGCAGTTAAGCGATGCGGCTTGTCATACTCATACTTGGGGTAATTGGTCAGTAACAAAATCTCCAACTTGCACAACTCCGGGAGAAGAAACAAGAACTTGCACACAAAATTCAAGTCATATCGAAACCAGACCAATAGCGCAATTAACAGGTGCGCAATGTGTTTCAAATTATTTTGTGAGTTCATCGGCAAATCAGATAGGTTGGACTAATCCTTTTAGCAGTCAACCAATTATAGTTAAAAACCCCACCGTGCCATCGGAGCATATTACATTGAACGCCTCAAACAGGCTTGTTATAACGCCACTTACTGGCTCCTCCATGATGCCGTGGGATTTGCAATTAGTCCAAAATGGATTTAACCATATCGCAGGCAGCCAATATAGTGAGCCTATCTATGAAGTAACTATCGCAGGGTCTACCACAAGCCCAGTTCGTATTGGTGTTAATATACAAGGCGATGAAACTCCAGAATATGTTCATTATGCTTTTTCATTTGATCCCGATTGCCCTAAATATGATGAACTTTTTGATACACCGTGTGTGATCGTACCGGCCGGTGACTTTACAAAAACTTTTTACATACTGCAGGACTTACTTGGCTCAGACCCTGCCGCTCAATTCGCATTGAGTCTCTCTTTTAGAGGCAATAGCGGCATCTTGACAATAACTACCTTTTCGATCAGGAGAACGCAGGGTTATTAAAAAGTAAAATTCGGTTCTGTAACGTGGGAGTTGTTTTTTGGATTACTGGCATTAGTGTAATTTATGAAACACCATACCAAACAAAACGATGTGTTTTTAAAGATTCACTTTATCACGGAAAGGTAAAACAATTATGTCCACAAAAGTTAAAATATCCTTAATATAACTTACGGCGATTACAAAATGTTTGCTTTCGGAGCGAAAAAAATTTATCTCAATTACAAGGAGTATTTCCAAAATGATACTTATTAAGCGTAAAGAATGTGGCAAAAAAGCTGTTTGCGTAGTGAAGAGTGTAAAGTTAGGTTTCATTGTCGCTGTCATGTTGTTATGTACTACTGCCAGTTATAGCAACTCTATAGGAAAGTTAAAAGAGGCTGTGCCGGAAGCCCTTAAAATATTTGACGAATACGAAAGAGCACAGTCTTATTATTTTGAGTCGGGTGGAGAATTTGTGAGTATTGCAAGTGGTGATTTTGAGTTAAAGATTCCAAATAATTCAAAATACTGGACATACGATGAAACTATAACTGATTTTTATGCGATGCTTGTTGCTACTGCTAAATCTGGCAGTATGGGGAAACATAGCGGCAAAGAAATTGCTGTGAGAATAAATAGTATTTGCGGTGATGGTTGTTATTTGGATACAATCAATCGCGCAACCACTATTCCGAAAGAGCTTATTGACAAACTCAGTAAAGAGGATTCTAAGAAGTTAAGTGAATATGAAATCATACCATCTGAGGACGAGAATGCTGGTGTAAATGATATTTTTGGTGTATTTGGTGCATTTAGAGGACTCATACAATGGATTATCTGGAGTGCGATAATAGCATTTTTTGGGGGCATTGCTATTTTCTTTACCTTTCTTCCGAATCGCAACGAAAAGAACTTACAAGGTAGCCTAAGATGGCTGCATAAATATCTAAATTTTAACGTGCTGATTATCGAATCATTTCCACGGTTGGCTTACACTATTTGCGCGTTATTTATAACTTTTGTCTCTTTTATTCCATTCTTCGTCATAAATTTTATTGGCGATTATGCTATTGTAGCCTTCCTACTTATTATCATAGTTGGTAACTTATTTTTAAGAATAGCTTATGAATTGTTTATGATTATTTTCATAATTTGTAGGAACACGTCTTTAATGCGCGAAAAACTGTATGAAAAGCAAACGGACTCAGCACAAACTCCATCTGCACAAAATGCGCTAAAATAGAAACAATTTGTTTTTGATTAACAACAAACAGGATAACGGACGGCTTTTTAGTAAGCTGTCCGTTTTTGATTTTTTGTACAGATGAGCGAATAATCCAAATATTCACTTACGTGTGAATCGTTAATAATTTTTGGGGGAATGGTTTCACTTTTTTTGTACAAATTACAAACCACCTTTGTAAAAAATAATCCGACCATAGTATAACTTACTGACAATCAAACTGCCATACGCATAATTTATGTTTAGAGCGGGAGATATAGAATGTCCAAAAAAGAAACACGTACAAAACATCGCAATCATAAAAAACATAACCTATTCATGCTAACGATAGCACTTACGGTCATTACTCTACTTTTCCATCCCGCAGAAGCTAAAAAAATCCCATCAACAAACGCATTGCCGCGTTTGGCATCAAACGAAATCCGTGTACATTTTATTGACTTGGGGCAGGCAGACGGTATTTTGCTTCAATCTACAAAAAACGCTGTACTAATTGACGGCGGCGAACGCAAAACACAGAACACCCTTATTAACTATCTGCAAAATACAGGAATAACCGTACTTGATTATATTGTGGCAACTCATCCACATAGCGATCATATCGGCGGTTTAGCGGCAGTTATACAGCAATTTGATGTCAAAAATATACTCATGCCTGATATTACACACAACACCGCTACTTTTCATAATTTTCTCAATGCTATTGAAAATAAAAATATCCCCGCAACTATGCCGTCAGTAGGAGACAAAATAACCGCAGGGATTATTGAACTTACCGTACTGGCTCCATTTACAAATTTTGACAACTTAAACAACGCTTCCATTATATTGCGTATGGCGCACGGGAAAACATCTTTTTTGTTCACAGGTGATGCGGAAATACAATCAGAAATAGAGATGATTAACAGTGGCTTGAATCTTCGCGCCAACATACTTAAAGCCGGACATCACGGTAGTAGAACATCAACATCTATTGAATTTTTAGACGCAGTAAAACCCCAAATAGTGATAGTTACTTGCGGGCATAAAAATTCATACGGACACCCACATAAAGAATTTTTAGAGCGTATAAGCCAACCAAAGCGAAAAATTACCCTATTCCGTACAGATGAAATGGGTACAATTATAATTACTGCGAACAAACGAAAAATGAAGATATATTTTGTCGAAAGAGAAAAAAAATGATAATGCACTGGATAATAGATAGATTCGAGGAAAATATTGTTATCTTGGAAAATTCTGAAACTTTGGAAATGAAAGAGTACCCAAAAACGAAGTTGCCCAAAGACGTAAAAGAGGGTGACGTTCTAACAGAATCCGGGGGTAAATTCCACATCGATCAAAGCGAAACAAAAAAACGTGCTGCCAGTATCAGAGAACGGCTTAACAGATTGAAAGAAATGTGAGAAAGCATCTCACAAATTTTAATCACCTATCAATAAAATCGAAACGGTAGCAAATATAAATACAAGTAGAAAAAGTCTTAGTATTAGTGATACTTAATTTTATTACAAGGAGGAAAATCTAAAAATGATTACAAGCGCAATCCCAAAAGATAATACTGTTTACGTTTATGATAAAGCGAACGTCTTATTTACAAAGCCGGGAGAACTTCACGGCTATACCTGTTCAACAGTTTCTATAAAAAAAGATGACATCATTTACACATACAATGAAAAGAATAAGCTAATAAATTCGATTCCTTCAAAATAAAAAAGGTACTCCGTATCTCAAATTAAAGGAATTACGCATTAAGGGCAAAAAATAGTGGATACTGTGTCTTAATTGGTATATCTTAACAGTCGGCAAAATTCCTTCAAAATTTTCTTATTAGGCACTTTGGCACGGTAAAACGTATTTTAAGTATATGGATGACGGTATAAGAATTGCCGTTCCCGTTGTACGGTGAAAGGAGTGTTTATATGATTTCAAAAGTAAGTGCAAATTATGAAGCTACTTGGAAGTGGCTTATGGATGTTGTAGGCGGTACGGATTTGGTTTTGCGTCATACTTCCGCATTGGAATATTTGGGGCTTTTTGCCGGTTGGTCGAATGAGACAAAAATTTCTGTCTATGCAAAACAAAAAGGTGAATACGAAAATATTGATTATCGTGTTGTAAACACTTTTGATGGTATTGAAATTGTGCAGGAATATGGGAATGTGTTATGTACTTCCCTCAATCAAACCATTAATGATATGCTTAGTGATTTGTACAATATAGATGAACAACCTCTTGTTGAAGCGTTGAGTGACTATTATTATATGCACAAGGAAAGTTTCGACGGCCTTATAATAAAACCTGAAAATATGGATTCTTTCAATTCAATCAAAGATTGGGCTATTGAGTATCACGAAGTAGGCTGAATATGACAGAACAAGAAGAGTTGATGTACAAATTAGCGGGAAGAATCTCCGATACTGGCGCTCCGGTAGTATTCAAAGGCGCGTTGATTACAAAACTCGTATTGGCAGAGAACGGATATTGTGATGTAGACAGAAATACATACGATATTGATGTGCATTGGATCGGTACGCCTCTGCCAACTATGGAGAAATTGGTTGAGACCGTGAATCAATCATTATCAGAAATCAGGGATGATTTATACGCAAAGATAAAACGTGAATATTCTGAAAATCGAACTGCCGGTATAGTTGTTTTTGATAGGCAACGCGAAGCACCTTATTTCTCAATGGATATTAACACAACTCCTGTCGAAAAAAGCAGAATATACAAATATGATGACAGAGATTTTAAAGGCGTATTACCAAATGAAATATTGGCAGATAAAATATTCGTATTGTCGGGTCATAAACTTTTCAGAAGATCGAAAGACATTGTAGACGCTTATATGCTCTCTCACTGCTTACAAATATAGACTGCGGAAATATTTGATATTTGTAACAAAAAGAACAATATAATGGACTCTTTTAGTGCGTTTTACACTCAAAAAGCAAATATTGAACACGCATATAACAAGTTGGACGGTATTAAGAATAAACCGCCTTTTGAGGAAGTATACTCCCATCTAACCGAATTTATCCGCCCTTTTGCAGAAAAAGACGGTATCAACCGCATTTGGGACAATGTGAATAAAGTTTGGAATTAGAATGATTCAAATAAATTGAAAAAAATGTGTGTATGTACTATCGCATTTTGTAGTGGTTTTGTAGTGACTCGTTTACAAATCATAATACGTAACACATTGTTTTTCAAGGACTTACAGGTAACGGACAAGTGGCTGTTAAGAATAGTGTAATGATACACTATTCTGCGTGAAAAAACAATGCAAATTACCATTTTTCACGTAATATTTGTAAATGAAAAAGGGCTGACTGTAACAAAACTTATAAATAATTTTTATTCGGAACGCTGATTGCGGTATATTATTGTATAGATAAACGCGGGAAATTTTCCCGTTTATATCTATTTTATTTATTTTTAGATAATAATAATAAAAGTAACAATATTTCAATCCGGAAAAACGTAATAGATTATGCAACAACAAACAAACGATGATCAGCATCTGTTTGATATGTGGTTAGGCGGAGACTCGCGGGGGTTCTCGGAACTCTACGGCAAGTACAAAAACCGTGTGTTTGGTTTTTTAGTACGTATGACCGGAGACAGAGAGATCGCGGAAGACCTGCTTCAAGAGACGTTTTTGGCGGCGCTTCGCAACGCGGAGCAGTTTGACCGCAACAGAAGTTTCTTAAGCTGGCTTTTTGG
>Ga0123356_10000716_pt1 | contig 36801 bp, 33 predicted proteins | sample TergutEmb28metaG_2_FD_92546 | JGI IMG/M metagenome (GOLD analysis project Ga0123356, IMG submission 92546) | Embiratermes neotenicus P3 segment gut microbial communities from Petit-Saut dam, French Guiana - Emb289 P3 | ecosystem: Host-associated > Arthropoda: Insects > Digestive system > Gut ...
CGTGCTGTTGCTTACCGTATTAGTTATATCAATAACTGAATTGTTGCTAAAATTATACGCAATGTTTCCGCCAAAAACCCGCGTCATAAAACTTACGTATGCATTATTGAAATTCACTGAATTCCCGGCTCCGCCGGTATTCGTAAAAGAACCGTTTAAAACATAATACGCATAATCTCCGGTACCTGAATTATAAAAATTTGCCTGCCCTCCGGTGCCGATAAAAGAAAAATTAGAACCGGACAATGTTGTTGTACCAAAATTCTGACTGTAATAATTTGATATTCCGTTATTTCCAAGCCTTGCGTTATATCCCATGCTAGCCGCGCTTGCCGCGCCGTAAACTGTCAGCGTGCTGGAACTGATTGTATTTATTCCGGTAAACATTTTTCCGTATGCCGTTACAGTCGTTGTTCCCGCTGTCTGCGTGAAACGTCCGCTGTAGCCGCTGTTATCTCCGTCCGTCAGAAAAAGACCGGCCCCGCTTTTTTCTATCAACCCGGCTCCGGCTATTCCTCCGTCCATATATATGTATCCCGCGCCTGTTATACTCGTTGTTCCTCTAACTGTTTGATATATGTCCGCTCCGGCTGACCACGCCGTATTGTTTACAAACGTTATGCTGCTTCCTAAGGATGTATTCAAGACTACGGATCCCTCGTTGTATATAGCTCCTCCGTAACCGCCCGTAGCATTGCCGCTAAAAATTGCGTTTGTCACTATTACTTCTCCGGCGGTATTGCAAATCGCTCCGCCGGAACCTCCGGATCTCGAATTTTCTATTTTGACATTGCTGAAATTCGCCGTTGAATTAGTATTGTTAAGAAACAAGACAGATCCGCTGCCGTACGATCTCATAGCATTTTTTACGGTCAAATCTTGAACAGTAAGCGCTGTCACTGCCGATATATTAAACAAAGAGTTCCAGTTTGCGTCTATCACGCTGTCTGCCGCATTTGAATTCCTGCCCAAAACCCGGAAAACGCCGGCTGCCGTAGGGTATAGATCCTCAGCGACAATATAGTCTGCAATTGTCCCAGTCGAACCGTAAACCCCGAAATTGAAATCTCTGGTTCCGGCAAAGATGTTCTGCACGTTTAACGAATAACCGTCGGTAAAACTATACGCCGTAAGAACAATGTCTGTTCCGGATACGCTTTCATAATAGGAATAAACCGTGGAATTCAACGTTTGCGACAAAGAGTCCGAGAAAGTCAGCCCGTTCAAAATCGTTGCGCGGCGCACGAGCTTTGTACCGTCGTCCGATGTGTTCAAAAGTGAAATATTGCCTATTCCTATGGTCGTGCCGCCCGCTAAGACCGTTAAAGTATCGGCGGCAAGTCCGTTCGCGCTTGCCGTCGAAAAAGCTATGCTGAATGACAACTTTGAGCCGTTCACCGTAGTCAAATTGGAAAACGTCGTAGATCTAATCGTCGTCGTGCTCAAATTAAGAGTCGTATTGTCCAGCCCGTAATTTCTCGCGTAATATGTCCCGTTAAGACGCAAAGTCGAATCTCTGAAAATAACGCGGTTAAGGTTTACTTTCGTAAAGTTCGCATCGGCGTTCAACCGGTAATTCGCGCTCACTTTGTCGCCTGTAACTTCATCGTAATCCGCGCCGAATATAACATCCGTCGCGTTGGAAAAAGTTATATTGAAAGGATTGCTAAAACCCGCGGTGACTTCATTTGAGGTACTGGCAAGATACGCCAAATTTCCCGTCGAAGAAAATGTACCTCTTGCCTTGGTAACAGTTGAGCTGGACGCATTCGCGAGGACTATTTGCATCTCTCCGCCCTGTATTCTAATGTTAGTGGCACTTGACGCGAACATCGTGCTTGACGTCGTGAATTTCGTCGCTCCGCCTGTTTGCGTAAAAATACCCGTAAAACCGCTAAGAGTCGAATTATTTCCGGCTAATATTAAAAGGTTATTGCCGCTTTTGTTAATAAAGTCGCTGGCATTATTGCCGGTTATCCCGCCGTTGAGGCGGATATAACCGCTGTCGCCCTGTATAAGCATGCCGCCTTCAAAGATCGTTATGTCGCGCCCGCCGCTGGCATTCGAATTTCCGTAAAAAATCATGTTGCCGTTATTGACGGTTGTCAATGTTAATCCGACGGTATTAGGGAAAGCATCGACGAAGATTCCGCCGGCTTTGTAGTTCTGGTTGGTTGCGCCAACCGCAGTGTTGCTGGCAAAGAGGACTGTACCGTTGTCCGCCGTTATAAAAACTTGTCCGTTACGACTATTAATCGCCCCTCCATAATTGCCGCTGCTGGCGTCGGTATTATTATCAAACATAACTATACCGCCGTTAGACGCCTTTATATTGAGAATAGGCTGAGTTTGGCCGGCGGTATTATTGTTGGTATAGATGTATATTGCGCCGCCTCGGCCGTTTGTAGAATTGCTGGAGAACCTGACTAAAGAATCCTTGCCATCCGCAATAATGTTGATCCGTGCGTTTTCGTTGGCGCAAAGCGCGCCTCCGCCGGCGAGAGTCTGATTAGATGTTAATTGCGCCGTGTTGTTGAAGAATAAAATACTTCCGCCGTTCAAAGCGCTTATGTTGACCGTCGTCAAAGTTGCACTGTATATCGCCCCTCCGCCTGTCCCTGCGGCCATGCTGTTGCCCGAATAACCGCGTGAGAATGACGCGCCGTTATTAATGTTCAATACCGTGTTAGCGCCGGAAACGGTGACCAGCCCGCCGTTCGTGCGGAATGAGGCTGCGCCGGTACCGGACAGATTGATGTTTTGCAGAGTGTAGATTTGGCCGCCCTGAAAATTTAACCTGTTATTGGCGCCTGTGCCGAAAGTGATAGTATAAATTATACCGCCTTTGCCCTGTATCGTTGTCGAACTTGTCATGGAAGCAAAAGCAGTAGCGTTGGCGGTTGTAAAATCGGCAATGATATCAATAATAGACGCTGTGTTAATCGCTGCTTGAAGCATAGAAGTACTACTGACATCCACGGCGCAAACTTTCTGAGTAAATCCTAACACAACCCCGCAAACCAATGCCAAAACAATACGCTTCTTTAAAAAAGTCATTTCTATACTCCTAAAAAATTGAAACATAAATTGTATGATTTTTTTTATTTTAATCGAACACATAATAATATTATATCAATTTTTAATCAATTATCTATTTCCATCATTTTGATTTTGAAATGTTCGCTTTTATTTTCAAATTCTTCGGTGAGGCAGGCTAAGCTCTCATAAAGTTTTTCTAGTTCGGATTTAAGCTGTTTATCTATTCTCGGTCCTTCAGCCAAAAAAGCAATATCGAGATTTTGCGAAGCCCAAACAAGTTTTTCGGTATTTGCGCTTAAAAGATTTTCTTTTTCGGATATTTCTTTTTCGGTCTTTGAAATTTTTTCTTCAAGAGGCTTTAAAACCTTAGATTTTTCCTGTATAAGCCGCGCTCTTTGTTTTTTTATCTCGCCTCTGGATAAAACTTTATCTTTAGAGGCGCTTTTTGTTTTTATTTCATCGCTTTCGTCTTCCCAGCCTTTCGCGTTTAAAAAATCCTGATATGTTCCGTCAAACACGCCGACTTTGTCCCTGTCGAAAACTATCAGTTTTTCGGCAATATTATGCAAGAGTTCCTCATTGTGCGTTACAAGTATGACCGAACCTTCAAACTCGTTTACAGCGTCTATCAGCCCTTCGCAGGATTCCATATCCAAATGGTTTGTCGGTTCGTCCAAAAGAAGCAGGTGGCATGGACGGACAAGAATTTTTCCCAAAAGCACGCGGCTTTTTTCGCCGCCGCTTAAAACTTCTATTTTCTTTAAAGCGTCGTCGCCGCTAAACATCATGTTTCCGGCAATGTTTCTTGCTCTCTGAGGAAGGCATTGGTTGTCCGAACTGATTATTTCTTCAAAAACCGTTTTATTCGGCGTGAGATTTGCCGCGTCGGACTGCACAAAATAAGAAATTTTTAAATCCGGATGCTTCTTTATGCTTCCCTCAACCGCGGTAAGCCGGTCCGCGAGTATTTTTAACAATGTCGATTTACCTTTGCCGTTTTTTCCGATAACGCATATTCTGTCTTTTTTCAAAACGTCGAAGTTAAGTTTATCTATCAAAATATTGTCTTTTGTGTAGCCGAAACCTAAATTGTGGACTCCCATCATTTTTGCGGCGTTAAAAGGAAGCGGCGAAAAAGAAAAATCCAAATCTTCTATAGCCGTAAGCTCCCGCATATCTTCCTGTTTTTCAAGGCATTTAATGCGAGACTGAACCATGCCCGCAAGCCTTGCTTTTGCCCTGAAACGCCTTATGAAAATTTCCGTTTGTTTTCGTTTTTTTTCGACGTTGAGACGGGTTTTTTCGTATATCTCTTCTTCTTTTTCTATCTGTTCGTATAATTTTTGGGTATTGCCTTCCACTTTCCTGGCTTTTGTTCTGTGTATGGCCGAGCAATGCGTTATAACGCCGTCCATAAAATTTCTGTCATGGGTTATAAGCATTAATTCGCCTTTCCAGGAACGCAAAAAACCGCTAAGCCAGCGTATAGCCACAATGTCCAAATAGTTATTCGGCTCGTCAAGCATAAGCATATCCGCGTCGGATAGCAAAACTTTGGCAAGATTTATTCTTATTTTATAACCGCCCGAGAATTCAAGAGGATTTTTTAACATATCGGATTGTGAAAAGCCGAGGCCGGAAAGAATTTTCTCGGCTTTCCAAGTTTCGTCTTTTTCAGCATGAGGCAAGGCAAGACAGGCTTCCTGCAGCACGGTAGGTTTGGTAAAACTTATATGCTGCCGCAAATAACCGACTTTGTAATTTTTAGGTATGCTTACCAGACCCGAATCGTATTCTGTTTCGTTTAAAATAATTTTGAAAAGAGTGGTTTTGCCGTGCCCGTTTCTGCCGACAAGCCCCACTTTTTCTTTTGCGTTTATATTTAAGTTCAGATTGTCAAAAAGTATCCTGCTTCCGAATGATTTGCATAAATCCGTGATTTTTATCATATTTATAACAAGAAACGGCGGGAGTATTAATCTTTTGAAATTTTAAAGACACTAGCTATTTTACGGTCTTATTGTCATATAAAAAAGATTTGGCCGGGGCATACCCTTGTTCTGCCGCGTGATGCATCCATTCTATAGCTTCCTGTCGGTCTTGTTTTACTCCTTTTCCTTCGTGATACATCAACCCGAGATTATACTGAGATTTTACATTATCTTGTTCTGCCGCCTTCTTATACCACTTAAAAGCTTCCTGATAATTTTGATTTACGCCTTGCCCTTTATAATACATTAATCCGAGATTGTATTGAGCGCTTGCAAAGCCTTGGTCTGCCGATTTTTTCCACCATTTAAACGCTTCCTGAAAATTTTGCTTTACTCCGTTTCCTCCGGCATACATCGTTCCGAGAGTATTTTGAGCTTCGGCATCTCCCTTCTCTGCCAGCGTTCTTACTGCTATGGCGTCTAATATAGCTTGAGCCGGCGCATAACCTTGCTCCGCTAACGGCTTTACCCAGTTAGTAGCTTCCTGATAATCTTTTTTTACTCCGTTTCCTTCATAGTACATTAACCCAAGCCCATAGCGCGCCATATTACTTCCGGTCAGGTTATTCCCTTGCTCAGCTGCTTTTTTGAACCACTTGAAAGCTTCTTGATAATCTCTCTCTATCCCTTCTCCGCTATAGTACATCCATCCGGTATTATACTGCGCAATTACAAGTCCCTGTTCCGCTGATTTTTTATACCACTTAAAAGCTTCTTGATAATCTCTCTCTATTCCTTCTCCGCTATAGTACATCCATCCGATTTGATACTGGGCGTTTGCATTCTCTTGTCGCGCTGATTTTTTATACCATTTAAGAGCTTCTTGATAATTTGTCTCTATCCCTTCTCCGCTATAGTACATCCACCCAAGTCTATATTGGGCGTCTGAATTTCCTTGTTCTGCCAGTTTTTTCATTTCTTCAAAACTTTCTGAAAAAACCGCAGACGTGCAAAAAATTACCATAGTTAAAAACGCCAATAATACTTTTTTCATTAAAGCATCCTGATTCCGAACTATTTGCATCAACCGTAATTCTATCCTATTTATATTATAGCAAGAAACAGACATAATTTCGATAATAATTTTAGCTTGAAAATATTAAATGAAATGTTATATACTTATTATAATTTCTTGTAACTTCTCTTCAAAAAATTGCGTAAGGGAGGATATACGTGTTGAAATGTGCAAGTCTCTACACCTATGAAATTGATAATCCGGAAATCGCGCTTGAAGAAATCAAGACGCAGCTTAAGCAAAAAATAACCCTTCTTGAAAATTCTGCCGGAATCATAATGTGCAACCCCGAATTTATCAGTTCCGGAGTCGTAAAGCATATCAGCGAAAACCTGCCGTTTGATTTAGCCGGAGTAACGACGTCCTCGCAGGCTGTCAACAATGAAGCCGGCGAGCTTATGTTGACTATTTTTGTGATGACATCGGACGACGTATGGTTCAAAACAGGCGTAACGGAAAGCCTAAACGAAAGTATCGACGAACCGGTCAAAGCGGCTTTTGATAAGATTGCCGCCGGAGCATCCGAGATACCTAAACTTGCCATAATATTTCCTCCGCTGATTTTAAAACACGCGGGGGATGCGTATATAAACGCATGGAAACAACTTATCCCCGACGTACCGGTTTTCGGAACAATTACTATAGACGATACCCTTACTTTTGAAGGAAGCAAAACCATATACAACGGTAAAAGTTATAAAACCTCAATGCCCTTTGTACTTTGTTACGGCAATATACACCCCCGTTTTATCGTTGGAACCCTTCCTCAGGACAAGGTTATGCCGTATAAAGGAGAGATCACAAAATCATGCGGGCCTTTTGTTAAGGAAATCAATAACATTAACGCGTATAAATATTTTGAGAGCATCGGATTTTCAAGCAACGGCGCCCTCGGAGAAAAATTTTTATTCGTGCCGTTTGTTATAGACCAGAAAAAACGCGAGGACTATGACGGTATACCCGTCATACGCGGACACGCTTCCTTTACCGAGGACGGAACGGCGATTTTCCGAGGCAACGTTGACGAAGGATCAACCTTTACTTTATTAACAAGCGATTCGGAAGACGTATTATCTACGACGCGGCAAAAAATCAGGCAGATAAACGAACTGCCGGATATAAACGGCGTCTTAATGTTTCCATGCATTGTCCGCCGCTTTATGACACAGCGCTTGAATCCCCTGATAGAACTGGAAACCGTCAGGGATACAATAAACCCCGAAATTCCCTTTATGATGGGATACTCGGGCGGCGAAATATGCCCGACATCGGTTAAAAATTGCATACCGACCAACCGGTTCCATAACTATTCGCTGGTTATTCTTGTTGTCTAAAAAATATTAAAGGAAATGGGGGCGTTATTATGTTAAAATGTGCGAGTCTTTATACCACTGAAGTTGACAATCCGGAAATTGCCGTAAGTAAAATAAATGAACAGATTGATGCTAAAATTACCCTGCTTGAAAACTCGGTCGGAATCATTATGTGTCACCCTGAGTTTATCTCTACCGGCGTTCTCAAAGCCGTTTGCGAAAATCTACCGTTTGATGTAGCGGGAATAACAACCTCGTCGCAGGCGGTCAACAGTGAAATCGGCGAGCTTATGTTGACTATTTTTGTGATGACCTCGGACGACGTCCGGTTTAAAACAGGCTTAACGGAAAACCTGGATTGTGAAGTCGACGGACCGATTAAGTCCGCTTATAAACGAATTGCCGCTGATATGTCCGAACCGCCTAAGCTCGCCATCATATTTCCTCCGCTCGGGCTACACTCGGGCGACATGTACGTAGATGCATGGGGCAAAATTATTCCTCACATTCCTATTTTCGGAACATGCGCGATAGATGATACGACTGTTTTTTCGGAATGCGAGACCATACACAACGGCACAAATTATAAATCCGCAATGCCGTTTGTACTTTGTTACGGAAATATTAACCCGCGCTTTATGATAGCGACTCCTTCCGAAAAAAATACCGTGTCCGACAAAGCCGAGATCACAAAAGCGGCGGGCAATTGCGTTGAGCAAATCAATAACGATACCGCGATTAAATACTTTGAAAAATTGGGTTTTACCGAAAGCGTTAAATTTACCCCGTTTATGATAGACTTACTAAAACGTGAAGATTATGACGGCATACCGGTAATACGCTGGCACGCTTATTTTACGGAAGAAGGAGAGTCGATTTTTTATGGGGATGTCGACGAGGGTTCAACTTTTACCATGTTGAAATGCGATCCCGACGATATATTGGTAACAGCGCGCCAAAAATTAGAGATGCTTAACAAACTGCCCGATGTAAACGGCGTACTTTTATTTACCTGTACCGTTCGCCGCGCAACGCTTTCAGGCGTTAATAAACATTTAATGGAACTCCAAAGCGCGAAAAACATGATAAACTCCGAAATTCCCTTTATGATGGGATACTCTGGCGGTGAAATCTGTCCGACATCGGTCAAAAACGACGTTCCGACTAACAGGTTTCACAACTATTCGCTGGTTATACTTGTTATATGATATGTTATTAATTTAAGAACAACGGAGGCGAAATATTGGATAACAATCGCGAATACATAACCATCTCAAAAGACGAATACAACGAGCTGCTGCAAAAGATAAAAAATGCCGAAATTGAAAAAAACAAATCCGCGCGCGAATTCAGAACTATTATAAAGCGTAATGAGATTGACAAGCTAAACATTGAAACGCAAATCGGGATTAACAGAATAGTAACGGATGAAAAGCTAAAGCAGGAAATGTATGTCCGTCTGCTTTTGGAATCATACCCGAATCCCATGTTTATATTTGACGAAAATACAAAGTTTCTGCTAGGAACAAAATCAACCGCAGAATTAATAGGCATCGATGATATTTCTATTTTACAAGGAAGAGAGCTCAACGGTATTATCGAAAGATACCGCCCGCCCGTATTTACTGAAGAAATAACCGCATTAATTAAGACTATTATTTCCGGCCGCGGTCATGCAATCGCAGTGAAAAATCTTGAAATTTCAACCGAAGGCAAAAGATACGAGGTCACCGTCCTGCCGTTTCACAAAGAAAACGGAAATTTTGCCGGCATCCTTGTAATCATGCACGACATAACAGAGATAGCGAAGTCAAAAGAAATCGCGGAACAGGCAAGCAGCGCAAAAGGAGAATTTCTTTCCCGCATGAGCCACGAAATACGTACTCCGTTAAACGCCATCATCGGCATGATAAGTATCGGAATTGCAGCGAAAGATGCCGACAAAAAAAATTATTGTTTCATAAAAGCGGACAGCGCGTCCAAGTACTTGCTCGGACTTATAAACGACATCCTTGACATGTCCAAGATCGAAGCTAACAAGTTTGAGTTGTCTTACAAAGAATTTAATTTTGAACAAGCGTTAAAGAATGTAACTAACATGGCAAATGTCCGCGCCGAAGAAAAACATCAGAATTTTATAGTTAATCTCAGCGAGAGCATTCCCGCAAACATATTGGGCGACGAATTGAGATTATCACAGATAATTACAAACCTTCTGACAAACGCGATAAAATTTACGCCGGCAAAAGGCACGATTATATTAAATGTTGAAAATATTGAAGAAATAAACGACGACATTATTCTTAAAATTGAAGTCTCGGACACAGGCATCGGCATTTCAAAAGAACAGCAGGAAAAGCTTTTTAAGTCTTTCAACCAGGCCGATTCAAGCATTTCCCAGAAATTCGGAGGAACCGGACTCGGCCTTGCCATTTCCAAACGAGTAGTAGAGTTAATGGGCGGCAAAATATGGATTGAGTCGGAACTCGGTAAAGGCGCAAAATTTATATTTACGATAAAAGTGAAAAAAGCCAAAGGGAAAAGCTATACAAAACTGTTTGAAAAAATAAACAGAGATAAAATACGCATCCTCGCGGTAGACGATTCGGAAGATATCAGGAATTATTTTACGCATATTATGGGAACGTTCAGGCTGTCATGCGACGTGGCGGCCGGCGGACTGCAGGCTATCGATATGATTAAAAACGCCGCGGACAAACCGTACAACATATTTTTTGTCGACTGGCAAATGCCGGATATGAACGGAATCGAACTTACAAAAAAAATAAATGAACTCTGCAACGAAAACTCGATTGTAATTATTATTTCGGCGCACGACTGGAATACCATTGAAAAAGAGGCCATCGAGGCCGGCGTCAAACATTTTATATCAAAGCCTTTGTTCCCTTCGACGCTGATCAATGCCATCAACATTTGCATGGAAACGGAAATAACTGAATCCGCATACGGCGCGCAACGCGAGGATACGGCCAAGCGCAGCTACGATTTCAGCAATCGCACATTACTGATCGCGGAGGATGTTGAAATAAACAGGGAAATCTTGTCGGAAATTCTAAAAGAAACCGGCATTTCTATCGACTATGCGGAAAATGGAAAAACAGCGGTTTCCATGTTCGGCGAGAATCCCGAAAAATATGATCTTATTTTAATGGACATCAATATGCCTGAGATGGACGGCTATGAAGCGACGCAGAAAATACGTTCCCTTGATTTTAAAAAAGCGAAAGACATTCCTATAATTGCGATGACGGCAAATGTCTTTAAAGAAGATATTGAAAAATGCCTGGCGGCCGGAATGAACGACCATACGGGAAAGCCGATTGACGCGAACGCTTTGTTCGAACTATTGAATAAATACTTATTAACTTTGTGCTGACAAACTTTTACATAAATTCGGAAATGACCTGATTTGATACATATACGCTGTTTTCGGATAATTTGATTTTTCCGTCGTCATTTATAAGAATCTTATCATTCAGGAAACGGTTTAATACCGAAACATTTTTCCAGCCTGTAAACTTTTCTATATCAACGCCTTCGTTTAGCAGCCTTAAGCCGAGCATTATGGTTTCGGTTTCGTATAATTCGTCGGTTATGTATTCTTTTTCAGCAATAATGCCAGATTGCGGCTCAAGGCCGCAATGACGACAATATTTTTCAATGTCGGAAATATTTTTATATCTTACGCGGTTATAATAGCCGGACGCGCCGGCGCCTAAAGCTATGTACTCGCAACTGCGCCAGTAATTGCCGTTATGCAGAGATTCCTTTCCTTTAAACGACCAGTTTGATATTTCATAATGAACATAACCGGATTTTTGTAAATTTTCCGCGGCTCTCTCGTACATTTCTCTTTGCAAATCGGAATTTGTTTCAACGCCGTTTTTAAAAAAAACCGTATTTTCTTCCACGGTTAAAGGATAAAGCGATATGTGTTCGCTTTTTAATTCCAGCATTTCCGATAAATCATCCCGTAAATTGCTTAAATTTTGGTTCGGAAAACCGTATATCAAGTCAATGTTTATATTCTTAAATCCCTCTTCCCGGGACATAAAAAACGCTTTTTTAAAAGTTTTAAAATCATGGATTCTTCCTAACTGCGCCAAATGATTGTCATCGCAGGACTGCAAGCCCAGGCTTAATCTGTCGACGCCGTAATCTTTTAGAATTTTTAGTTTATTTTCCGTAAGGGATTCGGGATTGGCTTCAAAAGTAAATTCTTTTAAATATGACAAATTAAAATTTGAAGATATTCCTGAAAGAAGAATTTTAATCTGCTCTTCATTCAATACGGAAGGAGTTCCGCCGCCTATATATACGGTATCGGGTTTTACGTTTTTATACGACGAGGAATGTTTTACGACGGATTTGATATATTTGTCGGCCAATTCTTCTTTATAGTTTACCGAAAAAAAATCACAGTAAAAACATTTTTGTCTGCAAAATGGTATATGAATATATAAACCAAGCATAAAAAATTAAAAATCGCCGGCTATTTCAACAAAGCCGGCGATTTAAATTTATTTTATTATTTCGGCTGAACCATTTTAGCAAGTTTTGCTGGGTCTCTAAAAAGTTCGGCAACGCCGCCTATAGACGCAGTAACGCCCGCCGTTTCTAAAGGCAGGAAAATTTTTGTAGCCTGACCGTCCGCTACTTTCCCGAGCGCTTCAAGATATTTTATGGCAATAAGGTCGTTTGTGGGGTTGCCTTCATGTATTGCCTTATAAACAATTTCTACCTGATATTTTTCCGCGTCGGCAACTTTTTTAATGGCTTCGGCTTCGCCGGTAGCTTCCAAAACCTGCTTTTCTTTTGTAGCTTCCGCTTCCAAAATAACCGCCTGTTTCGCGCCTTCCGCTTTAAGAATAGCCGCTTGCCTTAAACCTTCGGCTTCCAAAATATTGGCTCTTTTTTCACGTTCCGCTTTCATTTGCTTTGACATCGCGTCCGTAATATCTCTGGGCGGGTCGATTTTCTGAATTTCTACTCTGGTAACTTTAACGCCCCATTTGTCGGTAGCTTCGTCCATAACCACTCTTAGCTGCGTGTTTATTTTCTCTCTTGACGTAAGAGTGCTGTCAAGTTCCATATCTCCGATAACATTTCTTAAATTTGTCTGCGCGAGTTTTAACGCGGCAAGCGCAAAATTTTCAATGTTATACACGACTTTTACGGGATCCGTAACCTGAAAATAAATAATCGCGTCCACAACGACAGAAACGTTATCTTTCGTTATAACGCTCTGGGGAGGAACGTCTATAACGCGTTCCCTCATATCTACTCTTATCACATTTTGAAATATCGGAATAATAACGTTTGCGCCCGAACTTATTGTCCCTGTATATTTTCCCAAAGTTTCAATAAGACCTTTTTCATACTGGCGGACAATTTTTATCGAATTAGCGATGAAAATTATCGCAAAAAACACTAACACAGCAATTAATAACCCTGGCATTTTAAGCCTCCCTTTATAACGACAAAGTGAAAAGTGAAGAGTTAAAAATGTAAATTTTGAATTTCGACAAAGCCTAAATTTAATTAACCCGTTTTCGCTTTGCGAAAACACCATATTTTCACTTTCAACTTTTCAATTTTCTCTTTGTCTTTATTTCTTCACTAACAACTTTGTTCCGCTTACTGAAACTACTTTGACTTTTTCGCCTTCTTTTATTTCTTCATCTGCTCCGGCAAGCCATATTTCGCTTAAAACTTTTACAAACCCGTCTTTTTCAGGAGTTATTGTTCCCGTAACAACGGCTTCCATGCCTATTAACGCGTCGACGTTTGATTCAACGGTATTTGTTTTTTTAATCATTTTTTTAAATATCGGTCTTATCGTATAAATCGACAATATTGATACTATAACAAAAACCGTAACCTGAATCCATATCGAAACCTCGAAATACGCCAAAACAGCGGCAAAAATCGAACCGACCGCCAAACACGTAAAGAAAAAAACGGAATATGTGACTATTTCAAAAATCACAAGAACAAAAGCCGCCACAATCCAAACTAACCAAGTCATTTGAACCTCCCATGACGACAAAGTTAAAAGTGGAGAGTGAAAAGTGTAAATTTTGAATTTCGGCAAAGCCGAAATGGAATTAACCGGTTTTCGCTTTGCGAAAACACCATATTTTCACTTTCAACTTTTCAATTTTCACTTTGCCTTTAAATTATTCGTATCCTTTTTATCGGCCAGTATAAAAACAACGCTTTGCCTTTAACGTATTTATCCTGCAGCGGTCCCCAGAAACGCGAATCAAAAGAAAAATCCCTGTTATCGCCCAGCATCATATACTGTCCGGCGGGAACTATTACGGGACCGAAATTATCCCTTATAAACGTGGCTGGAATAGAAGTAAATTTTCCGGATTCCCATGCTTTTTGGTACTCAGCCTCATTGTCAAACGGATTAAAACTCTGGAATACCGACGAATCGTCATAGTTCGCGTAAGGTTCGTCAATAGGAATACCGTTAACATATAATTTCTTATCTTTTATTTCAACTTTATCGCCGCCCACGGCAACGCATCTTTTTATATAATCTTTTTTAATACCGGCTTCCCTTTCGGAAATAGTAAGGGATTCGGGTGGGCATTTAAACACCACTATGTCTCCGGAAGTTATTTTCCTTAAAGCAAATATTCTTTTTCCGTCGCTAAAAGGAATATGAAATCCGTATATAAATTTATTTACAAAAAGATGATCGCCTTCCAAAAAAGTATTTCTCATGCTTCCGGAAGGAATTTTAAAAGCCTGTATAAAAAAGAACATCAATATGGAAGCGATTATCAAAGCAGTCCATAAAGTATCGACCCACGAATATACGTTTTTAAACAAACTTTGGCTTAACGGCGTTTTAAAGAACTTTCTGATAGAAAGCATAAACATAGCCACGACAAACAAAATACAACCCGCAATAAACAATTTAATTTCCATAATATCTCCAAATTTAGAAGTTGAGATGATGAGAAGTTGAGAAGCTGAGCAAAAACAACATCATTGCCCAACTTCCCAACCTCTCAACTTCCCATATTCTGCCTTTTTATTCGTCTATTTTAAGCACGGTAACAAACGCTTCCGGCGGAATTTCAACGCGCCCGAACTGGCGCATTTTCTTTTTCCCTTCTTTTTGTTTTTCGAGGAGTTTGCGTTTTCTGCTTATATCTCCTCCGTAACATTTGGCAATAACGTCTTTGCGCATAGCCGAAATCGTTTCTCTCGCGATTATTTTATTGTTCACTTTAGCCTGTATGGGAATTTCAAACATATGCCTCGGAATTATTCCCCTCAATTTTTCGGTAAGATAATGAGCCGCCGTCTGGGCCTTGTCTTTGTGCGTTATAACCGTAAACGCGTCGACAACTTCGGAATTTATCATAATTTCAAGCTTTACCAAATCACCTGTCTGCGGTTCTATATGCTCGTAATCAAACGAAGCGTAACCTTTTGAAACGGACTTAAGCGCGTCGTAAAAACCTACGATAATTTCCGCGAGCGGCAGATGATATTTGAGCAAAACTATTTTGACGTTCATATATTTCATGGAAATCTGCGTTCCGCGCCTTTTTTGGCACAAATCCAAAATAGAGCCTATATAGTCAACCGGACAGATTATAGTAGCTTCGACGTAAGGTTCCCAAATTTGTTCGATATCGGCGTTATTTGGAAACTTAGCGGGATTATCTACGGTTATAATCTTATTTTTAACTTTAACTTTATATACCACGTTCGGGGCCGTGACCAAAAGGCTTAGCCCGAATTCTCTTTCAAGCCTTTCTTTTACGATTTCAAGATGAAGAGAACCTAAAAAACCGCACCTGAATCCAAAACCCAAGGCAACCGACGTTTCCGGAAAATAAACGAGAGCCGAATCCGAAAGCCTTAACTTTTCCAGAGCGGTTTTCAAACCGTCGTATTCCGACGTGCTGTTAGGGTACAGCCCCGCGAAAACAAAAGGATTTATTTCTTTATATCCGGGATGCGGATTTTGCGTCGGGTTTGAACTTTCGGTAATAGTGTCGCCGATTTTTATATCGTGTATATCTTTTATTCCCGCCACGACATAACCGACTTCTCCGGATGACAGTTCGTCGGCTTCAATCGGTTTTATTTTCATATAACCGACTTCCAGCACTTCGTATTCCGCGTCCGAAGCCATAAAACGGACTTTCATTCCCTTGCGTATCTTTCCGTCAAAAACCCTTATTATGACTATAACGCCTCTGTAAGAATCGTAAAAAGAATCGAAAATTATTGACGATAAAGGCTTGTCGTTCTTTATTTCTGCAGGAGGAATGTTTGCTATAATGCTGTCGATTATATCGCCTATTCCTATTCCTTCTTTCGCGCTTGCGAGTATAGGTTCCGCGTCGACTTCAAGCCCTTCTTTCATTTGCTCATAAGCGTTGTCAACGTCGGCAGTCGGCAAATCTATTTTGTTTATGACCGGAATTATTTTAAGATTGGCATTTTTTGCGAGCATAGTGTTTGCGAGGGTCTGCGCTTCCACCCCCTGCGTGGCGTCTATAACCAAAATCGCGCCCTCGCACGCTGCCAAAGCTCTGGAAACTTCGTATGTAAAATCAACGTGCCCCGGAGTGTCTATGAGATTTAAAATATATTTTTTTCCGTCTTTACCCGTATAGTTCATTCTGACGGCTTTGGCTTTTATGGTTATTCCTCTTTCCCTCTCAAGCTCCATACCGTCGAGAATCTGGTTTTTCATTTCCCTGGAGGATATTGTTCCCGTGTATTCAAGGAGCCTGTCCGCCAAAGTGCTTTTTCCGTGGTCTATGTGAGCGATAATGCAAAAATTTCTTATATCCGGCATCTGTCTTATATCCTTTATCATTGTCGTTGATTCGTAATTAATTAGCCCTGTTTAACTTTCCCCATAATTTTCGCGATGGCGTCTCTGTCTCCGCATTTTAATATTTCAGAAGCAATACCTTTGACTTCTTCAAAAGAAACGCTTCTTATGACTTTTTTAATTTTAGGTATCTGCGCTGAAGAAACGCTGAACTCGTCAAGCCCTAAACCCAAAAGGAGAGGAGTATAATAAGGATCTCCCGCCATTTCTCCGCACATTGCCACTTCAATACCCGCCTTATGTCCTTCGTCTATTATAAGTTTTATAAGCCTTAAAACCGCAGGATGAAGCGGGTCGTATAAATGGGCGACGTTTTCGTTAACTCTGTCCACAGCCAGGCTGTATTGTATTAAGTCGTTTGTGCCTATGGAAAGAAAATCGACTTCGCGCGCAATAACGTCGGTTATCATAGCCGCCGACGGTATTTCTATCATAGCCCCGATTTCTATATTCTCGTCGAACTTTATTTTTTTGGATTTAAGCTCGGTCATTACCTTCGCAAGTATCCTGTTTGCCGCTTTAAGTTCCTCTATACCTGATATCATCGGATACATCAGCCTTATTTTTCCGTACGCCGAAGCCCTTAAAATGCCTTTTAGCTGAGATATAAATATATCCGGATATTTAAGGCAAAGTCTTATTGCCCTTAAGCCCATAAACGGATTGGCTTCTTTTGCGACATTCAAAATCCCCGGGCGGCTCAGTTTGTCGCCGCCTAAATCTATGGTCCTTATAACTGTAGGAAAATCGCCCATCTCTTTTACGACTTTTAAATAATTTGCAAAATGTTCTTCTTCCGTAGGCATATCGCTGCGGTTGAAATACATAAACTCTGTTCTGTAAAGACCTATTCCGGTTGCGCCGTTATTTAAAACCGACTGTACTTCGTCGGCATTTTCTATGTTTGAAAAAAGAGCTACTTTATGCGCATCAAGAGTCTCAGCCGGCAAATCTTTTATTTTGGAAAGCGCTTTTATTTTTCTGGCCTGCTGGTCATACTCCTTTTTATATTTTAAAACGATATCGGCTGAAGGATTTAAGATTACGTATCCTCTGTCTCCGTCGATTATTACAATATCGCCGGAATGAACCTGCGACGATATGTTTTTAAGACCCACTACGGCGGGAATTTCAAGCCCCTGGGCTACTATGGCCGTATGCGAAGTTTTTCCGCCTATATCCGTGGCAAATCCTATCACAAACCTTTCCCTTATGGCAACGGTATCTGCCGGAGTAAGATTGTGCGCCACAACTATTGAATCCTCGGAGATATTTGACAAAGTCTTTTTCTGCTTTCCGAGCAAATTAGCTATTATTTTTTTACCCACGTCCTGAATGTCATTCTTTCTTTCCCTGAAATATTCGTCCTCTATACTTTCAAAAGACTTCACTATTTTCTCAAAAATTTTAAATACCGCGTATTCGGCGTTGAGCCCGCCTTTAATCATTGCGACTACGCTTTTTTTCATTTCCGGATCATCTAATATCAAAAGGTGAACGTCGGTAATTTTGGCGTAATTCCCGCCCAAAACAGCATTGATTTTGCCGTATATATTTTTAAATTCGGCGCGCGTTTTTTCCACTGCTAAGTCAAAACGGTCAAGTTCGGTTTTAATTTCTGCCGACGTAATCGTCCTTTGCACTAGAAAAATTTCGTCGTCTTCAAGAAGAAAAACTTTGCCTATGGCGATTCCCGGCGAAGCCGCCACGCCTTTTAATATTATAGCGTCGTTACCTGACATACTTTCTCCTATTCGTTAAATCCGCTGTTAAAAAGCTTTTCGATTGCGTCAAGAACTTCGTTCTCATCAGGTCCGTCGGCGACAAATTTCAGCTCGCTCCCCGGAGCCGCAGCCAAAGTCATAATTCCCATTATGCTTTTGGCGTCAACTTCAAAATCATCTTTAATAATTTTGACATATGCCTTGAATTTTGATGTAGTCTGGACAAGCAAAGCCGCGGGTCTTGCGTGAAGACCCATTTTATTGGATACGGTGACAATTTTTTCTTTCATTTTATAATCCTAAATACGACATCGCAATGCACGCCAAAACAATCAGATAGATCATAAAAGCCGCGCTGAGCCTGCTTAAAATAAACGATAAAACCAGAACTACTGCGAAAATAAAAGCATCAGGCAGAGGATTTCTGAAAAGGCTGCCGTTTCCGTTTACGATTCCGAATCCGAAAACCGTAAAATACAAGATTATCGAAGCTATTACCACGGCAAAAACCGTATACCTTACTATCTCGCCCAAATGTTTAAATTCAAATTTTGAAAGCAGCGCTATGCTTTCTTTATCCAGTTTAAAACCCGCGAACATAAACCAGTACCGGACCGGGATATGAACGGTATTGTAAAGAATGAGGAAACTCAACGGTATAATAATACCGTAATCAAAATCGGCATTATTAAAAACTCTCGAAAAAAGTATTACGAGAAATACGCCGATAAAAGCCGCAAGAGGCCTTAAAGTACCCCAAAAAAAAGAATCTCCTATTGCGGCAAGAGGTCCGGCCATGGAACTTTTTATTAAATTTACTTCCTGAACGGACGCTTCGTTCTTTGCGGTTTTGGCTTCCATATTTGCCGTAATGGCGATAATCACGTTTGCCATATACGGATGCGTATTGAAAAACCCAGTATGGCGCATAAGAGCTTCGCGCCGGACGTTTTTGTCCGGATATGTTTTATCGAGAAAAGGTTTCATTACAAACAAAAAACCCACGTTTTGGAGCCTCTCGAAATTCCATAGAGACTGTATAAAAAACGATTTAAAAAACATTTTTGTGGAGGAATAAAAACCTGCTTTTGTCATTTTTTCAACTCCAAAAACGGTATTTTAATACTTCTGAAATTATGCAAAACCGCGCCAAACCCCAGAACTGGCAGCAAATACCACGCTTTTTTAAAACCGCTGAGTATAAAAGCCGGAAACTGCAAATAGATTATCTGGTATATAATTCCTATAAATTTCATGGCGATAAAATAAAAAATAAAAAGCCGTAAAACAAATAAAAATAATCCTAAAAATATGCCGGTATTTATTCTGTATTCTTTATTTTTATGAATACCGTTTTCAACCCAATGCATAATTCTAATGTTGAAATTCCTGCCCGCGATATCTATCTCTTTGTAAAGATACGCGAAAGGTATTACAAAAATCAGACCCCATATCGCGGCTTCCTGAACTCCCGGGAAATATATGTTCGTCCAGTATGTTGAAAGTATGGAGACTAAAGAAATATCTATCGGAACGGCAACGCCCAGAGGAACGGCGTTTATCCAAACCATTTCGGCAATCATTCCTATCCAAAGCCCGGAATTTATGTCGCCCGTTAAAAATCCGATGAGCGGAGCGCAAAATATCGGCCTGTATATCATAAACTGGCCGAAAGCGGTCATATCCGCGCTGCACCACGCCGCTATTAACGCAAGAATAATTATGTTTTCTATTATCATTTACCCTTTTAACTACAATTAACAGCGAAAAATCTTTTTATATTCATTTGTTAATTGTAAATTATTATTTGTCAATTGCCTTTAAATTCACCGACGTATTAAAAGAAAACTTAGCGCTCTCTTCAGACCTTAAACTAAGTTTAAACAAAGGCGCTACGCATGTTCCCTGATATGTTCTTTCATATCCGTTTTCCGAACTTGCGACTGTTTCTACCGGATAAACGAACAAATCGCACTTTTCGGAAAATTTTATTTCAAGTTCTATTTTTAAATAATCGTCGTATCTTTTCCAAATATCAATTTCTTTCAAGTCGCCGGTATCGTCTCCGGTTTTTGAAGAAAAAGCAAACATCTGTTCCGGAGCGAAACATACGTCTATAGATGCCGAAGACTTGTTGACAACGCAATATTCAACGTTATACCCGCTGGCGTGCGGAGATATTGTTTTTGTTATTTTTACGTTTTGATTTCCGACTTTGCCGTCTCTTGATATTTCAAGTTTTAAATCTTTAACTTTGCAATCATAACGCGCCGAAACGAAATCTCCTTTTTCTTCACATGCGCAAAACGCGAAATCTTCATGTTTTATATCCAAAGAAAAAAAGTGATCGACTAAAGACGCTCTCCTGTAATTGTCATAGACAAGATATTTTTCAAGACCGAACTCTTTTACTTTAACGGCGTCGCTGTGAATAGTCTGAACTTCTTTTTCATTGTCGCCGGCAAGCACCGCGTTATTTATGTTGTCTTTAAGTTTTTTATGGTAAGACTCGCATCTTCTCGTCAAAACATCAATAAAATTATGGCCGGCTTTAAATAAATCCCATTCGAATATCGTACCGCCCGACGACGGGCTTACGTAAATATTCTGGCTTTTGCTTTCATACAAATATTCGTCATTGACGTCGCAGTCAAAATCAAAAACAGTCCAGCGCGCTTTTTTTAAAAACGATCTGTTGTAGAAATCTTCCGCCTTTAAAAGCATTCCGTAAACCGCGTTTCTCAAATGCGGCAGATAAAGCCCGCCGAAAACTCCGTGCCAATAAGAACAGTTGCACTGTCCCGCGTAAAGTCCGGACAGCGCTTTATCCGAAAGAGATTTTTTGCATTTAACGTATTCGTCTATTTTATCGCTTACGTAAAGCATTTTTTTATGCATATTGTTGGCTTCGGTATATTTTGTAAGAAAGTTTCTCCAAAAACCGCCCCGCAGGAAAGTTTTTGCTTCCGCGTCGCCGCCGTATCTGTGTAAAACGTTCTCAAATTTCTGCTGGGCGTCGCTTGGCAAAGACCATTCGGACATTTCAAAATAAGACGCGCACGGCAAATAAACCCTGCCGGAAGATTTTTCCGTTTTCAAAACATCGGAAAAAGTCGCGGTTTCAGCTATATCGGAGTTTTCCTCTATAGCGGTTAAAAATTTTTCAAGCCAGCCGTTTTCATAAACGTGTTTGTTGGTGCCCGGCCACATACCGAATTTTTCGCCGTCATCAGCCATAACAACGACATGAGCGGAAGCTGAATTTTGCCCGGCAAGCGACTTAAAATAATCTATAGTATGCCCGACATTCTGAAACGGAATCAAATACCTTAATCTCTGGCTTATGGGGAAAATATTTAACAAATGCCCTTGTTCCTCGGTAGTATAATAACCTTTTAGCGAATTAATATCCATACCCGCGGAAGTGAAGTGAGCGTCGTCCAAAACCGTATATTTTATCCCGCTTTCCGACAAGACTTTTGCCAGCGACGGCTCCCATACTCTTTCGGCAAGCCATGCGCCGTTTGCTTCCTCGCATCCGAATTTATCTTTTAAATACGAAGTCATCTTGCATATCTGACCGATCTTATCCCTGTCCGGAATGGAAGGCAATATCGGCTCGTAATATCCCCCCGAAAGAATTTCCAGCGTTCCGTTTGCCACAAGCTTTTTAACGTTCTTTATATAATCCGGATGCTCGTCCGATATATATTCCCAAAGCATGCCGCTTGCGTGCAAATTCCACCTTATTTTGGGATGCTTAAGCATAACCTGCATAAAAGGCTTATACGCCGTCTGATAAGCTTTTTCAAAAACCCATCCGAAATTTCCTACGGGCTGATGATTATGAGCGCAAAAAACAAACTTTACTTTGCTCATTTTATTCCTTTGCAAATTTTCGTATATTCTTTTTCTATAACGGGAATGATATTTGCTCTTTCGTCGGCAGGCAAAACGCGTCCTTCTATTTCTATGCCTTTTTCATAAATTTTATATAAATTCTTAACGTCTTCGTCGTCAACCGAAAGATTGCACAAAAGCTGCCTTTTTCCGTTTACAAAATGCATCCCGCCGACATTTACGGATTTAATCGGCGCGCCGTTTTCAATCATATATAAAACATCTTTCGGATTTGACGTCAAAATCATGGTTTTAGGCTTTTCGTAATTTCCTGAAACCGCAGCCTGGGCAATATCGCTTACTTTACCAACCTCAAGCTCGACATTAGCGGGAACAGCCATAGACATAAGCATCTGTTGCATGGAATCACAAGCGACCGCGTCGGAAGCAACGACTATTTTATCCACTTTAATATTTTTGAGCCAGCCCTGGACAATTTGCCCGTGGACAAGCCTGTCGTCTATCCTTACGAGAACTATAGGCATAAAACCCCTTCAACGGCAATTAACAAATTACAATTTACAAATAACAACTACACAAACTAAATATGATTAATAATGAATAATTATGTATCCGTGACAATTATCTTTACCTATAACTATCTTGTTAATTGTAAATTGTTAATTATCATCTGCCGTTATTTCATTCTGCTTAACAGAAGTTTCTTTACGTTTATTATGCTCTTTTGTCCGTCGAGCAATACTTTATCGGCAAGTTCGGAAGCGCTGTTGGCGGTTTTGCTCGCGAATATCGCAGACAAAACCATCGGCAGGTTTACGCCCGCCAAGACCTCCGTATTAAACGCCCTGCACATGGGAGCAGAGGCGTTGCACGGCGTTCCGCCCATCATATCGGTGAGAATTAAAACTCCGTCGTCATAGTTTATGCTTTTTAAGAGAGCGTCTATTCTTTCCTGCATTTGCGTAAGACTGTCATTCGCGCCTCTGTTTACGGCATACAGATTTGACTGTTTTCCCGCAATCATCTCGGCGGAATTTACAAGTTCTTTGGCAAGTTCTCCGTGAGCCGCAATAACAATTTTAATCATTAATGCCGTCCTTAATTATATTAATCAAAATTTCCGCAAGTTTATCGGAATCGTGGCGCGCGTATAACGCGTTTGAAAACAATTTACTTTTCACGGTCTTGACGTCCGTCTTGTCTATTTCAACCTGCTTTGCGCCGTATTTGCGGTAACGTTTCGCAAGTTTATCGGGAACACCGCCGTTATTTGCCAAAACGCAGTCTATAATACCTTGATACGAATGTTCCTCAATCGCGCGGACATGATCAGACAATTTATAATCTTTTGTCTCTCCGGGCTGAGTCATAATATTGCACACGTATATTTTATACGCCTTTGACGATTTTACCGCGTCCGCAACGCCGTCAACCAAAAGATTTACTACTATGGAAGTATATAAAGAACCGGGGCCTAAAATTATTACATCGGAGTTTTTTAACGTTTCCAAAACCTGCGGAGCCGCCGGGGGAAGCGCCGGATTAACGGCTACCTTTTTTATTTTATCCTTAACTTTTCCGATATTGCTTTCGCCGAAAACTTTTTTTCCGCTTACAAGCAAAGCTTCCATAACAACCGACGAAAGCGTTACCGGCAAAACTTTTCCTCTTATGGCAAGCACTTCGCCGCTGTTTGCTATCGCGTTATCAAAACTTCCGGAAATCGCAGACATTGCCGTTAAAAAAAGATTGCCGAAAGAATGTCCCGACAAAGACCCTTTTGACGGAAACCTGTACTGAAACAGCCGGGACATAAGGCTTTCTTCTTCCGAAAGAGCGACCAGGCAATTTCTGATGTCTCCCGGCGGCAAAACTCCGAGTTCGTCCCTTAACTTTCCTGAACTTCCGCCGTCGTCGGCAACATTGACTATAGCGGTAATATTGCCGCTATATTTTTTCAAGCCTCTTAAAAGAGTGGACAGTCCGCTTCCGCCGCCGATCGCGGCTATTTTTAAATTATCCATAACTGCAATTCACAATTTTCAATTTACAAATTACAATTAACAACAAACGGCTTAATTGTCTTTTATCTGTTAATTGTTAATTGTTATTTGCCTCTCAGAATGTCTCTGTGGTTTAGTTTTACTGTATATTTTTTGTCTCTTAAAAATTTTGTTAAGGTTTCCGCCGTAAAAACCGAACGGTGCCTTCCGCCCGTGCAGCCTATCGCTATTGTCAGATAACTTTTGCCTTCTTTGATATATCCCGGAAGCGTTTTTTCTATGAGCTTTGAAAATAAATCAAAGAAAACCCCGAACTCTTTTTGTTTCTTTATGTACTCTTTAACGGCTTTATCTCTGCCGGTTTTAAATTTAAGGTTATGGACATAGTTCGGATTTGTTATAAAGCGCACGTCGTAAATTATATCAGCGTCATTTGGAATTCCGTATTTATAGCCGAAAGACGTTACCGATAAATTAAGACGGCTTTTGCCGGCTTCTGTTCCCGTCAATTTTGAAATCGTCTCTTTTAACTCTCCGACGGTCTTATCGGAGGTATCTATGATTTCGTCGGAAATACCGAAAATACCGTCTATTAATTTTCTTTCAAGCTCTATGCTTTCGGCAACCGGTTTTCCTATAGGATGTTTTCTCCGGGTCTCGGAATAACGCCTTATTAAAACCGAATCCGCGGCGTTAAAAAATATTATTCTGTAATTGATTTTCTTCTTTTTTATAAGACTTAAAACGCAGTTAAACGATTCCAAATCCTGGCCGGCGCGCGAATCCACGCTTATCGCGACGTTTCTGTATTTGGCGGGATTTTTAAGGCATATATCTATAAAATCCGCCACCATCCGAAGCGGCATATTGTCGACGCAGACAAAACCGAAATCTTCAAAAATTTTTAAAGCCTGGCTTTTGCCCGCTCCGGACATTCCCGATATTATAAAAAATTTGTTCATTCTTTCTTTCCAGAAATTGCTTTGCCCAGTCTGGCGCTTAGCTCTTTAGCCGAAAAATAGCCTTTATTTTTAAGCCTTTGGTTTAAGCTGGCCGTTTCAACAAGAACGGCAAAATTTCTTCCGGGAGCTACGGGAATTGTAATTTCAGGAACTTTTACGCCTAAAATTTCGGTATAATACTCTTCTATTCCCAGCCTTTCGTGTTTTTTAACGTTTTCCCACTCTTCAAGTTTTATGACAAGCTCAATATGCGACTCTTCAAGAATGCTTCCCACTCCGAAAAGATTGTTTACGTCTATAATTCCCACTCCTCTTACTTCTATGAGATGTCTTGTAATTTCAATGCCGTTGCCTATAAGCGTCCGGCCGGAACGTTTTCTGATATTTACGATATCGTCGGCAATAAGCATGTGGCTTCTTTTTACAAGCTCAAGGGCGCATTCGGACTTTCCTATTCCCGCCTTTCCCGTTATAAGAACTCCTAAACCGTAAACGTTTACAAGAACCCCGTGCATTTTTACGGAGGGGGCAAGTTTTCCGTCAAGATAATAAATTAAATCCCCTATAAAAGAAGAAGAATTCAGAGGCGTTTTCAGCAAAGGGACTTTCTGAGCGGAAAAAACTTCAATCATCGCCGCGTTGGCGTCAAGCCCTCTTGTAAGAATACAGCATGTGGCGTTAGGGTGCGAGAAAAGTTTATTTAAAAGTTCTACCTGTTTAGAATGCTCCAGACTGTTTAGATAAGTATGTTCGCTTATGCCTATTACCTGCGTGCGTTCGTAGGGAAAATGTTCAAAATATCCGGTAAAAGCAAGACCCGGCCTGTTTATGTCCGGAACGGTAATTTTTCTGTCAAGTCCTTCACCGCCGGTCACAAGCTCAAGCTTAAGCTCTTCGCTTTTTTCTTTAATAAGCCTGCCTACGTCCAAAAACGGCATTAATACGAATCCTCTTGCTGGATAATTTTCAAAATATCTTCTTTTGTTTTTGCGTCTTTTATCGCCTGTCTTAAAAATTTATCTTTAAAAAGCCTTGATATTCTGGACAAAGCTTTTAAATGCTGACCCGCGACTTCAACAGGTCCTACCAAAAGGAAAATTATATGGACCGGCTCGCCGTCCAAAGAATTGAATTCTATTCCTTTGCGAGAAATACCGAGCACCCCGACCTGTTCCTGCAAAATATCGGTTTTACCGTGAGGAATCGCGACTCCCTGCCCTATCCCCGTAGAACCGAGTTTTTCTCTTTCAAGAACTACTTCTATGATCTCGTCAATCTTTTTCGCCTTTTTAGCATCCTTAAGAACTTCAGCCAGTTCGACTATCGCCGATTTTTTATCGGTAGCTTTCAGATCCGTTATAATAGCGTCGGAACTCAAAAAATCCATAATTTTCATTTTACTGCCTCCAAAAATTTTCTTATATTCGTTTACATTTCAGGTTCTAAAAGAACTACCGAACCGCTGTCGTTTCTGTATAAAACATTCACTTTGTCGCTGGCGCTGTTTAAAAACATATACACTCTGTAGCCGAGCGTATCCATATTTTCAATTGCTTCTTCTATGCTTTCGGGGCGCAAATCAAACCTTTTAATTTCCGAAATTTTTGTCCTTGAATCTTCCATGGAATCATAGGAAAAAATTTCATTGAGCATGTTTTTCTTTTCTTTTGCGACTTTGAGATTGCTTCTTCTGTGGATTTTGGATATTTCTTTTTGTTTTCTTAACTGTTTTTCAAGTTTGTCGATCGAAAGGTCTATGGATGCGTATAAATCCGGGGATTGCTCTTTTACTCTGAACGTAAGTTTTCCTACGTGAAAATTGATTTCGATAATTTGCCTGTTTTTTTCCGCCGATAAAACCGCGTGCGCCCAAACGTCATCGCCGTCGTAGAATTTGCCCGCTCTGGAAATCTTTTTACGCACATAAGAATCAATCGCGTCGGTAAGCTTCAAATGTCTTGCCGTAATGTTAATCTGCATGGCTCTCTCCTTTTTTCATTATATACTAAATTCTTACTGAATTTTCAATTCGAAATGATGCTCGGATGAATGGATGCATAGAGGCATAGCAAAGGCAAGTGTTGCTGCTTCGTATCCATGCATCTATGCATCCTTGCCTCTAAGCTTCACGGGGCTTTGCCCCGCTTCACATCTTAAAATTATCGCCGAGATAAACTTTTCTGGCCTGAGGATTGTCAAGAAGATCTCTCGCGCTGCCTTCAAGCAGGATTTTACCTTCATAAATTATATACGCCCTGTCGATAATTTCAAGAGTCTCCCTTACGTTGTGATCCGTAACGAGAATTCCCAGTCCGCGCTCTTTTAATTTTTTTATAATCTTTTGAATATCATCGACCGTTATAGGGTCTATGCCGACAAAAGGTTCGTCCAAAAGCAAAAATTTCGGGTCGTTAACCAAAGCCCTCGCGATTTCAAGCCTTCTTTTTTCTCCGCCGGACAGCGTTACGCTTAGCTGCGAACGGAGTTTCGTAAGGCCGAAATCCGCAAGCAGGGAATCGACTTTTTCTTTCTGCTCTTTTTTGGAAACCGGAAGCATCTGGGCTATGGCCGCCAGATTGTCTTCAACGGTCAAACCTCTGAAAATCGACTGTTCCTGAGCCAAATATCCTATTCCCGCGCGCGCCTTTTTATACATAGGCCAGCCGGTTATTTCTTTATCGTCGAGATAAACGCTTCCGTCATAAGGTTTTATCAGTCCGACCGTCATATAAAAAGTCGTGGTTTTGCCGGCTCCGTTAGGTCCGAGCAAACCCACGATTTCGCCCTGTTTAACGCTTATGCTTATGCCGTTAACCACCATTCTGTATTTATATTTTTTAAATAATTCTTCGGCTCTTAATATCATTGTATTTTATCATCCATTTCTATTTTTGCTTCAACCGAACCGCTCATGACTATTTTTTTATTTTTATCGGAATTATAAAACGTCATTTTGTCGGCTTCGTAAACGCCTTTGCGGCCGTCATAATTCACGTCGGCTACCGGTCTTTTTTCGCCTTTATTAAAATATACCGCTTCGTTTTTTTTCTCGAACAAAGCATTGTCGGAATATATTACGCCGGACGAAGTTATAACCTCCACGTTTTTATACGCGTCTATCGTTTCGAGATTACGGTTTAGGACTATTTCCCGCGCGTTCAAAATAAGAGGCGCGCTTGAAGTCTTCATAAAATATTTTACGTTTGTTTTATCCCCCCAAAGCTTCCCGCGTCCCGCTTCCATATTATAATCGGCATAAGAACCGTAAGCTTCCACAGGCTCGTTTTCGTCGGTCTTTGAAAAAATCCTGACATTTCCGACCGCGGATAAAATAGAATCTTTCCTGTTATAAGTCATCTCGTCGGCTTTGACCGTATTTTTGCCGCTTACGGCTTTGGAACCGCCTTTGGAAATTATTATTTCGCCGCTTTTTAAAACTTCTAATACGTCTCCCGTAACAACGGTTTTGTCCGCGAAGTTTTCCGCGTAAGACACGAGAAAAAACAGACAGAGTATAACAAAACTGCTAGCCGCCAGTCTTAGAAAGAATGACTTTTTGGTTTTTAATGACGATTTTATCAAGTTTTGTATCCGCCTCAAAAGATTTTCCGAAAACTGTTTCGTTTTGCCTTTTTATGATTACGTCATTTTTACTGTAAACTTTATTTTCTTTGGCGTTATATTGAAGGTTTGTCGTCTCTAAACGCTCGTTGTTCACGGTATCAACCGTGCATTTCCCGTGTCCGGATATATCGTAAGTTTCAAGATTGATATCAGCGCTTTCCGAAACTAAAGTCGACGAATATTGCCCGTCCTGATAAAATTTAACGCGCGGAAGTTTCAGGTGAGCTCTTTTTTTCTCCTCGTTTATTACTGCCGACTCTGACTCCAAAATCATCTTGAGTTTTCCCGCTTCGGTTTCCGTTATGGTAAATTTTTCAACCGCCTGCTCTTCCATCGGCGGCATTTCTTCGATGACTGTTTTCTCCGCTTTACAACCGGCAATCAAAACAGAAACCAACGCTATAAAAACAAACAATGTGATTTTATATTTTTGAACGCACATCAAAATACCCTTTTCAATTAACAATTAAAAATTTACAATTGACAATTATTGTATGCTTCGCATTTTTTATTAATTGTTATTTGTTAATTGTAAATTGTCATCCGTCTTTTGTGTTTTCCATCTCTCGTGAAACCACACCCATTGCCCGGGATATTGTCTTATATGTTCTTCTAAAATATCGGTGGCTTTTTGCGTCAAAGCAACCACGTCTTTGTCAAAGTCGCCCGACGGCTCTATTTGTACGGGGCCCTCGACTACGGTTTTATGCCCGTATTTATCAATGCGCTGGTCAAGCCCGACCAAAACCTCGGCGCCGGTTCTTAAAGCCAAAACCGCAAGGCCGGAAGGCGTCCATGCGTCACGGCCGAAAAATTTTGTAAAAACTCCCGGGACTTTTGTATCCTGATCTATAAGCATGGCTATTATTTCGCCGTTCTTTAAAGCTTTTAATAGTTTTCTGGCGGTATCGGGAGCGTCTCTTAAAATAACGTTGACGTTTTTTCCCGTCCTGTAATTGACGAGCATATCGTTTAATTCTTTTATATATATTTTTTTAGCCACAACGTTTACGGGAACGCCGAAATCGGCGACTGCCGCGGCGGTTATTTCCCAGTTTCCGGTGTGGGCGCTTACAAAAAGTATTCCTTTGCCTTTTTTTATTCCGTTTCTTATAAGATGGCTGTTTTCTATGCTTGATATGCTTTTTATAAAAGCGGAATCCATGCGCGGAAAATTAGCAAGCTCGAAAAAGTTTTTTCCCTGGTTTATGAAAATTTCTTTTACTATATCCGATATTTCTTTCTTAGATTTTTCGGGGAAACATCTTTTAAGATTTTCTTTCGCTTTTCTTGAGGCGCTCCACGCGAAATAATACGCCAGAGTCCCGAAAAAGCCGCCCATTGCGTTTACGGAAAAACGATACGGTATAATTAAAACTATTTTTGAAAATACAAACGCGACGTAATAATAAATTTTGCGTCTGATTTTTTTCATCATTTATATTTTTCCAAAATTCTTTTCCATTCGCCGCAGGCTTTCATTATTATTTCAATAACTTCCCTTGCCACTCCGTTTCCGCCGTCGAGACTCGAAACATAATCGACATATTTTTTGACTTCGGGGTTTGCGTCTTTGGGGCAAACGGAAAATCCGGCGACTTTTAATACCGGAATATCGACTATATCGTCTCCGATATAAGCTATTTCCGAAGCTTTAAAACCGGTTTCCTCCATAATGGACTCAAAAGCGGATTTCTTTCCCATGCAGTTTTGCACAAGATAGTCTATTCCCATGCTTTCGGCGCGAAGCCTTACCTGCTCGGATTCTCTTCCCGTAATCCACGCGGTCTTTATTCTGGGCAGAGTTCCTTTAAGTTCATGATAGCCAAGCCCGTCTTTGACGTTCCAGATTTTTATTTCCTCGCCGTTATTTAAAACGATAATCTCGCCGCCCGTGAGCACGCCGTCCACGTCGCATGCGAGAAGCTTTATTTTTGAGGCTTTCTTTAATACTGTGGTTTTTATTGCCATTTATTATAATCCATACCCTATAATTTTGACTGTTCGTTGAAAAACAGAATCCATTTTGTATTTAACATGAATCCCCGATTAAGACATTCTGGGATGACAAAAGAGCGGAATAAAAACCGCTTTTGTCATTTATTTACACTGCCTGTTTTACAAAGCCACGGCGTAATTTCGGACGAAATTTTTCTCATATAAGGTTTGAACAGGATATTTAATGCAAAAAATATTATAAGCAGCGCGACAAAAATTATAGCCGAAGTTTTTGCAAACCACTTATAAGTCGGCTGCCACGGGATTGCTTTTCTGTTGTTTTCTTCAAGCGCGGGCTGCGCGCTTGGTGCTTTTGTTTTATCTTTCATTGTTTTACCGCCTTATCTATCGCGATTGATTTTTTTAAAATATCTTCAAATTGTTTTAAATTCACGCTGTTTGCCCCGTCGGAAAGAGCTTTATCGGGATTTTCATGGACTTCCGTAAACAACGCCGCAACGCCGACCGCGGCGGCCGCTTTGGAAAGAGGCAGTACAAACTCCCTGTTTCCGCCGCTCTGAAGCCCGTTTCCTCCCGGAAGCTGCACGCTGTGAGTAGCGTCAAAAATTACCGGACAGCCCGACTGTTTCATTATCTCAATTCCCCTGAAATCCACCACAAGATTATGATATCCGAATGTCGCTCCGCGTTCGGTTAATGTTATTTTATCGTTTCCGAAACTTTCCGATTTTTTTATTACGTTAAAAATATCTTCGGGCGCGAGAAATTGGCCTTTTTTTATATTTACCGGTTTTCCTGTTTTGGCACAGGCTTTTATTAAATCCGTCTGCCTCGACAAAAAAGCGGGAATTTGTATTATATCGACAATTTTCGCAGCCAAAGCAGCCTGCTCTTCCGTATGAATGTCGGTTAAAACCGGAATATTAAGTTTTTCTTTGATTTTTGCAAGTATTTCAAGCCCTTCTTCTATTCCCGGACCTCTGTAAGAAGACACGGACGAACGGTTTGCTTTATCGTAAGACGCTTTAAAAATAAACGGAACATTCAGAGCAGAAGTTATTTCTTTCAATTTTGAAGCTATGGAAAAAGCGTGTTCTTCGCTTTCAATAACGCAGGGCCCCGCAATAACCGCCAACGGATTATCGTTAGAAAGTACTACGTTGCCGATCTCTATTTTTTTATTTTGCATTTTTATTTCCTTAATAGCAGCTTAGCCGCCAAGCATTCGCTCTACTCTTAAAACGTCATGGGGAGTATCTACCCCGGCAGAATCTTTTTTCGCAATGACGACTTTTATTTTCTTTCCGTTTTCCAAAGCCCTTAACTGCTCGAGACATTCGGCTTTTTCAAGAACCGACGGACGGCTTTTTGTAAAATCCGTTAAAAAATCCTTTTTATATCCGTAAATGCCCATGTGTTTATAATATTTTATTTTCGCGCTGTCTCTGTTGTAAGGAACCGGGAACCTTGAAAAATACAAAGCATACCCGACTTTGTCAAAAACGACTTTTACTATATTGGGATTTTTTATATCTTCGTCTTTTTTTAAAGGATAAGCCGCCGTTATAAATTCGAGTTTTTTGTTCTTTTTCATTTCGGACGACAGTTTATCTATCAAAGCGGGATCTATTAAAGGTTCGTCTCCCTGAACATTTATAAAAATGCCGTAATTTTTAAGAAATTTTGACGCGACAAACGCTATTCTGTCGGTTCCGCTTTTACAATTTTTGGGCGTCATAAACGCGTTATATCCGAATTTTTTTACGGCCTCAAAAATTCTTCTATCGTCGGTCGCAACCGCAAAAAAATCCGTATTTTTACACTTTCCGACCCTTTCAAGAACCCGAAGTATCAACGGTTTGCCTTTTATCAAAGCAAGAGGTTTGCCCGGAAACCTGCTTGAACCGTATCTTGAAGGTATTATAACCGCGGTTTTCATTTTCTGTAAAATTCCGATATCGTTTTTTTAAGTTCCTCGGTATTTGTCGTCGCAGTACCGATCTTGCTGACGACAATGCCCGCGGCAAAATTGGCAATTTCCGCGGCCGTCGCGAGATTTGTCCCGGCGGCCAAAGCTAAAGTCATAGTTGATATAACCGTATCGCCGGCGCCGGTAACGTCGTATACTTCTTTGGCGCGCGTCGGAATATTCGTAATTTTATCGCCGGGTTCTATAAGCGTCATTCCTTTTTCGCTTCTGGTTATAAGAACGGATTCGGATTTTAAAGTTTTCAGGATTTTCTTTCCTAAATTTATTATATCTTCTTCGGTTTTAATATTTTTAGCGTTCATTCCTTCGATAGCTTCTTTGGTGTTGGGAGTCATTGTGGTAACTTTTTTATATTTTTTAAATTGTTCCGTCTTCGGGTCGACCGTTACGGGAATACCGTGTTTTCTGGCAAGAAATATTGTTCTGTTTAAAACCTTCGGGCTGACAACTCCCTTTCCGTAATCGGAAATTACGACGGCGTCAAACTTTGGAATCAGTTTTTCTATATTATCGATAATTTTTGTTTCCGTTGACAGGTTAAAATTCCCTTTAATTTCTTTATCAACGCGGACTACCTGCTGGTTCGCGGCTATTATTCTTGTTTTTATAATAGTAGGTCTTTGCGAATCGCAGACAAGATAGTCAAAATTTATGCGTTTTCCTCTAAGAAGAGCTATCAAAGACATACCCGTAAGGTCGTCGCCGATAGTACCTACCACAAAAGCCTTTCCTCCTAAAGCGGTGATGTTATTTGCCACGTTTCCCGCTCCGCCCAAGGTTTCGGTTTCTTTTGTAATTTCAACGACAGGCACCGGCGCTTCCGGGGAAATTCTTGAAACTTTTCCCCAAATAAATTTGTCTATCATTATATCGCCCACGACAAGTATGGACTGCTTTTTAAAAGAATCGATTATTTTTGGCAAAGCTATTTTCATTATCTGTTGCTCCATTTTATCTGTCATTCCGGACTTGTTAGTAAGATGTTATTCTTCTAACGAGCCTGCCCCGTAAGGTTTTAATACGGGGGAATCCATTTTCACTAAAAATATTTTTTATTCCTTATGTCTTTAAAACAAGAAAACCTGGATACCCGATTAACACACTCGGATATGACAAAAGAGAGGATTTACGTCCTGCTTTTGTCACTTTGCCTTTAAAGGTAGCTTTTATTCTTCAAATACCCGCAATAGTCTTTCACGGAATCTTCAAGTTCCATAAAAGGCTTCTTGTAGCCGGCATTTCGCAAATTATCCATTTTTGCTTCGGTAAAATACTGGTATTTCGGCGGCAAATAATCCGGCATATCAATATACTCTATATTTTCCTTTTTGCCGGCGGAAGCGAACATTGCTTTTGCTATGTCGTTCCATGTTCTTGCTTTGCCCGTGCCGAGATTAAAAATTCCGGTTTTGTCCGGATCATTCAAAAGAAAAAACATAGCGTCCACAACGTCTTTCACATAAACAAAATCTCTTTTTTGCCCGCCGTCCGCGTATTCATTCCTGTAAGATTTAAAAAGTTTTATAATGCCCTTTTGCGCGACGTCATCGTAGTTTTTGCATATTACGCTTCGCATATCGCCTTTGTGGTATTCGTTCGGACCGAAAACGTTAAAATATTTTATTCCGGCGGCTTTATTTATATATTTGTTGTTTAAAAGCCACAAATCAAACATATGTTTTGAGTATCCGTACATATTCAAAGGAGATAAAGTATTCAATTTAGAGATATCGTCGGCGTAACCCGCTTCGCCGTTTCCGTAAGTAGCGGCGGAAGACGCGTAAATGAAAGGAATACCAAGCTCAAAAGCCCATAAAGCCATAACTTTGGAATACTCGTAATTGTTTTTTATATAATAATTAGCGTCCGTAAAAGTGGTGGAACTGCAAGCGCCGAGATGGACTATTGCTTCGGGCTTTGGAACCTGTCTGTGAACCACGGCATTAAAAAAATCTTCTTTTTGTATATAGTCGTAGTATTTTTTACCTGCTAAATTTTTCCATTTTTCGCTTTCGTCTAAATGGTCAACCACTAAAATGTCTTTTATGCCTTCGCTGTTAAGTTTCCATAAAAAACAACTGCCTATAAAACCTGCCCCGCCTGTAAGAATTATCATATAAAACCCCTTATATTTTAAAGTATATATTGTATAAAGTATAGCTATCAGTGTCAATTTTTTAAACGGCACAAAAGACAGTGAGTAGTGAGTAGTTTATGAGCGCCAAAGGCGCAATATTAAAAAGTGCGGCAAAGCCGCACACAACAACTACTAATTCCTCACTACTAACTATTCATTGCCTTTAACGGCGTAAATAATGTATAATGAGCAAAACTTGTAAAAAAAGGATGCGACCCGCGGTTAAGGGTCGCTTATTTTAATGTATGAAAAGAAACGATGTAAGAAACGTAGCGATTATAGCCCACGTTGATCACGGAAAAACTACCGTAGTAGATTCTCTCCTGAAATTTTCGGGACAATTTACCGTAAAAAGCGATGAAGCTCAGGATGCTGTCTTGGACTCAAACCCGCTTGAAAGGGAAAGAGGCATAACTATACTCGCGAAATGTACTTCCGTTAATTACAAAGGAAATACGATAAATATAGTAGATACCCCGGGTCACGCGGATTTCGGAAGCGAAGTCGAAAGAGTTCTAAAAATGGTTGACGGCGCCATACTTATGGTTGACGCCGCCGAAGGACCTATGCCTCAGACAAGATTTGTATTACGTAAAGCTTTGGCTTTGGGACTCCGACCGATAGTTATAATCAACAAAATGGATAAACCTTTTGCCGCTCCGAGCAAAACTGTCGACGATGTTTTTGACTTATTTATGAAACTCGGCGCGACCGATAACCAGCTTGATTTTCCTATACTTTACGCTTCGGGACGCGAAAGCTGGGCAAGCGCGGTTATGGAAGAAAAAGGCAAAGATATAGAACCTGTTTTTACAACGATCCTTTCGCATGTTCCGCCTCCGGTTGCGAATGTTGAAAAACCGCTTCAAATGCAGATAACAATGCTTGACTATAACAATTTTTTAGGACATGTCGGCATAGGCAGAATTTTAAACGGCATAGTTAAAAAAGGCCAGCCCGTGGCTTTAGCAAACAAAAAAGAAACAAAAATATCTAAAGCCGTAAGGATAGATAAATTTTCAGGACTCGGAAAACAGGAAGTCGAAGAAGCCAAAGCCGGAGACATTGTCTCCATAGCGGGTCTTGAAGGCGTGGAAGTCGGCGACACAGTCTGCGGGATTTACGACATTTTCCCCTTGCCTCCGCTTGTCATAGACGAACCGACCGTTTCTATGGAGTTTATGGTAAACGATTCCCCTTTTGCGGGACGAGACGGAAAATTTCTTACAAGCAGGCATTTAAAAGCAAGACTTGAAAAAGAAGCGCAGACAAACGTAGGGCTTAAAGTAGAACCGCTTGAAGGCGAAGGAAAATTTAAAGTTTCCGGAAGAGGCGAACTTCATTTGACGATTTTAATAGAAACAATGCGCCGCGAAGGTTTTGAACTTGCCGTTTCGTCGCCCGAGGTCATATATAAAGAAAAAAATGGTAAAATTTACGAGCCGATGGAATATCTTATTTTAGACATAGATAGCCAGTATCAGGGAGCGGTTTTTGAGCTTGTAGGAAAACGCGCGGCAAAACTTGAAAATATGGTAAGCGAAGGCGAAAGCAGAATAAGGTTGGAATACATAATCCCTTCAAGAGCATTGATAGGTTTTAAAAACGAATTTCTTACCAATACCCGCGGACAGGGTATTATGCATCACAGTTTTTTCGATTATCTTCCCAAAGCCAGTGTTTCGGATTTGAGAACAAACGGAGTTTTTATAGCAAAAGAATTCGGAAAAACCACGGCTTACGCGCTGGATAATTTACAGATAAGCGGACAATTATTCGTAGCCCCCGGCACGGAAGTATATGAAGGAATGATAGTAGGGCAAAATTCCAGAGAAAACGACTTGGTTGTAAACCCGTGCAAACTTAAAAAACTTAGCAATATGAGAAGCAAAGGTTCGGACGACGCGCCTATGCTTACGCCTCCGCGTATTATGAATCTCGAACAGGCCGTGGAATACATAGCGCCTGACGAACTTGTGGAAATCACGCCGAATTCCATACGTTTAAGAAAAAAGATTTTAAACCATCTCACAAGAAAAAGAGCCTCTTCAAACGAAAGCGAAGAAAATTAAAGACGATGCATAGATGCATAGACGCATGGCAAAAACAAAAGTCGTTACCGTGCATCTAAGCATCCAAACCTCCATGCCTCTGTCGTTCATGAAAAATCTCAAACACATGTTAGACTAAATTACTAGAATAATTCTGTATAAAAACAGAATTATTAAAAGGATTTAGCATGCAATATGTAAAAAGCTTTTACGGACAAAGCAGGAAACAGGTA
>Ga0123356_10000717_pt1 | contig 36766 bp, 29 predicted proteins | sample TergutEmb28metaG_2_FD_92546 | JGI IMG/M metagenome (GOLD analysis project Ga0123356, IMG submission 92546) | Embiratermes neotenicus P3 segment gut microbial communities from Petit-Saut dam, French Guiana - Emb289 P3 | ecosystem: Host-associated > Arthropoda: Insects > Digestive system > Gut ...
TAGTCAATACCCTTTTGAAATTCGCCCGTGAATCGAGGGGCGACGCTCCTGATCTGCACACCCTGCCGTATAAGCTCGTTTGAGAAGAAGAAGTGCGCTTGCGCGGTTGTGGCTGTGAGCGTTTCGTCTATCGATATTTCAAAATCTATATCCCTGCTTTTTAAAAGCTCGTCATAAACACTTAGCGCATGGTTAATTGCGGGAAGGTATATGAGTACATTGCGCATAAAGTCATCTTTGTTGAACTCTATGGTCATGCCGCGACCTATTGAAAAGGTTTTGTCTAAATACCTGTCTTCAAGAGCAGTTGTCACATCAGCCGGCAGTTCTTCATAGAGGGCTTCGATATCCGGTTGAGGCATACCTGAAAGGTCGTTTCGAATTTGTCCTGAGCAATCCAGCGTTATCATTGTAAACCCGCAGTTTAGCGCATTTCTTACCTCATCGTGAGATTTTAAGTGGTCTCCGTCCGCACCATATCCGTTGGTATATCCTTCACGAAAAACTGCCCATACCGCCGCGGCAAGCACATCCTCATATGTTCTTCCCGTCAGGTTCAGTTCCCGCATCGACTGCTGTGCCAGAACCGGAAAAATATCCAAATCGCGAATCAATCTGATGTGTCCGGCGGATGCCGTACCGAGCCTGTCTCCGAGACCTATGGTCGCAGCTTGCCCTTTATGGCTTACAGGGCGCGTAAAGTCAAACAACTCTCTGATTATCGCCGAGTTTCCGTTCGTCAGCGGGCAAAGCTTATACATTTCGCGTTCGGGAAATTTATCTGCATCATCGTTGCGGATATCAAGCTCTCCACCCGCACCGTAGAAAACCTCACCTTCGAACAATTCTATATCCGGACCTGTCAACAGCAAAATGTCGCTCGTGTCCGTTGCCGCCATACAGTAGTTCGAGCCTCCGCGCTTATGTTTTGAATCCGGATATACTTTAAGCCTCATAAATACCTTCTTTGTTTACCAACTTCGTTGATGCAGCTTTATTAAACTATACAATCAAAAGAAATCTGTTGTGAAATAATGCAATAATATAATATATTGAACGCATTTATTTAGCAAGTGAGAAAACGGTAGTTTTCATTTATACGTTATGATATTATCTTTATTAAGCGCAGGATTTCGAAACGACTGAACCGGGAGGAACAAATAATCATTATGGCCTTTATGAACGACGATTTTCTTCTAGAGAGTAATACTGCAAAAACCTTGTACCACGATTTTGCGGCGGGAACACCTATCATTGATTATCATTGTCACATAGACGCTGCTGATATTTTTGAGAACAGACAATTTAGCGATCTGTCGGCTGCATGGCTCAATGGCGACCATTACAAATGGCGGCTGATGCGGGCAAACGGCACGGCGGAAAGGTATATTACCGGTGATTCCTCCGGATTTGAAAAGTTCATGGCATTTGCCGATGTACTCCCCCGCTCCATAGGCAACCCGGTATATCACTGGTCACATTTGGAGCTTCAACGCTTTTTTGACTGTGAAAAGCCGCTTAATCCCGGCACCGCAAAGGAAATCTGGGAGATTTGCAGTGAGAAACTTAAGCATGACGAAAGCCTGCGTGTGCGCGGAATCATTAACCGGATGAATGTCGAGGTCATCGTGACAACAGACGACCCTGCGGATAATCTTGACTACCATAAAAAACTTGCCTCTGACAGCACTTTAAAAACAAAGGTACTGCCCGGTTGGCGACCCGGCGCGGTTATGGATATAGAAAGCGCCGGCTTTTCAGGATATCTCGCAAGGCTTGCAGAGGCATCGGGAGTAGAAATCAAGGATTTTTCCACGTTGAAGTCTGCTCTGCTCAACCGCTTGGAATTCTTTAATGACAGAGGCTGCCGCACAAGCGACCATGGTATTTTACAGCTTATATACACGCAATCCTCCGACAAAGTTATCAATGACCTTTTAGTTAAACGCTTGCGCGGTGAAATCCTGTCATCTACTGAAGCAGATTTATATCGTTATGCTTTAATGAGTTATCTCGGAAAAGAGTATGCACGGCTCGGTTGGGTGATGGAGCTTCATTTGGGTGTAAAGCGCAGTATAAATTCCGTCATGTTTGATTTACTCGGTCCTGACACAGGTTTTGACTGCATTGACCCGTCTGCTTCTTTGGCAGGTCTTGCCGAGTTCCTGAACGAGCTGAACAGCATGTATTTACTGCCGAGGACTTTGATTTTTTCAATTAATCCCGCCTATAATAATATTGTCAACACTCTGGCGGGTTGCTTCCCGGAGGAGGGTGTCAGGGGTAAGGTGCAGCAAGGCAGCGCGTGGTGGTTTAATGATACATATCATGGTATGGAGCAGCAAATGACAGTGTTTGCGGAAAATGGCGTACTCGCCAACTTCATCGGGATGCTGACAGATTCAAGAAGTTTTATGAGCTACACCCGTCATGAGTATTTCAGGCGCATATTGTGCAATTTAATCGGCGGATGGGTGGAAACCGGCAAATACCCGGCGGACATGGGTTATTTAAGGTGTCTTGTTCAGGATATTTGCTACAACAACGCTAAATCCTTCTTTTGCTTTTGATAACATAAATGGATGAAATATATCTTACGAAAACCGCAATCGATGCACGAAATGACCATCCTTTTAATGAGTCGTTTTGTGCCGGAAAATAAACGAAAAGAATGGTCATTAATATGAACTTATGCGAGAATGATATTAAAAAAAATGAGCTGTGGGAGTCCAAAGGTTATATACTTCCGCGCTATGATCGCGGCTTGATTAAAGATAATACATGCAGGAGGCCAATCTGGCTGCATCTGGGTGCGGGAAATCTTTTTCGCTCACTTGCCGCCATTACTCAGCAAAAGTTACTGGATGAAGGGGTGCAGGACCGGGGCATCATTGTTGCCGAAGGCTTCGACCACGAAATAGTCGATGTCGCATATACCCCGTATGACAACCTTTCTGTTTTTGTTGTCCTCAAGGCGGACGGCAGCATTGAAAAAACTGTTATCGCAAGCGTTGTCGAAGCAGTTAAGATGGATGACAGCGGGCTTATACGCCTGAAGGATATTTTTGCCGCCGACAGCCTGAGTCTTGTAACGCTTACAATAACCGAAAAGGGGTATAACCTTCGACAGGGCAACGGTGAATATTATTCTGATGTTTCCACCGACCTTATAAACGGACCCGATTCGGCGGAAAGCTATATGGGCAGGCTCGCGGCTCTTTGTTACCACAGGTTTAAATCCGGAGCAGCACCGCTTGCGCTTGTCAGCATGGATAATTGCTCACACAACGGAATCAGGCTGTTTGAAGCCGTTCATTGTTTTGCCGCCGGTTGGGTTGATAACGGGCTTGTCGAAAGCGGTTTTTTATCATATGTTGAAGATAAAAGCCGTCTCTCCTTTCCGTGGACTATGGTCGACAGGATTACACCCGGACCCGACAGCGAGGTTGCGAAACTTCTGGGCAAAGACGGAGTTGAAGGCATGCATTGCATAAAAACTGCAAAAGGAACACCTGCCGCAGCCTTTGTCAACGCAGAAGAAACCGCATATTTTGTCATAGAAGATGCTTTCCCGAACGGGCGACCGCCGCTGGAAAAAGCCGGGGTAATTATCACCGGCCGTGAAACAGTGGATAAGGTTGAAAAAATGAAGGTTTGCACCTGCTTGAACCCTTTACATACGGCATTGGCAGTTTTTGGGTGCCTGCTCTCATATAAGAGAATCAGCGATGAAATGAAGGATGACTCTCTGCGAAAACTGGTACACCGGATCGCTGATGAAGGCTTGCCGGTTGTCATTGACCCCGGGGTTATTGTACCGGCTGATTTTATAAATACCGTAATAAACGTGCGCCTGCCAAATCCCTTTATGCCGGACACCCCGCAGAGAATAGCCGCGGACACCTCTCAGAAAATACCTGTCCGTTTTGGAGAGACAATCAAGGCATATATGAAAAACGATACTCTGGATACCGCCACACTCCTTGCAATACCATTGGTTTTGGCTGGATGGCTCCGCTATCTGCTTGGAATCGATGATAACGGCAACGCATTTGATATAAGCCCCGACCCGATGCTTTCACAGCTCAAGATGCAGTTGAAGGATATAAACATAGGGCAAAATAATGATTATAAAAATGTTCTCTCACCTTTGCTTTCCAATGCAGTAATATTCGGCGTCGATCTCAATGAAGCCGGTCTTTCCGGACGCGTACTGGAATATTTCTCTGCAATGACGGCAGGAAAAGGCTCTGTACGCATGACACTGGAGAATATCTTGAATAAAGAATGATAGTATTGCAGTGGTCACTTTGTTGTGATAGAATACCTCCCACATCTCTCACAAAAAAGGAATGAACTTTAGCATGATTAATGACAGCGCTATTGCCAAAGAAAAATTGTTAAGTCTATCGGAAATTGACAACGAAACAATTAAGGGCATGACAGAAAAACAGTTGTTCAGCTATGTTCAAGCCTTAAATGTGACCGCCGCCGCTTTCCCTTTGCAAAAGGAAGAGCTGGAATACGCTTTTAAGGAAATGGATTATGCGGCGGTTTTTCAATGGCTGAAGCTAATCAGCAGCAGCCTTTCGCAAATGCATGCAGATGGGTTGGCACGTGAATGTGAGAAGCAAATCAATCTGAATCAGGATCTAAACAATGTAAGGCACGAAAAAGTAAAGGTCTTTATAAACTACTTCATGCCGACTCTGGATTTATTTTTCACCGACGTACATCAAGTGCTTGAGGATTTGGAAGTTGTCGAGGCTGAACCGCAGCAGGATGTTGAGCCTGATAAAATTAAAGAAAAAATACTCACCCTCGGCGAGTTGGACTCCGGTGCCATAAAGCAAATGTCAGATGATGAGTTATGCGAATATATTCAGGCATTAAACGCATTTCCCCAGGAATTCCAGACTCAGGAGAACGGGTTGAGAGGCTCCATAAAAATAAAGCATTATGTTTTTGTTCTTCAGTGGCTGGCAGCTATAGAGAAAACCCTTATCAAACTTCATGCAAAGGAATTAGCCGGAGACTGCCGCAATCAAATCAACATAAACAAGGATTTTAATAACATACGTCATGAAAAGCTTGAAGTGTTTATTAATTATTTCTTATCTTCCCTGTCCATGCTCTCCGCTGATATCAAGATGCTTCATTTGCCAAAGCAGTTGACCCAGGCAAAGGAAGAGAGCAATGCACCTGAGCATATTGCCGTGGAGGTCGAGCTGCTTTCTCCCGGCTCTTCACCTGATGCAAAGACAATTCTGGTCATCAATAAAATGACAATGTTTATGAACAGCTTGAAAAATGCGTTGGGAGACGTAGGACATAAAATGATTGGGGTAACCACCGCAGAGTCCGCAGTCGGTTATCTTAAAACTGCAAAACCGGATTTATTTGTCGTTGACGAAGACCTCCCCGGCACCGACAGCTATGTGCTGACAAAGATTATACGCGCCACAGGGCAAATGGCTCCAATCATTTTCACAACAAGTAAGATAACAAAAGACAAGATGGTAAAATTCATGGAAGCGGGAGTCGCTGATTTTATTATGAAACCCATCACGCCTGCCGATGTGAAACAAAAAATAACAAAGCATTTACCGTAATATTCAGATAGCGCAGTTTTCTCATTACATCGCTATAAAAGATGCGCATTTACTGTCACACCATATAACAGAATCCATATAAATCTTTCCGTACTCATTAAGAGACAAATCAATGTGCTCACCCGATTGTTCCGCTTCATCCCAATCCGCCCGATCATAAGCACGTATAACATTTATAGCTGCACCGTACATATCCCTGCCGGGATTTATTAATGCTTCCTTTAGCATTTCCGGCATCGGGATATTTCTTAATATCGTTTCAAGCGGAGCATCCAGTATAGTGTCTAACAATGAAAACAGTCCCATCAGTGAAAATCCGGGACTGTCGCCAAGCTTCTTCTGATTGCAAATTTCCTCCGCAGCTTTTGCACGCAATATCGACTGTTTAACCAGTTCATTTGGTTTCTCTGAATACATGCTGTATGTCAACATAAAGAACATCCAAACGCGCAGTTCACTAAAGCCAATTCGCATAATTGCGTCATTGAGCGTATTGACCTTCTGTCCTGTGCCGTACGCAACTGAGTTTGCCAATCTGTAAAGCTTATGTGCAATACCGGGGTCGTATTTGATTACCTCGGAAATATCGTTTATATTACAGTCCTCATCACGCAGGAGACTCAGTACCCGCAACACGTTTATGTGAAGCGGTGAAATCAGCGTGCTTTTAATGATTGCCGGTCTTGAGAAATAATATCCCTGAAAATAGTCATAACCGTATGCTCTTGCCTTTTCATAGGCTTCTTTTGTTTCAATTTTTTCAGCAATAAATTTAATGCCCTTACTCTTGTACTTCTTGACGACGGACCAAGCTTGCTCGTCGGTTGAGTTGAGGAAGTCGACCTTGATTATTTTTGCGTATCGGGCAAACTCTTCACTCGGACTACCTATCTTATAATCGTCCAATACTATCGTATAACCGAGGTCATACAGTTCGCTACAGGCTCTGAGCAGCTCCGGAGATGGCCTGGCAGACTCAAGAATCTCTATTCCCAAATACCGGGCAGGCAAGGTCTTGATACTATCTATCGACAAAAGAGCATCCGTAAAGTTGATGAATCCCATTTTCCTGTCTGTTAATGATTCTATTCCGCAACTGAGGAAAGCACTCGCAATGACCGATGCTGTGGCGAAATCACCATCCTTTTCATCACAGGAGTTTTTTTGGCTGCTGTTTCTGTAAAGAAGCTCGTAGGCATGTACTTTTAACTGCTTGTCATATATCGGCTGTCTGGCTATAACAATATCAAGTGTAGAATCCTCCGCTTCCGATATTGTAGCGATTCCCTTCTGCCGCTTTTTCTCCTCATACATCTCATCATCAGCCCGCTTGAATACATCACGCATGGTTCGGTCAACACCGTTGATGAAGAAAGCGACCCCGCAGGCGCAGCTAAACGGATTATCATCAAGCACCATTTTTTTCTCATTCCGCAAATCGCGCATTATTTCCTCTATCTCTATTTCATCTTTGCCGGCAATAATAGATGCAAACTCATCGCCGCCTATACGGTAAAGCGAGCCGTAGTCGCGCAGCTTTTCATGTATTATGTTCGCTGTGTTTGTTATGTAAGCATCTCCCGCATCATGCCCCTTGACATCGTTTATGGTTTTAAGGTCATTTATATCAAAAATTATTAACGCCACAGGTTTCCCCCGTTCAGCCAGGTCTCCGACTTCCCGCAACCGGTGCTCGAAGGCCATGCGATTTTCATAGCCTGTCAGAACATCTGTGTACGCCAGCTTTTTGACATATGGCACAGCGGCTTTCTTTATCAGCATACATGTAGCTACTAAAGTAGTTAGTATAAGCGCACCGGACAACCCCATGCTGAGTATGGCTGCACGGCCATATATGTCCGCGTTGCCGGATATTATTGAAACAATAAGGAACACTCCTACGGATGCGGTCAGTACTGTGAGTATAAGTATTAGATATATTTTATTAATATGACTTTTCTTCAACTCGTAACAACCTCCTTTTTAACACTAATAAACCTCTCATCCGGCGATTGCCGAAAAAGAGGTTACTCAAACCATTCAACCTCGGCAACCGGGCTATCGATAGATAGTACGAACTAAGTTCTAGTATCCGTAGACCCCTGGCTTTGCGTCACTGCCTTTCGACAGTTTTGCCTTTTCGTTTTGCTTTGCTTTGCTTCGTTTTGCTTTGCTTCGTTTTGCTTTACAAGCTACATTAAAGGACATCAATGAAACTGTAAATGTAAAGTTTTTGTGAACAACTCAATATCATAATAATACAGTTTTTATGTTATGTCAACAATAATTTATTACTGAGCAACGTCATGTGGATTTGTGATTACCGTATTTATAGATATCGATAAATGCCTTCTCTTTTTACCTATAGCATCGTATGATTTTTTGAGCGATTTATCTGCAATGAGCGAGTTTATTTGTTTAACCAGTTCACGCGGTACAGTAGGGCTCCTTTTTTCTATGACTTTTATATCAGGCGGATCGGATGGATGGTGACCGCGATAATTATGATCCCGCCGACGGGATAACGCTCTGCGATCTTTTCCTCTTCGATCCCTGGCACGTCTTCTCTCTTTATCACCGGTATCTGAAGTATCCTCTTTGAGCATAGTGACTACGTACAGTAATCGCGGGTTATACTCTGTAAGAAAGCGCATTTCTTCCGCAGATACTTCTTCATTTCTCATGATCCGTCTGGCAATATCCATAATTTTACCAAACAAATCCGCATTTCCACGGCTTTCCCTCAGCAAGATATTATACAAAAACTCCATCCGCCTGGATTCGGATGATACGCGCATCCACTCGGAAAACTGCTGAAGCAACTCGTTGATTTCATATCTTATCGTTATTGCTTCATCAATAAATGCTATTTGATTAACCGGAAAATCAATTATATTTGTATTATTAGGCTGCGTTGCGCTCGTTGTGTTTGTCGCGCTCGTTGTGTTTGCCGTTGTCTCATTTACTGCAGTCGCCTGCATTACTCTTGCAGAAATATTGATACCGGCATTAATAGGATTTGTGATCTGCATACTGACCATCTCCCCCGAATAGCACTATCAGACCACACTGTTAATATGAGCGCGCCTTCCTATGCTTCTATGTTCGGATTCCATTCCGTATAAATATTATCGGATTATAACTTGATGAACTTTAGCTTTTATTCATAAATTATTCATTATTTATTCACCATCTGTTCATTATCCTCCGCAAACTCAACTGTAAATGTTGAAAAACGCAACAAATGACAACACTTTGTGCAAGTTGTTGTCATTTGTTATTCTTGGCACGCCGGAGATGATTCGAACACCCGACCTTCTGGTCCGTAGCCAGACGCTCTATCCAGCTGAGCTACCGGCGCGCATCGTCACAGTTATGACGAAATGTGATGCCCAGTTATGGTAGCATACAGGATAGTAAAATGCAAGCACTTTTGCTATGCAACCATGTCGCGTCTTCTGTAGGATATGAAGCCTATTACGGTTAATACTGCTGCTATACCTGTCATTATTATCAGGGGGGTATAGTCTATGGTGAAGTTACTAAATGAGTCTGTTGAGGGGACAGGTTGGGATACATGGTGGAAGGGAGTTATATTCATGATCCATGAGTAACTCTCGGGTATTACCATTCTTCCTATGAAAGACAGAAACACTACAACACCGAAGTAACCCCAGACTACACTTGTCAGTTTTGGCAAAAGTCCTACAATCAGCACCGTAAAAGCAATCATAATCCACAACGCAGGCAAAAAGGCGAAGTATGATGTCATCAATTCGTTGAAGGTGAACGGGTTCTCAGCCCCTGCCATATACGCAGCCGTGCCGTACAGACCTATTGCCGTGAGGAATTGTATCACAATACTTGTTATATAGGCCAGAACTACATAGCCCGCAAGATACTTACAGCGCGGCACCGCTCTTGTCAATATGTTTTCCGCACGCCCCTCCTGCTCTTCTGAGCGTACTTTTAACACGGCATTCAGTAATGGAACAATGCAGACAAGTGTCATCATCAGAGTAACGAAAATACCGAAACTGTTCACAATAAGCTTTGCCTGGTCAGCCGTTGACATTGTGGCAAGCTGTTCAACAGGTACGCCTATAACTTGCATATACTCTGTACTGTCGCCGATAAGTGCATCGATGTTTCCGATGACCGAGGCATATGATGCACCAAGTGAGAACATTACAATAGCCCATACAATAAGCGGAGTTCTTAATAGTCTCCATGCAAGTCCAAGCGATGTCTGCAGCGATGCTGATGCTGTTGCGCGACCCGGTTTTGCCGCTATAAAACCTTGTCCAAGGTCACGAATCGAGTTTAGTTTGTATGCTATGATAGATATTAAAAGCGCTGTTAAGACCATAACAAGAGACGGCCAAATGTTGTTTTCGATATACGCTTGCGTACGCAGTACCAACCCAAGAGGGCTTATGCATGAGATTATTTCGCTTCCTTGCATATCACCTGCAGCACGTATCGCATAAAATGCACCCATACTCATAAACGACAATCCCGTTGCTCCCCCTGCGTTTGATGATAACTGTGAAAACAATGCCGCTATCGATGCAAATACTATCCCAATCGCCATTGTCGCAAGACCATATGCCATACTTCCCGCAAAATCCATACCTTCAAGACCCAGCACTGCAAGACCTAAACCCGTAAGAAGTCCTAATATAAGGTTTAATACAAATGCAGAAATCATAGTTGCATTTAAGTTTGCCAATCTGCCTGTCGGAAGGGAGCGTACAACTTCAACACGGCCTGCTTGTTCATCCGCTCTTGTGTGCCGGACAACAAAGAAAATATTCATTATTGCAACAGCCATTGCATACCATAAGAGCATCATTCCAGTGTACATTGCTCCTGCTGTGTAATTGTCGGCTCCATAAACCGGTCCCATCATAGCAACCATAACCGGGTTATTTACTGATGCCGCAAACGCGTTTCTTGATGTTACATCCGGAAACATCTCTGCCATTGCAGGTGCGACCCCTACAGTAAACAAAACAAGAATCACAAGCCACATGGTTGATACAAATCTTTCACGCTTGAAAATAAACTTTACCAAAGTGCCTGTATTGTTAAAATCTCCGTGGAACATGGCGTTACACCTCCACTTTGTCGTAATGACTCATGAAGAGCTCCTCAAGAGTCGGAGGCGCGCTCTCGAATTTTTTTACACCGTATTTTGAAATATATTCCACAACCGCACCTACATTTTCGTAATCTACCTGGAGCGCCACACCTCCGTGCTTTTCCTCGACTCCATGGACACCCGCAAGTCCGGCTAAACCGTCAAGCGGCTTTTCTGTTTCCACTTTCATATTCACCCGTGTGAGATGGCGCAGTTCACTCAGTGTTCCGGTATCGACCAGTTTCCCGTTTTTGATTATGCCCACCTTGTCGCAAAGCTGTTCAACTTCGGACATTATATGGCTTGACAGGAATACCCCTTTACCCAGGTTTTTCTGCTCAAGCACGCATTCTTGAAAAAGATGCCCCATAAGCGGGTCAAGTCCGCTGGTCGGCTCATCGAGAACAAACAGTTCGGCATCAGACGCAAATGCAGCCACGAGGGCTACCTTCTGGCGATTCCCCTTTGAATAAGTACGGCACTTTTTTGTCGGGTCGAGTTCAAACATCTCAAGGAGCTTTTCTCTCCTGTCTTTATCGTGCCTCCCCCGCAGGCTGACAAATAAATCAATGACCTCCCCGCCGGTAAGGTTAGGCCACAAGGTCACATCGCCCGGCACATAAGCTATTTTTTTGTGAATCTCAACTGCGTCGCGCCACGCATCCATGCCGAATACTTTTGCGCTGCCCTCTGTCGCTTTGAGGATTCCGAGCATCACACGTATCGTTGTTGTTTTTCCTGCTCCGTTCGGTCCGATGTACCCAAAAACCTCTCCCTTTTCAACTGTCAGGCTAACGTTGCTCAATGCGGTCAGTTTTCCGTATTTTTTTGTTAAATTGTTGATCTCCAGGCTGTATTCCGACATTATATATCCTCCATTCAATTATTGATTACATAACTTACGATAGGGTGCGTACATGCTACTTGTACAGCGCTTTTCTTAAAATACCGATGTAGTCCTTTATTTCCTCCAGATACCGCTCATACTCGTTTTGATAGTCTTCCATGCGCATTGTTGTGTTTATCTGCGATGCCGAGTAGCCGTTCAAAGTCCACAGAACTATATTTGCTGCCTTTTTCGGGTCAATTCCTTCCTTAAATAATGATGCGTCAATATCTGCAAGGGCTCTCTCGACAGCATCCGCCCGCACCTTTGTAAAATACTCTGCAAATTCATCGTTCGGGTTCTCCTGAAGCTCAACATAAGCTTTTGCAAGAAAATCAAAAAGCGCCGGGTGCTTGTATGATAAATCCATTTTCAGCAGTGTCATCTGCCATATTTTCTCAATTATATCCGATTGCTTAAGGTCAATAAGAGTTAAATATTCGCTATGAATCATTTCGCAGGCATTCATTAAAATAAAACTGTATAACCGGTCTTTTGTTCCGAAGTAGTGGAACAGCAGCCCTTTAGATATTCCCGCCTCCCGGACTATGGTGTCCGTACAGGCACTCTTAAAGCCTTTTGCAAACTCCCTCATAGCGGAATTAATAACTCTGTCCCGCTTTTCCGGCTCCATAGTCATTATCTTGTGCGTTTCCAAGTCTTCACTCATAAGTATCATCTCCCGGTTCGCAAATTGACTAATCTGGTCAACGGTATAATATCATCATTGACTGCTATAGTCAACAGGTATTTATAAAATTTTCTTAAGTTTTGTTGTATAGTTATATAATAGATGTTATGGTTAAGGTATGAAGAAGTCATTTAATGCTTTGAGATTGAGATTTTATTCTTTTTTTGTGCTTTTTGTATTAGCCCTGTTTTCGGTTGTTGCCATAACCTCGGTCCAGCAGCATCAGTCTGTTGTCTCTATTTCTGTTTCAATTGCCGGTATGCCCATACTTGAGCGGGCTTTATCTTATATCGACGGTGATAAGTATGAGCAGCTTGCTGAATCACTTGACCCGAACGACCCGTTTTTCATTGAAACACAAGCAAGATTCAGAAATCTGAAAAGTGATATGCAGGTGCATTTTCTATACTCAATGGCAATTCGCAGTGACGGAACTCACGTCTTTATATTTGACGGGGAGGACCCTGACAGCGATAACTATTCACCTCTCGGGACTATTGAGGATGTTGACGATTATGATGCTTCATTCCTTTTGACATATGAAACGGAGATGCCGCAATATACGCGGGTTATGTACGACTATACCGAGTGGGGACGGCTTGTATCGGCATATGTGCCGATATTCAACTCAAACGGAGAAGTTGTAGGTATAGTCGGAGTCGATTTTGACGGAGACGAGATATATCAGGCGATAACGGCAAGCATGTGGCAACTGTTCACTTTAGCTGCCGTATTGGCATTGATCGGCGTAGTTCTGTTCTTTTTCCTTATGAGGGGTCTGGCGGGTCAGAATAAGGACATAAAACAACGCGACAAGCTGCTAAGCTCTGTAAATAACGCAATCACACTTTTGCTGCTGGCGGAGCGTGATGATTTTGAAAATGCCTTGTGGGAAAGCATGGGCATGATGGCAAAAACCGTTGGCGTTGACCGTGCTTATATCTGGAGAAACCATGTCGTCGACGGCAAGTTGTTTTGCACACAGTTGTATGAGTGGTCTGAGGGTGCCAACCCTCAGCAGAACAGCGTTCATACTACCGACATTTCTTATGATAATAATCTTCCGGGATGGGAGGAGAAGTTCCTGCGAAAGGAATGCATAAACAGCATTGTAAGGGAAATGTCACCCGAGGAGCAGGCACAGCTTTCACCTCAGGGAATCGTCTCTATTCTGACCGTTCCGGTTTTTCTGCAGGATAATTTCTGGGGGTTCGTAGGTTTTGATGATTGCCGCAAAGAGAGGGTATTCACTGCAAATGAGGAATCCATCCTTCGCTCCGGAAGCCTGTTGACCGCCAATGCACTTTTGCGCCACGATATGACGCAAATGCTGGAGTCCGCTCTGAAGGAATCAAACGCTGCAAGTGTTGCCAAGGGTAACTTCCTGTCGAATATGAGCCACGAAATGCGAACTCCCATGTCCGCAATAATCGGCATGACTGCGATAGGGAAGAAAGCCACTGACATTGAAGAAAAAAACAGAGCGCTGGAGAAAATAGAAGAAGCATCATCCCATCTGCTTGGTGTAATAAACGATATTCTCGATATGTCGAAAATCGAAGCAGATAAAATGGAGCTTGTTATCGTTGAGTATGTTTTTGAGCATATGATACATAAGGTTCTTACTGTCATACATATGCGCGCTGATGAAAAAAGCCAGACAATGACGGTCAATATTGATGATAAAATACCAAGGTTTGTTATGGGTGACGACCAGCGTCTGGCGCAGATAATAACCAACCTGCTGGCGAACGCAGTTAAATTCACACCCGAAAATGGCGAAGTGTTTCTGGACATATCGCTGTTCGGTAAAACTGATGATTTTTATGAGCTGCGATTTGAGGTGTCCGATAACGGAATAGGCATATCCCCCGAAAAACAGGATAAGCTTTTTGACGCGTTTGAACAAGCGGAGGATGTCACCAACCGAATATATGGCGGCACAGGGCTGGGGCTTACTATATCAAAACGAATTGTCGAAATGATGGGCGGCAAGATTTGGGTTGAATCTGAATTGGGCAAAGGAGCAAAATTCATATTCACCGTTCAGCTTGAGCGCAGCAAAACAGCAGATATTGAGGAGAACAATAAGGAAGGCGTGAGAGCGGCGTTCACCGGGTTTCACGGCGAGTTCAAGGGAAAACACCTGCTGGTTGCCGAGGATGTGGATATAAACCGCGAGATATTGATTTCTCTGCTGGAGGGCAGCGGGATAGAAATAGACTGCGCCGAAAACGGTCAGGAGGCATTGGATATGGTCTCCGCTGATCCGGAAAAATATGATATCTTATTTATGGATTTACAAATGCCGCAGATGGGCGGGTTGGAGGCTTCGCGCCTTATCCGGGCATTGCCTGCGCGCAAACGCGGGAGATTGCCGATTATAGCTATGACTGCAAATGTATTCAGAGATGACATAGATGCATGCTTTAGAGCAGGCATGGACGACCATCTCGGCAAACCGCTTGCTATTGATAAGGTCTTTGAAAAACTGCAGAAATATTTAATGAAATAACCGGCAAGGTGCAGTTTGCACATGCGCTTATATAAGCGTAATATATAACGCCTTAAACAGTTTAATAAGGAATTTGCATAAAACCCATTGTATGAACGTGAATAATTAGTTATAATGTCATTAATAATGTTCCAATATGGTTCTCTTGTTGCATTTATACACGCCGTTAACGGCGGAAAAGCCATCGGCGGCTTTGAGAAAACTTAAAAGGATGGAGTTCAAAATGCCTAAAATCCGTTTAGTGATTATCGATGATTCTCTGTTTTTCAGAACCTTCCTGACACGCAATGTCGGAAAGGATGTCTCTATCGAGATAGTCGGCAGTTTTGGCGACCCTGTTGAGGCATCAAAAAATATCGAGTCGCTGCGTCCTGACGTTATTGCTCTCGATATGGAAATGCCAAGGATGCGCGGCGACGAGTTCTTGCGGACGGTCATGCCCAAACATCCGAACGTCAAGACAATTGTTATTAGCGCACTGTCCGGCAATGTCTTTGATGCGATGCATGCGGGCGCTATTGATTTCGTCGGCAAGCCGGGTTCGACCCCGGGGTTTGACGAATCTAAATTCATCGTAGAGATAATACAAAAAATAAAGGTCGCGTCAACTGCGCATACGCACAGGTTTGCCGACCAGACCCCGGCCAGACCAGCCGCGAGACCCGCCACCCCGGCTCCGCGTCCTGCTGTTTCAGGCGCGACATCAAAAAACATAATAGCAATAGGGGCATCTACCGGCGGTACGGAAGCCATAATTGAAGTTGTTAAGCATTTCCCCGCAAATACACCCGGAGTTGTTATAGTGCAACATATGCCACCTGTTTTCACAAAAATGTATGCCGAACGCGTTGACAGAATTTGCATGATGAGTGTACGCGAAGCAAAAAACGGCGACCGCATACAGCAAGGTACGATTCTAATCGCTCCCGGCGGTGATGACCAAATGCATATTCGCCAGGACTCCAACGGTTTCTACACATACCTTGCACCCGGAGCAAAGGTCAGCGGGCATTGCCCGTCTGTCGATGTGATGTTTGATTCTGTGGCAAAAGTCGTAGGCAGGAACGCAGTCGGCGTACTCCTCACCGGAATGGGCGCTGATGGCGCAAAAGGGCTGTTGAACATGAAACGCACAGGCGCGCACACAATCGGGCAGAATGAGGAATCATGCGTTGTTTACGGTATGCCTATGGAAGCATACAAAATAGGCGGAGTCAGCGAGCAATTAGCACTATCGGCCATTGGAGACGCTGTGCTGCGGCGTTTTAGCGGCAGAAGATGAGTAAATGAGCTTAACCAAAACAGAGAAGATAAGGAATTGGATTCAAACACATATTAAAATACCTTATGGTGTAAAAATCGCGATTTGTGTGTTTCCCGTTGTAATAACGGCTCTATTCTACGCCCTCCGTTCTACAAGGGGGGCAATGGACTGGGCCGTTACTTATATATCCACGCCTGTCCGCAGTTTTCTCGGGCTTTTAAGTTCGATTTACCCGTTTGCGCTGATGGAAATTCTTTGCACCGCTGCCGTGGTGTTTCTTATTTATTATATCGTCAAATCCATACGCGTCACCTCACGCAGGCGCGGCAGGTGGAAGCTGCTAGGCAAACGTCTGTTGCCGTTGCTTGTTGTTGTTTGTTACATATGGGGATTGTTCTGCTGGTTGTGGAACAGTGGTTATCATGCGACCGGATTTGCCGAAAGAAACGGGTTCTTAAGAAAAGGCGTGACGTTTTCAGAGCTTGCGACCGTGACACAACTGTTTGCCGACAGGGCGAATGAGCTTGCCTTGCTTGTTGAGCGTGATGATGCCGGCCGGCACATTGCGGATCAGCGTGTGATTTTTGCCGATTCTACAGGAATTTACAGAAATATATCAAACGAGTTCCACTGTCTTGAGGGAAGGACATACGCGCCTAAATCAATGCTTTTCTCATGGCTCATGAGCATCACCGGTTATTCCGGGATGTACTTCGCGCTCACCGGCGAGGCTATGATCAATACTCAACCGCCCATCACCTATATACCTGCAACCATCGCGCATGAACACGCCCATCAGCTTGGGGTGTTTGCGGAGGATGAAGCTAATTTTGTCGGCATCCTTGCCTGCATAACCTCTGATAATCTCTTATTCGAGTATGCCGGTTATATGTCCGGACTCAACTACCTGCTGAACGCATTGATGTACGGTGACGGTTCTCATTCCGGTGCTCCGACCGAAGAGTGGAACAAGGTTATGAGCAGTTTAAATTTGCATGTTCTCGAAGACAGGCATGCGCGCTCCGCTTTTTGGGCAACAAGAACAACCGCAAACACCGGTATAGGTTTTCTTGACAGCTTTCTATCCGGTGTGGCGGAAGTAACAAGTGATGCCGTCAACGCAGTTTACGACGGGTTTCTCAGGTCGCAGAATCAGGAACTGGGCATCAAATCCTACGGAGCATGCGTGGATTTACTTGTTGAATACTTCATTGATGAAGCAAGCGGGGATTAGTTGCGCCCAGCGCTGTTGCAAACACGGCATCCGGCGGAATAATAAAGCTTAAGCCCGTTAGCTTTTGAAACTCGGAAAATATAGTTTCCGCCTGCGGAAACGTAGCAAGTGTACCTGTCAGAATCACATCTTTTATCGTATCGTTTTTTAATGCAAACACAGCCAGCATTCCAATTGTTTCAAACACCATATTAACAATTCCAAGCGCAATGTCAGATTCCGATGCTGTGCTTTTTATTCTTCCGAAATTTGCGGCTGTCAGGTCGGACGGAAGCGATTGGACTTTCTTGCCAAGAATATCACGAACTGACAGGTCAATGTTTTTGAGGTTTCCTTTCTCCGCAAGTGATAAGACGGCGTCAATGTCACTTTTACCAAGCATCAGCGACGACAGGCCTACAATCGTCCCGCCCCCGACTCCGGAGCCTCCAAGATGCAGCACACCGGTTTTTGTCGCTTTTACAAATGCTGTTCCGGTACCCATGCTTGCCACAAGCGCTTCTTTTCGCCCTGTCAGGCTCAGCGCTCCGTAACCTATTGCATCAAACTCGTTCACCTTGTGCGTTTCTATGCCGTATACCTGCTCGTCTATGAATGACGCGCCTACCCCGGTAAGGTACACGGTTGATACATCTCCCGGTCCAAGCTTGTTTTTGGAAAGGAAATTTCCTATCGCACCATACATTGATGTTATTTGATCTGCTGCTCTTACCTGCAGCATTCCCAGGCATTTGCCGTCCTGTAAGCCCACAATTTTAGTGGTTGACCCGCCTACGTCTATCCCAAGAATAACTTTGTTCAAATCATCACTCCCCCGGCAGCGGCGTAAACTGTACCCAATTACATTTCCTATTTGCTTTTCTGCTTTTACTTGGTGTATAATAACTTAGGGAATTATGCTTGTCAAGGTCACAGCAAAAACCTAAAAGGGGGTAATAACCTTGAAGCTGTTTGTTAGTTCGGTGCCGTTCTTTGATGCGGATATGACAGTCCATGCGTACAGGATGATGACTCAGGACGGAGATAAGCTCCTTGGAGCCGCTGAAGACCATCGCATGTTAGGCGGCGAGCTTCTGGCGCCTTCATTGGAATTTGTCCAGAATATAGGGACGGAACCATTTGCCGGAGAAAGTGATTTATTTGTTGAAATCAGCAAATATCAGCTTTTGATAGGCATGCCCCTAAACATGCAAATACCGCCTGAAAGGCTTGTATGCATCATTGACAAGGAAACATTAACCGATAATGCCGCATTTGCCAAGCTCGGAATTTTACAGCGCAGGGGATATCGCCTGGCAATAGAAGGTTTTCCAAGGGCGATAAGCATGGATACGGCAGTTAAGGTTTTTGATTATGTATTACTAAGCTGCAAGGATGAGAGGTTCAATATTGAACTAAAGGAAATTCGTCCTTTTATCTTTAAAACAAGACTGGTTATCACAGATGTACCCGATATGGAAAGCTTTGATAAATATTCCGGCGCCCGGGGCGTGCTGCTTTCCGGTAATTTTTACAGCCAGCCTATAACAAAAGGAAACATTGATATATCACCGTTAAAAATCAACGCACTGCATTTGCTCGGGCAAATTAACCTTGAGTCCTTTGACCTCGGCGAAGCGGCGAATATAATCGAGCGTGACCCTGCGCTGTCCATATCATTGCTGAGATTTATAAACGCCATGAATCCCGACAGGAGCCGCAAGATAGATTCGATACGAAATGCGGTGGCGATACTCGGGCAAAATGAAGTAAAAAAATGGGCTTCGATCGCGATTTCCGTCGGCATGGGAGAAGACAGACCAAGTGAAATCACAAGGCTCTCGCTGATACGGGCAAAATTTGCAGAGAATCTTGCTCCCGCTTTCGAAATGGCACTCAAGTCCGGGTCATTGTTTATCTCAGGGCTTTTCTCATTGCTTGATGTAATACTTCAAATGCCCCTCGCGAAAGCCATTGATGAGGTTGCCGCATCCAGCGAGATAAGAGAAGCACTGCTCGAAGGCAAGGGTCAGCTAAGTGAGGTGCTGAAGTTGATATTCGCATATGAACACGCCGACTGGCATAACACATCACTTATTATGGTCCGGAATAGAATCGATATCGAGGAGTTATCTCAGGCATTTTTGGATTCTCTGCATTGGTACAGGCAACTGCTTGATGCCATCGAGGATGAGACCGACGAGGAAGAGCCGGAGGAAGCCGGAGAAGCTGAAGGTTAAACGAGGGAATCTAATGAGAATTATGGCAATTGATTACGGCGACGCCCGCACGGGCGTTGCTGTTTCTGATGAAACCTTGACCCTTGCGGGAGATGCCTGGGTGGTTCACAGCAAAAGTGACAAAGAAAAAGCACAGGCTATAATCGACGAAGCAATAAAACGAAATGTCTCATGCATCGTTGTAGGGTATCCGAAAAACATGAATGGCACCGTCGGACCGAGAGCTGAAAAAAGCGGGCGTTTCGCAGAACTCTTGCGTTCTTTATGCGGTTGCGCATATGAGGAGAAGGGCGCTGCGTTTAATATAGAAATTAAACTTTGGGATGAACGCATGACCACTGTCAGCGCAACCCGCATTCTAAACGATGCCGGAAAATTCGGAAAAAACCGTAAAAAAGCAATTGACGCCGTTGCAGCGTCATTGATTCTTGAAAGTTATATCGGGTCGATAAAATAATTACTTTTGCGCATGTCGGTTTTCTGCAGTATAAAAGCACCCCGCTACCTGCCGTGCAGGTATTTTTCCAGTGTGGCTATAACCATATCAAACGCCAACGGCTTCCCTAAATGCCCGTTCATTCCCGCTCTCAAACATTTGTCAATATCCTCCTGAAACGCATTGGCAGTCATAGCAACAATCGGCACGTCTGCTGCCCGCTCCACTCCGGACTCACGAATCAGCCTTGTCGCGGTAAACCCGTCCATTTCCGGCATTTGGATATCCATGAAAATCATGTCGAATTTCTCCGGATTTGAAACGAACGCATCGACAGCCTCAATTCCGTTCTCGGCACATTCTATCTTAAGATTAGTCGGTTCGAGCAGTGCCATAACAATTTCGCGGTTTATTTCAACATCCTCAACCAACAAAACAGTAAACCCGGTAAAATCGTTGTCAAGTATTTCTGCATCTTCCTCCTTGAGTTTATCTGAAAAAAGGAGATCGTCGATGCAGTCTTTTACTGATGCCGTAAAGAACGGTTTCGGAAGATGATATATCACACCTGCTTCTTTTGCCTTATCCTTAACTGCGCTCCAATCAGTTGTTGAAATTATCAAGACAATTTTACTGTCCTCGGCACCATCACTAATCTGTCGCGCGAGTTCTATGCCGCTTATATCCGAAAGCTCACTTGCGATAAAATAAATGCTGTAAGCACCGTTTTCCGCAATCTTCGCCAGCACTTCCTCGCCACTTTCCGCAACATCGCAAACGATACCGGAATTTGATGACATTTCCTCAAAGAACACTCTGGCGCCAACGTCATTATCCGCTACAAGCAGCCTTATATCACCCATGCCGGCTTCTTGTGCAAACAATTTTTTATCACCGCTTCTATCACAAGACAAATTCACTGTGAACGATACAACAGCGCCGTCGCCGAGTTCAGATTCGACCCAAATCTTGCCGTTCATCATTTCAATGATACCCTTGCATATGACCAGCCCAAGACCTGTGCCGCCGAACCTGCGCGATGTACTCGCTTCAGCTTGCTCAAATGATGTAAAGAGGCGTTCCTGCTGCTCCTTGCTTATCCCGATGCCTGTGTCGCTCACAACAACAAGAAGTGTGCATTTGCCGTCGTGCTCATTTTCAACCATAAGCTCAAGGTGTATGCCTCCTCCCTCTGCGGTGAACTTAACGGAGTTTGACAACAGGTTTGTAATTACCTGTGCCAGCCTTTGATCATCACCGATCAATATCTCCGGCATATTGGGGTCTATGTGTACGGTCAATCTCTGCTTCTTCTGTTCTACACGGAAATTTATAACATCCACGACCCGTTGAAGCATCTCATCAAGCGCAAATGCGGTCGGAGATAAACTGTACTTGTTTGCTTCTATCTTTGATACATCAAGAATGTCATTGATAATCCCCAGCAGATGCTTTGAAGCATCGTGTATTTTTCCGAGTGAGTAGTTCTTTTTCTCAATGTCGGCGGATGCCGTACCTATTGATGTCATTCCAATTATAGCATTGAGCGGAGTTCTAATTTCATGACTCATATTTGACAGGAAGTTACTTTTTGCAATGCTCCCCTGCTCGGCCTTCTGCCTGGCAATCTCTATTTCCGTAACATTGTTAGTCATTATTATATAGCCGGTTTTATTGCCGCTGCTGTCATACAAGTAGTTCGCTATACCTTTGTAATAAGTATCATTATCCTCATTATGAAGCACCTCTGCTTCTACTCCTTCATGCAGCGCGGTAATTGGGTCTGACGGAGAGCCGGAGGGATATATGCTGATATCACTGTAGCTCGCACCCACGATATCGTTGAGTTCTTTGCCCACAACGCTCAGTGCATGGTAATTCATATATATGATTTCAAGCCTTAAGTTTGTTATGGTAAGCGGTGAATTTATACTGTCATCAAGGCTGTCCGCCATTTCATCGAATGAATCAGCCAAAGCCCCGAACTCATCCGTTGCTTTCGAGTGCAGTCTGAACTGCCTCTCTCCCATCCGGAATCTGGATAATCCGGTGCTTAACTTCTTAATATTCCTTGTCACGATTGACGCCACAAAAATTATAACGATCAATATCAGGATAAACACACTTATGCTTATGATTATTAACTGCACTGTATTTTCACGCGAGTTGGTTTCAATCGCTTCATTGAGCCTTTCTTCCATAATAACAGCGGGTTCGGTAAAGTCTTCTATACCCGAACCTATGGTAACAAACGCGAACCCTCGCCTGTTGCCTTGTACATCAGGCGAAAAGTTGCCTGTATAATATTGTATAGCTCCGGCTGTGGTAGGTTTGTATAAATTGCTCCAGTAAATATAGAAAGAGCCTGAACCGCCGTTCTCTGTTAAATCCATCCACCCTGTGCATTGCGGAGCATTGTTAAGATACCTCCCGTCAAGACCGACAAAGCCTGCCTGTGTAAGTAATCTGGCGGGTGTTTTGCTGCGTGACTGATAGTCAAGTATTTGATTCCCGTACCTGTCAAACACAAGGTTGCCGTAGCTGTCTCTTAACGGTCTTTCACCAAACTGCGGTAAAATCTCCCTGTTATCCTTGTTGGCTTCATAAAACTCACCCCAGCTTGTTCCTGCGGGCCCGGCTGAAAGCTCATTCCATGCGGGGTTTGCCTCAAGCCATTCTCTTCCACTGTCGTTATACCATAAATAGAAGGGGGTATCTTGAGCCGGCTGCGTATTTCCGCCTGCATCCAGCACCTGTATCGCTCTTTGGTCTTCGTCCAGTATAAACCCCCCGTTTTCAAAGTCCCGCTCCATAATTACCGAGCCTTCCAGCCACGGCACCTGCGGCTCTCCGGTAAGAGGGTTGAAACCGACGATAGAGTGGTGTCTCGGATGAGCAATGCTGCGGCATTTGTAGTCCCATATAAACGCATAATTTCCGTCATAAGCATCGGAAAGCACCGAATAGCGCTCTACCATAGGTGTAATGAAATCAACAAACTCCATTATATGGTCGTGGTTAAGCGCCATAGTGACATAACCCCATACCTCACCGTTAAAATCTGCAATCGGCGTAGCCCAGCGCACAATTCCTTCAAAACGCTGCCCTAAAGGATTTTCCTTCCCTGCAAAAGCCTGTTGTCTCGCAACATTCAAAAAATCATCAACGGGCAGGTTGGCTATTTCCTGAAGCAGGTCATAGTTCGGATGTGTCTGCGCAACATTATTTTTCAAGACGCCGGGCGTGTACATGCCGATATAGTTTGTGCCGACGTATGCACCTATGACGTCAGACACATAAATCTCTCCGGGCTGAAGCTTTTGAAGCTCCTCCCAGTAGGTTTCAGCCATGACATATGTGTTTGCTCTATCCGATACATCCACTTTTTCCGGGTTCATAGGATAGTTTACTTTTGTTGTGTTTTCGTTCACATATTTAAAGAGCTCCTGTCCGTTTATATCAATAAATGTTATTTCATCGTATAGCGGAAACAGCTCATGATAATGGTCGAAAAATTCAGGCGGTCTGTAGTTAAAGCTGCTCCCGTATAACTCGTCGTTGTTTTCCCTGTTTGATGAAACATCGAGCGAATACTCATAGACAAACGGATTGACCTCCACCCATGACATGCGATCCCCCGAGAGTTCCCACTCTCCCATTGTCATAAGATTGCTGTTTCTGTTTTCGGAAAACATCATATACGCACCATCCGAAGGCATGAGCTCCGCAAGTAAAAGTAAATCCTGATCACGCTGGTACAGGAACTCCGCAACGGCAGCCGCAGTATCGGTGGTCATTCTCTCAAGGTTGTCCCTTGCCCCGTCATTTAAAGCGGTAGTGGCATCCGACACAGAAATATCTCTGAGCAAGTAGCCGAGTGAAATAATTTGATTCCATGCAATGATCGCAAGAAGAGCCACCGGTATAATCATCACAGCCGTAAAAACCATTATTAATCTGGTCCGAAGCCTTGCCCTTATCTTTTTAGGAGGCTTCGAACCTTTATCCATTTTTTTGTTTTGAGCATCACCCATTACATACTCCTTCACCGAACTGTAATTATATTATGCATAGTATTAATTTGCAACACTAAATAAACCTATCTATACTTTATGATGACAATTAATCACACTATTTCTGATATTAGTTAGTCTTAATTTGAAAGAATCATAAAAACATGATTCCATTCCTTCCGAACTCTTGTTATAATGTTCTTACGTTTTTCATTACTTTTTTTGGAGGATTTTATGGACCGCAAGGATAAAGAGAATTATTATCTTGATATTGCCGAGACTGTCATGCTCAGATCTACGTGCCTGCGGCGCAGGTATGGCGCTATTATTGTGCTAAACGATGAGATAATCGCCACAGGGTATAACGGAGCCCCGCGCGGAAGGAAAAACTGCCTTGACCGCGAGGTTTGCATGAGAGACGAGCTTGGCATCCCAAGCGGCGAACGATATGAGCTGTGCCGCAGTGTTCATGCTGAAGCTAATGCAATAATTTCGGCTGCCCGCAGGGATATGATAGGTGCGACTTTATATCTTTCCGGAATAGATGCCAAAAACGGGGAACTGCTGGAAGACACAATACCATGCAGTATGTGCCGCAGGTTGATAATCAATGCCGGTATTGAGAAGACTGTCTGCCGGGTGAGCAGTGAGAATTACATCGTAATTCACACACGGGACTGGGTATTTAACGACGACTCCATACTGGACAGCTCTGATTTCATGCCCGCCTGACCGATAGTTTACCAATGAAACGTTTTTTCGAAAAAATCGCAGAAAACACCCCTGTTGTGGATACCGGCTACCGCATAGGTCTGCGTGTTATAAAAACAATTGCCGCCGTAACTGTTTGCCTGCTTATTGCCTGGCTTATAGGAAGCACGGATTCACTGCCGATTGCTGCTATAGCCGCGCTTGTCACACTACAGGCAACACAAAGCGAAACACTGCGGATAGGCGTTTTTCGCATATTAGGCACGGTAATCGGCGGTGTTTTCGGCATACTTACCGTCCTTATCGGGCTGATTTTGCCGTACTATGCCGACGGTCTTTTTATTGCAGTCATCCCTTTTATGCTTCTAATTAACCTGTATTTATGCAACCTTTTAAATATGAAGGATTCCTGCACCATTTCATGTGTGGTGACAATAATAATCGCAGCTCATATTGTCACGGATGTAACCTTTGACGAGTCTCTTATTTTCACATTCATAAGGCTTAGGGATACCTTGATAGGTGTTTTTATTGCAACAGTGATAAACATGCTGCCCGGGCTGAAGGGAAAAAATTGAGTATGGAAATCAGTCAATTTCAAAGAACGCAGTGGCTTATAGGCAAGGAAAATATGGACATGCTGAAAAACCGCCGAGTGGCGGTTTTCGGCATTGGCGGTGTCGGCGGGCATGCTGCCGAAGCTCTGTGCCGCTGCGGAATCGGCTTTATAGACCTTTTTGACGGGGATGTTGTTGATATCACAAATATCAACCGGCAATTGATTGCAACACACAAAACAGTCGGCAGAAATAAGACAGATGTGATGAAGGAGCGTTTAAGCGAGATCAATCCCGGGGCAGTTATCGGAGCGTTCAAGATTTTTTATCTGCCTAAAAATGCCGGTGATATTGACTTATCTGTTTATGATTATGTGATAGATGCTGTTGACACTATGATTGCAAAAATTGAACTTGTCTGCAGAACAGCAGCGGTTAATGTACCGCTCATAAGCTCTATGGGGGCAGCAAATAAGCTGGACCCCACAGCATTTGAAGTAGCCGATATATTCAGCACATCTGTTTGCCCGTTGGCAAAAATCATGCGCAGCGAGCTGCGAAAACGCGGAGTCAAATCCTTAAAGGTGGTGTACTCAAAAGAACCTCCGCGTAAGAACAGGGATGGCGGGCCGGTACAGGACAGCGGGGCTGTACGGGATGGCGGGCCGGTGCAGGACGGGGAGGCTTTTCCCGCTTCGTCGCGCCCTCCGCCTGCAAGCATCTCATTTGTCCCCCCCGTTGCCGGCTTGATTTTGGCAGGAGAAGTAATAAAGGACTTATGCTTTAAATCCGGGCATACCTGATGTAATTGCTCTATCCGTGCAGAAAGTTACTATGTAAGTATTTCTACGCAGAAAGTATTGCGGCTTTACTTATAAAATGGTATCATGTTTAGTGCTTAATACTCAGTTTGAAGCGAAAGGAATGGACAAAATAAATGAAACTAGAACGTGTGATGGAAGTGCTGGATGCCGAGGTTTATACAGTTGTCCCGTTTGAAAACATTGATATCAACGCAGCATGCGGGGCGGATTTAATGAGCGACGCACTCGCGTTCGGAGAAAACAAGGGGCTTCTTCTGACAGGGCTTAATAATCCGCAATGCATACGCACCGCCGAAATGATGGACATTCATTGCGTTGTGCTTGTACGCGGTAAAGAACCCGACGGTTCTCTTATTGAGCTTGCCAACGAAAAGGACATAGTCGTCATGAAAACTGATTATTCGATGTATACATCCTGCGGACGCCTTTATCAGGCAGGATTGTCGGGCGGAGATATATAACTTCGCTCCGGTGTTTTCGAAATAACAGAAAGGAATGTACGCTCTATGCCTGAAGTACTCACGCAGCGGTACAAAGTCTGTGCTGATGATTTTGTGTCCGCCGGGGCTGCTTCTGCAGCAGTGAAAAAGACCTTGAAGCAACTCGGATTCCCGTCAGACTTTATCAGGCGCACCTCAATTGCTATGTATGAGGGCGAAATAAACATGGTTATACATGGCGGCGGCGGTGTGGCGGAGATAGAAATCGCCGAGGACTGTGTCAAGGTTACTCTGACAGACCAGGGTCCCGGTATACCAAACATAGATTTGGCTATGCAGGAGGGGTGGTCCACCGCTTCCGACACTGTTCGGGAACTTGGCTTTGGCGCGGGAATGGGTCTGCCGAATATCAAAAAGCAAAGCGATGATTTTCTGATAGACAGTGAGGTTGGCAAAGGAACAACCCTTGTCATTACGATATTATCCGGCACCTAAAAGGGGGAGTATCGATGGATACAGTCAAGCACTCCGTGACACTTGATGCCGAAAGATGCAAAGGCTGCATAAACTGTATAAAAAGATGCCCGACTGAAGCTATACGCGTCAGGAACGGAAAAGCGGTTATCATGAGTGACCACTGCATAGATTGCGGCGAGTGCATCCGTGTATGCCCGAATCATGCAAAAAAAGCAATATCCGATCCTATATCGATGTTGGATAATTACAAGCACACAGTAGCTCTGCCGGCACCATCATTATATGGTCAGTTCAAAAGTGTTCGCGATGTTAATATCATTCTTACGGGACTTATTAAAATCGGCTTTGATGATGTTTACGAGGTCGCGCTTGCCGCACAGAATGTCTCCGATTACACAAGGGACATTCTCCCGGGAGCCCGCGCGCTTTTGCACGGCCCGCTAATCAGCTCCGCATGCCCTACAATAGTTAAGCTTATATGCGTCAGATACCCCGGGCTGCTGGATAATGTATTAAAAACAATTACACCTATAGAGCTTGCGGCAATCGCTGCACGTGCAAAGGCCGTTCGTGAAACCGGACTTAGCCCGGAGGAGATTGGTGTATTTTTCATTTCACCATGCCCTGCTAAAATCACTGCTTCGAAATACCGGATCGGTTATGATAATGTTGTTATTGACGGGATATTTTCAATGGCCGAGCTTTACGTGAAGCTCCTTCCAATTGTCGAAAAGATAAAAGAACCTATGGAACTCTCTGTCGCAGGTGTTCGCGGAATTACCTGGTCATTCTCCGGCGGTGAAGGGAGCGCTATCAGCGAATCCCTGTTTATCGCTGTTGACGGCATAGACAATGTGATAAGGGTTCTCGACGAGCTTGAAAATGACAGGTTATCCAGTGTACGCTTTGTTGAATTGAACGCCTGCCCCGGCGGGTGCGTAGGCGGCTGCCTTGCAGTTGAAAATCCGTTTGTCGCAAGAGCCAGAATCCAGCGCATAGGGTTGGAAATACCGGAGAATAAAAATAACAATTCCGTAGACGAAAGTTGTCTCAGCTCTGAAATACTCAACTGGCAGGTAGTACCCGAATATGGTTCTATCCTCCGCTTGGATGCCGACAGGAGTGTTGCCATGCGAAAGCTTGCAGATATAGAAAGCATCTTCGGCACACTCCCGGGAATTGATTGCGGTTCCTGCGGCGCACCATCGTGCCACGCTTTGGCGGAGGATGTTGTGCTTGGCTCTGCGAGCGAGAGCGACTGTGTGTTTAAACTCCGCGAGCGTATGGCAAGCTTGTTTCATGAAATGGCGGAGCTTCAGGAGTATATGCCTCCTCCATTCAGAGATGTAAACGCAAAGGACAGAGGAGATTAATACGGGAAAGGATAGCCATTTTATGACCATTAAGGAACTCGAAGATAAGCTGGGTCTTGTAAAACTGTCCGGTGTAGAGGACAGGGATATCGCATCATGTTATATTTCAGACCTTCTCAGCCGTGTGCTTGGCGGCTGTAAGATCGATGATGTTTGGATTACGGTGCAAGCGTCTATAAACATGGTTGCCGTTGCTATGATGACGGAAGCCTCGTGTGTAATTCTGCCGGAAGGGTTGACCGCTTCGGACAGTGTTGTGGAAAAAGCAAATGAGGAAGGTCTGACAATTTTTTCATCTGATGAAAGCGCGTTCGCACTTGCAATTAAAATCGCAGAACTGTTGTAAACTGCAGATATGCAAGATGATACCAGGACTACACTTTAGAAAGTAGGAATCGCGGTTGCTGCCCGTTTATTATGATTTCCATATACATTCCGCTCTCTCACCTTGCTCCGGCGATGATATGACGCCGAACGATATAGTCGGAATGGCTGTTTTAAACGGACTTGATATGATTGCGATAACAGACCACAATTCACTTTCAAATGTTGAGTCTGTCATAAACGCTTCGCTTGGTAAAGAGCTTATAGTAATTCCGGGGGTTGAGGTTTCAACAGCCGAGGAGGTACATGTCATATGCCTGTTTGGCTGTCTGGATGCGGCTAATAGCTTTGAAGCTGAGCTTTTCCCTTTTTATTCCACTCTTCCGAACCGCGTGAAAATATTCGGAAACCAAATTCTATTTGATGAGAATGACCGCGTTGCAGGCGAAGTTGAGCGTATGCTTATAGCTCCTACTTCAATATCGTTTGACAATCTTTACCATTTAACACAAAAGCACGGGGGCGCATTTATCCCTGCTCATATAGACAGGGACTCCTTCAGCGTCTTGACACAACTGGGTTTTCTTCCCCCGCACCTTAGCATCAACACTGTAGAAGTTTCACCGGATGGAGAAAAAAACGGATTTACCGGGTCGAACACCAGCCTGCTAGAAAATAACAAAGTTGTATATTCGTCTGACGCTCACCAATTGTGGGCAATCAGTGAAAGAGAGCATTTTCTGATGCTTCCGGAACGAACCGCTGCTGCTGTGATAGATTTTTTACGTTGATTTTTCTGCGGATTTATTATAGTATGTGTATACTTTTCAACATATGAAATATGAGAAAGGAATGAACTACATTATGAGTGAAACCACAACTGTTCCGTTTGCGGGGACTGAGGAGCAGGAGCAGAAGCTAAAAGAAGCGATAGAGCAGCACAAAGCCCAAAAGGGTGCTTTGATGCCTGTTATTCAGGCAGCTCAAGGTATTTACGGGTATATGCCGGAAGAGGTTCAAAGAATGGTTGCCGAAGGGATGGGCGTGTCACTTGCCGAGGTTTACGGCATTGTGACTTTTTATTCGCAGTTCTCTTTGACTCCTAAGGGCAAGTACCGGATCAGCATCTGCCTGGGTACTGCCTGTTATGTTATCGGTGCCGGACAGATATTGGAAAGATTTGAGAAAGAGCTTGGCATTAAAGACGGCGAATGTACGCCTGACGGAAAGTTTTCTCTCGACTCCGCCCGCTGTGTAGGAGCCTGCGGCCTTGCCCCTGTCATATCAATAAATGATGATGTTTATGGAAAGGTTAATGAAGGCATGGTGCCGGATATACTTGGCAACTACAAGGATTAATGTGGTAATACGCATCGCACCGTTAAATGAGGGAACGGGATTATATAACACCCGATGCTTTGCGAAAGGAATACACTTTCTGATGATGGATGAATTATCTCTCAACATACTGGACATAGCACAGAATTCCATTGCTGCCGAGGCAACGCTGGTGGAAATCGAGCTTGAAGAGAACGATAGTTCCGATAGAATTATTATCAGGATCAAAGACAACGGAAAGGGCATGAGTGAAGATTTCCTGAAAACGGTCGAAGACCCGTTTACCACAACGCGAACAACAAGAAAAATCGGTCTCGGGATTTCATTCCTTAAGGAAGCGGCGGAAATGACCGACGGCTCAATTGATATCGAATCGAAGCAGGGCGTAGGCACAACCATTACAGCATTCTTTGTTAAGAGTCATATAGACCGCCAACCAATCGGAAATCTGACAGAGACTATAATCACACTTATAACCCTCAATACGGGAATCGATTTTATAGTCCGTTATAAGGTAAATAGTAAAGAGTTCGTTTTCGCCACACAGGAGGCAAAGCTGCTGCTTGGCGATGATGCAAAATTAAACAGCCCCCCAATCATGGTGTTTTTAACCGACTATATAAGGGAGCGTATAGAAAATTTATCAGGAGGAGCAACGTAGTGTGATTAATCACTTGCACCTTCTCAGAAGTATTAATATTCACACTACATTGCCGGGGAATGTGCCAATTTCTCCCCGCCTGCGGCGAGAACCGAAATTGATGCACAAAAAGTCCATGCCTTTTTCATGGTCAGTTTGTGCTTAAAGATTACAGAAAGGAATGGACTTTAATGAAATCACTGGCTGAACTGGCTGCAATTAAGGACAGGATGAAAGCAAACGCAACCATGCGCGAGGATGGCGAAAACGCTATAAGGATTGTTGTAGGTATGGCGACATGCGGGATAGCCGCAGGCGCTCGCGCAATAATCAACGAGGTAACTGCCGAGCTTGCAAAAAGAGGGCTTGAGCACGTTACTGTTGCACAGACCGGCTGTATCGGTATGTGCAGGCTCGAACCTATCATGGATGTAATTGTTCCGGGACATGAGAAAGTAACTTACGTTCATCTCACTCCGGAAAAAGTATCAAAAATAATCACAAATCATGTTGTCAACGGAAATCCTGTACAGGAGTACACAATCGGCGCATACGAAAAAGAATAGGAGAAAGGACTGGACACTTTTATGGAATTATACAGATCTCATGTTTTGCTCTGCGCCGGAACAGGGTGTGTGGCTTCCGGGTGCCACGATGTCAGCGATGCGTTTGAAGCCGAGCTTAAAGCCGTTGGTCTGGAGAAGGAAGTTAAGGTAGTACACACGGGTTGCTTTGGGCTGTGCGCTCTCGGACCTATAATGATAATTTATCCGGAGGGCAGCTTTTATGCGCAGGTTAAAGCCTGCGACTGCAAGGAAATTGTCGATGAACACCTGCTTAAAGGGCGAATAGTCTCGCGCCTTCTTTACCATGAGACCGTTGGTGATGACGATAACCTGAAGTCATTGAGTGAAACCGGATTCTATAAAAAGCAAACCCGCGTTGCATTGCGGAATTGCGGAGTTATAGATCCCGAGAATATCGACGAATACATCGGCTTTGACGGTTACGCGGCGCTTGGAAAAGCGCTTACCGAAATGACTCCGCAGGAAGTGGTTGACCTGATAAAAGAGTCAGGGCTTCGGGGGCGCGGCGGCGCAGGATTCCCCACCGGCATGAAATGGGAGTTTGCGGCAAAAGCCAAAGGTGATGTGAAATACGTCTGCTGTAATGCGGACGAAGGCGACCCCGGCGCATTTATGGATCGCTCCATTTTAGAGGGTGACCCGCATTCGGTAATCGAAGCCATGAGTATTGCAGCCTACGCCATCGGTGCAAAACAGGGTTATGTTTATGTACGTGCTGAGTACCCGATAGCGGTACACCGCCTACAGGTTGCCATAGACCAGGCAAAGGAATACGGCTTGCTGGGAACAAATATATTTGATTCGGGATTTGATTTTGACCTTGAAATCCGTCTCGGCGCGGGAGCTTTTGTATGCGGTGAAGAAACCGCGCTTCTGACATCAATCGAGGGAAGGCGCGGCGAACCGCGGTCCCGTCCTCCTTTCCCGGCGGTTAAAGGGTTGTTCGGTAAGCCGACAGTACTCAATAATGTTGAAACATTTGCCAATATCCCGCAAATTATGCTCAAGGGTCCCGACTGGTTTGCTTCTATGGGTACCGAAAAATCCAGAGGCACAAAAGTTTTTGCGCTCGGCGGTAATGTTACAAATGTCGGACTTGTCGAGATTCCTATGGGAATAACGCTTCGTGAAATCGTAGAAGAGATAGGCGGCGGTGTTCCGAACGGTAAAAAGTTCAAGGCGGCGCAAACGGGAGGTCCGTCGGGAGGTTGTATACCTGCGGAGCATTTTGACGTTCCTATCGACTATGAGAATCTCGCTGCAGTCGGTTCGATGATGGGCTCCGGCGGCCTTATCGTAATGGACGAGGACAACTGTATGGTAGATATGGCGAAATTCTTCCTGGAGTTTACTGTAGAAGAGTCCTGCGGCAAATGCAGCCCTTGCAGAATCGGGACAAAGCGTTTGTATGAGATACTGGATAAAATCACTTCAGGAAACGGTGAGCTTGAAGACCTGGAAAAAATGGATGTTCTATGCCACCATATTTCGGTTTCCTCGCTGTGCGCGCTTGGTCAAACAGCGTCAAATCCGGTGCTTTCCATGTATCACTATTTTGAAGATGAATATAAGGCACACGTTATTGATAAAACCTGTCCCGCAGGCGTCTGTAAGAACCTGCTTAAATATGTGGTAATACCCGAGAAGTGCATCGGGTGTACAGTATGCGCCAAGTTCTGTCCGGTCAACTGCATATCGGGTACGACCAAGACCGTTCATGAAATTGACCAAAGCGAATGCATTAAATGCGGCGTCTGCATGGAGAAGTGCAAGTTCGGCGCAATAATAAAACAATAAGAAAGGAGCGAAACAGAACATGGATATGGTAAACATTAAGATTAACAACGTGTCGCTCCAAGTCCCGGACGGGATTACGATACTGGAAGCGGCAAAATACGCCAATATTATGATTCCAACCCTTTGTTATATGAAAGGTCTCTGTGAGATTGGTGCATGCAGGATATGCCTTGCAGAAGTCAAGGGAGGGCGTTCACTTGTGGCATCATGTGTATACCCTGTTTTTGAGGGAATGGAGGTGCAGACCAACACCCCTGCTATAATGGAATCGCGCAAGCACACATTGGAACTGATTGTTTCGGATCATAAGAGAGAGTGCCTTTCCTGTGTCAGGAGCGGGAGCTGCCAGTTACAAACGCTATGTCATGATTACGGCGTTGATGAAAACATCTTCAAAGGCTTAACGTATAATTACGAAATCGACGATCGTTCTCCGTCACTCGTACGCGATAACACAAAGTGCGTTCTTTGCAGGCGTTGTATCGCAGCTTGCTCAAATCAACAGTCCGTTTCTGTCATTGATGCGGTTTACAGAGGCTTTAAAACAAATATAAGCTGCGCATTCGGACACAGCTTAAATGATGCGCCCTGTGTCTTATGCGGTCAATGTATTGTTGTCTGCCCGACAGGTGCTTTGACAGAAAAGGATGATACTAAGAAAGTCCGCGATGCTCTTGCCGACCCGGACAAAAAGGTGTTTGTATTCACTGCCCCGGCTATACGTGTTACGCTTGGCGAAGCCTTTGACATGCCGCTCGGCTCGATTGTAACCGGCAAGCTTGCGGCAGCGCTTAAGCGTATGGGATTTGACGGGGTATATGACATGACCCTGACAGCCGATCTCACTATAATGGAGGAGGCTCACGAGTTCCTTGAGCGTGTAAAAAGCGGCGGAAAGCTTCCGCTGATAACATCCTGCTCACCGGGATGGGTAAAATTCTGTGAGCATTACTTCCCTGAGTTCACTGAAAATCTTTCCTCCTGTAAGTCGCCGCAACAAATGTTCGGCGCTGTCTTGAAAACATACTTTGCCGAAAAGAATAACCTTGACCCGAAGGATGTTTTTGTTGTTTCCGTAATACCCTGTGTGACAAAGAAATACGAACTCGGACGTGATGACCAGGCTGCCGCCGGTGTTCCGGATGTAGACGCTGCCATTACGACGCGTGAGCTTGCACGTATGATAAAAGCCGATGGAATCGACTTTGCAAAACTGCAGGATGAGGAGTTTGAAAACCCGTTCGGTACCGGAAGCGGCGCGGGTGTTATCTTCGGGGCAACGGGCGGCGTACTTGAGGCGTCACTCAGAACCGCAAGCCATTGGCTTGATGAAAACTTTGAAGTTGTCAATTTTAATGAGGTCAGGGGGCCGGCCGGTATCAGGCGGGCAACATATAAAATTGCCGGCATGGATGTCAATGTTGCTGCCGCATCCGGTCTTGCAAATGCCAGAGAGTTGCTTAATGCCGTAAAGAGCGGCGAAGAGGAATTGCATATGATTGAAATCATGGCATGCCCCGGTGGTTGCATAAACGGCGGCGGTCAACCCAACCAAAGTGACACTGTACGTAATAATGTTGACCTCGTAGCTGCACGTACCAAGGCCATTTATGAAGCTGACGAAGGTCTGCCGCTGCGCAAATCATTTGAGAACCCTGATGTAAAGCGGATTTACGACGACTATCTCGGCGTACCCGGAAGTGAAAGAGCGCACGAGGTTTTACATACCACCTATGTAAAAAGAGGGGTTTGAGTAAGGATTATATAATGTCTTTTAGCCCAAAAGGGATGAACGCAACCGCCGGAGCAACAACTGTGTGCTTCCGGCGGTATGTTTTTACGGATTTCATCTACTGTTGTGACCCGGCTTGTTAAAATTTGCTGTGTCGTCATGGTGTTTTTGTCCAAATAAACAACGATTTCCATATAGCAGCTAATTTAAGTCGGTAATTGTCAATTATTATTGATAATTATTGACTTAACTGTCTTTATGTGAAATAATGGCTTCACTCAGATTATGGAAGGAGCTTGTTTTAAATGAAACGTAAGATAACAAAAGAACTCGTTTACTGGAAACACAAGCCATCCGGCCGTATGCCACTTTTAGTGTATGGCGCGAGGCAGGTCGGCAAAACTTATATCATCCGCGAATTTGGCAAACAACACTATAAGAATGTTGCTTATTTCAACCTTGAAACTAATGAATCCCTAAGTTCGTATTTTGCAGAGAATATTGAACCTATGCGTATAATACGCTATCTGGAGACAGAATCAAGCGAACGAATCATTCCCGGTGAAACGCTTATTATCCTCGATGAGATACAAACGTGTGAGCGTGCATTGACTTCATTAAAATACTTCAATGAAGAAGTACCGCAGTTTCACATCATTGGCGCAGGCAGCCTGCTGGGTGTCGCTATTAACCGCGAGCGATACTCCTTCCCGGTAGGTAACGTGGATTCATTAACACTATTTCCCATGGACTTTGAAGAATACCTATGGGCTCTTACTGAGGAGGGATTATGCGAAGAAATCAGAATCGCATTTCAATGCGACGAACCTTTACCTGCTGCTTTGCACGAAAAAGCACTTGATCTATACAGGCAATATCTTATTATCGGCGGGATGCCCCGGGTAGTGATGGAATACTTGGATACTAAGAGTTTTCTTACAATTCCGGATGTGCAAAGCAGAATAATGAATGACTACATTGCGGACATGGCGAAGTATGCAACCAACACTGAAAGTATAAAAATACGCGCAGCGTTTGATTCTATCCCTGTGCAGTTGGCGAAAGAAAACAAGAAGTTCCAATATAAGCATGCGCAAAAAGGGGGAACCGCGACAATATTCGGACCAGCTATCGAGTGGCTGGAGTCTGCGGGTATTGTAAATAAATGCCAGCGGATTGAACATGGTAATATGCCGATAGCTGTCTATCGCGATTTATCGAGCTTCAAACTATATATGGGTGACACAGGTTTATTGACAATGAAGAGCAAAATTTCCCAACAAACCATTTTGTCTGCGGGCATAATCGAAAACACCTTTATCGGGTTTGTTTCCGAGAACTACGTTGCGCAAGCATTCGCCAATAACCGCTACGGCTTATATTACTGGACAAACGAAGGAACAGCAGAGCTTGACTTTGTACTCCAGATGGATAATGACATTATAGCAGTTGAAGTAAAAACAGGTGAGAGAGTCAGGTCAAGAAGCTTGAATATGTTTATAGAAAAATATAAACCTGCCTATTCTATCAGGATTTCTTCAAAGAATTTTGGATTCGAAAATAAAATAAAGTCCGTTCCGCTATATGCAGTGTTCTGCATTTAAGATATCTCCCGTTAAGCATAAGAACACCCGTGGAAAGTGTGAGCAGTAATGAAAAGGGAATCATTTCCCGAATTATTTATTAATATCGGGATTGATATCCCGCAATTATTGTGATATGCTTCTTTTGAGGTGAGTCAGATGATTTCTCGCATAATTGAGGAGAGCGTTCGTAAAGAACTAAGCACCGGCAGAAAAGCCGTCATCCTGCTTGGAGCGCGGCAAGTCGGCAAGACAACACTGCTACGCAAATTGTTTGCAGACAGAAAGGACATTTTATGGCTCAACGGCGATACATCAAACGCTCGCCTGTTACTGACGGTGCAAAGTGTTGAACAGTTACGTGTAATAA
>Ga0123356_10000718_pt1 | contig 36724 bp, 29 predicted proteins | sample TergutEmb28metaG_2_FD_92546 | JGI IMG/M metagenome (GOLD analysis project Ga0123356, IMG submission 92546) | Embiratermes neotenicus P3 segment gut microbial communities from Petit-Saut dam, French Guiana - Emb289 P3 | ecosystem: Host-associated > Arthropoda: Insects > Digestive system > Gut ...
ACATCGAAAGAGAATGTGCGATATTTTTTCTTTGCTTTTTCAACCTCCTTTTGTCTTCTTTCCCTTGTGGCATAACGCTTTTCAAACAACCATCGCTTTAGTTTTGGGGTAACTCAAGCTTGTCAAAGGGGGGAGGGCCACCACAGTGGCGGGGGGATTCAATAGCGGCGATGTGCAAAAATCAATGAATTGGAAAAAATTATTTTCCAATGCTTTTGCCCTGTTCTGATGGAAAGCATGCTTGACATCCCGCCTCGCACCTGCTATACTGCCGATGCAAAGCACGCTTTCCATTTTGCATCGGAGGTGATCCCATGAAAAACCGGCTCGAAGCCATACGCAAGCAAAACAACATCACCCAAGAGGAGCTTGCGGAAAGGCTAGAAGTATCCCGCCAAACCATCGGCTCGTTGGAAAATGGCCGGTACAACCCCTCTATCCTGCTTGCGTTTAAAATCGCCCGCTTTTTTGGTTTACCCATCGAACAAATCTTTTTATACGAGGAGGAACCATCATGAAACCCATCAACACCAAAATGCTTTCTACCTTGCCCGTTATCGGTTTTGTGCTGATTGTGTTATCCTTTGCGATAAAATTTCTGGGTGTCCCTGAGTCGGCTTGTTGCTTTATAGCCGGCCTTGGTTGCGCATGGGTGGGGCTTGGCGCGGTGGGCGCCATCGTTCAACGGCTTAACCCACAATACGCAAAAAAGCTAGAAATCCAACAAAAAGACGAGCGAAACATGGTGATCCGCGAAAAAGCCGGATACATTGCCTTTCTGGTTACCCTATTCGCCCTTGCGATGCTGGCGTTTGTTTTTTTGCTGCTGGGCAGCGACCTTGCCTGTGCGCTTGCGCTGGTGGCGATGGCCGTACATGTAGGCAGCTTTTTTGTGGCGATGCTGGTTTATGACAAACAACTGTAGCCTCTACGGCAAAAAAACGCGCAGGATTTCCCGTATCAGCAGCACTGCCGCCACACTCAAAAACACGTCCACAAATGCCACGTCTCCCCACACGCAGGCCGACATCACCAGAAAAAACGGTGCCGCAAGCGCGCGGAGAATCCACGGGGCCTCCTTGTTGCCAAGCACACGGGTGCGCAACTCCTCCAACTCCTCCCGGCTGGGGAAGGAGTGTAGCACGATGGAGAACCCCACCCAGAATGTGAGCAGATTCAGCACAATCGTCCACGGATCGGCATGAGAAAAAAGGCCGAGGCGGAACATCGTTAGGCTTACGGGGGCCAGCAGCGCGGCGCCCAGCAGCACGTTAAACACCCAACCCAAACAAATCAGCACAAAGGCTTTGCCCGGTGGCAACTCTTCTCGCTTAACGTATTTGCACGGGTAGTCCTCCATAGAAAAGTAAACCGTATCGTACACCGGCACACCCATCAACCGGCAAAAGAACTGGCGCGTAAACGCATGCACAATGGCGCCGGGAAAGGTAAACATCATCAGAAACCCATGCAGCGGATTGTTCATAGCGATTCCACCTCCTGTTCCAGCTCCAGATAGATTTGCGATACGGTGATTTCACCCCGGGCATACTGGGCGTGTTTCCCGTCATAGTCGAAGGTATATCCGCTTTCCTTGGCAATTTGGCGGATGGTCTCGGCCTCGTCATGCAGTCCGTTTTCCAGCAGAGCCACGCATAGCGCTTCGGGCATCCATTGCATCAACGGATCCAGGCTGTACGCTCTGCGAACGAGGGACAACGCTTCCTCCTTCTGCCCCTCCAGTAGCAGCAATATGGCCTGGCCGCGCATCGCGCCTGCGTCCAGCGCATTGAGCGCCAACGCCTTGGCGTAGATATCCCGCGCTTCGTCTATATGTCCGGCGGTACGCCGCGCGTTGCCAAGGAGCGCCAGGGGATACGTAACTCGGGGTTCCGCCTCGGATGCCAAACGGAGGTACCGCTCGTACTCCCCTCGATCCTCTTGCACGGTCGCAAGATTGTAGTAGAGCATCGCTTTTTCGGTCTCTGGCTCCTTCAGAAGCTTGTTTAGCAACGCGATATATTGTTGCCGTATCTCTTCTGAATCCATATCTTCGCCATCCTGGTCAATGCTGCCCAATCCCTCGGTGATCGCCACATGGGTATCGGCAAAACGAAATAGCAACTGCGCATTGGGGTTAACCTTGTGATACACATCGTCTGGAAGATCTCTATCCACAAGGTGATCGACCAACACACCGTATGCATCTCCGAACCATTGCGCATTCACCGCCGCGTCCACGGTTTGCGCGGCAAGATGTAGGTTGCCCGGATACCTGGCAAGCAGCGACGCATACTGCGTATATGCATACAGATGCTCATGGGCCGCGAAATGCGCGTCGCCCGCCTCCAACATACGGATGTCGTCGTACGCCAAGGGCACCTGCCGGATCGCCTGCACCGTCAATAGGCACACCAGCAGCATGATGAATTCAACCCAGCGGGGCGTGCGCATGCGCAAATTTTCCGCGTCCATAAACTCCCTCCTCTGTCACTTTCAACTTTCCATTTCAAACAACCGCCTATATTCCTCCCGCGTCATCAAAACTTCCCGTGGTTTGGCCCCCTCGGCCTGGGAAATAATGCCCCGCCGCGCCATCTCGTCGATCAGGCGGCCCGCCCGTGCATAACCCACCCGCAACCTGCGCTGCAGCATGCTGATAGAAGCCTGGCCCGTTTCCAACGCAATCTCGATGGCCTGGGGCAGCAGGTCGTCGGCTACGGCTTCAGCCTCGTCTTGGGTTTCGGTTGCATTGGTTTCGGTATTATTCACGTGCTCAATCAAGTCCTCGTCGTATTCGGCGTCGTGGTTGGCTTTGACGTATTCCACCACGCGGGATACCTCCTCGTCGGACACAAAGCAACCCTGCACACGCACAGGCTTGTTGGTGCCTTGAGGAGCGTACAGCATGTCGCCCTTGCCCAGCAGCTTTTCCGCACCGGCGGAGTCGAGAATCGTGCGGCTGTCCACCTGGGAGGATACGGCAAAGGCCACCCGGGAGGGGATGTTGGCTTTGATCACGCCGGTGATTACGTTTACGGAAGGGCGTTGGGTGGCGATCACCAGGTGGATACCGGCGGCACGGGCCAGCTGAGCCAGGCGGCAGATGGAATCCTCCACCTCGCCGGGGGCCACCATCATCAGGTCGGCCAGTTCGTCGATGATCACCACGATCTGGGGCATGGCGGCGTCTTCTTCGCCCAGGGCAGCGTTAAAACCCTTGATGTCGCGCACGCCACGGTCGGCAAAGGATTTATAGCGTTTGTCCATCTCGGCCACAGCCCAGCTCAGTGCGCCAGACGCCTTCTTGGGGTCGGTCACCACAGGCATTAATAAATGGGGAATCCCATTGTATACCGACAGCTCGACGACTTTGGGGTCGATCAGGATCAGACGCACTTCCTCGGGGGAGGAGCGGAAGATCAGGCTGTTGATCAGCGTATTGATACATACGGATTTGCCGGAGCCTGTGGCGCCCGCGATCAGCACATGGGGCATCCTGGCCAGATCGGCGATCACCCGGCGGCCCGCGATATCTTTGCCCAGGGCGCAGGCCAGGGCCGAGTTGTGGTTTTGCGCCTCGTCGCTCTCCAGCACCTCGCGCAGCACCACGGTGGCGATGCTTTCGTTGGGAATCTCAATGCCCACTGCGGCCTTGCCGGGGATGGGGGCCTCGATGCGTACGCCCGCCGCGGCCATGTTTAGGGCGATATCATCCACCAGGCTTACGATGCGCGCCACCTTCACCCCCGGCGCGGGCTGAAGCTCATAGCGGGTAATGGCCGGGCCGTGAGTTACATTCAGCACCCTGGCCTGGATGCCAAAGCTTTGCAGCGTTTCGATCAGCTTGTTGGCGTTGCGTTCGTCCTCTTTGCGAGTGTCTACTTTGGCGGACTTGAGAGGCGGATTAAGTAGATCAAAGGGCGGAAAACGGTAAGTGGTAACGGGGGGAAGCACGGCTTGTTGTTGCACAGGCAGCGTAACCGGCGTATGATCCAGCCTGCGCTCGGTTGCGCTTTCTGTTTCTGCCGGGGACGGCGATTTGGGTGCTGCCTTGCGCCGGGGCGAGGCCTCAACGGGCACATACATTTCAGCTTCTTCAACAAACTCAATTTCTTGCTCTTCATCCCAGGGAGCGTCATCCAGCGGCTCTTCGTCCCAAGGTTCATCTTCCCAGGGGAAACCGCCGGTAGGCTTGGCTCCACTGTAGGATGGTGTGATGGTCTCGATGTACAGCGAGGGCTGCCCGCGCCCCGGGGATGGCTGAGCGGCCTCACGTTCCCGCCCGGTGGGGAATTCCAAAATCGGCGGCATATCCCGCCAAGCCTCCCGCGTAGGGCCAGGCCCGTTGGCGTTCCACGGCAACGGCGGGCCTTGATCATAGGCGGGATAAGAAGCCTGGGGCGCTTCATCCCAAGGCATGTTAGGGTAATGGGGCACAACGGTTTCTACATACATCCGCTGTGGGGGCATGGGCTGTGGCCAAGGCTCTGGATAAGACTCCGGCATCTCCTCAAAGGTTTGTTTCTTTTTGGTTTCCCGCTTGGGCTGCTTGGACACAGGCACAATCTTTGAAGTGGGCTCCAAGCCATCCATCCACTGGGGATCGGCCATGTGTGGCTCGGGGCGCACGTTTACCTGCTGCATACGCAGCTGCTCCATGGCGCGGGCTTCTTTGTACTCCGCGCGGTGCGCCTTGCGCTCGGCCCGGCGGGCGGCGCCCTCCTCTTGCCGTTTGCTTAGGCCTTGGGATATGGCATCCCCTATGTCGGCCACGGATATGCCGGTGAGCGCCACCAGGTCCGTAATCACAAGGGCAATCACCACCACCACACTGCCGGCCACGCCCAGGCCGACAAACAGCGGCCAGGCCAACAACGCGCCCGCCGCGCCGCCGCTATAAGGATATAACCAATTGCGTTCAAGGGCCGCGCGCAGGTAGTCCAAATAAGTCTGCGCGCTATTGCCTTTTAAGACGGCGTCCCGTATGGTTTCATCCCGATCAAAAAGCTGTATCCCTGTTAACAACAACAAAAGCAAGGCCAATACCAGCAAAAAGTGCTTGGTATGTTTTGAGCTGGGGGGCGTAAAGGCCAGCGTGCCGCCAATCCAGCCCACGAAAAAAGGAAACACCAGGCACAATACGCCACCAATCCCCTGCTGCAGATACCGAATCACGCCGATGTACGACTCATCGGGCAACACGATTAGGCTTGTGAGCATCAGCACGCTTAGGCCAAGAAGCAACAACCCCCAAATAGAACGCGAGATGCGCTGATTTAGCTTTTGCGTAGGTTGACGCACGCTCGAGGTTTTTCCGCCTCGGGCGCCGCTGGCCGGCTTGGTGTTTTTACGGGTAGCAGCCATGCTTTGCCTCCTTGTTTGCACAAAAAACCCATCGGCTTTCGCCGATGGATCATTATATCACAAAAAGTATTATGCGTAAACCGTCAATCCCCCGCGTGTAATATCACAGCAGCCAGTACGCCACCCTCATCCCCATGGAGCTGTAGCCGTACGCCTGCCCCATCATACCAATAACTCTCGCCCTGGGGCAGCAGCATGTCGGAAGCCAACCTGGCGTCCAGCACGGTCACCTCGTTGGGCGGGCCCAGCAGATTTGCCACGTCATCCAGCGTACTGATCCCCGGCCTCAACCCGTACAGGTCGATAAGGGTGGCGCGGATGTTGATCACAGCCTCGCTGTCGTCGTCCGGATCAGGCGGATACATGGCGGCGGAGAGCCGCACGCCCTGCATCCGGGGCCCGTCGAAATGATAGAGGGGGCCGTCCAGGGTATAGTCGGGGGCGTCCATCAGGCCGTAGCGCCGCATGTATTCGGCCATGGGCGTGCCAAGCTTGGCCGGGATGCCGGGCAGCTCCCCGTTGGACATATCCTGGCGAATCTGCTGGGCGGGATCAGCAGGCGCGGGCTGCTGGGCCAGCAGCGCCTCAGTGATGGGCGATTGCATCAAATACACCGCTATCTGATAATACGGGAACAGAAAAACGCCGCTCTTTCCGTCGATCCGGTGGTATTGATCTCTTGGATAATAGACGGTAAGGCCCCGCTCGTTTACAGAAAAACTGCTGCGCGGCAAGGGGGAAACATCCACACGATCCAGATAGGCATTGTACCCCTCGTGCTCCAGCGTGTTTTGGATTAGCGCCTCCATGTGCGCCATCGCCTGTTCCGGCAACGCAAACAGATCCGCCAGCCCCACCTCTTGCCCGGTGAGCAGGTCGCAATTGAAGGTTTCGTACATCTGGCCCACGGTTCCATCGGGCAACTCCCCAGACACCGACACCACCAGGGACAGCAAGCTGCCAACGATAAACGCTTCCCCCTCCATGCGAATGAGGGCAGCGCCACTCTCGTCGGCCCACTCCTTGGCACGCTCCAAGATTCGGCTCAGTTCCTCCACCCGCAAGCGCTCCATGATCCAACCGTTGATCTCCTGCTGAATGACCGCATCGGGATGCCCGGTGAGGATAGGGATCAGGATGTTGCTACTCCCCTCGGCCCGCTCCTGCATCACCACACGGACATCACTCAACGTTGCGAGCGCCTGCGCACCGGTAAACATCAGCATCAGAACAAGCCCTAGGGCAAATAAGCGCCTCAAACACATGTGTATCACCTCGGGGTTTATTGTATATGTTTTGTGTCCTAAAGTAAATAGAAATGAAAAATTTGACATTCAGAGCCGATAATCCTTGACTAGATAAGCGAACAATTGTATGCTATATGCAGAGCAAAACACAAATGGCATATGTGAGGGCGAACGAAATGGATGGGAATAATTTTCAGCTGTTTGAAAGCAAGCGCATCCGAACAGCATGGGATGAAGAAAACGAGGTATGGCTGTTTTCTATCGTCGATGTAGTTGGCGTGTTGACAGAGCAACCGACGCAACGAAATGCAAGCACTTATTGGGCGGTCATGAAAAAGCGCCTTATTGAGGAAGGCGCAGATCAACTGCTTACAAATTGCAAGCAGTTGAAACTGACCGCCGCAGACGGAAAAAAGCGGCTCACCGATGTTGCCAACACCGAACAGGTTTTGCGCATCATCCAATCTATACCGTCTCCAAAAGCAGAGCCATTTAAGCTGTGGCTTGCAGCAGTCGGAAGTGAGCGTATTGATGAGACCATCGACCCTGAACTAACGATTGACCGCGCCCTTGAAACTTATCTCCGAAAGGGCTATTCCCGCGAATGGATCAATCAACGCTTGCAGGCGATTCAAGTCCGCAAGGAGTTGACCGACGAATGGCATGACAGGGGCGTTAAGCAAGGCACCGAGTACGCAATCCTTACCAACGAGATATCCAAAGCATGGTCGGACATGACTACACGTCAATACAAGAGCTATAAGGGCCTAAAGAAGGAGAATCTGCGCGACAACATGTCAACCCTTGAATTGGTGCTCAACATGCTGGCCGAGGCCACAACGACAGAAATCTCAAGAGAGCAAAAACCCGAAACCCTTGATGAAAACAGAGCGGTTGCCCGAAGTGGCGGGGAGGTTGCCGGTATTGCGCGGGTTGAAGCAGAAAAACGCACGGGGAAGCCTGTTATCACATCAAAAAATGCCGTTGATTTCAGTCGGCTAATCTCCAACGTTGTTGGGGATTTAGGAGCCATCAATGAAAAACCGAAAGAATGAGGCTGAGTAAATTAAAGAAGGCAATGATAATGCTATTGTAATTCAAGGAGCCCAAAAAGAAAGAGCGGCGCAATCAAATCTGTTGCGCCGCAGGAAATTTATTGATCTTCACTCCAACACCGGCTGCATCTGCTCCCCCGCCATCGCCGCCAACGCCGCCTCCGGGATGCGCTCAAACTTGGCCACCAACGAGGTAGGTTTATTCGTTGGGTCGTCCTGTGCGAAGGGCGCCAGGTAGATGTTGCGCATGTTGAGCAGCAGGCCGATGTTTTTGGCCGCGTTTGCCAAGCCGTCGTTGGTGGATATCGCCACCAGCACCGGCCGCTTGTTGCGCACCTGGGACTTGGCCGCCAGCAGCACCGGCGTATCAGCGATACCGGCGGCCAGTTTGGCCAGCGAGTTGCCGGTGCAAGGGGCGATGATCAGCAGGTCCAGCAGCTTTTGGGGGCCGATGGGCTCCACCTCACCCAGGGTAGTCCAGGGCGCAAAGCCGGTGATCTCCTCCAGATCCCGCCGCAAATCCTCGGCGCGATAAAAGCGGGTATCCAACTGGTTGGTATGATAAGAAAGGATCGGCCTTACGGTTGCCCCGGCTTCCACCAGCGCCTTGGCCTGAAAAAGCGCCTTATCGAATGTACAAAAAGAACCGGTAAGCGCAAATCCGATACGCGCGCCTTGCATGGTTCGTCACTCCTTCATTGCCTCCAGTGTTTCCTCGATAACCTCCAAGAGTACCCCGCCCGCGTAAGATGGCGCGTACCTGCCGGGCAGCGAAGGTTCGATCCACGCTTTTCTGCCCAACTTTTTGGCCGCGTCAAAATCCACGCCGTAGGGCGCGCTGGCAAGGTCGATGATCCGTACCCCGGGCCGGGTGATGCACAGCAGCGCTTCGTCCAGCACCATGGCTGGCACGGTATTAAACACAAATTGCATCTCGCTGATACGCCGGGGCAATTCCGGGTAATCGCAGGCATCGTGGCCCTCGGCGCGGATCCAGGCGCGGTCTTTGCCCTTGCGGGCCACCACCAGCACCTGGGCGCCCAACCCCCGGAGCATCCACGCCAGCAACCTCCCCAACCGGCCATATCCCAACACCAAGCAAGCGCTGCCGTGCACGCAGGTATCCGACGAAGTCATGGCCGCGCTGATCGCTCCTTCGGCGGAGGGCACGGTATTGCCCACGGCAAAGGATTCCTCCCAGCCGGGATTGAGCACCTGCCAGTGCCGCAATTGGGCCGCGCTCTGCAACACATCCCCCAGCGAACCGGTAAGTACCCGGGATTTTTGCGGCAATTGCACCGCCACATCCTGGGCGGGCAACGGCTGTGTGGCCAGGGGCGTAAGGATCATGCCGTCGCGCTCACAAAAGGGATAGGGCAGCATGACGATGTCGTGGTCCATATCCTTTGGCCATTGGCACACAAAAGCCGGGTCAAACTGATCCAGCCACACCGCGTCCACCTGCCAACCTTTTTCCATGGCACGTTTGGCCAGGTATCCGTTCCGTTTATCGCCGCCCACTACCAGCAAACGCATGCAAGCATCCCCTCTTCCCCAGCTACTTGCAGTGTATGAGGCCTGAGGGCTTTTGTGCTTGACGATGGGGACACCGCATGCTATAATCATCGGCGTCGATCCGTGTCCGATTTATGCTTATGGAGAGATGGCTGAGTTGGTCTAAGGCGCACGATTGGAAATCGTGTGTAGGCTAATACCCTACCGAGGGTTCGAATCCCTCTCTCTCCGTACAAAGCCTGCACACTCAAGGGTTTGCAGGTTTTTTTGTGCTTGTAACTTTTTGCATTGCACGCCAGTATTCATGTATAGAACAACAAGCGAGGAGGCGAAAGATATGAATCAATGGCGGAATCTGATCGTGTGCTTGAGCTTGGTGGTTATGCTTTTACCTTTGGCGGTGCTTGCCGATGGCACAATTGCGGTCGCCGAATCGGCCGACCTCGACTCCGTATTGTCCGCGCTACTCGGCGAGGCTGCGCAAAGCGTATCCGAGCTGACAACCACACACGCGGCTTTAAAAGACAAAATTGAGGCGTTGGTTCCGGAGGACGAATTGTGGCAGGATGGGGACGTTACCCTCAAAATACTGTGGACGCATCCCCTCCTATATCAGCTGAGCACGAGCCATGCAAACTGCAATGAAAGTCGTTATAAAACCTGTACGAAAGCTACCTATATAAAAGATGAAGACGACGCGCAAGAGCTGTTTAGCGTGAGATCTACATGCGAGATCTCCACTGAAATCCTGTCATGCGTACAGGATGGCGAGACGAAAATCACCCTATCGGTCGGTTATATAGATGAGGAGGCCTGGGATGGAGACCTGGGAATTTACTATACAAAAGAGTACACAGTATTCCATTGCTTTGAGAAAGAAAACGGCAAGTGGCAAGAAATCTCGCTGTTGCCCACGCTTCTTGCCGAAGCAGCGCAAAGCGAATCCATATCCATTGATATGCAGCCAACTATGGCACACGCCCTGGATGTGCTTTTGACCGAAGATCAAATGTGGGGATGGATGGGGAAGAGAAGCGTAGTGATACACTATGCTCAACCCACTATGTACCTGCTGAGCGCGCCTAGCAGCGAGTCTTGCCAAGAGCCCCTCTTTATGCTGGATGAGGATGGCCTGCACTACCTAATGGGAATAGGTTCAGACTGCGGCCCGCTTTCCAATGAAGTTTTGTCATGCGTACAGGATGGCACGACAAAAATCACCATAACGATCTGCCATATATACTATGACGCCTGGGATCCAGACCTTGATACCTATGGCGAAGAAGAAACAATTTACACCATTTGCTTTGGAAAAGAAAACGGTGCGTGGCAAGAGATCGAAACAAATACGCTTCGTACGGTCTTTTATCCCTCCTATGGCGCCTCCTCCGTCCCGGCGACGCTCATCGATAGAATGTCCACGCGAACTGGGCCCGGCGCCGCGTATACGGAGGATCTGAAGGCTCTGCCAAAAGACACGGAGATTGTTGTTTTTCAGCAGGAAATGGGCAGCGGTGTGCCTTGGGGACTTGTGGAGTTTGAACTGGACGACATGTATTACAGAGCCTATATCGGCATGAAGAGCATGGATGCCGACAGTGAACCGCCTTGGGCCGAAAAACCGCAGACCGCCCAAGTAATCGAAAGTATCACGCCTTATTACGGCCCGGGCTCATATTACACGCCCTTCAAGCACACCCTGCAAGCCGGCACTTGGGTTGAGGTCTTTGGCTGCGATGGAACTTTCGCTTTGGTTGATTATCCTTCCCCCGATAAGCCTGAAAAACGCGTCCGGTCATGGATTCCTCTTCGGATTTTGGAAGGGTATCAACCGCCGCACATTGTTCGTTATCCTATAGACGGCGAAGAGTTGTGATATCGTTAGATACATTGCCTGGCTTGCAGGAAGAGCTTGATCGTTGAAGGGGCTGAAAAATGAAATGGAGATACCTATTAGTAATTTTATTAGCGTTACTTTTATATGGATGCATCAATAGATGTAATAGTATACTCAATAGCATACTCAATGGAGAGTACTATATCCCAGGCAGAGATACGGCCCATTACTGGGAAGAGGGCATGTTTGAAGTTTCAAGGGAAGCTGTACTCCTCTATAACCCAGAAACAGAAGTAGATTTCAAGGAACAACGCTTCACATATGGAAATGAGTATTCACTCCATGTAAGGGGTGGAGGCAAGGCAATTCTTGGAAGAGTCGAAAGCTACTTGGAAATAGAAAAGGTGATATATGTTTACTCGCCAAACGGATATGCGATATTGAATAGGGAAGATGAATCATACAGAATAATTGAAAATGCAGATGAATTAACCGAAGAAGAAAAAGAGGTTTTTGCTAACAGGGATTTGTTTAAGACTTTTGCACGCCGCTGATTCTGAGTTGTAAAGCACCCTGCGGTGAAACCCTGCGAGTGATGGCGCCGAAGGATGGGCGCGGTGATGAAACATGGGGAAACAGCGACTGGCTGGGGCTTGACAAACCTCACTGCCCCGGTTAACATAAAGAAGTTAACCGCTAAACTTAGCGCAAGGGCTACTAATTAGAAGGGGGATTACCATGAAAAAGCGCATCCGGTTTTTAGCCATTCTTGCATCCCTTTGCATCCTTCTCACGGCCTACACCCCCGCAGTGATGGGTTCTTCGGCCTCGGCGGCATCGTCCGAACTCGAAGGTATATCCGCCGAAGTCGTCGACGCCGATCTCACCTGTACCATCACGTTAGGCAACTGGCCGCCGGACACGGCTCCTGCCGCCGAGCTGGCTTTGTTTGAGGGCTATAGGGCCATTATGCAGTTGCAATACCCCAATGTGACCGTTGTTCCCGCGTATTTTTCCTACACCCTCAGCAATTACCTGCCCATGGCAAGGGGCGGCACGGCGCCTACTGTTTTTCAGCCCCCCTTTACCGACCCGCAGTTGCTCATCAATCAAAACCTTGTGGCCGATGTGACCGATGCGCTGGAGCAGTTCGGCATTCTTGAAAAATTCAGCCCCAGCTTCGTTGAGCTGCTGGGCGACGAGAACGGACGGATATATGGCCTGCCCCGGGACGGATACGTGCTGGGCATGCATATCAACATCAATCTTTTCGAGCAAGCCGGCCTGATGACCGATGACGGCCTGCCCATGATTCCCAAAACCCTTCAGGAGCTGGCTGAGTACGGGCAGATTATTCGCGAAAAAACCGGCAAGGCCGGCCTCGTGTTCCCGGCGAGCGAAACCTTTGGCGGCTGGCTGTATACCAACATCGCGTGGAATTACGGCGCCGTGGGAGAAAACGCGTTGCAGTATCAGGATGCCGATGGGCGCTGGATGGCCAACTTCACCTCCGAACCGGCAGTTGCCGCCATGGAATACCTGCGCTCCCTGCGCTGGGACTATGACATCCTCAATGCCGACGCCACCACAACCGACTGGGCCAGCGCCCACTCTTTCCTCGGTACCGGCGAGGCCGCCATGAACTTCGCCGCCGATGATTCCGTGGCCGAGCCTACGGCGGGCGGGGGCCTGGCGGTTGACAAATTTGCGCTGATCCCTTTCCCGGCCGGTCCGGGCGGTGCGTATGCACTGACTGGTGGCACCTGCTTTATGTTCGCACCCGACACCACCCATGATCAGGCTGTGGCAACGCTTGGTTTCTTAAGGATCATCGGCATGCTGCCCTTTGCAAGCGACGATATTGTGGCAGGGATGCGTGCCGGCGCGGCTGCCAGGCGTGAGCGGGGGGTTCCCGTTCTTCCGCCCATCCCGGCATGGAATGATGCGGATTTTATCGCGGTTCAGCGTGAGATCGCCGAGGAATACGCCAATGTGGATATGCGCTTGTATCAAGATTTTTTTGATTCCCTTACCGACGGTTCAGTTGCGTTAAAGGGCGAGGAACCCGTGTTCGCCCAGCAGCTCTACCGGGAGCTTACCTCGGTGATCCAAAGGCTCATCACAAGAGAAGACGCCGACGTTTTAAGAGCGCTTAGCCAGGCGCAGGAAAGGTTCCAAGAATATTTGGACGACGAACTCAACAATCGATAAGTAAAAACGCACCAGAGGGGATTGGCATGCAATCCCCTTTGATTTTGTTATGTCAAAGGAAGGAGGTAGGCGCGGTGGGAAAATTGAAGCCAAGAACAAGGCAACAAATGATAAGCTGGCTCATCATGCTGCCCGGCATTCTGCTTTTTGCCTTTTTTGTATGGGCGCCCTTGCTGCAGAGCATCCAAATGAGCCTATACCGCACGAGGAATATAGAGCTCTTGGAATTTGTGGGTTTCAACAATTACATCAGCATCTTTAGGCGCGAAGAATTTCATCAGGCCCTCGTCAATACCTTCTCCTATACATTTTGGTCGCTTTTGATCGGATTTTTGATCCCTATCTTCATGGCGTTGGTGATTGGGGAGACCGTGCGGGGCAAAGGTTTTTTTCGCACCGCCGCCTATGTTCCCAACATCCTGCCGGGGCTCGCCGCCATCATCTTATGGACAGCGTTTTTTTCCGCCGAAGCTACGGGCGTGATCAATATCCTGTTGAGCAAATTAGGGATTGAGCGAATGGCTTTTTTAAGCCAAGCAAACCTGGTGATCCCCATCATTGTGCTCACCGCCACCTGGAAGGGGGCGGGCGCAACGGCGCTGATCTACATGGCGGGCCTTTCCGGCATCAACCCGGAATTATACGAAGCCGCCACCATCGATGGCGCCGGTATCATCAAACGCATCCGCCATATCACGTTGCCGGCCATCTTTAGCCTGGGCAGCACGCTGCTCATTCTGCAGATCATCTCCATCTTCCAGATCATGTATGAGCCGCTGGTCCTCACCAAGGGCGGCCCCGATAACGCCTCTCTGTCACTGATGCTATTGATGTGGCGTTACGCCTTTGGGGGGACGATGGATTTTGGCAGGGCTTCGGCTGTGGCGGTGATCATCTCGGTGATTTTGCTTGGATTTACCGCTTTGTATTCCATCGTCAACCGGCGAAAAACCGAGTGGGAATAGGGGGTATGAAGTTTGAAACGCACAGGAATCATCCGCGATTTTGACAAATCAACGGTGAGCGTCAAGATCGGACTGACAGTGGTCTATTTGATTTGCCTGGTGATTGTGTTGATCTCCCTTTTTCCTGTATTTTGGGTCAGCATGGCAGGTTTTAAGGATCTAAAAGAGTTTATGTCCTCTATCGCCATTCTGCCCGCTGCCTTTGACTTTTCACGGTATTTCAAAACATGGACACAGTTAAATATCGTACAGAATTACCTAAATTCCCTATATGCCATCCTGGGCAGCGTATTCTGCGCGTTGATCTTTAATGGCCTTTTGGCCTATGGCCTGGCTATCTTAAAACCTAGGGGCCACAAAATCCTTCAGAATCTGGTGATGTTTTCGCTTCTAATCCCCGCCACCATCAGTTTGGTGCCGCTCTTTATGAACATTCAAAACTTGAATCTGGGCGGCTTTTTTACGCCTCTGTGGCTGGCGGCGGGCGCAAGCGCTTTTTATGTGATTCTCTTCCGTCAGTTTTTTCAATCCCTCCCCTCTTCCCTGATCGAGGCGGGGCGGATCGACGGGTGCTCGCAACTGCAAACCTTCTTTAGGATCGTCCTGCCCCTCTCCAAGCCGATCTGCGTGGTTGTGGCCATCTTTGCCATCAACGGCGCGTGGAGCGATTTCCTTTTGCCCTATCTGGTTCTGGGGCAAGGAAGGTGGCAAACAGTGATGGTGCGGTTGTTTGTATTCAGCACCCAGCAGACCATCAATTACGATGACTTAATGCGCGCGGTGGTCTTTTCCATGATTCCGCCCATCATCTTATTTTTTGCTTTTCAAAAGCAGCTCACGGAAAACATCGTAACCGTTGGCATTAAGGGATAAATGGGGCAAAGGAGGCAGTCCATTGGCAAAAGCACCCGATAAATATTTTCTAACCGATCCGTGGAAAGTGATTGAGCACGGCTTTGATCCTGCTTATGCACGGGTAAGTGAGTCGGTTTTTGCCCTTTCCAACGAAAACCTGGGCATTCGCGGATATTTTGACGAGGGCGGGAGCACGGACAGCCTGCGGGGCGCGTATATCAACGGTGTATATGAGCTGGAGGACCTGCCCAAGTCCTATCGCGGCATTGTGGATAAGACCCATTTTATGATCCCGGCGGCCGACTGGCTTTCTACCGAAATTTGTATGGATGGCGAGACGCTGGATTTAGGGAGTGCCCGATTCAGCGCCTTTACCCGGGAACTTGATATGCGCTCGGGCATGCTCCAGCGGCAGTTTATATGGCACACAAAATCCGGCAAGGACTTAAAGCTAACCTTTTTGCGTTTTTTGGATATGACCCACGGCGAGAGAGCTTACCGGCGCATCATTTTTGAGCCCCTGAATTTTTCGGGGATGGTTGAACTGTCCATGGGCATCACCTTTGAGGTAAAGCACGAGGGGCGGAACGCCTGTTTTTGGGGCAAGGGGCAGGTGGAGGTCACAGACTCCTTCTACGCCGTCCAGGCCCGCACGCTCTCGTCGGGGCAGGAGGTGTTCGCCGCCGCCCTGCTTGACTTCCCCGTCAAAACCACTCTCCACCTTACCCAAGGGACAACACAGCACGCCGACCAGCGATCCGTGATCCTCTTTGATCACACAGAGGGCGAGGCGCTATGGCAAGCAGGGCATTCCGCCCTAAAAAAAGCCGCAGCTGTTACCTTCAACGAAGCCCTTGAAGCGCAAAAAGCGTATTGGGCGGAGCATTGGCGGCTTTCTGATGTGGTGATCGAGCCGTTGGCTTCGGTGGATAGCTCTACGGTAGCCGAGGAGCAGCAGGGAATTCGTTTTTGCAGTTTTCAAATGGCACAAACCTATAACGGCGGCAGCGTGCGCCACAATATTGGCGCAAAAGGCTTAACAGGCGAAGCTTATAATGGCCACGCCTTTTGGGATACCGAAGCTTGCTGTTTGCCCTTTTATCTGTTTACCAATCCCAAAGCTGCCCGAAGGCTGCTTACCTTTCGTTACAACACCCTGCCCCAAGCGATGAAGCGGGCAAAGATGCTGGACTGCGAGGGTGCGTGTTACCCCATCGCCACCCTAAACGGCGACGAGGCATGTAACCTATGGCAGCACGCCAGCCTGCAATTCCAACCCAGTACCGCCGTGGCTTACGGCATCTGGCATTACGTCCGCGTCACGGGCGACCGGGCGTTTCTATGGGAATATGGGGCTGAAATGCTTGTGCAAATTGCCCGGTTCCTAGTAAGCCGGGTGGCCCAGAACCCCCATACCGGCGAGTACGGCTATTATGGGGTGATGGGGCCCGATGAGTTCCACATGATGGTGAATAACAACGCTTATACCAATTACATGGGCAAACGCTCCCTTGAATACGCCGCCGAAGTCCTACTCGGCCTTCAAACCGAAAAGCCGGAGGTATATACAGCTCTCGTCCAAAAAACAGGGCTTCTAGAAAATGAAATCGGCAAGTGGCAAAAGGTCGCCGCCCACATGGCTCTGCCCATCACAAAAGAAGGCCTGATCGAACAGCATGACGGTTACTTCGATCTGCCCCATATGGATATCCATGCCATCCCCGTCACCGAGTTCCCTCTGTATAACCACTGGTCTTACGACCGCATCTATCGCACGGATATGATCAAGCAGCCCGATGTGCTGATGTTTCTGTATCTGTATAACGCGTCCTTTTCAGCCGAGTTGAAGCGCCTGAACTACGAGTTTTACGAGCCACGCACCATTCACGAATCCTCCCTCTCCCCTGCCATTCATTCGATTTTGGCGGCCGAGCTGGGGCGGATGGAAGAGACCACAGATTTTTTCGGTTACGCCACCCGCCTGGATCTGGACAACTACAACCGCAACACCCACGAAGGGCTGCATACCACCTCCATCGCTATGGCCTGGGTCAACATCGTGTATGGTTTTGCAGGCCTGCGCAGTGATGGCGAAACGCTGCGCTTTGCGCCCCGCCTGCCTTCCCGCTGGAGGTGTCTGCGCTTTTCCCTCACCTGGCAAGAGCGGATTATTCAAATTGAAATGCACAAGGATAAGACACTGTTTACCCTACGGCAAGGAGAAGCCATGGCGCTTGTGGTTTATGAAAAACAAGTGGTGCTTGGCGGGGAAGGGCTAGCCGTCCTGGCGGAGTAGGGCGCGACGCCCTCGGCGCGCCGTTGATTCACCCCAAAATAGCGCACCTTTAATGCAATACGGCGGGCGATCAATGATCGCCCCTACAAGGATGACGGCGCGCCGGGGCGTCGCGCCCTACGATGGGAAATCCCGCCATTTCTGTAGGGGCGATTATGAATCGCCCGCCCCTCGCTTTTTCTAGTTTTACTCGTAAATCTCAACCTCCGCAGCCTGCGCCCCGTTGGAACGGCCAGAGGAGTTTTCTGTAAAGATTAGCTTCACAAATCGTGCCGGGGCCGGTGCAAAATCCACCCGCACAATATTGCCGGAATCCGAGTTAAATTCGTACCGTGTATTGGGCGCGACGCTAACAAAGCTCTCGCCATCGGCGCTCACAAGAATCTCAAAGCTTTGGGTGCGGGGTTCCCAAATCGGGGCGGGGTTCAGGCGCACGGCCACGGTTTGGATGGTGTATGTATCCTCCAAGTCGATGATAACTTCCGCGGGCAAACCCTTGCTCTCCCAATAGGTCGTCGGCGCTCCATCCGTTACGTTGATGGCGGCGTATACCTCGGTGACCTCCCCGGAGCTTGCCGGTTTTCCCAACGCAAGATTGGTTCCCTCGGGCAGTTGTACCCAATCCTCCTTGGGATCGGGGAAGATGGCCGGCCGCTCGGCCTGGGTCTGTTGGGGTGTGGGAACAATTGTTGTTTGGCCAACAGAAGACTCAACGGTGATATTGCGGGTAAATTCATTTGCATTTGCCCGCAGGCTCTGAAGGTCGGTGATCCTTTCCCCCAAAATGGTTACATTGCGTATGGTAACGTTTTCAATCATATGCTTTTCGCTGTGCCCGGTAAAACGGGAGGCGGGCACCCTGCCATCCAGGGTATTCACAACGGTGAGCCCATCGATCAGGATATCTTTGATGGAGCCCCACTCGTCCCGCACGGCGGACCAGCCGCTTTTGTTCATATGGAACTCGATCAGTTCGTTATTGACGCCGTTATCGCCCCGCATAAAAGCATTCTCCACCACGATGTTCCGGTAGGTGATGTTGCGGACGACCGCGTCGTCGCTGTTGTGGATGCTGATCACCGGTTTGTGGTTGTTATACAGCACGGTGATATCCTGAAAAAGAACGTCGTAAATCTCGGGGTTGATGGTAAGCCCCTTGTTGGTCTCGTAGCCGATTTCCATCGATTGGGCCAAATCTGTCCAAATTTGGATTCTCTCAAAGGTGATGTCCCTGGTGGAGCCGGAATAGTTTTTCAGCACCAAACTGTCGTCCCAGGTGCGGGCAAAGGAATCAACAACCGTGTGGTTTCTGCAGGATTGAAAGGTGAAACCGTCGCCGTTTTGGCGCCCGGATATGATTTTGACATTGGAGATATGGGCGTTCTCGCTGGCGTACGAATTAAAGTTCCAGCAGTTGGCGTTGGCAATGATAAAACCCTCGGCGGTGATATTTTTGCTGTTGCGGATGTCGATGGGCACCCGGGCGTAGGAGCCGGGTTGGTTATGCCCGGGGAAGTCTGAGCCGTCGATGATGCCACGCCCCCTAATGGTTACGTTTTCGGCGTTATCGACGATCACCACAGAGTTCACCACCGCGCCGCCCGATATATAAAGGGTCTGATCGCTCTTGACGGCGATGGCGTCCAGCCTCCAGTGCCCCGGCTCGATAAACAATACGTTGGGGTCGTTTTTGTCGGGGATGTCAGTTTCCAGGGGGTTGGCGAATATGTGGGTTGCTTTGTTCACATGCCCGTTGTATACCACGGTATAGAATCCCGGCTCGCTGATGGTGAAGCTAACCCGGTTGTCCCGAACTGTGGGGATGATGCCGTGGGAGGTGGGCAAGACCGCCGCGCTTTCAATGTCTTTGTTGAGCCCCGGCATCTCGATTTCGATTTTGACTTGGCCCTCAACGTCAAAATAGGCCATGGGCGTGTCGGAGGGTATGGTGTTGGCGTTCCATATGTGCTCATGATTCACCATCACGTCATACACAAATAGTTCGTTCCCGTCCACCCAAATAGACGCGGTTTGGGATGAGGTCATGGTTGTGGGGCCCTCGTAAAGAACAAGGATGGGCATGTTTTCCGCACTTGCCGTGCATAAAAAGGCGGTGAATACCACACACAAGATCACAAGGAAATAAAAGGTGCTTTTTGCAGCCATATACAGAAACCTCCTTTGATTGGGTTAAGCGCTAAACTACAACCAGTATACAATGGAGGCGGGACGGTTGCAAGAGGCTTTCAAAAAACACCACAAAAAACTATGCACAATTTTTGCGAAAGCACTTGACAGCAGGGTATGTCCCTGCTAAACTCAGGTTAAACGCTCAACTAAAAACAAAAAAGGAGAAAAACCATGAAAAAGACGCTTAGTTTGGTTCTCGCGTTCCTGCTGGTGTTTGCCTGCGCCGCCTCCAGTTTGGCCAGCGAGGTATTCCCCTGGAACGACTTCACCGGTCGCGACCCGCAAAACAAACCCGAACTGGCCCCCAACGGCATGAACATTTGGTGGGACAACTGGGCCAACCTGCGCTCCAGCAACGAAGACGATGTGATCCAAATCCAGTTCCGGCCCAGGGAATTTGATCCCGACGATTATGACGACGAAGACGATTACTTCGCCAGGGCTGCCGACTGGATGGGCAACTGGGGAGAGGCCATCAACATGTGGGCCTTGGAAGACATCGCGTATTGCAAGTACTTCACCATCCGCATGAGCGGTGGCGAAGGCGGCGAAGAGAACAAGCTGATCCTTCACTTCCAGCCCGAAGACGGCCCCTCTTTTGTGAAGCTGTTCTCCGAACTGGTGACTGCGGACGGCGGCAATGTGGTGATCACCACAGAAATGCAGGATATCGTCATCGATCTGGAAGCCTCTGGTTTCCCCGGCATGACCAACCGCATGCACATCCGCGCGTTTGCCCCCTGCGTCATCTCCCTGGATGAGCTTTACTTCTCCGAGCCCATCGCCCTGATCGACACCACCAGCCAGGAGACCATCCTGGGCGGCTTTACCGTCGAAGCCATCGGCAACCCCGCCGATCTGCCCATTAAGGATTATCTGGCCGCGTTGGAGTAATCCGAAAAATGAACAATACAACGGTAAGGGCGGATTTAACATCCGCCCTTATTGTCGATACAGGGGGAGGAAAATGTGACCACACTCAAAGATATCGCACGGGAGGCCGGCGTCAGCATTACCACGGTCTCCAACGTCATCCACAACAAACCCAATAGGGTCTCGCCCGAACTGGTGGCAAAGATACAAGAGCTCATCCGCCGGGAGAGCTATGTCCCAAGCATGACGGCGCGCACCTTGGCCAACAACACCTCGCCCATCATCGGGGTTATCAACCATGTGATCTCCCGGCACGGCGGCGGGTTTATGGCGGATCCGTTTCATAACACATTTATAGGCAGCATCGAAGATTGCACCCGCAAAAAGGGCTATTTTGTGATGGTGCGGACAGTAGAGGATTCCCGCGGCCTAGAAACCATCCACCGCAACTGGAACCTTGCGGGCATCATTCTTCCGGGCATGTTTTGTGATGGTTTTTTTGAAACGGTACGCAAAATCGGCATCCCCTATGTGCTGATAGATAGTTACATCGACCTGCCCCAGGTCTGCAATGTGGGGCTGGAGGATCAAAAAGGCGGATACATGGCCACACGGCATCTGCTGGAGCGTGGCCACCGCGTTATCGCATTCACCTCACCCTTTATCCGGGAAAACGGCGTGGTTGAGAAGCGCCTGCAAGGGTATCAGCAAGCTTTGAAGGAATTTGGCATCCCCTTTGAGCGTGAGCTCGTGTTTGAGCAAGAGATATCCGTAGAAGAAGGGGTGAAACTAGGGCGCCTTTTAAGCGATAGGGAAAAAATCACCGGCATCTTTGCCTCTGCCGATATCCTGGCCGCCGGAATCATGGCGGGGTTGCGCGAGGCGGGTGTGCATGTGCCCAATGATAAATCCATTGTTGGGTTTGATGATAACTATCTGTGCCAAATCACTCATCCACGCCTCACCACCATCCATCAGGACGTAGAGAAAAAAGGAACCCTCGCCACCGAAATGATGGTTGCCCAACTCTTAGGCAAGCCCATACAAGAAAGGCAGATCATCCTCCCCGTCCGTTTGGTAGAGCGGGAAAGTGTACGAAGTATTTAATACTACTTCCCGATTAAAAACGCAGCAAGGATCGTGAAGGATTTTGTGTTAACGCTACGCTGAGTGGAGAAGGCAACGCGATAACGCAAAAGACAAGCGAGACGCTACGCTTTTAGTCGGGAAGTAGTATAAATTCGGCGTCCATTATTTTAAGTCAAGAGCGCTAGCTTGTTGATTCACTGGATTTGATGTGCCTTTTGATGGCTTCAAAGCTCTGCTCGCTCATCACGTGCTCCATTTTGCAGGCGTCGTTTACGGCTACTGCCTTATCCACACCCAATGAAACAAGCCAGCTCGAAATCAGTATATGTCTCTCATACATAGTTTCGGCGATCTTTTGCCCGCTTTCTGTGAGTGAGATATAGCCGTCAGCATCCATGCGGACATGCCCGCTTGAACGAAGATTTTTCATGGCAACGCTTACGCTTGGCTTAGAATAATTGAGTTCATTCACAATATCTATGGAACGAACTGAATTTCCTGCCTGGCTCAAAACCAAGATGGTCTCTAAATAATTCTCGGCTGATTCTTGTGTTTTCAATCTCTTATCCCCCCCAGCTATCGAGTTAATTTTACTATAACACGAGGCTGTCCATGGTTCAATAGATATTGACAATCGAGTTAGCGTGTGCTAACCTTTATGCGGTTAGTCGCAAATAACTGCATTCGGAACGAAGCGAGGGGGCAATTGGGGTGACGTTGAGAGATTTAGGCATAGGAAAAAGTGGCCGGATTGTATCCGTTGGCAGCGAAAAGGCCCTTAGGCGGCGCCTTCTGGACATGGGGCTCACTCCCCGCACAGTCGTAACGGTAAAAAAACTAGCTCCGTTAGGCGATCCAATAGAATTACTCCTCCGGGGATATATCTTGACCCTACGCTTGGAAGATGCGGAAAAAATCGCCGTGGAGGAGGTGGAGGTATGATCTTCGCTCTCGTTGGAAACCAAAACTGTGGGAAAACAACCCTATTTAACCAATTAACAGGTTCAAATCAGCATGTTGGGAATTTTCCCGGTGTAACGGTGGATCAAAAGGCAGGAGAAATCATTGGGCAAAAGGGTGTTTCTATCGTCGATTTGCCCGGCATCTATTCCCTGTCCCCTTATACCAGCGAAGAAATTGTAACGCGGGACTTTTTGTTAAAGCAAAAGCCGGACGGGATCATCAACATCGTGGATGCCACCAATATTGAGCGCAACCTATACCTCACTCTCCAGCTGATTGAGCTGCAAATGCCGATGGTGCTAGCCCTCAATATGATGGACGAGGTACAGGCCAATCACGGAAGCATCGATATTCAGCTTTTGCAAGAAACACTTGGCATTCCTGTGATACCCATCTCTGCGGTTAAAAAGCAAGGGCTTGGTGAGCTTATAGAGCAGGCTATCGCCACGGCGGAAAAACGCAAAAAGCCCGAGCGCATAGACTTTTGCACCGGCGCGGTACATCGCTCCATACACGCGGTAGCCCATTTGATAGAAGACCACTCCCAGCAAGTTGGCATCCCGAATCGTTTTGCCGCGACTAAACTGGTGGAGAGTGATGAGCTGATGCTCAAAAGCCTGACCCTCACAGAAAATGAGCAGGATATGATTGAGCACGCCGTTAAAGAAATGGAAACGGAATTAGGTACCGACCGGGAAGCCGCACTCGCGGACATGCGGTATCAGTTTATCGAGGGTATATGCCAGCGCTGTGTCACAAAAATTGGGGAAAGCCGTGAGTATCGCCGCAGTGTCCGGCTTGACAGCGTATTAACGCATAAATTATGGGCAATCCCCGCGTTCCTGGGCATTATACTCACGGTGTTTTGGCTTACATTCGGCGTCATTGGCAACCGGCTCGGCGATATGCTGGTGGAGAGCATACACGGTTTGGGCAATGCCGTTGACGGTGTTTTAACGGCGTATGGGCTGAATCCCACTGTGCATTCATTGATCATCGACGGCATATTCGCCGGTGTGGGTGCGGTTCTCAGCTTTGTGCCGATCATTGTTACGCTGTTTTTCTTCCTATCCATTTTGGAAGACAGTGGGTACATGGCACGGGTTGCGTTTGTGATGGATAAACCACTGCGAAAGATCGGCCTTTCGGGACGGAGCTTTGTACCCATGCTGATGGGCTTTGGCTGCACCGTCCCGGCCATCATGGCCACGCGCACACTGGCAAGCGAACGCGACAAAAAGATGACCATCCTGCTCACGCCTTTTATGAGTTGCAGCGCAAAGCTGCCGATCTACGCTTTGTTTACCGCCGCATTCTTTCCAAAGTATCAGGCCCTTGTGATGATATGCCTGTACGTCATTGGCATTCTGTTGGGGATATTGTCTATGTGGGTTATAAAAGGGACTGCTTTTAGGGGCGCATCGGTTCCTTTTGTGATGGAGCTGCCCAATTATCGTTTTCCGTCAGCCAAAACCGTATTGCTGCTTATGTGGGACAAAGCAAAGGATTTTATTCAACGGGCATTCACCATCATCTTTTTGGCAACCATTGTTATCTGGTTTTTGCAATCATTTGATATGCGCCTGAATGCCGTTGGGGACAGCGCGGACAGCATGCTGGCCGCAATCGGGCAAAGCATCAGCGTGGTGTTCGCTCCACTGGGTTTTGCGGATTGGCGTGTTTCCACGGGGCTTATGACGGGTTTCGTCGCCAAAGAAGCGGTTATCAGCACGCTAGCGGTGCTCACCGGCGCGAGTATTGCGGAGCTTGGCGGCACGTTGCACACACTGTTTACGCCTCTTGCCGCATTCAGCTTTTTGATCTTTACGCTGCTCTATACCCCTTGCGTAGCCGCTGTTTCTACCGTGCGGCGCGAATGGGGCAGTTTAACGGGCATCCTCCTCTTCATAGTATATCAAACCGGCTTGGCGTGGATCATGGCTTTTGGCGTGTACCAGGTAGGAAGACTGATCGTGGGGTGATGCTATGCGCATATTGGATTATCTAGCCCTTGGAGTGATTGCCATAGCCACGATGAGCGCTATTCTATGGATTGTTCACAGAAAAAAGCGGGGTCCAGGCGGATGCAGTCTCTGCCCGTATCAGGATCGCTGTAGGTGTAAAGTGTGTGCCATCAACAAAGGCTTATCCCAGCGCCACATCCAACGCCATCATAACGGTGAAACCGATAAGAACGCCAAAGGCTGCGATGACCTTGTTATCCTTAAACGATTCAGGTATCAATTCCGAGCAAACAACGGCAATCATGGCCCCGGCAGAAAACGATAAGGCAAGGGGCAAAGCATTTCGTACGGTCAGCGCAAAAAGAACACCCAGAACCCCTGCAATTGGTTCCACAAGTCCCGAAGCCTGGCCGATAAAGAAACTTCTCCAGCGCGAGTACCCGTCCCTGCGCAGCGGCATTGCCACGCATACGCCTTCAGGGAAATTTTGCATTGCGATACCGAATGCAAGAAAAAGCGCGGAATAAGCGGACGCGCCTTCAATCCCGATTGCCGCGCTGCCAAACGCAACGCCTATGGCCAGCCCTTCCGGGATATTATGAAGTGTTACAGCGCCGGCAAGCAAAATAGAGCGTTTGGCAGCTTCTCTGCCCGATTGAATCAAAGTGGCTTTTGACAGGGCTATGTCAGAGCCGATAATCAACATACCGCCCAGCATAAACCCCGCGGCTGCCGATAGCCAACCGTTTCCCCCAAGTTCGGCCGAGAGTTCGATCGCCGGTTCTAAAAGCGACCAAAAGGACGCCGCAATCATCACACCGGCGGCAAATCCCAACATCATGTCCAGTACTTTTTGGTTCATCGTCTTAAAGAAAAAAACAAGTCCCGCTCCAAGGGCTGTTACAAAATAAGTGAAGAGCGTAGCAAGCAATCCTTGCATAACAGGGCTTAACTCAAAAAACCAGGCCATTGGCTATTCCTCCCGCATCATATACCACTTATCTTATGCGGAATCAGGCAGGAGGTTCTTGCTTGTGAGGTGTGGCTAAAAATGATGATTTCTTTTGCTTTTTCTGTTGCGGCGTTCCCATAAGATATGGTATGATTGCCAAAAGAAAGATAAATTGAGAGCCTTATCCTTTTGTGATGTTTTGTATGCCTGTACCAATCACATCTACTGTATTACACAAGGAGGATTACTTATGAAACTCAAGACTTTGGCGCTGATCTTGGCTCTGCTAATGGTGGTTATGCCCATGATGCAATCCCTGATCGAAGCAGGTATTGGCCCCGTGTACGCGGATGAATCGGAAACCAATGAGCCAAAAACGCCCGAGCCTGAACCCACGGAGGCGCCAACGCCGGAGCCGACAAAGGCGCCCGAGCCAACCGAGACGCCGGAAATTCCCACGCCGGAGCCAACGCCCACTGCTGGGCCTGATGATGAACCAACGCCTGAGCCGGAACCGGATGCACCGGCAATGGAACCGGCCAGCTTTATGCCTTTTAACACGACGACCAACCAGGCCTTTATTGATGAGGTTGTGCGGTTGGTGAATGTGGAGCGGGCAAAAGTAGGAAAGCCTGCCCTCATAGGCATACATCCGGCGCTTAACGCCGCCGCCGCCATTCGTGCTGAAGAGCTTATTGAGCTCTTTTCACATACACGCCCCGACAGTCGGGCTTGGGAAACCGTTCTTAATGAACAAGGCATCATCTACACGGCTTGGGGAGAAAACATCGCGATGGGCCAAATAACGCCTGCCGAAGTGGTAACCGATTGGATGGATTCCCCTGGCCACAAAAGGAATATATTGGATGAAACTAGCTTGGATTACAATTATATAGGCGTTGGCCACGCATTTATTGCCAGTGAGGGGCACCATTGGGTGCAGTTGTTTATCAGAGCGGACATTCCCGCCACGGCCATTTCACTTTCCAATACAAACCTGGCACTCCTCACGGAACAATCCTCCACGCTGACCCCCACGCTCACCCCCGCACACAGTTCAGATATCGTCACTTGGGTTTCTAGCGCACCAGGGGTGGCGACGGTAAGCGAAGCAGGTGTGGTGACGGGCGTATCCGGCGGCACGGCAACAATTACCGCTACGGCTCACACCGGGGTAGTTGCCACATGTTCCGTTACCGTAACGGCTAACTCTGCTATTCCCCCAACATCCATCCTACTAAGCGCCACGACAAAACACCTTGCGGTAGGCGACACCTTTGAGCTGCTCCCCACGGTGTTGCCTGTCAATGCTACAGAAGGACCCATAACCTGGGTTACCAGTGACGACAGTGTCGTTTGGGCGCCAGATGGTGAATTGATCGCGGTGGGGCCGGGCACGGCGACCGTCACCGCTGTGACATGGAACGGCCTCATGGCTTCCTGCACTGTTACGGTGTCCGCCGGGCCCACGCCTACACCCGCTATTTTGCCGGAATCGATCACATTTAACGTAACGGAAAAGCATCTTGTGGTAGGCGAAACCTTTCAGCTGATCCCCTCGGCATTGCCTGACGGCGCTTCAACCGAAATTTTTACCTGGCATACCAGCGACGGCAATGTCGTTTGGGTGCCGGATGGCAACCTGATCGCGATAGGGCCGGGTACGGCAACCGTAAACGCAGTAACATGGAACGGTGTCATCAGTTCCCCCTGCACCGTTACAGTAAGCATTGAGCCGACGCCCACACCAGCGGCAACACCCACGCCAACGCCCACACCTACACCAACACCTACACCTACCCCTGATATTGATCCAACAACAATCACACTAAACGAAACAACAAAAGAGCTTGTGGTAGGCGAAACCTTTACGCTGATCCCCACGATATTGCCTGCCGACGCTGCAAACAAGACTGTGACTTGGAGCAGCAGCAACACGGCAATCGCCACGGTGTTAAACGGCACGGTGACCGCGGTGGCGCCGGGTACGGTGATTGTCTCGGCTCAGACACACAACGGATTGACCGCTGACTGTGAAGTGATCGTGGCGCCCATTCCCGTCTCCTCCATCACGGTAACCGGCGCAGGCAATGCAACAACCATCACCGCCAAGGGCGACACGTTGCAGATGGACGCGGCTGTGCTGCCCGCAAACGCCACCAACCCAACCGTAACCTGGTCGGTGATCAATGGAACGGGCAGCGCGACAATAAGCAGCAGCGGCCTGCTTGCCGCCACCACCAACGGCACGGTAACGGTGCGGGCCACGTCCAATAGCAACTCCTTGGTGTTTGGGCAGCGTGTGATTACCATTAGTGGGCAGCCCGTTGTTACCGGCGTAACTGTATCGCCCCCCACGACCACGGTCCGGCAGGGCGAAACGGAATCCTTTACGGCGGTCGTAACAGGAACAAACAACCCCGATCCGGCCGTGACATGGGCAGTCGAGGGCGGCCTTCCCGGCACAACAATCACGGGCGGCATGCTTTCCGTGGCGGCAGATGAAACGGTGGCAACGCTGACGGTGCGGGCGACCTCGGTGGAAGATAACAGCAAATCCGGCACGGCGACCGTAACCGTTGTCAGCAGCCACAATCTGGAGAAAGTCACCATGCAGGGAGAGAAGACAATTATCCTCACCCTTACAGAAGATGAAACAAAGCAGTTGACCGTTGCTTACATACCCGCAAGCACTCCTCAAACCGGTATCGGATGGGTATCCAACAACCCAGGCGTTGCAACAGTTGATGAAGCAACCGGGCTTGTTACGGCGGTTTCGCCCGGTTCGGCCTCGATAGGGGCTATCTCCACCCATAACGCCGGCATCTTCGATTACGTTTGGGTGCGGGTTATGCCGACCCCAGCGCAAACGCCCCAATACGTGATCCGTTCAGGTACGGAAAATGTGGTCAGCATTACGGAAGATTTTGTGCGGAACAATGACTTTAACCTGACCGTCGTAAACACCCAACCTTCGGAGGAACCCATGCTCGCCTCGGCCTTCACATGGAGATCCAGCGACACGAGGGTGGCGACGGTGGCCGCAACCGGTGCTGTGAGGCACATCTCGCCCGGTATCGCCACGATTACGGCCACCGTCAAGGCAGGGGCGGACAGAGGAAAAACCGCGGAGATGGTTCTTACTTTAAAAGATAGGATGCCCCGCCTGCCAGTCTCTACGATCACATTAAACACAAACTCGGTGGGCACGCTGTTTGCCGTGCTGCCCACGGATACCTTCTTTGACTATGATGGTGTTCGCATTGAGCGCGCCACCCTGTCCGGAAGAGATATGATGAGCCAATTCGATTTGACCCAAGTCAACGCAACAACCTACCGGCTGAGCGCATCGGGCGTGGCAAGGGGCCGATACTTGGTTGATTTGCAGGCCACGCAGGGCGGAAACCCAGTTGGCGAGCCGTTCAGGCTAACGGTAAACGTGGTGACCGATATCCCCAGGGCCACGGTAAGGATGCCGGTGCTTAACACCTTCTGGCAAAACGCTTCCGGGCGGATAACGATCACCGGAGCAAACCTGCCCAGGGTCCGTGAGGTTGTGCTTGCAGACACCGGCAGACCGGCGGACGGAAAAGTAACCGATAACTTTACCGTTACCCCAGACGGAATCATCACAGCGGTGGATGTCTTTACCAGCTTTACCGACGCCAGGAACACAAAGCCTGCCGTAAAGGGCATTTTGAAGATTTATTACGAGGGCTTTAGCAGCCCCTTTGAGATCAACATCACTGTGGCGATCAGGGATACCGTACCTAGGCTGACCCTCGCTCCCGCCACACAAACCATCAACATGATCGCACCGAATATCCCGGAGGCAACATTCGCCGTTGCGGGCGGCAGACTTGACAGGGTAGTTCCGGCGCCCGGCATTGCCGCCAACAGCGTGATAGATTCCATCGATAACACCGCCTCCGGCTTTACGGTGACGCTAAACGACACGGCCAGAGCCTCCAACGCCTTGCAGCTTCAGGTATGGCTGGAGGGCGCGGCCAAACCCATACTCCTTCGGCCCACGATCAGAACGACGGCGGCAGCTCCCACCTACAGGCTCTCGGCGGCTACCGTCACGCTGAACAGCACGCTGGAGAATCAAAACCAAATCGTCACAATCATTCCGAGCGCGGCAAACGTGCCGGTGACAGCGTCGGTCGCCGGGCCTGCCGAAACCGAAGGGATAACCGTCGTACCGAATGGCAGCGAACTGACGGTGACAGTGCCAAAAGATACACCTGCCGGTATCTACAGGTTCAACGTCACACCCAATGAGATCCCGAGGCCCCTGGTTTTGACGGTAAGGGTAGAGGCCAGAGCCATGGTTGCAACCGTCAAGGCCGAAAGAGGCAACATCAACCTGATGGATCAAAACAACACGCTGCTGATTTACACCCCCACAATCAGGGGAACAACCTCCGAGATTGTTGGTGTTGCCGCTATGCCAAGCGTTCATAGCGCCAGCATAGATGATCATCTAAAGTTTGACGTGCGCTGGAACTCAAACACAAACAAAGTTGAAATTAGAACACGGGAGGGTGAATCCTATCAAAGGGGCGCCGCTTATCGGTTGCGGCTAGCGTTTACGCTGGACAATGTAGGGGCTCCGGTAAGCACCGCCGATATCATCATCAGACCGGCGCAGACCGCAGTAAGGCACAATTTGCCGAAGAACCTGACGATGTATCAGAGCCGCGCAACCGTACACAATTATGTGACTGTGGATTTCATGCCACTCACCCCCGCCGGCGCACGGATCAATTCCTTTGGCTTTAAGCCAGAGCGGGTGGATAATAACGGGAACATACCCAGGTACGTGAACAATCCGGACAATGCGTATTGGTACTACTTTGATTATAACGCCCAGGAACTGCATGTCTGGATCAGAAACGGCGCTTTGCTAAAACCCGGAAGGTCCACGCTTGTTTTTAACGTTACATACGAGGGCCAAGGAACCGACAACCTGGGCACTAGGGCTGCTCCCGTTTATAAGCCCAGGTTGGTGGATATCAGGCTGCCGGTCACTGTTGTGAAGTAGGAGGCTAAAAAGAGGCTGAAAAGGAAGGATTGGCCTTGCTTTTTGCTCTCGCCTATGCTACCATGTACTCACTAACACGCGCGTTAGAATTCTGCACGAAAGGAGTGATGCACAGTTGGCAACACCTGAATGCATCACTCGGCGCTGAGCACGTAGTAAACGCGTCGAGCGATACAGGGGCGGCGGCCATCACAGGCCGCCGTTTCTTATTGCAAAAAAACCTTTTTTGGGCACCCAATTCCTGGTGAGATTGCGGAACTTTTGCAATATGATAAAGTTTTTAATAAATGCGCCAAAAACACGCCAAAAACATGCGGAAACCAATTGACATCTAAAGCAAAATTTCATATAGTACCTCCTAAGAGAAAGTGGAGGTGAGCAGGCGTGGGCATATCGCAAATGCGGCTAGCTGCCCGATGTGCGCTTGTTTGCGTCTGCCTTCTGCTCGTATGTGTAATCGCCTCGCCGGTGATCATCCCCCAAGCCGAAGCCGAGGGCTCTCAGGTTTTGATGCCCACCCCCTCCGGGAACAAAAAGATGACATACAAAAAAGCCGGTGTCACCATCGACTACGGCAATGTGTCCCAGGGTTATGTGATGATCAAGCACAAGCCAACCGACGTGGGTTTGAAGGTGCGCATCACCATGGGCAATACGGAATACACCTATGATTTAAACGGCCGGGATGAGTTTGAGGTATTCCCCCTCCAACTGGGGAACGGCAAGTATAATATTCAAGTTTTTTCCAGGGTAAAGGGGAACTATTACGCCCTGGTGACAGAAAAAAAGATATCCGTCAAGTTGGTGGATCCCAACATCATCTATCTGTACCCCAGCCAGTACGTGAATTATACGGCCGATAGCAAAGTCGTGGCCAAATCCAACGAACTATGCGAAGGGCTGAAAACCGACCGGGAAAAGGTGATGGCGATCTATGCCTATTGCAGCCGCAGCATACATTTTGATTACATTTTTGCAACCAAACCAAAGGCCGGGTACCTGCCGGATATTGACTTGGTGCTGGCCAACCGAAAGGGTATTTGTTTTGATTACGCGGCGCTGATGGCCGGTATGTTGCGCGCCCAAGGCATACCAACCAAGCTAGTGATCGGATATGCCGATAAGTCCTATCACGCGTGGAACAATGTTTTGATAGACGGAAAATGGTATCGGTTTGACGCTACCTTCGCATCTGTGAGCATGACAGCGCAAACGTATCGCGAAGAACGATATTATTAAATAAATAAAAAAGGGGTTTGCTAAGGAGCAGGCCCCTTGTTTTATTTCTGTGTTCTATTACTGTGGCAAAAATGTTTGCAGCGGAAAACTCTTGGAAACCGCGTCCCGCGCCTCGGCCACATCCCGGAACACACCGCAAGCAATCATCTGGGCGATCAGGTTGCCCAGGGCCGTACCTTCCACCGGGCCGGCATACAGCGGCAGCCCGGTGGCATTGGCCGTGAGCTGATTCAAGTACGCGTCCTGGCTGCCGCCGCCCACGATATGGATATTCTCGTATGCCACGCCGGTGATGCCGGACAGAGCCGTAATCGCCGCCCCATAACAATGGGCAAGGCTACGGTACACGCATTGCAGCGCCTGGCCCGCGGTGCCCGGCACAGGCTGACCCGTATCGGCGCATGCGCCCTTTACCTCTTGGAGCATATTGTCCGGCGTAAGAAAGCGACGGTGATTCACATCGATCACGCTTGGGAAGTCCTCGGCCTCCCTCGCCAGGGCGGCAAGCTCCGGATAGGTGTGATGGCCGCCAAGGTCACGCCGGATGGATTGCAGCATCCATAACCCCATGATGTTTTGTAAAAAGCGATAATTTTTACCATACCCGCCCTCGTTGGTAAAACCGGCTTCCCAAGCCGCTTGGGTGGTGACCGGCGATTTTTGCTCCACGCCCAACAAGCTCCACGTGCCGCTGGAAAGATACACGGAGCGGGCGCCCCGTGCGGGGATCGCCACAAACGCGCTGCCTGTATCGTGGGTGGCAGGCAGCAGCACCTGGCAGTCGAAGCCCACCTCCGCCCGCACCCCATCGGTAAAACCACCTAAGGACGCACCCGGCATGGAAAGCTCACCAAACAACCGGCGGGGCAAACCAAGGGCGTCGAGCAGCGACGTTTCCCATGCCCTGGCGCGCACATCCAACAGCCCGGAGGTGGAGGCAATCGTATACTCTTGCTTTTGTGCGCCGGTTAACAAAAAGCCCAGGTAATCGGGCATCATCAATAAACTGTGGGCCTGGGCCAGCCGCTGGGGAAAGGCGCGCTTCAGGGCCATCAGCTGATAGATGGTGTTAAAAGGCTGGCGCTGGATGCCGGTTTTTTCGTAAAGCTCTGGAAAGGGCACGATACGCTCCACTTCCTGCTCCATGCCCTCGGTGCGTTTGTCCCGATAGGCCACGGCGTCGCCGATGCGTTGGCCCTGCTCGTTCAGCAGCACAAAGTCCACGCCCCAGGTATCGATGCCCAAACTCACCGGGGCCTTGCCCACGTCCTTGGCGGCCCGCAAGCCCGCCAGGATATGCGCAAAAAGCGCGTCCACATCCCAACAGATATGACCGTCTTTTTCCATCATGCGGTTTTCGAACCGATACACCTGCTCCAACACGATCCGCCCGTCTTCCACATGCCCGAGTATGTGGCGTCCGCTCGACGCGCCGATGTCCACCGCCAGATAACGATCCATGGGCTCACCTCTTATTACAGCTCTTCATCAGTCATTAAGTTTATGGGTGCCCTCTATTCCCAATTGATAGCGTCGTCGGGCACAACGTCTCCACGTGCAAAATTGGCTTCGGCTTGCTCCAACATAATTGCTTCTGTGGGTGTAACCTTTGTGAAGTCTGGATCCCATGCCAGCACCAATCTCTTGACGAATGCCTTCATCATGCACCCTCCCTATACCCGGTGCATCAAGATTCTCCAAACCAGCCACCAAATCCTTCAGTGGCATCACGGCGCAGCCACCTTCTGCCGATAGCTTTCCGCCTCCCAGTTTAATATGAATTGGGTAAAATCATCGGGCAGGGGCAAATAGCCGCCAAAAGCCTGCGCATACACCGCCACCTTCATTGCGTCAAGAAATAAAAGGCGCGCGGTTTCTGCCTCTTGTTCGCTCTTGCCCAAGGCAAAGAAACCCAAACCTTCAAAAGCTACAATCTTAGGCGCAAAGCCGTGTTTTTTGCGATACGCGTCAAAGGCCGCGGGCAGATCGTCCCCCGGTTTCACAAACAGGGGCACATGCTTGCAGTACACAATATGATCCGGCGTAAAGGGCGCCATCAGGGGGGCCATCGCGTCCGCATCTTTTACGAATGCTCGCACCTGCGCGTTTGTGCAGAACACAGAAACCCCAAATTCCGAAGCAAGCGCGCTGGCTTTGTCTTTATCCCATTGAATGGGCGAAAAATCTGGCTCCCTTGTCACGTGTGCCTGGAGTGCATCCATGATTTCGGCCATACGGTCATGGATTTCTTCCACGCTGTCGGCAGCCACGATCAGCCCGTGGTTTTGCATCAGCGCCACCTTTGGGAAAACGCCCGTGGCCCGATGGGCAGCGTCAAAGGCTTCTATACAAACCTTGGCCAGTATATAACCCGGCTTGGTAAGCTGAATCCACACAACCCTATCGTCAAAAAGACGCTTGCAAGCACACTCGCCGTCCCGCCCGCAGGTCAGGCCATTCACCAGAGCCGGATGGGTGTGCAGCACATACCGATAGGGAAACAGGGCGTGCAAAATCGCTTCTACGCTGGGCCGTTTTTTTTCCTCCCCCGGCAAGCGGGCGGCCAGCATGTCCGCCAGGGCTTCCCGCTCCCGGGCCGCGTCTTCGGTGGGATAACCCTTTGCCAGCATGCCGGTGAGCTTGGCCACGTCCATCCTTACAAACTGTGCCTCGCCCATGGTAGCCAGGGGCGCGCCCGATCCCTTCACCCACATCACGCCGTCTTGTTTGTACGAGGTGTTCCCCCCGCCCGCCAGCACATACGCCGGATCTTCGCCGTACCGGTGGGACATCTCCAGCAGTTTTTTGATGTTCATCGTATCACCTCTTGGCCAGCACATCGGCCTCGTAAGCCTTCACTTCTTTGAGCCACTGATCATCGTGAGGCACGCCCATACGCTCGCAAAACGTTTCCCACACCGCGCCAAAGGGCAGGGTCTTCAGCGTCTCCTGGCAAGCCATCAGATCGGTAAATTGATAGGAGTCCTGCATGGCGCGCAGGGCATCCCAGGGCGTAAGCAGGGCCAACAGCAGCGCCTTTTGCATGTTGCGCACGCCGATGACCCAAGCGGCGATGCGATTAATCGACGCGTCAAAGTAATCCAGCCCGATCAGCGCCTTATCAAGGGCATCGTTCCGTACGATTTCTTTGGCGATCTCTTTCAGCTCGTCGTCTAACAATACCACATGATCGGAATCCCAGCGCACGGGCCGGGTCACATGCAGGGGCAGCTTGTCAAAAAAGGCCAGCAGGCTGGCGATCTTGTCGCTCACGGCCTCGGTGGGGTGATAATGGCCGTTGTCCAGCAGATTGTAGACCCCGGGGCGACCGGACGCGTAGGCCAGATAAAACTCGCCGCTGCCCACGGTGTACGACTCCAGGCCGATGCCAAACAACTTGCTCTCCACGCAATCGATCACGCCGGGCAGCTCCTCGGCATAGATTTCGTCCAGGCTCTTTTTTAGCCTTTTGCGGGGGCCAATGCGGTCGGCGGGCACATCTTTAAACCCATCGGCAATCCATATATTGTGAAGGGCCGGGGAACCCGTGGCCTGGGCCATGGCACTGGCGATGCGCCGGGTGGCGATGCCGTGGCGCACCCAGAATGCCCGGACTTCCTCGTCGGGGCTGGCCAGCGTTAGGTTCTCCTTTACCATGGGATGGCTAAAAAAAGTGGGGTTAAAATCCAAACCCAACCCATGCTCCTTGGCAAAGGCCATCCAAGCAGCAAAATGTTCGGGCAAAAGGGCGTCACGATCCACGGGTTCGCCGTCGAACACGGCATAACTGGCATGCAGGTTGATACGGTGTTTGCCGGGGATCAGCGAAATCGCCTTGGCAAAATCCATCATCAATTCCTTGGGGCAACGGGCCTTGCCCGGATAATTGCCCGTGGCCTGGATGCCGCCGGAAAGGGCCCTGCCGCCATTTTCAAACCCGCCTACGTCGTCTCCCTGCCAACAATGGATGGAAATGGGCACAGCGCTGAGCCGCGCGATGGCCGCCTCGGTATCCACGCCTATGCCCGCGTACTTCTGCTTTGCCTCGTGATAGTATCCGCTCATGATCGATTCCTCCCCAAAATATATGCGCCTATATCGTACTCATAAAACCTATGCCCGTCAAGCAAAAAAACACCATGGCCGATCATATGAACAAAATTTTTGTTCGTTTGGACTTTAATCTTGCTTTTTCTGTTCGTTTGCGCTATAGTGATTGATGGATTTCCCAAACAAGGGAGGCAGCCTTATGGCCGAACGGCGCGACGCGTTGCGGGCACACATCGACGAACACGGCGCAGCATCTATGGAGGAACTGTGCGCATTGTTCCCCGACCGCTCAACCATGACCATCCGGCGCGACCTAAACCATCTGGCGGCCATCGGCGCGATCACACGCACCCATGGCGGGGCGCTCCGGCGGGATACGGGCCAATTGGAATCCCACTATCATGAGCGGGAACAAAACAACGCGGCCCTCAAGCGCCGCCTGGCGGCCCTGGCCATCCCTTTTGTGGAGGAGCGGCGCTCGCTTTTTATCGATTCGGGCACCACCACCATGGCCTTTGCCCAACTGCTGCCGGATAAAGACCTCACCATCCTCACCTCCGCGCCCAACATCGCCCTGCATATTGTGACCCAGAAACCAACGTGCTCGTTGCTGCTCACCGGCGGCACGGTCAACCGCAACACCCTCTCCTGTTCGGGGTATGGCAGCGCGGAGGTTTTGCAGTCGCTAAACATCGACATCGCGTTTATGGGCGCTTCTGGTTTTTCTGAGACGGGAGGTTTTACTGCCGGGGAACACGGGGAGTGCGCCCTCAAGCGCTTGGTATTGGACAAGGCCGAGCGTGTAATCCTGCTGATGGACAGCTCCAAGATCGGCAAAAACATGCCCTATACCTTTGCCCGGCCCCCGGATATTGACATCCTGGTGACAGATACGGGCCTGCCCGCGGCCATCGAAGCGCTGCTGCAAGCGCAAAGCGTGCAGGTGATCAAAACAGAAAAGTGAGGAATCATTCTTGGCAAATCTAATCCTCATGCCCCAACTGGGCAT
>Ga0123356_10000719_pt1 | contig 36651 bp, 28 predicted proteins | sample TergutEmb28metaG_2_FD_92546 | JGI IMG/M metagenome (GOLD analysis project Ga0123356, IMG submission 92546) | Embiratermes neotenicus P3 segment gut microbial communities from Petit-Saut dam, French Guiana - Emb289 P3 | ecosystem: Host-associated > Arthropoda: Insects > Digestive system > Gut ...
AGGGCTGCCATTGACAACGATCGCGCAGATCACCGCGGAACAACTGTGCGAGCGGTTGCGTTCAGGTCACGTGCATGTGCTCGACGTGCGGCGAAGTCCCGAATGGGATGCGGGGCACATCGAAGGGGCGACGTGGTGGCCGCTCGACAATTTCAAAGTGTCTCCCCCCGAGATTGATCACTCGGGCGCCATCGCGGTGCACTGCAAGAGTGGTTATCGCAGCATGATTGCGAGCAGCCTGCTCGAGCGCGCAGGCTTTCATCAGGTGTTGAACGTGGCCGGGGGGTTTGACGCCTGGCAGCAGGCGAACCTGCCGTATGTGTCTGAAACTACGGCGGTAAAGTGAGATCCCTCGCCCCCTGGGAGAAAGGGTGTCCGCTATGGCGGTGAGACGATCGAGTGATAGGAAATGCCCTAACCGGGATTGGCCGCGCTTGAATTCCTGCCTTCGGTCACGATCATTGCGATCAACTCCTCGATCTGTTGCCGGGTAGTTGCCGGGTTCATGCAGGTGAACTTCAGGCACTGGCGGCTGCCCACGCGGGTGTGGCCGATTACGGCGAGGCCCTGATGGAAGAGGCTCCGTCGGATGGCGGCGTTGAGGTGGTCGGCATCCGCCTCCGTTGGCTGCGGTATATAGCGGAATACCACGGTGCTGAGTTGCGGTTCACAGACCAGTTCCAGCTGTGAAGTGCGCCGGATCACTTCGGCAGCGTGATGCGCGAGGGCGATGGTGCGGTCGATCATAGAGGCGAGCTTCTCGCGGCCTAGCAGTTCGAAGGATGTCCACACTTTCAAGGCGTCGAAGCGGCGGCTGGTGAGCAGGGACGTCGTCACCAGGTCCGGGATGCCTTCGTCCTGGTTGACCTCGGGGTTGAGGTAGTCGGCATGAAGTTTGATGGCTTCGAAGTGGCAAGCGTCGCCGACCAGGAAGACGCTGCACGGGACTGGCTGCCAGAAGAGCTTGTGAAAGTCGATGCTGAGGGAATCGGCGGCCTCGATTCCCCGGAGTTTGTCGCGGTAAGTGGGCGAGAACAGAAGGGCGCCGCCGTAGGCGGCATCGACGTGCAGCCACGCGCCAGCTTCGCGGGCAATGGCCGCGATTTCCCCCGTCGGATCGATTGAGCCGAAATCGGTGGTGCCCGCGGTGGCGACGATGGCCATGGGTAGAAGGTCTTCAGACCCCAATGTCTCGAGAGCATTTTTGAGGGCCGAAGGCTTCATTCGGAAATGATCGTCCACTGCTACTCGCATGACGGCGTCGGTGCCCAGGCCTAACTGCGACGCGGATTTTTCCACGGTGAAGTGCGCCGCTTCGGAGCAGAGGATGCGCAGGCGACGAGCGTGGGGAGCCAGGCCGGCTTTTTGCGCCGACCAATTCCACTTCTCCCGCATGAAGGCGTCGCGCGCGAGCAGCAATCCCATGTAGTTCGATTGCGATCCGCCGGTGGTGAAGGTGCCGTCGGCGGATGCCCGGAACCCGACTTCGGCACACAGCCAGCGCAGCAGCTTTTGCTCCACCACCGTGGCGATGGGGGCCTGGTCGAACGAGTCCATGGATTGATTGAGGGCGCTGATAACGACCTCTGCCGCGACAGATGCCAGCAACGGCGGGCAGTGCAGGTGTGCGACGGTGTTGGGATGGGTGACCGCGATGGAATTTCCGACGATCGTGCGCCACAAGTCGACCACGTGTTCCGGGTGGCCGACGGGTGGTAGAAAATCAGATCCGACCAGTTCAGCGAGTGCGGCCGGGGTCTTGCCTCTGTAGGGATTTTCGGGCCAGGAGTCGCAAACGATTTGAAGGGCCTGCCCGATCAGTTGGCGGCTGGCTTGCTTGCTGCTTTCTGCGTTGCTAAGGAAATCGGAATCGTACAAGGAGAGCCTCGAGGTTCGACCGCAGGGGAATTAATTGCGCGCTCCCCATGGGCAGGGCCGCCAGGCCGGCGGTCGCGAGAATGACCCCGACGGCTGGCGGGAGTTTTTCACGGTGTTCGGTGCGAATGCCGAAGCGGGCGTCGCCGATGGAGATACCGTGTCGCTCGCGACGGGGAACGGGGACGAGGAACCAGAGCACTGCCAGGACTACTAAAGATGCCGAGAGCTTTCATGGCTGAACTCCTGTCGTGGCGCTTGCGTGAAGTCCGGAACGGATTCGATTGATGATAGCGAAACGCCCCTCCGCCTGCGATGTTTTCCGGGATAACTTTGGGAAAAGTTGCTATCGTGGGGTGGTGGATCAGGAGCAGAGAACGATGAAGACGGCCAAGATTGCAGAGGCGTATCGCGTGGACAGCGGAAAACATTTTCGGCTGAGGGAGTTTGATCCGGCGGATACGGGACACTGGAAGTCGAAGGAGCATGCGGCCGAGGCGTTGCAGGAGGGCATCGAACGGACGGCGGAGTTGCAGGACAAGCTGTACGCGCAGAACAGCTGGGCGCTGCTGCTGATCTTTCAGGCGATGGATGCCGCGGGCAAGGACGGCGCGATCAAACATGTGATGTCGGGGGTGAATCCGCAGGGGTGTCAGGTGTATTCATTCAAGGCGCCCTCGGAGGTCGAACTGCAGCACGACTTTCTATGGCGTACGACGCGCGATCTGCCGGAGCGCGGGAAAATCGGAATCTTCAACCGGTCCTATTACGAGGAAGTGCTGGTGGTGAGGGTGCATCCGGAGATTCTGAAGAACCAGCATACCCCTCCTTCTTTGGTGAGGAAGGATATCTGGGAAGAACGGTTCGAGGATATTCGCTGTTTTGAGCGGCATATGGCGCGCAGCGGGACGGTGATACAGAAGTTCTTCCTGCATGTTTCGAAGAAGGAGCAGAAGGTGCGGTTTGTTGCGAGGCTGGATGAACCGGAGAAGAACTGGAAGTTTTCGGCGAGCGACGTGAAGGAACGCGCATCATGGGATGCGTATCAGGAGGCTTATGAGGACATGATTCGGAATACGGCTTCCGCCCACTCGCCCTGGTATGTGGTGCCGGCGGACAACAAGTGGTTTATGCGGCTTGTCGTTTCAAGCGTTCTCGTCGACACGCTGGAGTCGTTGGATCTGTCTTATCCGAAGGTGGATAAGGCCACGCGCAAGGAGCTGGAAGCGGCGAAGAAGACGTTGTTGGCAAAGAAGTGATCGGCGGCGTTGGAGGGTTGGTCTCGCAATCGAGGTTCGCCGACGCCGGCGCCGCGCAGGCTGAAGCGCCGTCGATTTAGGATCGCTTCCATCGGGTCTCAAGGGGCCGCTCTTCCAATCTGCTTTCGCCGGCTGCAAATTGTCGCGCTGTGCTCGACGGACAGCCGGGGCGGCTGCCCCCCTGTGGCCGTTCCCGACCATGGCCTTTGCAGCCCGGCCGATCCGGATTACCATATTTGATTGTCCACACTTCCCCGGGGAGATAAGCACAACATGGGCCTTGAAAAGCTTCGCAGGTGTGCGTGGTTCGCGGATCGTTCGATTGTTTTCATTGCATGTTTGACTCTGTTCGTCCCGACGGTTTTCTCGCAGACCAAACCGGAAGAGCAGTCGAAGGCTGCGAACGCGGCGCAGTCTGCGCCGTCGAGCGGCAAGACGGAGGATGCCGACGAATCGGCCAAGCCGGAAGAAAAAGCTTTCAAAGGCATGAAGTACCGGTTGATCGGCCCGTTTCGAGGCGGGAGGTCCCTGACGGCGGCGGGAGTTCCGGGCGATCCCGCGACCTATTATTTCGGAGCGACGGGCGGCGGGGTGTGGAAGTCGAGCGACGGCGCCATGACGTGGTCGTCGGTGTTCGACAAGGAAGGATCGGCGGCGATCGGCAGCATTGCGGTCGCGAATTCGAACCACAACGTGTTGTACGTAGGCACGGGCGAAGCCTGCATTCGCGGGAACATATCGCACGGCGACGGAGTGTACAAGTCGCTCGATGCCGGCAAGACGTGGAAGAACGTTGGCCTGCATGACTCGCGGGCGATCGGGAAGGTCATTATTAATCCGACGAACCCGGACATTGTTTTCGTGGCGGCGCTGGGGCACCCCTATGGACCGAATAAGGAGCGCGGGATTTTCCGCACCACCGATGGCGGGAAGACCTGGGAGAAGGTTCTCTATAAGGACGACAACACCGGTGGGATCGATGTTGCGTTCGATCCGCATAATCCGAACATTCTGTTTGGGGCGCTTTGGCAGGCGCGTCGCACTTCGTGGAGTCTCGATGATGGCGGCCCGGGAAGCGGTCTGTATCGATCGACCGACGGGGGAACAACCTGGAAGCGTCTCGAGGAGCACGGACTGCCCAAGGGACCGTACGGAAAGATTGGCGTGGCCGTGGCCGCGAATTCCGATCGCGTGTATGCCCTGATCGAGGCGCACAATCCGGATGGCGGATTGTATCGCTCCGACGATGGCGGCGAGTCCTGGCAACTGGTGAACGAAAGCCACAGCCTGTGGCAGCGGCCCTGGTACTACATGCACGTCATCGCGGATCCGCAGGATGAGAATGTGCTCTACATCATGAATGTGGAGGCCTACAAGTCGACCGATGGCGGACATCTGTTTAACAAGGTGCATGTACCGCATGGGGACAATCACGGGCTGTGGATTGATCCGCAGAATACGCGGCGCATGATTGCCTCAAACGACGGCGGCGTGACGGTGACGCTCGACGGCGGGAAGAGCTGGACGGCCGAGGACAATCAACCGACGGCGCAGTTCTATCACGTGATTACCGACAACGCCACGCCGTATCGAGTGTATGGCGCGCAGCAGGATAGCGGGACGGTAGGGATCGTAAGCCGGAGCGATGATGGGTCGATCAGCCACAGCGACTGGTACGACGTGGGCGGCGGCGAGGCGGGCTATATCGCGCCGTATCCGGAGGATCCGGATATTGTTTACGCTGCGGACTATCAGGGCAACATCACGCGCTATGACCGGCACATCGGGCAGGTGAAAGCGATCACCGAGGAGCCGGATCTTTCCGATGCATACGGGGCGGCAAATCTGGAGCATCGCTTTCAATGGACTGCGCCGGTGCTGATTTCTCCCCACGATCCGAACACGCTGTATCACGCGGGGGAAGTTCTGTTTAAGACAACCGATGGCGGCGTGCACTGGCAGGCGATCAGCCCGGATCTCACGCGGAATGACAAGAGCAAGCAGAAAGTATCGGGCGGCGACATCACCCTCGATGACTCCGGGACTGAGTATTACGACACCATCTTTGCGCTGGCGGAGTCGCCCGTCACGAGGGGACTGCTGTGGGTCGGTACCGATGACGGGCTCATACAGCTCACCAGGGATGAGGGCAAGAACTGGACCAACATCACGCCGAAGGATATGCCGGAATGGTCCCGCATCAGCCAGATCGATCCTTCGCCGTTTGATGCGGCGACTGCTTACGTGGCCGTGGACCGGCATCAGTTCGATGATCTGAAGCCGTACATCTACAAGACGAGTGACTACGGGAAGAGCTGGACGAAGCTGGGGCAGGGACTCCCTGACAATGCTTTCGTCCGCGTGGTCCGGGAAGATCCCAAGCGGCGTGGACTGCTTTATGCCGGGACGGAAACGGGCGTGTTTGTGTCGTTCAATGACGGGGCGAACTGGCGTCCGCTGAAGCTGAACCTGCCGACGACGCCGGTGCACGATCTGGTCATCAAGGACAACGATCTGGTGGTCGCTACCCACGGGCGCGCATTCTGGATTCTCGACGACCTGACTCCGCTGCGGCAGTACTCGGCCGACACCCTCGAGAAGGATTTGTTCTTGTACGCTCCGGCGACTGCATATCGAATTCAGGCAGGCGAGGGCGGAGAACGCCACGCATCGAAGCGTGCGGGACAGAATCCGCCGCCGGGCGCGGTCATTTATTACTACCTCAAAGACGCGCCCAAGGCGGGTGCGGAGGCAAGGATCGAAATTCTGGACGCATCGGGCAAAGTGGTCCGGAAATATTCGAGCGTGGAATATGACACGCTCGAAGAGCCGCTGCTTGCCGATGACAAAAAGCCGGAGAAGCAGCTGAAGCCCGAGGCCGGGCTGAACCGATTTGTATGGGATTTGCGTTATGAAGAGGCGCGGCGTGTTCCCGGGTACTACTTGTGGGAGTATGGCGGGGGGGCGCGCGGGCCGGTGGCCGTGCCGGGGCATTATCAAGTGCGGTTGACGGTGGGCGGGCAGACGCAGACGGCGGGGTTTGATTTGAAGCTTGATCCGCGGGTAAAGGTCAGCCAGGCTGATCTGGAGGCACAGTTCAATCTGCTGATCGCCACGCGGGATGAGTTGAGCCGAGTTTACGACACGGTGAACCAGATTCAGGACGTGCGCGCACAACTGGCCGGACTGAAACGGCGGCTGCCGGAGAATGCGAGCGCGAAAAACATCGTCAGTGCGGCCGATGATCTGGAGAAGAAGCTGGTCGCAGTGCGGGTGGAGCTGATCAATCTGGACATCAGCGCGAATGAGGATTCGTTGGCGTATCCTCCGCAACTGGATGCGAAACTGGCTTATCTCGCGATGGATGCAGGGACCGCGGACTCCGCGCCAACCGAGGCCGAGCAGCAAGAGTTCGACAAGCTGAAGCGGAAGAGCGGGGAACTGGTCGCGCGCTGGGAGGATTTGCAGAGGCGGGATCTGGCGGCGTTCCAGAAGCTGACGGCGGAAGGAAGTCTGTCGACCGTGGTGGTGCCTCCTGCGGGGCGGGTGCCGGAGGAACCGGTCGCGGCGCACTAGAGGAAATGCGGGCGGTGGTCGGTGAAGAACCGGGCGCTCGACTGGCCACTGACCACTCACCATTTCTACCTTCGAGCCTTCCGGGTGGAGGAGGCAGCGGCAAGCAACCGCCTTTCCCTCGCTGCCCGCAGCATCTACTCACTGAGTCACTTCTATTACTTCCGTGCCATGCGTATGGCACGGAAGTGCCTTGTTGGATCTCAAGCCCATTGCTATTGTGCCGATAGAGCATGAGCCACCCCTGAAGGGGAACGGACCGGGGGAGTGTCTTTTGCGGATGACGCCTGTGCTATGCGGCATTCGGGTTTGCGGTGGCACGCTGGAGCTTTCGGCGGCAAGCTCGGCCGGTGGTGGCTGATCCGATTTCACGGTTCCGGTCGCAAGGCCTGATGTAGAAAGGTTTTTCGTTCTTTGGGCGCGCGCACCCGTTGCGCCTCCATTTCGTCATCGCGCGCGCCCTTTGCCTTCCATCCCCCGGTAACGGTTCCCAAGGTTCGGTGCTGTCCTGGTTGTTCCCCACATCGAAAATAGGGCGTGACCTGGTCGCGCTAGGGCGAGCCCGCTTTGAGGACGACGGTGTTGCGTTCGTCGCTGGCGATGATGCGATAGAACTTCTTCAGTTCGTCCGCCTGGGCGACCGGTACGCTGAGTTCTTTCACTTCGAACGTGCGGCTGTAGCGGATCAGGTTGCCTTTAACTTCGGTCTTGGCATGATAGCTGGCAAATCCGTAGTCGGCGTCGACAGCGGGCGGAAGATCATCGACGACGTATCCCGGAGGGATAGTTATGTCGAATGTATCGGTATCGCGGGAGGGGCCTTCGAATTCAATGGGGAATACGCGACGGTCTTTGGTCTCGAGAATTCCGCTGGTCTTGACACCCAGGACACGGGGCCGAACCAGCAGCAGGCCGCCGGCATTTTTGGCGTAGTTCTGAGCGACAAAGTTGTAGCGAAAACCGAACGGCTGGTCGGTCTGGTTGAGGTTCATGATGCTGGCCTGAGTGATCTGAAACAGAGACATTGAGCCGGCGAGCAGATCTTCGATGGGCTTGATCTGATCGGCGCTCTTGGTGATGGTGCGCAAACGCCAGCGCTCGGACCACGCACGGTCTCCCAGGCGGGTCTCGGTCACCTCTCCCCGAAGCGTGCCCGCCGGGTCGAGAGTGAGTTTCGCTGCTCGCTGGATGCTGTTCATGGCGGGGGATTGTTCGGGTAGTTCAACCAGCTCGCCCCCTTCGGTGGTGACTAACAGCCCATAGTTCGCCTGAAGGTACCCTCCGATTTGTCCAAAGGGTGTGAGCTCATTGGTCGGATCAAAGAAAAGAATGGATCCGAGGCGGGGATGCTGGATCGTAGCGACCAGGGATGGGTCAGAGAAGCCGGGCGGGAGCTTGATGGCGAGGATCGCGTGGTCAAAACCGATGTTGGCGGGCGTTTCACGGGTGACAGAGCCGCGCTCGACATTGATGAGCACGTAAAACGATTCGACACCAATCTGGCTCAACATCGAACTCAGCAAGGTGGCCTTGTCCTTACAATCCCCATAGTGGTGCGCGTACACATCGGCCGCCGAGTGAGGCTGCCAGCCGCCGACGCCGAGTTCGATGGCCACATAGCGAACATCGTGCTGAACGAATTGCGCCAGCGCTTTCATCTTCTCGAGCGATGTGTGAGCCGTAGCGGTCAGGGTCGTGACCTGTTGGGTGATCTGCGCGGAGGCATCGCGACGTCCGTTGGTCAGGTTGACGTACCACTTGCCCATCTCCTGCCAGGTATTGAAACCGTTGGTAGAAGGACCACCCGCAGGAAAGAACGAGACAATCATCTGCCCGGCGACGCCTTCGATGGGAGGCATCTCAGCTTCCTTGCGAATTGCCTTCACGTTGCTGACGACCCAATCCCACTGATTGCTGCCGCTCTGCGCCGGCTTGGTTTCGGAGTAGTTGATCCAGGAGGCCTTGTATTCCCAGCCCGGGGGAAGTTCGAGAGAGTAATGAACCTCACGGCTGGGGATCTCCCGTTGGAAGGACCAGACGGTCTGCAAGACCATCGGCTGTTCCTCTTCCTCGTACTCGTAACCGATCACGGCGCCGGGATCAGCCGCGGGAATCCGCAGCAGTTTGTCTTTGACATCGGAGATCAGCTCGCTGCCTTCAATATTCATTGGCGAGACTTCGACAGCGTCCTTGTCTTTCACCTCGTAGTCTTTTCCCTGCGTCGGGATGCACCAGCCGTGGAGTCCGGTGATCTTGCTGTGGGCGTTGAAGGAGATCGGAACCACTCCATACTCCCGGCCGCCTGGCCGCAGGATCTTATACACCATCCGGACGCGAGTCTTGATCTTGTCTACCGACAAGACGTTGTCGATGTGCTCCGAGTAAAGCAGCACGGCGTCGGTTTTCTCATCGTGGTCCGGCAGGGGAGCATTGGCGACGGCGTGCATCCACTGCGGAGCGTCGCCCGCCCGGGCGGGGCCGGCGACGGGGAGGACAAAGGCGGCGAAAAGCAGGAATCGGTATCGGTTCATGTCAGTTCGAGGCCGTGCTGGCACCGGGCTGCAATACGGCTTGCAGCTCATCGGCGGTTTTCACTTTCTGGAAAACCTGGCGCAAGACTCTGTAGTCCTCGCTCTTCAATATGAGGATATCGACGGTGAGTTTTCGATCGAGGTGCAATGTGCTTTTGTCGTTTTTGGCATCCAACGTATAGACCACAGCTTTGACATCCACCGTTTGCGCCTGGGGCACGTTTGAGATCTGCCAGCCTAAGGGGAGATCGATACTGATGTCGTCCGCGATCTGGAAGGGGAATTCAAAATAGATGGGGTGAACGCGGTCGGCGTGATCGAACAAGTGCTTTTCCGTTGCCCCGAACAGGCCGACGGGCATCAGGGCGCGGCGCCCGGCTCCTGAAACCCAGCCTGGAATCTTCACCGTGTATTCCGCCACCAGCGGGGAAGAGGCTTTCCAGTCCGGCTGGTTGCTCAGCTCGACCTCGCAGGCGGCGGGGATTGCCTCCCGGATTTCGTCTTCCAGAAACTTCTTGCGGGCGTTGTCGTCCTCCAATACCTCATCGACGCGGCGCAGAGATGCTTCCAGCCCCGTATAGGTAACCGTGACCTTGCCCTCGACGTCGCCGGTATCACTGAGCTTCAGGTTGGCCTTGCGCACGATTCCCGACTCGGCGGCAGCGGGAAGATCGGTCCGGAGCCAGCTTCCGCCATCTTTGTCGAGTTTGAGTCCCTCGACAGCGGTTTCAAACCAGGGGAGCATACCGAAGGGAGTGAACTGGGCGCCAGGGTCGAAAAACAGATCTTTCCCGTTCAGCTTGACGGTGACAACATTGGCGTCGAGGCGGCGGCTGTCCATGGTCCGCGGATCGAAGAAGAAATTCCGGCGGGAGGGGACCCACATGCCATAGGCCTCGAATCCGGCGGCGCGAACCAGAGCGAGAAAGAGCCAGGTCAGCTGGAAACCCGAGCCGTATTGCTTCTTCCAGACGACTTCGACATTTTCCGCCGGCTTTTCTTTGTTTCGCTTCTGCTCCTGCTCGGTCTTCTCCACCTCGAAATCGCTGTTTCGCATCTGCTGCACGCGGACGTAGATCTTCCGCAGTTTCTCTTCCGGGGAATCGCCGGGAGAAACAATGCTGGCGACCGCTTCCTCCATCGGCTTGCGCCGGTCGATGAAGCTTTCCAATCCCTGATTGCGCTTCTTGCCGACCTTCTTCCAGTATTTGGCGGCATCACTCTCGAACGAGTCCTCGCTATAGATGAAATCCACGCGCGACTTCAGTTCGTTCTCCGGCGGCATGTAGTCTTCGGTCTGGAAGGCGGCGATGTCGCTGGCTTCGAGGTGAATCACGTGATCGGGAGCTTCGGCAGGCGCGGCCGTGCCCCCCGGCAGCCAGTTCCACGTCCACTTCAGGTATACGGGATAGTAGTCAGCGTCAAACCGCTTGAGCGAGAACTTGGCCTTCTTGGTGAACAGTTCATCGCTGAGCACCCAGTGGGAATCAAATACCACGTTTTCGGGAAGATCCGTGGTGTAGTAGTACTCGATGATCCCGCCGACTTGCACGTCGGGGACGGTAAAGGTCTTGGCCATGTATTTCAAGCCGCGGGCTTTGACGATCATCTTGGTGAAGACCTTGCCGTCAAAGCTGACGATGGTGCCGTCGGGCTTGATGGTGCGGGCGTGGATGTTCACCACGCTGCCTTCCTCTTTGAAGAAAGGGATTTCAACATCGGCGTACTTGCGGCCTTCTTCGGTCAGAATCTTGACTCGGCGATAGACGTCTTCGTGGGCGGTGTTGCCGCGATCGTCGCGATCGACTTCGCGGAACAGAATAATCGCGGGGGCACCGGGAGCTTTGGGCTCCACGGTCATTTTCAGTTCTTCCTGAGAAACGGGCTGAAAGCCAACCGCGGGGGCTGGAACCGAGACGGCGAGGGTGAATCCCAGGAGTGCAATTGCGGTAAAAAGCTGTGGATAACCGAGACGAAGGGCCATGGCGCGTTTCACCTGTCGGAGCCAGTTGTACCGCAGAGCCCCAGGCCATGAGGGGGAAAAGGACAGGGCGAAGAGGCTGCTGTGGGTCGATCTAAACCGAGCACGTTACTTGATGGGTCGAGAAGATACAGTTACATGGTTTTCGCTGTCAAGAAAAACCGCATGGAGGGCCGGCGAACAGGATCCTATAAGTCAAGGTGTTTTCAGCTTTGTACCGGAACTTACCGACAGGGGCGGATTCCGAGACATGCTAAACTAACCTAAACCCCGCAAAATTAAGGGTATCCGCATGAAATTCGGCGTCATCATCTTTCCCGGTTCCAATTGCGACCACGACGCGTTCTGGACGATTCAGCATGTCCTGAAGCAACCGGTTAGCTTTCTGTGGCACGAGTCGCACGACCTGGAAAACTCGGATGCGGTGATCGTGCCGGGCGGGTTCGCGTATGGAGACTATCTGCGGACCGGCGCCATCGCCAAGTTCTCGCCGGTGATGGAGTCGGTGCGCAAGTTTGCGGCAGCCGGAGGATTGGTGCTTGGTATCTGCAACGGATTTCAGATTCTGTGCGAGTCGGGTCTGCTGCCTGGCGCGCTGATGCGCAATGTGGGCCTTAAGTACGTGTGCAAACCCGTCGAGGTGCGCGTGGAGAACACCGATACTCCCTTCACCAACCTGTGCGCCAAAGGCGAAGTGCTTACCATTCCGATCGGGCACATGGAAGGGAACTATTTCTGCGATACCGCCACTCTCGAGGAATTACGGCGGGAAAACCGGATCGTATTCCGATATTCGACTCCGTCTGGCGAGACTACGGCGGACGCCAATCCTAACGGGTCTCTGGATAACATCGCGGGTATCTCGAGCCCGGGTGGAAACGTAGTTGGGATGATGCCTCATCCTGAACGCTCGGCCGAAGCGGAACTGGGTTGTACTGACGGAGTTAAAGTATTCCAGTCGATGGTAGGTACCCTGGCGAGCCGCTAACTTCACGGCGGAGAAAAATTCTTAGCCATTCACAGGTTTTCAGTATATTGTCATCCCTTCTTCCCCTGTAATTTGGGTCCCCAAGCCGGACTCCTATGAACTGCGCACGCAGGGAGGTGTGTCTCCGATGACTTCCAAGCAGATTCTGGACTCCTTTTCCGAGACATTGCTCGCGGACGAGCGGATCTTCAGCACGCAGGAACGTTTGCTCGTGGTCACACTACTCGAGCATGCCAGGTCCGCGCGTGGTGCGAACCGGGAAACGCGGGAGGCCGTGATTTCTGTAATTGCGTCCGCCGTGGGCGAGATGGCGGCGCAACGCGCGTTCGCGGTGCTCGGCCGGAACATTGTGGAGCGCATTGTTGAGGACCATGAGCTGTCGTTCGCGGAGTCAACGGCGGGGCGGACGGCGGAGGTCCCTGGACCCAAAGATCCTCGGGCACGGGGAAAGGACCCGCAGACGCCGAGCCGGAAACAGCCGCATCCAGCCGATCCGCAGGCACCGGGGGACCCGCAAACCCCGGGAGGGAAACAGCCGCAACCGCCCACCAAGCCCATGCAGGCTCCCGATGACCCGCAGTTACCGGGGAGGGACCCACAAACCCCGGGCGCGAAATCAGCGCTCAAAGAACCGCAATCACCAGGGCAGGGGCAGACGACTGCCGTCGGTTCGCACCCGCGCGTCACCGTGGTGGAGCGTCCGGAGAGTCTGCCGGCCAACTGCGTCGTGCTCGACGAATTCCTCGCTCCGCAGGAGTTGGAAGAGTTGACGGGATTTACGCTGGGGCACGAAGCCGACTTCCAGACCAGCGAGGTTATTTCACCGACCGAAGAGCATGGCATCGTCAACTATGAACACCGGCGCTCGCGTGTACTGATGGATCTGGGAAAACATGAACGTGTGATCCTGGATCGGATCAAGCGAGTGCTGCCGCAAGTGCTCGAGCAACTGGGGATGGAAGAATTTGCCATCGAAGATGTGGAGGTCGAGATCACCGCCAGCAACGACGGTGATTTTTTCCACTTCCACAGCGACAACAGCAGCCGCAAGGTTCGTTCGCGGCACTTGACCTTTGTCTACTTCTTCCATCGCGATCCACGGCACTTTGACGGGGGCGAATTGCGGATTCACGATGCGCGACTGGAGGCCGGCGTCTACGTAAGCGAAGGGAGCTACCAGACCATCGTTCCGCAGCCGAACCAGATCGTCTTCTTCCCCTGCGAGTTGATGCACGAAATCACGCCGGTCGAGTGCCCGTCCCAGCTGTTCTCGGATAGCCGCTTCACGGTAAACGGATGGTTATGTCGATAAACAACTCGGCGTGGCTGGAGTGGATCTCGGGCCTGATGGAAGGGAAGTCGCGGCAGACCGAAGCCGCGAGCTTTCCCCCGGACCGTTATTACTGCCTGCTGGAAGAGTTGCCGCTGCATCTGGTGCCAGGGCCGGCCTGGCGCGTGCTCGGACGCGAGGCAGACCGGGATCTTTATCGGAATCCGGAATGCCGGGTACGTCCGGCGGAGGATCTGCCGGAGGAATTTCGATCGAGCCCGGAGTTGTTGTCGCGGTTTGCCCGGCAAGCGACGATTGCGTGGGTTCGCGATTTGGCCAGCGGCTCGCTGCTTCCGTTCTGGTTGGGACCCGAACTTGCTGACTTTGTGCGGGATTTGGCGCCCGGCGAACCGGTTTCGGCTTCCTTGCCATCCCACCTGCGGGCAGTCCTGGCTCGAGCGGGCATTCTCCTGCCTGAGGGGGCGAACTCGACCGGACACGAAGAGAGGATCGAGAGAGCGAAGTTGCGGTTTCGTGAGAAGGGCTATGCTCCCATCAGCAGCCTGATTCATCCGTTTCACGTTGCGGCTCTCAGACGCTACTACCGCTATCTGATCCGCACGGGCGCGATTGGCCTGGGTGACCAGCAGAGTTCTCGACGGTACGTCGCCCACAACGAGCCGGCGGCGCGATTCTTCCATCACCTCATCGCGCCCACTCTGAGTGCAGTCGCCGGTGATCCGCTGAAGCCTTCGTATGTGTATCTGGCTTCTTATCTGAGCGGGGCTGAACTGACCAGGCACACCGACCGCGAGCAATGTGAGTTCAGCATCACGTTCTGCCTGGATTTCTCTCCCGAACCCGCGCTCGCGACACCCTGGCCCATCCGGCTGGATACTCCGGCGGGTACGGTGACGGTTCATCAGGCACTGGGCGACGGGCTGGCCTACCGTGGAACCCGTCTGCCGCACTATCGCTGTCCGTTGGGCGAAGGTCAGACTTCAACTTCAATCTTCTTCCACTACGTCTCCGCCGATTTCAGGGGAACGTTCGATTGAGCGAGGCGGGCTTCAGCGCAAACCGGAAACAAGATAAAGAGCTGACAGCGTCTGATTGTAGCTATAGGCGAAACGCTTTCCGTCGCGAGTCACCACGATGGGGGCGATGAGCACGACCCCGGCAGGGACCCCTGGTCTTAATTCCTGCACGAAGGCTTCGGTCCCGCTGCGGATGTCGACTCGGTAGACCCTGGGAGGAAATTCTCCCGAATGATAACCAAACAAAAACCCGCCATTTTCGGACCACTGCACGGGGAAAAAGTTGGCTGCCAGGTGTGGAATGAGTCGGGGTGTACCGCCGGCGAACGAATAAAGGGCGATCGAGCGGTCCGGCGCGACGCCAACGATGGATTGGCTGTCGGGAGACAAGGGACCGCATAACACACCTTCGGGTGTTGCGGGCCGGGCTTTCCCCGACAGGTCTACCAGGTAGCAGCGGGCCGCATGGCCGGCCTCGTCTCCGACGACTGCGACCTGTTGGCCGCTGGGGAGAAAGCGCGCCCAGCCATTGTGAATGTGGGCTAAACCGGTGACATTGATGGTGCGCGGCTGGCCGGGACCGATCGGCAACAGAGTGATTTGCGCAGCCTGGCTGGTCGAGACCGAGATTGCCCATTTGCCGTCGGGCGACATGCCGCCCGCACTGCCTTCTCCCAGCCGAACCGGAAGTGTGCCATCGACGTTGCGAACCACAACTGCATAGGCGGGACCTGCGGCCTCGCTGGCGTCCTCGAAGAGAATCAGCTTTCCGTCGGCCGAGATGTCGCGGGCCGAATCCCAGTCGTGCAGGGAAAGGTCGACGCTGTCCCTTTCGCCCAGGGCACTGTAGGCCATCGCCAGACGCTTGGAGTTCAGAGCAATCAACACGCGCCCATCGGCGGAGATGTCTTCAATGGTGATGGCGATGGGGAGATCGAGCAAGGTGCGCAGTTTGCCGGAAAGGTCGACGGCCATCAGGTTGAGACTGTTTCCCTTTTCAATCGCGGTGAACCAAATCTCTTTTCCGTCGGGACGCCAGGCGAGACCGCCTTCCGACGCCCATTCCGGCGTGAGCGTCCGCACCTGTCCCGACAAATCCACCAGCCGCATGGTGCCGCGATTGTCCCAAAGGGCGGGATGATCCATGAAGGCAATGCTGTCACCGCTGGGAGAAAAGCGGATGTTGCTGATCCATCCCCCGCTCTGGTAGAGCACATTGCCAATGGGATATTCGAGGCGACCGTGTCCCTCCGCATAATGGACGACCGCTAGCTTGCCCGCGCTATCCCAGTCCGCCCAGCGGACGTCGGGAAGGACTTCGCGCGGAGATCCGCCGGCCAGCGGGGCATCCGCCAGCATGCCATTGATGGTTTCCAGCTGCCCGGTGCGCGTTCCGCCGAGTACCAGCGCCAATTCGTTGCCGGGAGAAATCGCCAGAAGGTTGGCGTCGGAGAGTTCGAGGGGCTGCGAGAGGTTGGAGTGCGCGACGGTGCTGAACAGCCTGACCGGTTTGTCATCCCAAGCGGCGCTGTAGACCACGGACTGTCCATCTGCGGCGAAGCGGGCTGCATAGATGGTCCCGGCTTCAAACGTCAACCGGCGGTAGGTCGGAGGCGGCGCCGCCCGGTGGCGTATAGCGAGGAAAATGGCTGCGAATGCCAGAACCCCGGCGAGGGCCCAGGGTAGCGCACTGGTTCTGGCCGGTCGCGGCCTGAAAAAGGGAGCAAACGTCCCCGGCGAAGCGCCGGAAATGGTCTGCAGGGCGAACGTCAGATCCTTGGCGGACTGGAATCGGTTCTCGGGATCCTTCTCGAGACAATGTTGGACGATGTCCTGATATGCCGAAGGGATTGCGGCCTGATCCAGGTTGGCAGCGGCGGGCTGTTCGCGGAGGACCGCCGTCATCGTGTCGACGTCGGTCTCGCCTCGGAAGGCGCGTCTTCCCGTCAGCATTTCGTAGAGAATCGCGCCGAAGCTGAAAATGTCGCTGCGATGATCAACGTTCTTGCCGCGCAATTGCTCGGGCGACATGTAGGCGACAGTGCCGATGACGGCGCCATGCTTGGTCACTGTAGGAATGCTTTGGATGTGTTGCTGATCTTCGGGCCGGGGCTGTCGCTTGGCGACTCCGAAGTCAAGAATCTTGATGCGGTCGTCTTGGGTGATGAACAAGTTTTCCGGCTTCAGGTCGCGGTGCACGATGTGCCGGTCGTGAGCCGCACTGAGGCCGTGGGCAATCTGGAGCGCGTATCCGGAGGCTTCGCGCAGGGAAATGGGACCCTCTTCCAGATGCTGACGCAGGGTCTTGCCTTCCAGCAACTCGGAAACGATATACGGGGTCGTTCCTTCGAAGCCCACGTCGTAAATGGCGAGAATGTTGGGATGGTTCAGAGCGGCGGCGGCTCGCGCTTCCAGTTCGAAACGGCGCAGATGATCCGGATTGTCGCCGGATGCGGGACGGATCAGTTTCAGGGCGACATCGCGCTGAAGCCGCTCATCGCGTGCACGAAAGACCTCCCCCATCGCTCCCGCGCCGATTTTTTCGAGAATACGGTAGTGGCCCACAAGCCGGCCGATCATAAGCATTACCCGAGCGCCCATGGTAGGGGTGAGACCTTTTTCCGTCAATACCGTTGCCGGCAGAGCGAACCCGCGGGTGGACGCGTGCTAAACTTGTCAACGCTGTGGGCCAGACACCGACACCACCGCCTACGCCGCCCTCCTGCTCGGACTGCGCAACACAAATGCAGCCCGCCGGAGGAGCGTCGCTTTCCCAATCCGCATCACGCATGTGGCGGTCGAGCGATGGCAAGTTTCGACTCGACACGCCGAGCTCCAGCGTTATCACCGACCCGGCCTCGCTGAAAGCCATCTTGCTGGACCACCTCAAGAAGGAGGCGACGATTCTGCCAATGCCTCCGGCGGCCTCCGGATCCGTCCCTGCGCTTCGAGGTCAAATGCCGGCAGCGGCAGGACAGGTGCCAGCCCTGCAGGTGGAGGACTTGGGCAAGTCGATGATCGAGGGCCACGAGGTGGAAGGGAAGCGATTCACGCTGCCCCCGCCGACACTACCACAGATGCCCGGAATCGCCATGCCCCAGATGCCGGGTGCTCCGAAGGCGCCGGCTGCGCCCGGGGAGCCCAAGCCTCCGGCGCTGCCCAAGTTGCCTCAGGTGCCCAGCGTGACCGAGGTGTGGACGAGCACAAAACTGAAGATTCCGGTTCTCACCCGAGTCCGTACCGGCGCAGGTGCGCAAACCACATATTGCAAGCCAACGTCGGTCGAAGAGCCTCATCCCTCGGTGTTTCAAATCCCCCCGGATTACAAGATCAAGCCTCCGACGCTGCCTGCCCCTCCAAAAATACCCGCGGCGCCGAAGGTGCCTGCTGTGCCTAAGCCTCCGAAGCTTTGAGGGGTTCTTTGTCGGGCATGCTATAATTGTGCTTCGCCTGCATTCAAACCGAGGCAAATCCTGTGATCTCCTCAAAGGCGAATCCTGCGCCATCCAAAGTTCTTTAAAGACTGACTCTTAGACACGAGGTCGAACCATGTCCGGCCATTCGAAATGGGCCACAATCAAGCACAAGAAGGGCGCGCTCGACGCCAAGCGCGGCAAGATTTTTACCCGTCTTATCAAGGAAATCAGCATCGCCGCCAAGAATGGCGGAGATCCTGAGTCGAACCCGCGCCTGCGCACCGCCATTGCTGCCGCGAAGGCCGAGAACATGCCGGCCGACAACATCAAGCGCGCGATTCAGCGCGGCACCGGCGAATTGCCCGGCGCCACCTACGAAGAGTTCAGCCTGGAAGGTTACGGCCCTGGCGGCGTTGCCATCCTGCTCGAAATCAACACCGACAACCGCAACCGCACCGTGAGCGAGATTCGCCACGTCTTCGGAAAGAATGGCGGCAACATGGCCGAAGCCGGGGCTGTCGCGTGGATGTTCCACAAGAAGGGCGACATCCTGGTGACCAAGGCGGCGGCGAAAGAGGATGATTTGATGAACATCGTCCTCGAATCCGGCGGTGAAGATCTGCACGACGACGGCGACAACTGGGAGATTACGACGGAGCCTTCCGCTTACGAGGGGGTTCTCGAAGCGGTGAAGCAGGCTGGCATCACCCCGGTTTCCTCGAGCGTCTCGTTCATTCCGCAGAACTACATCAAGCTGGAAGGGCAAGCCGCGAACACGATGATCCGGCTGATGGAAGCTCTGGAAGAGCACGATGACGTGCAAAACGTTCACGCGAACTTTGACATCGATCAGAAACTCCTCGAAGAAGTTGCGGGATAAACTCGCAGGCGTTGACAATCGCAGCCGCCCCCACTCGGGCGGCTTTTTCATTTTGTCGCTGACGCATTCCTGCAACCGAAGTTTTCAACATGTTCGTGGAAAATTCTGTGAAAAACGGGCAAAGTAGCAGCGTAAGTGATTCTCTGAGTGATGCTTCAGCAGATTGCACCGGAGTAAGTGCTGGCATTTTCGCGGGGTGCCAGGGAAAACTGTTCTTGAAATCACGCCTCGACAAAGTTCTGGTAGATCGTGGGCTGGTTCGCTCGCGCGAGCGTGCGCAAGCGCTCATCCTGGCGGGCAAAGTTCTTGTCGATGAACAGAAACTGGAGAAAGCCGGCGCGCAAGTTGCGGAGGATTGTGCGATCCGTCTGCTTGGAGAGGATTTAAGATACGTCAGCCGTGGAGGTTTGAAACTCGAGCGGGCTCTCGAACACTGGAAGATCGACGTCAGCAAAAGAGCTTGTCTTGATGTGGGTGCGTCCACCGGAGGATTCACCGATTGCCTGCTCGAGCACGGCGCGGCGCGAGTGATTGCCGTAGACACGGGCTACGGCCAACTGGACTTCAGGTTGCGGCAAGACCCCCGTGTGAAACTGGTGGAGAGAACCAACGCCCGGTTTCTCACCACGGAGTCGCTGGGTGAGATCGTCGATTTCATCGCGATGGATGTTTCCTTCATCTCCGCGACCCTGGTTCTTCCTGCGGTTTTGGGTGCGGCGTTCCCGCGATCGACGGGAGAGCGGCAGGGCCGGCAGATTGTGGTCCTGGTGAAGCCGCAATTTGAATGCGGCAGGGAATTCGTGGGAAAGGGCGGCATCGTTCGCGACCAGAGTGCGCAAAATGCGGCAGTCGGGAAAGTCAGAGATTGTCTGCTCAGCCTGGGTGGGAAGAACGCTGAGTTCATCGATTCCCCCATCCTCGGCGCCGAGGGCAATCGCGAGTTTCTCCTGTGCGGAACGTTCTGAGCTCTGTTGCCCCCTGTTGCCCCGTGTGTACTGGGGTGAAGGGCACGCCTTCCGGTACAATCACAATTCATCCGAATGGCGAACGCGCAACCATCTTCCCGGAAAACTGCGGCAATTATTTCGCGGCCTGACAGTCCGCAAGTCGCGCAGATTGTCCCCGGACTGCTCGAATGGCTGGCGGAGCACGGCTACCAGGTCTTGATTGACCCGGGTACGTCGTCGTACACGACGGGTCCGGAGGTCGTGCCGCGAGCGGACATGGGATCGAAGTCGCTGGACCTGGTCGTGGTTCTGGGTGGGGACGGTACACTGCTCTCGGCTGCGCGGTTTACAGCTGCGATCGATGTGCCCCTGCTCGGAGTGAATCTCGGCTCGCTCGGATTTCTGACGGAAGTGCCGCCGCAGTCGCTTTATCCCATGCTCGAGGCGATTGCGATGGACCGGGCCACGGTCGAACATCGCGCCCTTATGCAATGCGAGCTGCTGCGGGGTGCGGAAGTGCGGGGAAAATATTTGGTCTTCAACGATGCGGTGGTCAACAAGACTGCCCGCGCGCGACTGAATACCTACGATCTGTTCATCAACCAGATGTTTGTCTCCAGCTATCGGGCAGACGGAATGATCATCGCCACACCGACCGGATCGACGGCATACTCTCTCTCGGCGGGCGGGCCGGTGCTGATGCCGACTGTCAGTGCGCTGGTGGTAACGCCGGTGGCGCCCCATTCACTGACGCATCGCCCACTGGTCGTGCCGGATTCGGCCGAAATCGAGATCCTTCTGCGGAGTGAAGACGAGGTCGCCTACCTCAGTCTCGACGGGCAGCCGGGGCTGGATCTGTGCGACGGGGATCGGGTGCGCTGCCGGCGTTCCGAGCACTCGGTGAACCTTTTCCGCACGGGATCCGACTTCTTTCAGGTGCTGCGCAGCAAATTGAAGTGGGGCGAGCGGGAAACCTAGGCGGGCAGGCTAGCGTTCCATGCGAAGCAGGTCCTGGACCTTTTCCCGACGCCGGATGACCTCGGCCGACCTTCCTGAAACTAATATTTCCGCGGGCCGCGGGCGCGTGTTGTAGTTCGAACTGAGCACCATGCCGTAAGCGCCTGCATCGAGAATCGCCAGCAGATCACCTTCTTCGACCGGAGCAAGTTCGCGGTCGCGCGCAAAGAAATCTCCCGTCTCGCACACCGGGCCGACGATATCGGCGGTGTCGGTTCTGGCCGAGTCACGCGCGGTAACCGGAACAATCTCGTGATGCGCGCCATACAGCGCGGGACGGATCAAGTCGTTCATGGCCGCATCGACAATCACGAATCGCTTGCCGTCATTGGCCTTTTTGTAGACCACCGATGTCAGTAAAACCCCCGCCGGGCCGATGATCGAGCGGCCCGGTTCGAGCAGCAGACGTACCTCCAAATCGCGCAAGGGAGCAGTGAGAGTACGAGCATAGTCGCTGACTTGAGCCGCGAAATCGGTCGCGTTCGCTTTGTCGTAGGAAATGCCCAGTCCCCCGCCGGCATCGACCAAGTCGATGCGATGTCCGTCACCGCGAAGTTCGCGCACAAAGTCCGCCACCCGCGCCATGGCCTCACCGAATGGCACCGGATCGGTAATCTGCGAGCCGATGTGAACGCTGACTCCGCGCACCTTCAGGTAGCGCGCGCCCGAGGCCTGGGCATAGAGGGAGCGACTTTGCCCGATCGGCACCCCGAACTTGTGGGTATGAAGGCCGGTAGAGATGTAGGGATGGGTTTTAGCCGCCACATCGGGATTCACGCGCAGCGCCACCGGCGCGGTTTTTCCGAGGCGTCCGGCACATTCGGCCAGCGCCCACAACTCCGCTTCGCTCTCGACGTTAAACAGCAGGATTCCGGCCTTCAGCGCGGCGGTCAGCTCCTCTCTGGTTTTGCCCACTCCAGAAAAAACCACCCTTTTCGCCGCGCGCTGGTCGGCTCGAAGCACGCGCTCCAGTTCTCCGCCGGAAACCACGTCAAATCCCGAGCCCCATTTGGCCAGCATCCGCAAAATGCTGCCGTTGGAGTTGGCTTTTACGGAGTAGCAAATCGAGTGGGGGATGTCGCGAAACGCCCGCTTGAACGCGTCGTAACGTTCGCGGATCATTGCGGACGAGTACACATAAAGCGGGGTCGAGTATTTGTCGGCAAGCTGCGGCAGGGCCACCCCTTCACAGTGCAGGATGAGCGGCGTTTCGCGGCGCAGGAGTCCGCGCTTGGTCTTGCGAAAGGTAAATCCCGGGGGGCGTTCGGTCAGGGTCTGATGGCGGACGGTCATTTCTTTTTTTGAGGTGCGTGGGCGCTGGCTTTGACGCGGATGGCGACGACGGTCTGATCGTCGAAGGTTTCCACTCCGGCGGAGTGTTCGGCAACGGCCTGGAAGAGGGCATCGACGACGCAGGCCGCCGAATCGCCCGTGCACTCGGCAACGACTTTTTCGACCCGTTCGCGTCCGAACATTTCTCCCTCGCGGTTGCGCGCGTCGAGAATGCCGTCGCTGAAGAACACGAACAGGTCTCCCGGTTTCATGCGGAATTGGAGTTCGTCGTATTCGGCTTCGTCGAACAGGCCGAGGGGAAGGCCGGTGGCTTCGATCGTTTCATTCTTTCCGTGGTGCACATAAATGGGACGCGGAAGGCCCGAGTTCGAGACCGTGAGCGTGCGCGAGTTGTCGTCCCAGACCGCGTAAATGATGGAGACAAACTGGGCTTCAATGCGGCGCTCTGCCAGCGAAAGATTTACCGCGGACAGCATCTCCGCCGGGGCCGGCTCAATGGGAGCGTGGGAACGGATAATTCCGCTGACCAGCGCCGCATAAATTGCGGCGGGCGCACCTTTGCCGCTGACGTCGCCGATGACGATGCCGAGCCGCGACATGGAATAGGGGATAAAGTCGTAGAGATCGCCGCCGATGGCGCGGGCCGGCACGAACTTTGCCGCGACGTCGAGATGGGCGAGTTTCGGACTTGTTTGCGGAAGAAGGCGTCCCTGGAGTTCGCGGGCCAGTGACAGATCGCGTTCCAAACGGCGCTCCTGCCGCTCGATCTCTTCGTAGAGGCGCGCATTTTCGATCGCGATGGCGATTTGTGCCGCCAGCGTCGTCAGCGTGCGCTTGTGCTCTTCGGTGAAGAATCCCCGCCGCGTGTGCTCGAGATCGAGCACGCCGACCACTTTGTTCTTATAGATCAGAGGAATCGCCAGCTCTGACTTGGTCTCGGGATTGGCCTGAATGTAGCGTGCATCCTTGCTGACATCGGGCACGAGCACGGCTTCTTTACTCTGGGCTGCGGCCCCGATGAGCCCCCGCCCCAGCGGGATCTCATGCTTGAGGTGAATGTTCTCGTTGAAACGCAACGAAAAACGGTGCTGGAGCGTTTCGCCCGAGGGATCGACGAGCAGAATGCTGAACATCTGATAATCGATCAGACGCCGTACCAGCTCGGCGATGCGGCCAAGCAACTCGTCCAGGTTCAGGATCGAAGTGAGTTCCCGTGCGATTTCATTGAGCAGGAGAAGAATGCGGGCCTGTTTTGTGGTGCGGGTGTAGAGTTGCGCATTCTCAATGCCCGCCGCCATGCGCGAGGCCACCAGGGTGAGGACGCGTAAATGCTCTTCGGTGAAGGCGCCGGGCTCGCGGGCTTCGATGTCGATGACTCCGATGACGCGATTCTTTGTGATCAGCGGAATCGCCAGTTCCGAGCAGACATTCGGAACGGCTTCGATGTACCGCGGATCAGTTCGCACATCCTCGATCAGGACGGGCTGCCGCGTCTGGGCGGCGATACCGGTGACCCCCTCGCCGACTTTGACGCGCGTGCGTTCGGCAAATTCCTGTGGATAGCCGATCTGAAATCGGAAACGCAGATCCTGGTTTTTTTCGTGCAGCAGCAGAATCGCGAATATCTCGTAGTCGATGACCTTGCGGACCACCTGGGCAACGCGGCGCAGCGTGGTATCGAGATCGAGCGACGTGGCCAGCACGTCTGCCACGGCGAGAAGCAACGACTCGACCGGTAAGCGGTCCGGTTTGGAAATGACAGAACCCATTGCTGGTTTATGATAGCAGCCGCTCTGAAGGTTCCCGTTAGCTCAAAGATGTAGCGGCGGAACCCGGACTCCGCCGCGAGATAAAGATGGCGTTATTCCCTCGGTATAACGCAAATGTCCGCCAGATTCCGGTATTTTTCCGCGTAGTCGAGGCCGTAACCGACGACAAACTCGTCGGGAATCTTGAATCCGACGTAGTCGCCTTCGAGGGGCAGCTTGCGACGCGATGGTTTATCGAGCAAAGCAGCCACCTTGAGCGATCGCGGCTGGCGCGCCATTAACATCCTCTTCAGGTACGTCATGGTCAAGCCGGTGTCGAGGATGTCTTCGACCAGGATGATGTTTTTGTCCTTGATCGACTGGTCGACGTCTTTCATCAGCTTTACTTCGCCGGTCGAGTCCCATCCGCTCTTGAGTTCCTGGGTTGGGCTGGGGCGATTGCCATAGCTGGAGACTCCAATGAAATCGAAAGTGGCATCGAGATCGACCTGGCGCGACAAGTCCGACAGAAAGATTGTCGCCCCCTTCAAGACGCCGACCAGAATGACCGATTGACCTTTGAAATCCCGGGTGATCTCTGCGCCCAATTCAGCGACGCGCTTTGAGATATCTTGCCGCGGAATCAGCACCTTAAGGTCTGGCATGGGGTTTCATATTAAACTAGGTGGGCTCGCCAACAAAAAGCGCGGCATCTCCTCGATCAACCGCCAGGAGCTATGGGAATATGAACCTGAAAGGCGTCAAACTCACGTGGCTGGGCCACGCCACCTTTCGCATCGAAACGCCGGCCGGACAGACGGTCATCATCGATCCCTGGGTGATGGGGAATCCGATGTGTCCGGAGGCGGACAAGACCGTCAGCAAGGTGGATATTCTGCTGTGCACGCACGGCCACGGCGACCACATCGGTGACGCCGTGGAGATTGTGAAGAAACATAACCCGGTGGTGGTTGCCATCCCCGAGCTGGCGCGCTGGCTGGGGAAAAAAGGCGCCAAGCAGATTGCCGAGATGAACAAGGGTGGTACCCAAACCGTGGGCGATCTGAAAGTCACTATGGTGCATGCCGATCATTCCTGTGGCATTCAGGATGGCGACGAGATTTTGTACGGTGGCGAAGCCTGCGGCTACGTGGTCGAATTCTCGACCGGTGCGAAAATCTATCACGCAGGAGACACCAACGTTTTCGGCGACATGGCCATCATCCGCGAACTCTACGCTCCAGAGATCGTCTTGCTGCCGATCGGCGATCACTACACGATGGGACCGCGTGAGGCCGCGTACGCCTCGAATCTCCTCAAGCCGAAAACCGTGATCCCCATGCACTTTGGCACCTTCCCGGCGCTGACGGGCAGGCCGAAGGCCCTCGAGAAGCTTGTATCGGGTGTCGAAGTCCTGGAAATGAAGCCGGGCCAGACCATCGGCGGATAGAATCGCCATCAGACAAATTCTTTGCGGAAAGGGAAGCGTGTGACAGCAAGCGAGAACAAGGCTCCCGCCAGTTGGCGGCACTACAACTTCACCACTGCCGGTCCCGTCGACGACTACCTCTATGCCATGCTCCCCAAACGAGACGAGGTGCTCGCCGAGATGGAGGACTACGCCACCGAGCACAACATTCCCATCGTCGGGCCGGCCGTGGCCCGCGTGCTCGCGCAGCTGGCGATGACGATCAACGCCGGCACAGTTTTCGAGCTGGGCTCTGCCATCGGGTATTCCACGATCTGGTGGGCGCAGGCAGTGGGCGAGGGCGGGAGGGTGATTTATACCGACGGAGATTCCAACAACGCCGAGCGGGCCCGTGGCTACTTTGCCCGCGCCGGCGTTGCCCATCGGATTACGCTTCACATTGGCGATGCTTTGGAGTTTTTATCAGAGCAGAAAGAAGAGTTCGACATCATTTTCAACGATGTCGATAAGGACGATTATCCGCGCGTGCTGCGTCTCATCGCCCCCCGCCTGCGCAAGGGCGGACTGTTTATCACCGACAATGTGCTGTGGAGCGGCCGCGTCGCGGAAAAGAATCCCCAGGACGCGCGCACCAGGGCGATCCTGGAATTCAACCGCAAACTCTCCGACGCCAAAGAGTTCTACACCACAATCCTCCCCATTCGCGACGGGCTCGCGGTCGCGCTGAAGAGGTAGCGCAGGGACAGCAAGCGGAGGGCTGCCAGCCCGCGGATGCAGCCGGCCTGCCGAATTGGGCTTGCGCACCCGGGGCAGATGGCAAGAGAATTACCCTGGAGTGGCCGCTTGGAATCGAACGCCTCTGTTAATATCCCCGTAACATTTCCTCTTTAATATTTCGCAATCTCCCGGGCGTTTAAAATTCAGCGTCCCAGCTCTCGAAGAGGATTCTCATGGCCACCGCATCTGCAACCGCATCTGCAACTCTTCAAGGCAAACTTTCCCGATCGCCGGGCAAGATCGGCGTCGTGGTTTTCGGAATCCTGCTGATCGCTGGTTTCGGGTATGCCGGTTCGCATCTGCTGAAAGACCTCTCCACGATGCCACGCGCCGCCTCCCCGCTGCCTTACATCCTGCTGGTTGTCGCGTTGCTGGTGGCCCTGGGGTTCGAGTTTGTGAACGGCTTCCATGACACCGCCAACGCGGTGGCCACCGTCATCTACACGCACTCCCTGGAACCGCACATTGCCGTGGCGTGGTCGGGTTTCTTCAATTTCCTGGGAGTGACCATCGCGTCCGGCCTGGTGGCATACAAAATCATTTCGCTTTTGCCCGTGGAACTGATTTTGCAGGTAGGAAGTTCTGCTGGCTTTGCCATGGTTTTCGCCCTGCTGGTCTCGGCGATCCTTTGGAACCTCGGCACCTGGTGGTTCGGCTTGCCGGCTTCGAGTTCTCATACGCTGATCGGGTCCGTCATCGGCGTGGGCATCGCCAACCAATTGCTGCACGGCCGGAATGGGACTTCGGGCGTCGACTGGGGACAGGCCAAAGATATCGGGGAATCCCTGCTGGTTTCGCCCCTCGTCGGTTTTGGGGTGGCGGCGTTGCTCCTGTTGGCGGGCCGGGCGCTCATTAAGGATGAGAAGCTGTATCGCGCTCCGGAGGGCGATCAGCCGCCCCCGTTCTACATTCGCTGTCTGCTCGTGCTGACCTGCACGGGCGTCAGCTTCTTCCACGGCTCCAACGACGGCCAGAAGGGCATGGGACTGATCATGCTGATTCTGATCGGTACCGTTCCCACGGCTTACGCGTTAAACCACGCCGTGACTTTCGCGCAATCGCAGGACTTCATCGCCGTGTCCGAACAGGCCGCTGACGTACTGGACCATTATGTCGAGCCCGGCGCGGTGATCGGCGATGCCCGCGATGAGTTGACGGAATTTATTCGCACCAAGCAGTTCACCGCGAACACGATGCTGGCGATGCGGACGCTGGTCAATGACATCGGCAACGAGACCAGAATCTACAAAGAGCTGCGCAACGTTCCGAACGATCGAGTACGCAACTTCCGCAACGATTTGTATCTGGTTGGCGAGGTACTCCGCATTACCGCCAAGAAGGGTCACCCGAAGTTTTCCGAGGCGGATGCCTCAATTCTCGCCAATTACCAGAAGCACATCGATCGTTCCACGCGTTTTATCCCGATGTGGGTGAAGATCGCGGTGGCAATGGCGCTGGGTCTTGGCACGATGGTTGGCTGGAAGCGGATCGTCGTGACCGTTGGCGAGAAGATCGGCAAGCAACATCTGACCTACGCGCAGGGAGCGGCTGCGGAAATCACAGCCATGGCCACCATCGGAGCGGCAGATGGATTTGGCTTGCCCGTCAGTACAACCCACGTGCTGTCGTCAGGCGTGGCGGGCACGATGGCTGCCAACCGCTCCGGCATTCAACTCAGCACGGTGCGCAACCTGGCCCTGGCGTGGGTACTCACTCTTCCCGTGGCGATGCTGCTCTCAGGAATGCTGTTCTGGGCCTTCCGTAAGGTTTTCTAGGACGTCACTCCGGTTTCCGGGGCCGTGCCATGTGTCAGTTATTTTGCTTTGGGCTGGATTAATTCGGTGTCAATGGTGATGTCGATTTCGTCTCCCACCACGCCAGCAGCACCGTTCACCCCGAAATCTTTGCGGTTGATCCTGGTCGATGCCGACGCACCCATGCGCTGGTTGCCCCATGGATCCTTGATCGGAGCCGAAGGTCCGTCCACGTCGAGCACGACTTCCTTGGTCACCCCGTGAATCGTCAGGTCGCCCGTGATCTCGAGTTTTCCCTGGCCCACGGCTTTCGTATGCTTGGAGTGAAACGTGATCGTCGGGTATTTCTCGACTTCGAGGAAGTTGGAGCTGCGCAGATCTTTGTCGCGCATATCCACGCGCGTGTCGACCGAGGCGGTCTCGATGGTGGCTTCGAGGGTATCTTTTGCCGGGTCCGACGGGTCGTGTGTGGCCGTGCCGCTTACCTTCGTGAATGCGCCACGCACCGTCGATACGCCCATGTGGCGGACGGAAAATTGCGCGGCGGAGTGGTTGGGATCAATCTGCCAGGTTCCGGCCTGGGCGGCGGCGGTCGCACCCATGGTAAGAGCGGTAAACAATGTCAGAGCAAAACGAGACATACGGGGAGGTGCCTCCAGAAAGATAAGTTCAGCCATGCTAAATGGACTTGACCGGAATCGCCAAGAGGTCTTCGACCAGGCCGACTTCTTTTTGCAGGAAGGGTTCGGCATGGATTACGCCGCCGAGCATGCCGTAGAAGCGGGCCATGGCATCGACCCGGCTGCGGATTTCGTCGTGAGCGGGGAACAGATCCTTGCCAGCCTCCTGATCGCTGAACTGCGACCGATAAGCCAGAATCGACGCGATTTTGCCTTCGAACTGATGGCTGACGTCGACCACGAATGAGGGCCGGACGTCGTAGTAAAGAGTGGCGTAGATGATCTTGAAGGGACGGTGCGGCCCGAGCGTAGCGCCCGCCTCCCGCCGACCGTCACGCGGGTGTCCGGTCCCGGGCGCGGCCCCCGCGGCCACAGCTGCCGAGAGGGCGGCGCCCGAGTCCAGCTTCGCCAAGCCGGCCAGAAAGCAGGCTTCATAGCCCAAAATCGAAGCTGTATAGTGATCCGGATGCCGGCCCTTCCAGTACGGCAGAATTACCACTCGCGGACGCGTTTCACGAATCACCGCCGCCACTTTCAGCCGGTTCTCCCATGTGTTCTCGACGCGCCCGTCGGGGATGTCGAGCGCCCGCCTCCACTCGACGCCGAGAATCTTCGCTGCCTCTGCGGCCTCGCGCCCGCGATCTTCCGCCGTGCCGCGGGTTCCCATCTCGCCCTGGGTGAGATCGAGAATGCCGGTTCGCTGCCCGCGCCCGGCCGCTTTCAGCAACGTGCCGCCGCAGGTCTGCTCCACGTCGTCACGGTGCGCTGCAATCGCCAGGATGTCGAGTGCCGGACTGGGCATGAACCTCGAAGAGTACTAGTATGCCGGGGCGATGCGCAACCGGTCCGGAGAACGCCGGAACTGCCATCTTCCGATTTGCGTACTGACAGCAGGGAGGGACCATGGGCGCACGCAAAATCTTCCACAATGGCAAAGAACTGCGCGCAGGTTGGCGGCTGCTTATCTTTTGCGCTTTGTTTCTGGGGATTGGCCACGTTGTGAGAATGGTGCTCGAGCGCTCCCGCTTGCCGGATCATCCCGGATTTCACCCCATGGATCTGATCATCGGGGAAGGCGGCACATTGGTGGTGTCAGTGATCGCGACAGCCATCATGGCAAGTTCGAACGGCGCCGCCTTTCCGTTTACGGCATTCCGCGCGCCGCGGATCTGTTTGGCCGGTCCTTCCGGGTCGGAGCGGGATGGGGCCTGGCGATGCCGTCCGCAATCATCCTGCTTATATTCCTCAGCGGCGGCTACCACGTACAGGGACTCAACGTACACGGTATCGAACTGGCGAAGTTTGCGGGTCTGTGGCTTCTGGCCAGTCTGTTGATCGGCTTCAGCGAGGAGATCACCTATCGCGGCTACTTCCTGTACACCCTGTCCGACGGGGTCGGGTTCTGGACAGCGGCCCTGGTGAACGCAATCGGCTTTGGCGCCCTTCACTATTTCCTCAAGCCGCACGAAGGATGGGAAGACTGGGTTGCCGTGTCACTCCTGACGATCTTCCTCGTGCTGGCGCTGCGCCGCACCGGAAGTCTGGCCTTCGCCATCGGCATGCATGCCGCATTCGATTTCATGTTTATTTACGTCTACTCGGGTATGAATGGTGGCGAGTTCGGTGTCGGACGGCTGCTGAAGGCGGAGTTCCCGGGATCGACCCGCATAACGGGTGGTTTACCCGGGCCGGAAGCCAGCTGGTTCTGCTTTCTGGTGGCTGTGGTCGGAATCGCGGCGTTCGACTTCACCTACCGGCAAGCGAAGTGGCCGGCGGCGGGCGAGCAAGCAATGTCGAAGGTCAGTCCCGACTTCCTTGTTCCCGCACGACGTTCCCGCGCACGATCAGCCGGTGCGCCGCCATCTCCTTGAGCTTCGGCAGGAGGCGGTTCAAGTGCTCATCAGTGTCGACGAAAATGATGATCACCGGCAGCTTGCCGCCGGTCTCGACCCGATGTGCCGTTTCCACGCGCTGGCGGCCGGGAACCCGGCCACGCAATGGATGGCCGTGGCCGCATACACATTTTCCTTGCGCAGGTAATTGAGGATCTCCAGGTCGAGCGGCCGGTGCCACTTGTCGGTTTCGTTCAGATCAATGGTGACCTCGACTGCCACGGCCTCCCGCATTTCACTCGCGTCGCTGCCTCGCGTTCAGCCACTCCTGGCGCAGCAGCCCGTATAATTCCAGGTCGATGAACTGGTCCCACTTGCGGAAGTGCCCGCGTTGACACCCTTCGTACTGCATACCGAGCTTGTTCAGAATCCTGCCGGAAGCGGAATTCTGTTTGAAGTGGGTGGCAAAGATGCGGTGCAGATGGAGCTGCTCGAATCCGTAGCGCAGCATCTCTCGAGCGGCCTCCGTGCCATATCCGTTGCCCCAATAGGGCACCCCGAGCCAGTATCCGAGCTCTGCGTGCTGATGCTGTTCCACAAGACGCAGACCAATACCGCCAATGAGGCGGCCGCCGTCTCTCAGAGTGACCGCCAGGCTTACTTCGCGGTCGGTTTCCAACCTGGCGAGGAACTGACGGGCATCCTCCACCCTGTAAGGATGCGGAATGCGCCCCGTCGTAGCTGCGACCTCGCGAGCTCCGATCAGGGGCACAAGCTCGGCGAGGTCCGCCTCGCCATAGGGGCGCAACCTGAGACGCTCGGTTTCAAGAATCACATCGACTCGCATCTTCAGAGGACGATTGGCCACGGCCATCCCCGCCAGCGCGGATCAAGCAGCACGCCCGTCGTCCAGATCACCAAGAATCCAACGATAAAGCTGCCCAGAACGTTGATTCTGAGCGTTCCGTAAGGGAAGACCGGGCCGAACTGCCGGACGGCTCAGCAGGTACCGCAGGTTGGCGCCGACGGTGGCGGCCATGAATATTCGAAGGAAGTCTTTCACGACGGAACTCCTGCAAGAATAGATAGTCCGGATTCTGCAGGAGTCATCAGCCTGGATGCCGGCAGGCGGTTATCGCGAACTCCATCGCCTTGCTGGTTTTTACCACAAAAAGAGGGCACCGAGGAGCGCAGAGGGCAAGGAATTCACGCGGTCAGGTTCGGGACCGGCCTTTCAGTTCTTTCTTTCCACCAGGAACCGAGCCAGTTCTTTCAACGTCTCTGCCCGTTCGCCAAAGTGTTCCAATTCTCGGAAAGCCGTGTTCACCAGGCTATCGGCCTTGCGGACCGAGGCCTCAACACCGAACAGGGCCGGATACGTCGCCTTCTCGGACGCCATATCTTTGCCCGCGGTTTTGCCCAGTTGCTCGGACGTCTGGGTTACGTCGAGCACGTCATCGACAATCTGAAAGGCCAGGCCGATCGACTGTCCGAAGGCCCGCAGTTTGCTGACCTCGCGGTTGTTGGCTTGTGCATACAAACCACCGCCTACAAGGCTCGCCGTGATTAATGCCGCCGTCTTCGAGCGGTGAATGTACTCCAGCATGGCAGCGGTGGGCTGGGTGTGCTGGGCTTCGAGATCCACGACCTGTCCGCCAATCATTCCCTCGCGGGTCCCGGTCCCGTGCGCGATCTCTTCGATAATCCGGACCCGCTGTTCCGCAGGACAGTTCAGCCGGGACAGAACTTCATAGGCCTGGGTTTGCAGTGCGTCGCCAGCCAGGATGGCAATCGCGTCGCCAAACACTTTATGGCAGGTCGGACGCCCGCGCCGCAGGTCGTCATTATCGAGCGCAGGCAGATCATCGTGGATCAGCGAATAGGTGTGCAGCATCTCGAGAGCTGCGCCCAGCTCCTCGATTCCCTCCGGCAACGACTCGGCAATCATACGCCCGGCCTCGATGCAGAGCACCGGCCGCAGCCGTTTGCCGCCAGCAAACAGGCTGTGCCGCATGGCCTTGTGGATCGACACCGGAGCCTCGGTCTCGAGCGGAATCAGCCGGTCCAGAGCGGCATCGGTGAGCCGTTGTCCTTGCTCCAGAGTTTCCTTCAGCATGAAGCTGTGAGTATAGCAAGGGAGGCGAACGAGGAACCGCGAAGCGAGATTTGAGCAGGAAAGAAAAAGGACGCCCGCAGGCGTCCGTCAAATCAGAAACCAGGAAATAAGAATCAAGCTGCGACGCGTGGTGCCGTAATTCGCAGGACCGAAGTCAGCACATTGCTGACATCATCGGTCGGGCAGACATCGCAGGCACCGGCCGCGAGCGCGGCCATCCACATTTCTTCGTCGGGAATGCGGTGGGTGCAAACGATGGGTAATTGCGGAAAGTCCTGGTGAAGGCTCTCGACATCCGTGAGACGCCAATGTTCGATATTGAGCACTACGGCCTGGGGATGGTTTCGGGTTACATTTTCCCGCAATTCTTCGTGGGACCGTGTCACGAGCACTGAGAAATGCCCCCGAAGTCCACCGGCCAGGGACCGCGCCACTCCCGGATCCTTTTCGAGAACGACTACGCTTTGGCCCATAAATCCCCCTCTTCAACCGTCGTCAACGGCGGTACGTCAACGCTGGACTAGGGCTGCGGGGTGGCTGGGAAAACCACAACTCCACAGACTGCTTACATTCTCGAGTCGCCGATGACTACCGGCGGGCTGGTACCTTGTCGCCGAGCGGCTCGAATGGTTCGGGCTGGAGGTTCCCGTTTTTCTTCAAGAGAATTTCAACCTTTCCCTCCGCCTGTTCGAGTTCTTTCCGGCATGCGGAAGAAAGCTGCATCCCCTCTTCAAAGAGTGTCAGCGATTTTTCTAGAGGGACTTCTCCCTTCTCCAGCTCCTGAACAATTTTCTCCAGTCGCTGGAGGCACTCCTCAAATTTGGCCAACGGGGTTTCGCTCCCTGTGTTCTATTGTAATGCAACGAAATTGCGGTGAAGTCCAGTCTTTTTCTAGATCCCCTCGAAAAAACTGTATGCAGACGTTCCCGGAACGGCATCTGGTCGCCAATTCAGGAGTGAGTTGCGTCCCCGCCAGGCGTGCCGTTCGAATCCCCGCAACTGCAAAAACGATTTTTCAGATTACAGTGCAGGCCCTCCGGGGCCGAGAGCCGGATTTGTGCGCGGGATTGCGGCGCTTTAGTCGGAGGCGGCTACGGTGCTCCCGCCGAGCGCCTCCAGCACATCGACCGCGGAACTGTAGCGCCCCATGGGCGCGCTGATCTGCGCTCCTTCGGTCATCTCTCGACAGGCAATCAGCATCTCGCGAGCAACCGCGACGCCTTCGGCGCGGGCCGCCTCGGGATTTTGCGCGCGTGCCATCCGCTCCAGGATCGAATCCGGCACCGAGACGCGCAGCTCATTCTTCATGAATTCCGCATTCCGCACGCTGACCAGCGGCCAAATCCCCGCAACCACCGGGATCCGGCAATGAGCAATGCGCTTCAGGAAATTCTCCAGCAGCCGCAGATCGAAGACGGGCTGGGTTACCACATACTCCGCCCCCGCCTGTACTTTGTATTCGAAGCGGCGGATCTCTTCGTCGAGATCGGTAAGCCCCGGGTTGGCTCCTACCCCGATCACAAAGCCCGTCCCGGTGCCAATCGGGTTGGAGCCCAGATCAAGCCCCTGGTTCAGGTTGCGGACGATGTTGACCAGCCCGATCGCATCCACGTCGAAAACAGCCGTGGCATCAGGGTAATTACCCATCTTTGGCGGATCGCCCGTAATGCAGATCAGATTCTTGATGCCGACGGCGGCAGCGCCCAGCAAGTCGCTCTGAATGCAGAGCACGTTGCGGTCGCGGCAGGTGTAGTGCAGGATGGCATCGATTCCGACCTCATGCTGAATCAGCAGCGACAACGCCTGGTTGCTCATGCGTGCCGACGCCCGCGGGCTGTCGGGGATGTTGACCGCGTCGACGCCCACCGATTTCAAGAAGCGCGCGCCCTCGACTTCTTTACGAACGTCGATGCCTTTGGGGGGCACGATCTCGACCATGGTCACAAACTCCCCCCGCGCCAGCTTTTGGCCCAGAGCTGAACGCTTTTCGAGCGGCACGGCCGCCACAGCCGTGGGCGCGGCTGGTCCGCCGCTCGAGTGCGCGGCCGCTGTCTTGTTCCTCGCTTCCCCCACGCGCAGCGCCGACTTCATCACCCGGGTGTGCTCGGGAGTGGTGCCGCAGCATCCCCCCACCAGGCGGACTCCCGCCGCCACAAACTTGCGTGCGTAGCTCGCCATGTATTCGGGCGAGCACAGGTATATGTTCCTGCCGTCCACCGATCTTGGAATGCCGGCATTGGGCTGGGCCGCCAGCGGCAGCGAAGTCGACGCCCGCACGCGCTCCATGGCATCGAGCATGGCGACCGGGCCGACGCTGCAGTTGCAGCCAATCACGTCGGCGCCCCATTCGACCAGTTTGGGGGTGAATGTCTCGGGATCGGATCCGTCCAGGCAGTTGCCGTCTTCGTCGATCGTCACCTGGGCGACCAGTGGAGTGGACGGCGCCACTTCCTTGGCGGCCAGCATCGCCTGATGAATCTCCTCCAGGTATCCGAAGGTCTCAAGAATCAGCAGATCGACTCCGCCCGCAACCAGCGCCTCAATCTGCTCCCGAAAGGCGTCGCGCGCCTCCTGGAATGAGGTTTTGCCAAGAGGTTCAATCCGCGTTCCCAGCGGGCCAACCGATCCCGCAACCCATACATCGAAGCTCTTGGCGGCTTCGCGGGCGAGTCGGGCCCCGGCCAGATTGACGTCGCGCACCTTGTCCGCCAGGCTGTGCCGGCCCAGGCGGAAGGAGTTGCCCCCGAAAGTATTGGTTTCAATGATCTCGGCCCCCGCCTGCAGGTAGTCGTGATGAATGCCGCGGATCAAGTCGGGCTGCGACAGGTTTAGTTCGTCGTACGAGCGATTGATGAAAATGCCTTTGGCGTAGAGCAGCGTTCCCATGGCGCCGTCGCATAGCGCAGGGGAGTGCTTGATCCGGGCAAGAAAGTCTCCAGCCATATGATTGTCGAGAATACAGGATGAAGGCCGATTTGCGCACGCTGAGGCCAGTAAACCGCAGGTGTGGAGGGGCAGAAAGCGCTTCCGAACGGCCCGGAACGGCGGCCAGCTCGCCGGCGGTACCTGCTATAATTCATAACTTTGCAGCGGAATCTTCCTTTTTCATATCGTTGGGAGCCTGTCGTTTGAACAAAAGCATTCTCGCTTTGGCCCTTGGCCTGTGTGCCAGCGTCACCTTCATTGCCTGCGGAGCACCGACTCCTGCGAATTCGGGCCCCGGTCTGACCGAACGTGTTCTGGTGTCGCAGGGAGTGACCACAGCAGCCACCGTTGGTGGACTGGTCACCCTGAATGGCGCGTTTGACACGTTGACCGCCGTTCCAAAGATCACTCCTCCCACCTCGCCGGCCTTGATGGCGATCACGCCCAGCCGCGGTCTGGTCGCCGCCTTCGACGCCAGCAGCAACACCGTCTACGGCCTCACCACGGCAACCAAGGAAACTACCCTTGGCAGCGTCAAGCTCCAGGGACCCACCCTCAGCATGGTGTTACCCACCACCTTGCCTGTGGGATATGCCGCCGTTCCATCAGCGACCGTGCCGGGCTTTGCCTTTAGCGGCGCAGTCGACATCATGAATTTTTCGAGCAGCACGCTGACCACCATTGCGCTTCCCAATGCTCAATGGGTAGTCTCCAACTCGACAGCCAGCCAATTGCTGGCGTTCAGCAACGGGTCGGATGCGATCACTGTGCTGGCTCCGAGCAACGTGTCGCCACCGGTGGATACCAGCTGCCTCACCAATGCGCCCACGGGCGTCTGCACCATCATCGAGGACCCGCGTCTCAGCCGTCCCGTGAACGCCATCATCAACGGCACTACGGCCTATGTGTTGAATTGCGGCTTCCAGTGCGGAGGAACCCAACAGGCCAGCGTGGCGGTCTTCGATTTGGCAACCCTCACCATCACGGGCACGATTCCGGTCAATGGTGCGACGGACGCCTGGCTAAACGGCAGCAACCTCTACGTTGTCGGGACCGGCACACCCACCGGACCGCTGTGCTCGAGCCTGACCAACCCCATCAATCCCAAGACTGCCGCCACCTATTGCGGTACGCTGGACATCGTCGACGTGACCACGAGGACAGACCCCTACTACAACAATCCGGCCAAGGAGATCGCCATTCCCGACGGTTACCATGACCGCATGGATTTCACCTCGAACGGCCAGCTCTTCATCGGGTCTTTCGGCTGTACGAACGTAGGGAATATCAATAATCCCGTCGGTGAAGTGCGCGGCTGTCTGG
>Ga0123356_10000720_pt1 | contig 36558 bp, 32 predicted proteins | sample TergutEmb28metaG_2_FD_92546 | JGI IMG/M metagenome (GOLD analysis project Ga0123356, IMG submission 92546) | Embiratermes neotenicus P3 segment gut microbial communities from Petit-Saut dam, French Guiana - Emb289 P3 | ecosystem: Host-associated > Arthropoda: Insects > Digestive system > Gut ...
GAAATATATGCAAGTGCCAGCCACGGGGTGCTCTCGGGCGAAGCGATTGAACGTATTGAAAACAGCGTTGTCAGAGAAGTTGTTTTCTCAGATACCGTACCTTTTACAAGGCATGAACCATGCAGCAAAATTAAATATCTCACAGCAGCGCCGCTCTTTGCGGAAGCGATTAAACGTATTTTTGAGGAAGTATCTATCTCGACATTGTTCAGATAGAAAGGCAGCACAGTATGTTCTTTAGAAGAAACATAGAACCGATTGAATGGATAGTTGTGTTTTTGGGTAATCCCGGCGTGCAATATGAAAACACACGTCACAATGTCGGCTTTATAACCGCTGATATTTTTGCAAAAGAAACAGGTGCAAAAATTAACCGCGCCAAGTTTAATGCCCTAACGGCAACAGCAACACTTGCAGGCAAGCAGGTTCTTTTGGTTAAACCTCAAACCTATATGAACCTCAGCGGCAACGCTGCGCGGCAGGCTATGCGGTTTTATAAGCTGCCGATTGAAAATGTTATAGTGGTGTCCGACGAAACCGCACTTCCCGTAGGGAAAATTCGTATCCGCCGCAGCGGTTCTTCCGGAGGGCATAACGGACTGAGGGATATTATCGTCAAATGCGGTGAGGATTTTATCAGAGTGCGAATAGGTGTGGGAGCACCGCCGCACGAGGATTATGACATGGCAGACTGGGTTCTTTCAAAAATAACAAGCGATGATACCGCACTTATAAACGATGCGGTAATAAAAGCAGCGGCGGCGGTAGAAACGATTATTACAAGCGGCGTAGACAACGCTATCAATAAATATAATTAGGGGGACTGCATTTGACTCCGATGATGCGGCAATATTTAGAAGTAAAAGGACGCAATCCCGGCAGCATCCTTTTTTTTAGGCTTGGCGATTTTTATGAGATGTTTGACGAAGATGCGAGAGTAGCATCAAGAGAGCTTGACCTTGTTTTGACAACCCGCGACAGGTCAAACGACCCGAATGCCGAGCGTATGCCGATGTGTGGTGTGCCGTACCACAGCGTTGAGCCGTATATAGCACGGCTTATTGCAAAAGGATACAAGGTTGCGATTTGCGAGCAGCTTGAAGACCCTATGAGCGTCAAAGGTATTGTTGACAGAGATGTGGTGAGGGTTGTCACCCCCGGCACTCTCATGGAAGCTTCTATGCTCGACGAGGGGCAATCAAACTATTTATGCGCCGTAAATATTGCGGCCAGCGGCGAAGCGGAAGCCTGTTTTGCCGATTTATCTACGGGCGAAATCTCAATCACAAGATTTGCCGATAGCGATATACGGCATATTGAAAACGAACTTGCATCATACTCGCCCTCAGAGGCACTTCTTTTCGGCGACCCGAACAAAACAAAACATATTGCCGAATACTTAAAAACACGGCTGAATTGTTTTGTAAATATGGGCGAAGATGTAGTTGATTTATCCGAAATATCCGATGCAAAAAATATTACCGAAAACGCACTGCTGCATTATTTATCTCAAACGCAAAAAACCGACATATCACATTTTTCTGCACTGCGAAACAATAATGAAGCCTCTTATATGGAAATGGACTTAAACACGGTAAGCAATTTGGAGCTAATAGGTTCGCTCAGGACAGGCGAGAAAAAAGGAAGCTTGCTGTGGGTTCTCGATAAAACAAAAACTCCAATGGGGCGACGCCTTATCCGCTCATGGGTGCTGCGTCCGCTCTTGTCTGTTGTACTGATAAAACGCCGTCAGGCGGCTGCTTCTGAGCTTGCGGGAGGAGCTGTTGTCCGTGGTGAGCTTATAGTAAATCTAAGAAATATCGGCGATATTGAAAGACTTATCGGAAAAATAGCCTATGGAAATGCAGGCTGCCGTGACTTAAAAGCACTCTCGGGTTCAATACATTTTTTACCGGAAATAACCTCTATGTTAAAATCCATGACATCCGCCGCTCTGCGGGAATGTGCGGCAATGGACTTGCTTTCAGATGTTAAAGAGCAAATTGATAATGTTATACAAGATGACCCTCCGTTTTCTGTGCGTGAGGGCGGCTTTATCAAAGACGGCTTTGACCCCGAGGTTGACCGTCTGCGAGGCTTGCTGAACAACAGTTCTATGGCTCTTACCGGAATTGAAACAAGAGAGCGTGAGCGCACAGGTAAAAAACTAAAAATCGGCTATAACAAAGTATTTGGTTACTATATCGAGCTTCCCCGCTCCGTGTCGGACGATGTGCCAGACGACTACATCAGAAAGCAGACGCTTGCTAATTGCGAAAGGTTTATTACTGAGGAGTTAAAAGAACTTGAAACCGAGCTGCTGTCGGCAAAGGATAAGCTGTCGGCTCTTGAGTATAAGCTCTTTGAGGAGCTTTGTAAAAAAATAGCACTCGAAGCAGGGCGCGTGCAGCAAGCGGCAAGAAGTATTGCCGAGCTTGATGTTTTATGCTCGTTTGCAGAGGTGGCTGTGCAGGGCAATTACAGTATGCCCGAGATTGACGCTTCGGAAACTCTTGAAATAATCGACGGCAGACACCCTGTTGTGGAGCTTATGCAGGAGGGTTCTTTGTTTGTGCCAAATGACACATTCCTTGACTGCGGCTCATCACGGACTGCGATTATAACGGGTCCGAATATGGCGGGTAAATCCACATATATGCGGCAAACCGCACTCATTGTCCTTATGGCTCAAATAGGCTCATTTGTACCTGCGCGCTCGGCGCGAATAGGGGTGGTGGACCGTGTGTTTACACGCATCGGTGCGTCCGATGACCTGTCTGCAGGAAAGTCAACATTTATGGTTGAAATGACTGAGGTTGCCGACATTCTCACAAGTGCGACAAAAAACAGTCTTCTTATACTCGACGAAATCGGACGAGGCACATCAACATATGACGGTATGTCTGTGGCGCGTGCTGTATTGGAGCATTGTGCCGACAAACGAAAGCTCGGCGCGAAGACAATGTTTGCCACCCACTATCACGAGCTTACGACCATAGAGGGCGAAGTGGACGGCGTTAAAAACTACAATATTTCGGCGAAAAAGCGCGGCGACGATATAATTTTCCTGCGAAAAATAGTCCCGGGCGCAGCTGATGACAGCTATGGTATTGAGGTTGCAGGACTTGCAGGTGTGCCTGAGAGTGTTATTAAACGTGCCAAGGCTGTACTCAAGGAGCTTGAGGACGCAGAAGTTTCGCCAAAGAGCGGAAAGCAGAAGAGCAGACCCTCTGTTTCCGATGAGCAGATGTCACTTGTTGACATAGGAAGCAATGAAATTATAGAGATGCTCCGCAGAGCAAATCTTGATACCCTCACTCCGCTTGAGGCACTCAGTTTGCTTTATGAACTAAAGAAGAAATTGTAAGATGACCACCCCGGCACTGCGTGCCACCCCTCCGATAATCATTGACAGGCATTTGCGGAGTGTGCTATAATACAAACAAGGCAAAGTGAGAAGATAAATTTGTATCCCAAGCGAAACCCCCGATGCTGTCCGCATCGGGGGTTTCATTGTTGTTACTCCTTATAAGCCATTTACTCAACTGTAAAAGGCACACTCATTATAAAAGCCCCTGCCGAATTATCAAAATAATCAAAATCCCACGCAAACAGACGAAACTCATAATTTCCGGGCACAGGTGGTGCAATCGCGTCAACAGTTGTGTTACCTACACCGACATATATATAGTGCATATAATTTTCATGGCTGTCATTTTCTTTATAAGCACCGATAAATGCCAGTTCCTCTGTCATTTCCTGTGTAATTCCGGACACGTTTATTACAAGCTCTTCCCACGGAGCAAATGTTGTTTTGCTTATGCGGATATCGGGGTTGTTTGATGCAGGCGGCGGGGGTGTATCGGGAGGAGGTGGTGGCGTATCCTGCGGAGGAGGCGGCGTGTCGGGTGGCGGCGGTGTATCCTGTGGCGGATTTTGACCACTGCCGGATACATTCGGCGCTGCAGGCAAATTGCGTATACTCTCGGGTGCCGCCACATTGGGATATGTGTAGACTTTCTCTACAAACGGCGGTACTGCGGTCAGATAATCCGCGTCAACGGTTAAATCCGTCACACCGTCGTCCGCAAAAACCTGCCTGCCAATCATCGTTGAGTAGCCCATGTTCATTTCAAAACGCCATGTATGAACATCTCCGCTTTCCATATACCATGTATGTGCAACCTCTCCGTGAGCATAGCCGTTAACGAAGCTGCCTTGCGTCACTATTGTTGTTGCGTAGAGCAAACCGCTCTCACGGTCGGCGGGTATTGGCTTTGCCTGATAGAGCACTCCCTCACCATTAGGTAGTCCGTCTTTGAAATAACCCTCATAGCGGAAATTGCGGTATACCCACACGCCGTAGCCGTTATAAGCTCCGTTTGCGTCCGTTTCACCCTCGTACGTTCCGTTACCCGCTAAAAAGCTAAAATCGCACGCACAAAGAGTGAAAATCAACAATAATGTCAAAATAACAACTGCAATCTTTTTCATTTTTTTACTCCTGTTTTTGCACAAGGGGTTCGACGTGGATTGTTGCGACCATGTCGAATTTTTCTTCAATTATGTTCTCAATGACGGTTGCGATTTCGTGTCCGTCATAAATTGTCATGTCCTTATTTAATCTAATATGCAAGGTCAGTTCCTTTTGTGAAATATAGTTATGCAGGTGAACATGATGTATGCACAAATCATCTTTGTATACTTTCGACACTTCTTCGTCGAGCTTTGCGATAAACTCTGCGTCCGGTTCTTCACCAAGTATCCTTGTAATAGCTTCTTTAAGTATCATAATCGCGGCATAGATAATTGCAAGTGCACAGAAAACTCCGAGCACACTGTCCATCCACCATAAGTCAAACGATAGCTTTGATACGAGCATACCGATTAAAACAACCACTGATGAAAGTGCGTCCGAACGGCTGTGCCAGCCGTCAGCAGTAACAACAGGGTTATTTGTTTTACGTCCGATATAAAAACCGTATTGTGCCAAGGCTTCTTTGAGGATTATTGACACAATCGTTACAACAAGAGCTACAGTGCCGTATGTAACTTCAACTTTGTTTTGAAATCGCTCGATAGAGCCCATGATAAATTCGTAACCGATAAATACGAGTACAAACGCAATCAAAAGTGACGCTATAAGCTCCCAGCGCCCGTGTCCGAACGGGTGTTCTTTGTCGGGTTTTTTTGATGCAAGCTTGGCTGCGAGTACGACAAATATAGAGGTCAGCGAGTCTGACATCGTGTGCCATGCGTCTGCCACAAGTGCTATTGAGCCGGTTGCCAAACCAACCCAAAATTTCACAGCAAATAAAACGGCATTAACAACAACCGAAACTATACCTTCAACTATCTGTGCTTTTTCTCTGTTCATGGTTACTCCTTTATGACAAGGGGACGGGGGTTTGTCAACTATCTCACGCTAAACAATAAATCGCCGTAGGTTGGGAACGGCCAGTGTTTACGGGCTGTGAGCAGCTCAGCTTCATCTGTCAGTTCACGTATTTGAGCCATCTTAAAGAGCACGTCATCTTTGTAGTGATGTGCATTAGTCAGTAAGGCTGACTGACTTGCGTCCGCATGAAGCCGCTCGGCAGCACTAAGCTCGTCATATAACTCGGCTATTCTCTTATGCAGACTGTCAGTAAGCTCGGACAGACGTTTTGCCGTTTCACGCTCAAACCTGCAATCCGCTTTTGCAAGAAATGCTCTTTTTGCCGACGCCGCACTGCAAAGCTCCGCAGTATATGCACAGCATGCAGGCAAAATATGCTTCTTGACAAGCTTATACATCGTGACTGCTTCAATATTACACAGCTTACAGTAAATTTCGAGACCTATTTCATATCGCGAGCGTATTTCATCACGGGAAAATACCTTGTGCTTTTCATACAAGCTGATATTTTTTTCTTCGAGCATACATGGCAACGCATCGGGCGTTGTGCATAAATTAAGAAGTCCGCGTTTTTTTGCCTCGCTTTTCCACTCATCGCTGTAACTGTTTCCGTTAAATAATATCCTCTTATGCTTTTTAATTGTTTCCTTAATAAGGTTATTTACGGCTGCGTCAAAATCCTCTTTACCCTCAAGCTCATCGGCAAACACACGCAACGACTCTGCAACCGCCGTATTTATTACAGTATTTGCTTTGGCTACGGACATTTTTGCGCCGACCATACGAAACTCGAACTTGTTGCCCGTAAATGCAAACGGCGAGGTTCTGTTTCTGTCGGTTGTATCTTTTGAAAAGCTCGGCAGTAATGTAGTGCTTTGTTCGTTATTTTCTATAGCATTTAATATTGAGTATAGCTCATCACCAACAAAGACCGAAATAATCGCAGGCGGAGCTTCGCCACTGCCGAGGCGGCAGTCATTGCCCGCACTTGCCGCAGAAATACGCAGTAAATCCTGATAATCATCAACAGCCTTTATGACAGCAACCAAAAACAACAAAAACTGTGCATTATCATGCGGTGTTTCACCGGGGTCAAGCAGGTTAATGCCGTCACTTGTCTCAAGCGACCAGTTGTTATGCTTTCCGCTGCCGTTTATTCCGTCAAACGGTTTTTCATGGAGTGTGCAAATCATTCCATGGTCTTTTGCAATACTTTGCATGATTTCCATTATGAGCTGATTGTGGTCTGTCGCAAGATTTGTTGTAGTATATACAGCTGCAAGCTCGTGCTGTGCGGGAGCAGACTCATTATGCTTTGTTTTGGCAGGCACACCAAGCTTCCAAAGCTCCTCATCGAGCGCTTTCATATATGCCGAAACCCTCGGTTTGATTGCTCCGTAATACTGGTCGTCAAGCTCCTGCCCTTTCGGCGACTTGGCACCAAAAAGTGTGCGTCCCGTATACATCAAGTCCTTACGTTTTTCAAACATCGCTTTATCAATCAAAAAATATTCCTGCTCGGCACCTGCCATGGCTTTTACTGCCGTGACATCTGTATTGTTAAATAAGCGAAGTATCCGAAGCGCCTGTGTATTTATCGCCTGCATTGAGCGGAGCAGCGGTGTTTTTTCGTCGAGCGCGTGACCTGCGTGTGAGCAGTATGCCGTCGGAATGTACAGGGTGTTTCCACGCACAAATGCATATGATGTGGGGTCCCATGCCGTGAAGCCGCGAGCTTCAAAGGTCGCACGAAGTCCTCCCGAGGGCAGGCTCGAAGCATCCGCTTCACCCTGCACAAGAGCCGTACTTGAAAACTCCATGATTGCTCTGCCGTCTCCTGTCGGGGAAACAAAACTGTCGTGTTTTTCTGCAGTGATGCCTGTCATCGGCTGAAACCAATGAGAGTAATGCGTCGCACCAAGCTCTATTGCCCAATTTTTCATTTCACGGGCAACAACGTCCGCCGCACCTGCATCAAGCCTGCTGCCGTCTTGTATCGTTTTATGAAGCGCCTCATAAACATCATGAGGCAGACGTTCTTTCATCACATGGTCACTAAAAACCATCATTCCAAACATTTCAGGCAGTTTTATTTTTTCAGATTTCTTTGACATGGTTATACCTTTCTGACGTTGAATATAGTATGTCACAGTTGCCGTCATTGCGAGCCACTGCAAGTGGCGTGGCAATCCAGTATTTTGATTATATGTGAAAGATTATTCTTTCACACTACAATTTTTCGTCCACAAAGCCGTCTTTTGTCAGCCTTTTTATATGCGTAAACCCGCAGGCTTTTATCAACTCCAACATTTCATCAAACTTATAGTATAGCGAGTCCGCAACATGACTGTCACTCGAGAGCAGCACCTCGCCGCCGTGCTTTTTGAGCAGGGCGAGCAGCATCTCTGACGGATATGGTACGCTTCTCCCCGTTCGGAACATTGAACCCGAGCTAACCTCAAATATTTTGCATTTTTCGAGTATCCGCTCCATTGCATTTGTCGCTGCGGTTATATATCGCGGGTCACTTTCGTCAAACAACCTGCCCTGTTCATTTTGCTTTGCAATTATATCAAAATGACCTATAATGTCCACCTTGGTTTTTTCTGTAACACTTGCAATAGTCGCATAATACGCCTGTGTCAGCGCAAACATGTCCCCGCCAAAATAATTGTCTCTTATGTTTTGAATTCTTTCATAGGTGGCATCAATGGTTATAAACTCTCCGTCTTTTTCTATATGATGAACCGCACCAATGATGTAATCCAAAGCGCCCGGCATATTATCCGTTTCCGTAAAATAATCGTATTCTATGCCGAGATAAACTTCGACTTGCCCCTCATATTTTTGCTTCAGCTTGTTTATCTCAGCCATATACAGCGGTGTGTCGCACGGCATCATTGAATATTCTTCGTCAAAGCTCACATAGGAATGTTCGGAAAAACCTATCGAACTGCCGCCTCTTTCTATTGCCGCTTTTATCATTTCCTCGGCTGATAAACTACCGTCGCAATATGTTGTATGTGTGTGCAGGTTTTGCAGGAAGTTTTTCATTTTTGCCGTCCCTCAAGCTCACGCAGCACTTCTTCAAGGGATATATCCATTTCGGTCATAAGCACCAACGCGTGATATACCAAGTCGGAAAGCTCGTACACAACCTCTTTTTTGTCGCCCGCTTTCGCGGCTATAATGACCTCTGTCGACTCTTCGCCGATTTTTTTGAGTATTTTGTCAATTCCTTTTTCAAACAAATAATTCGTATACGACCCGGGCTTTACGTCAATTTTTCTATTTTTAATAACTTCGTGCAGAGCTTCGAGTGAAAAATGCTTTGCCCGCTTGCTTGCAGGTAAAGTGCCTGCAGCACCGCCTGTGTTGTCGCTTTCAACCTTATCAATGACGTCAACGTAGTTGACGTTGTATATATCTTCAAAGAAGCAGGACTCTTCACCCGTGTGGCAGGCAGGCCCGTCTTTTTTGACCGTAACAAGAAGCGTATCCTTGTCACAATCCGTTTTAATATTGATTATATGCTGGACATTACCCGAGCTTTCGCCTTTTCGCCAAAGCTCCTCACGCGAGCGCGACCAAAAACATACTCTGCCCTCAGACATGCTGATTTGCAGGCTTTCCTCATTCATATAAGCCATCATCAATACCTCTTTGTCTTGGGCGTCTACAATTATGGCAGGTATTAATCCGTCTTCATCAAAATGCAGCTCTTTGATATTTATCATTGGATTACCTCAACTTTCTAAACACTTTTCCGTCATTGCTTAGTTTTCTACAGTAATAACGTCGCCCGGTTTAATTACTCCTGATTTTAGCACCTTAGTAAAAATCCCCTCACGCGGCATACAGCAATCACCTGTTTGTTGCTTGATGTTACATGCACCATGATTACATTCTTTACCTATTTGCTTTATCTCTAAAACAGCCTCCCCGATACAAAGCTTTGTGCCTATCGGCAATGTAAAAAGAGAAATTCCGCTTGTCAGAATGTTCTCTGCAAAAGCCCCGAAAGTAATGTTTGGTATCTTGTCACGTAGTTTTTCCACACTTTCATCAGCGAGCAGGCTTACCTGTTTAATTTCATCCCCTGCGTGAGCATCGCCTTTCACACCGTAGTTTTCCTTGACACAAATCTGCGGCACCGATGTTTTTACAGTGCCCTTTTTTTCACTCAAACACACTGCTTTTACTGTTGGTTCATTCATTTATATATTCCCCTGAGGTGCCTCCGCTTTTTCTGACGAGCTTGATGCTTCCGATTTCTATATCTTTTTGCACTGCCTTACACATGTCATATATCGTCAGCGCCGCCGCCGATACAACTGTGAGTGCTTCCATTTCAACGCCTGTCACACCCATGCATCGAACCGTTGCTTTTATGTTTATTGCACATTGCTGTTTATCGGGCGTAAATGATATGTCCACACCTGTGATATTTACGGGGTGGCACATCGGAATAATATCCGGTGTGCGTTTTGCCGCCATGACACCTGCGATCTGTGCAACGGCAAGCACATCCCCCTTTTTTGTCGTGCCGCTTGTTATTAACTCAAATACTTCGGCATTGACAAAAACTGTACAGACGGCAACAGCCTCTCTGAGTGTTGCCTCTTTATCGCTCACGTCTACCATTTTAGCATGTTTTTCATTGTTAAAGTGGGAAAGTTCAGACATTTTAACTCCTCTATAATTCCTCGTGTTTACCCACCAATCTCGTTCATGTTTCTCCGTCCCTTGCCCTCAAGCGGCGGGTGATTTGTGAGCGGTAGGCGGTCACCCCTACATAGCTTATGTTTCTCCGGTTTACCCAATATTGCATCTTTTATTACATTCTCTAATGCATCACCATGCAAACCGCGTAAATTTATTTCTTCGGCTGAGTGCAGGCAGGGTTTTAATATGCCGTCTGCTGTTATGCGTATTCTGTTGCACGTCGGGCAAAAATGCGAGCTTATCGGACTGATAAGTCCCACAGTGCCTAAAGCATCTGGAAATTTATATAGCTTTGAAACTCCCTGCATACCCGTTTCAACCAACTCCGGCGCTGTTTTAAGCACAATCTGTGAGCTGACAAATTTTTCTTTTGCCCAATCTGCACACTCACCAATCGGCATTAGCTCAATAAACCTGACATCCACCTTATACTTTTTTGTAAAATCGAGCAATCGCCAAATATCGCTTTCATTCATTCCGCCAATGAGCACAGCGTTTATCTTAATCGCATCAAAGCCTGTTTTTATCGCAATGTCAACACCATGGAGTGCAGCTTCCAATAAGTCGGTGCGTGTTATTTTATTGTATGTCTTACGGTCGAGCGTATCAAGGCTGATGTTTAGTCTGTTTACTCCGGCTGCTTTGAGGCCGCTTGCAAACTCGGGCAACGCTATGCCGTTTGTTGTAAGGCACACCTCGCTGATACCGTCTGCCCCTGCAATAAACTTACATATATCTATTATACCACGGCGCACAAGCGGCTCGCCACCTGTTATGCGTACTTTTTTTATTCCGCATGACGCCGCCGCCTGTACTATTTCATTTATTTCCTCGACTGTCAGAATATCCTCATGCCTTTTTTTAGGAACACCTGTCTCAGGCACGCAATAAATACATCTAAGGTTACACTTATCAGTCACCGACAATCGAAGATAGTGTATGTCTCTATCGAAATTATCTTTCATAGTATGATAATACTATAATTACAAGGTGTATTTCAAGGAGTAGTTATTGTGATGATAATTTCTGCACCTAATGGGGGCAGATTTGCTCTTTTTGCAGAATATTCTTTATTTATTAAATCACGCAGGGATAATCATTTAACATAAAAGTATATAAAGACACAGAGCGTTTGCGGTCTGGTGGCGATAGTTCGAGAAGTCGGGTTTTTACACCCTAATTTTGCTTTTCTCAGATAATCTCTATACCCACGGTTATATCATATCTTTTACCTAAAAACGGGAAATTGCTTATTAATAGAAGTTAATAAAAAAGCAAATATCAAGAATTATATTCCCTTTTTCGTCTGGTGTTGCAAAACGAGAAGTGACATATCGTTCAAACGCATAACAAGTATCATCTTTATCATGTACATGGGGCATTTTTTTATTAGTAAGTCTCTCATTACACTGCTCGATTATTTCAATCCCCTCATACATAGACACATCTTCTTCTTTTCCATAAACCCAACAAACGCCTAATTCGCTTTTTGGAAAGTCAATATAATCGTAGCCCTCCGGTATTTCCGTATTCATAGGCACAAACATACCAATCCAATATTGAAACGGTTCTCCACTTTTATTACGTAACAATCCTATATAAGCACTGCTATCTTCATAAGTATCATAAAGATTTCCGCTTATCTGCTCTTCTATTACTTCAAACCATCTATTTTCAAACCATTCACTCCATTTTGGCTTAATTTCAAATGTTCCATTAGCACGATTGGCATTATCATATTTTTTACCAATAAATCTTAAAGAATCAACACTTTGATTATATACTTTAACTATTTCAAACAATTTTTAGTTCCCTTCATGTACATTATATAAATTAACTGCCAAACGTAAATCTTCGCCATTGTACATACCTAATATTTTTAACGCACTAAATATACCACAGTATTAATTAGAGTCAATAACTATAAAAACATTGCCATATATAACGGAAAGCTTTCGAAGTCATCTGTGCCTCCGACGTTTTTAGTAGAAAGCCTGACTCCGCGCTTTACATTGAATTTCTCTATAACTGCATTTAACGATTTAGACTTCGTATTGTCTGCCGATTTTACTTCAACCGCAGTTGCAGTTTTGTTTCTGCGAATAAAAAAATCGATTTCAAGTTTACTGTTGTGTTCAAAATAATACAGCTTCTTGCCTGATTTACCAAAAATGTCAGCTATAATATTCTCGTAAATCGCACCTTTATATATTCCGAGATTTCCGTCTATTACATCCTCCTGCGAGCCTTCTTCCAGCATCGCCATCAGTAGTCCGGTATCACACATATATACTTTAAAACAATCGCTTTTTGCATTTCCTTCAAATGGAAGCTCTGGGATGGATAAATTGTTGCAAAAATTAATGACTCCCGCATCGTATAGCCACATCAAACTGCCTCCAAATTTTCTTGCTGTTCCACCACGCTCGACTATACTATATTGGAACTTTTTATAGTCCTTCGACAGATTTTTTGGGATGGATAGGAAGCAAGCTCTTGCTTTAGCTTTTTCTGAATCCTTGGCATACTTTGCTATGTCATCTTCATAATCGGCGATGATACCTCTTTGTATTTTAAGAACACCGGCGAAGTTATGTGTAGTCACAAACTCATCGACAGCGCGCGGCATTCCCCCGACTACGATGTATTCCTTAAAGAGCTCTGTCATACGCTCGTGCATAGCCGCCGGAACTGTTTTTCTTTGATCAAAGCATTCTTTGATATCTGCGATAGACTCCGGCGATACACTGTTCGCCCATAAAAACTCTTCAAAATCAAGGGAGTACATTTCTAAATGTTCTACATATCCTACAGGATAAGATGTTACATCCTTGTAATTGATTCCAAGCAAGGAGCCGGATGCAATAATATCAAATCTTCCGTCTTGTGTTAAAAACTTTAACGCAGTACGGGCGCCCGGGCAATCTTGAATTTCGTCTAAAAATAATAACGTTTCGCCCGGAACCATTTTTGCCCCGGGTATACGCAAGGAAATTTGCTTGATTATAGTTTCTGTATCCAAATCTCCGTCAAAAATAGCTTTACATGCAGGATTTTGAACAAAATTAATTGTAATCCAGTGCTTGTAGTTCTCTTTTGCAAACAGTTCTATAATAAATGTTTTACCAACTTGCCTCGCACCTTTTACTACTAAGCACTGTTTGTCCTTGCGTGATTTCCACTGCATTAAATCATCGTAAATTTTCCTTTTGAGCATTTAAGAACCCTCTCTTTCTGCTATGGTAATGATTATATAGCAGTTTCAAGGCTTTGTCAAATACTGTTGCAGATTTTCCCCGCGAATATCGTTGCTGTGTTGCAGATTTTCCCCACGAATATCGTTACCTTGTTGCAGATTTTCCCCGCGAATGTTTCTTCTACATCAACGTAAACGACTTAAAGTCCGTGATGCCATCACCCTTAAACACAAATCTGATTGCATAAACACCGTCGGGGACCGATACATCCGCTGAGTACGTTTTCCAACTGTCGGAGGCTGCTGCCGGAATTGACACAGCAGAAACCACATTACCGTGCTCGACGCTTATAAACTCGCAAGTAATTTCACCACACGACCTGCAAGACGAGTCACTGCCGTCACAACTGCACTTAGACTCAATGCTGATTTTTGAAAGCCCCTTAACGTCAAAATACTTAAACCCTGCGAAGCTGCCGTTTCGTAGGTTGCAAATATACTGCTCCGGCGGCTGTCCTGTGTTTGTGTCGGGGTCGTAGTCCGGACCGTCTTGCGTGATATAGGGGTGCACCTCTACGGGTGCGGCATTTGTTTTGCGAACACCTTGTGCACTCGACAGATTGCAAGCGATACCCGCACTGTAAGTCCCCGTGCCCTCGAGAGGTTTTCCGTTCAGACCGCATGAGGTCATTTCAGACTGCTTAAATCCGCCGTTTTCATCTCTTTCAAGCTTCTCGGCTATTGCCTGACGGCTGAACTCGTGAGCATTTGTCTGCCTGTGTCCGAAGATGTAAAACTCGCCGTTCACCTCTACGACAGAACCGTGATTGTTACCCCAATAATTACTGCCTATCGTTTCGGGTTTTGAAACAAAAGCTTCGTTATATGCTGCAATATCATCAATAAAAACATCACCGTTTGAATGAAGCACACCGCGATAGGTAAAATCTCTGTCGGGATATTTACTCGTCGCATAACAAAGCTCATGACTTTTTATTGACGAATAAATAAGGTAATAAGTCCCGTCGATGACACGCATTGACGGCGCTTCAAAAAACTCAAATCCCTCAAAGCCCGAACCCTCGGAGTTTATCCAACCGGGCGTAAGCGGTTTTGGCGGCACTTTTATTGTTTTCATATCAGCCTCAAGCTCGGCGACTGTGCTTCCGTCGCAAGGCGGCAGAGGGGTTTCACCTTTTCTTTTCATATCGTCGAGCATTGATTTCATGTGCGAAAATCCCGTGTAAAGATAAACCTTGCCGTCATCGTCCACAAGTACTCCCGGGTCAAACTGCGACCTGTCAGCATTATCCGCTCTTTCGCCGCAAAGCGTACCGTCGGGGTGGGTTGCATAACCGTAAAACTCGTACTTTCCGGCAGGCGTGTCGCAAACAGCAATCGAAACAGTGTTTAAGCCCGAGAGTGTATAATAGAGATAATATCTGCCGTCAGTTCCGCAAACAACGTCCGGCGCAAACATGCTCATGGTGCCGTGCTTCGGGTCTTGAACCTTTCTGTAAATGACACCCTCATAACGCCAGTCGGATAAATCGGTCACTGGCGTTGACCAGCAGACATAATCATTGAGGCAATAATGCTCACCGTCAAACCTGTCATGACTGCCAAAGATGTAGAGCCTGTCGCCGAATACTCGCGGCTCACCGTCGGGGATGTATTCCCATGCGGGAAGATATGGATTAAAAACCTGCTTTTTCATAATACCTCCTCCTTATAAGCCCTCTTTAGTAAAGAGGGTGCCGCGTAGCGGCGGGTGATTTGTTTTGCGGACGAACACAGCTCTGTCCCTACATGTGGTTTTCGGGACGTCGAGGACGCCGTCCCCTACCTTTTTAACAATTCGTCAAATTTGCTCAACACATCGGGAATGTCAATGTCCTGCGGGCACAGCGGACTGCATACACCGCAGCTTATGCAAGCTGACGGTTTTTCGTCGTCTGTCAGTGTTTCCATAACATCATTTACATACCAGCCAAACTCGTTTGCCGCTTCATTATATGTCGCAATAAGCATTGGAATATCCAAATCTTTTGGACATGCATCGCAGCAATATCGGCATGACGTGCACGGCACAAACGATGCCATATTATCGACCACTTTCTGCAAAACTTCTTTTTCAGCATCACTGAGAGGGTCTTTTTTCTCAAATATCTCAAGATTTTCTTTAAGCTGCTCCATATTTGACATTCCGCTCACAACAACAGCAACATTTGGAAGCGACTGTAAGAACCGAAACGCCCACCTTGCCGCGGTATCACCGGGCTTTGAAGCTTTAAGCATGGCAAGTCCGTCACCTGTCATATTAGCGAGCTTGCCGCCCCGCACCGGCTCCATTACAAACACAGGTATATTATGCTTTGTGATAATGTCGTACTTTTTATCAGACTCCTGCAAAGACCAATCCAAATAATTAAGCTGCATAAGCACAAACTCAAAACAATCGTACTTATTTAAGAATTTTTCAATCGTCTCATATCTGCCATGCGTCGAAAATCCGATATGTTTAATCCGCCCGCGCTTTTTTTCTTCGAGCAAAAAGTTAACCATACCGATTTTTTCGTCCGTATAAAGCTCATATGTGCTCTCGCTGACATTATGAAGCATATAAAAATCAAAATAATCAACACCTGCGTTTTTTAACTGGATTTCAAAAACCTCCGCAGGGGTATTATAGGTTTTGCTCTCCATTCCCATAAATTCGACACCAAGTTCAATTTTACCGTCCACAATTTCGATAAAATTACCCGGCATTTTGTCCGCAAGATACCATGTATCACGCGGAAATTGTGAGAGCACCTTTCCCATAACCCGCTCCGAGTTGCTTGCATGGTAAAAAAACGCTGTGTCGAAGAAATTCACACCACTGTTATACGCATGAACAAGAAGTTTTGCTGTTTCTTCTTCATTTACTACGCGTCCTTTTGAGTCCGATGTTGGCAGACGCATTCCGCCATAACCAAGAGTTGATAGATTAAGCCCCTTAAAGTTGTAATAAACCATTGTTTTTAGTTGTTCCTTTCATTTTATATGTAAAAAAATAAATTTATTAACTATGCTCCTCACCCATTGAAAATTCATAATCAGTATGGTATAGTATACGTCATTATAACACTATATGGCAATAAATTTTGAAAGAGTAGAGCTAATGAGTAAAGAAACGAGCAACGTCGACCTTCTACTCGCTGTGAACGAGGCGGCATCAATGCTCCTATCTGCAAACGACATGGAGGATATTGATACTATCCTCATTTCCAGTATGGAAATTATCGGTCGTGCAGTTAATGCAGACCGTGTTCATATATGGTGCGACGAGCATATCGGCAATGAAACACACTTTATGCATGCTTACACATGGGTCAGTGATTTCGGCAAAACAAAATCCGACGTTCCGCTCGGTGTTATCACTCCATTTAGCGGGCTTAACAGATGGCGAAAGATATTTCGGCGAAACGAATACATCGGAGGCCCTTTCACATCCTTAGACCCCGAGGAGCAGGAATACTTTAGTAGTTTCGATATAAAAACCGTTTATCTCATCCCCCTCATTTTGAATAACACCTTGTGGGGAATGTTCAGTATTGACGACTGCAAGGAAGAACGTCATTTCACAGATGAAGAAATCAGCATTTTGCGTTCAGTCAGCCTTATGATTGCAACGGCGATTAACCGCCACAACATGATTGAGGAAATTAACGCCGCAAACAAAAAAACAATTACCGCTCTCGAAAATGTTTTGGACAGCTTGGAAGCTCTTATATACGTCAATGTTCCGGAAACGGGCGAGCTGCTTTTTGTCAACAAATTTATGAGAGTTCACTACAATGTTAAAGGCAATGGCGTCGGCCAAAAATGCTATGAAGTTTTTCAGGAAGGCTTGGACGACCGCTGCGAGTTTTGCCCATGTCATCAGCTTGATGTTGACCCCGACAAAAAAGTCGAGTGGGAAGAACGCAGCACTTTGACCAAGCGGATATACCGCAACACCGACAGATACATTGACTGGATTGACGGCAAAAAAGTACATGTCCAGTATTCTGTCGATATCACAGACCTTGTCACTGTCAATGAGCAGGCAAAAGCCGCAAATAAAGCCAAGAGTGACTTCCTCTCAAACATGAGCCATGAAATGCGTACACCTTTGAACGCTATCTCGGGCATGACCGTTATCGGTAAAAAAGCTGCCGATATCGCAGAAAAAGACCACGCCCTGAGCAAGATTGGCGATGCTTCTTCACATCTGCTTGGACTTATTAACGATATCCTCGATATGGCAAAAATCGAAGCAGATAAGTTAGAACTCATGCCAACCGAGTACAATTTCAGAAACATGCTCGATAAGGTTCTGACAATAGTAAACTTCCGCGCCGATGAAAAAAACCAAACAGTAAATGTCAATGTCGATAATAATATCCCGCCGTTTGTTATCGGCGATGATAACCGCATAGCACAGGTTATTGCAAATCTTATGTCAAATTCCGTAAAATTTACGCCTAATTACGGGCAAATCAGCATTGACGCAGAAATGATTTATGCGTCCGATGAATATTTGGAACTGCAAATAGAAGTCAAAGATAACGGCATCGGCATACCTGCAAGCCAGTTGGAAAAGCTCTTTAACGCTTTTGAACAGGTGCAGGGCGGAGCAAGCCGCGATTATGGCGGCACAGGACTTGGTTTGTCAATTTCACAACGTATTGTCGAACTTATGGGCGGTCATATCTGGGTTGAGTCCGAAACGAACAAAGGCACAACTATCTTCTTTACAATTCAAGTAGGCAGAAGTCACAGAAATCTCGAACAAAATGAAGACACTCAGGTTGTCAGCGAAGTCGGAAAAGTTGCCCACGGCGAGTTTGAGGGCAAGAGAATTTTGGTCGTTGAAGATATTGAAATTAACCGTGAGATTATCATTGCCCTTTTGGAAGATACGGGAGTATTGATAGACACCGCCGAAAACGGGCAGGAAGCCTTGGATATTATAACCTTTAGCCCCGACAAATACGATATTATCTTAATGGATTTGCAAATGCCCACAATGGGTGGTTTGGAAGCAACAAAACTTATCCGTGAAATGCCCGAGCGAAAACGCGGAAGACTGCCGATTGTTGCAATGACTGCAAACGTGTTTACGGACGATGTTATCGCCTGTCTCGAAGCAGGCATGGACGACCACCTCAGTAAACCTCTCGACATCGACAAGGTAATGGAAAAACTCCGCCGATATTTGAAAAAGTAAAGGGAATATAGTCTTGCTTTGAGCAGACAGTGTTTAGTATAATGTTTCCAAAATAGTATTGGAGACAAAAAAATATGCATTACAAAAATTTCACCACAGCGTCATATGCACCTGCTATGTACTTGAAAGACAACTCCGTTTCACAACTGAAAGACGATATAGAAAAGATAGAGTGTTATCTGAAATTAGATAAGCTCTATCTTGAAACATTTAGGGCGGATATTCTTGTCCCGCGCGAGAAGATGAATGAGCTTATCGCCATGTATTCAGAAAAGGGCTACAAGCTATCGGGTGGCATAACAACTGCAACAGCAGGAACACTCATGGGTGCGATGTGCTACACAAACCCCGAGACCCGCAAGCTGCTTGGCGAGGTCGCATATTATACGGCTGAGCTTTTTGACGAGGTTATGCTCGATGACTTCTATTTCACCAACTGCCGTTGTGAGCTTTGTATAAAAGCAAAAGGCGACCGCAGCTGGGCGGCTTTCAGGCTTGAGCTGATGAATGACATTTCGGAAAATATCATAATCAAAAACTGCAGAGCGGCAAGATCTGATGCAAACATCATTATCAAGTTCCCCAACTGGTATGAAAGTTTTGCTAACTGCGGGTATAATTTGCAGGACGCACCGCCTATGTTTGACATGCTCTACACAGGCACCGAAACCCGCGACCCGTCATATACGCAGCAAAACCTTGCTCGTTATCTCAGTTATTTCCTGCCCCGCCTCACCGAAAATATAAAACCCGGCAAAAACGGCGGCGGGTGGTATGATTTATTTGAGTGCAATTTAGACGACTATCTGCAGCAGGCATATCTTACGCTGTTTTCAAAATGCAAAGAGCAGATGATGTTTTGTATACCGCTGCTGAGTGGTTTCCCCGTGTATACAGCCGCCGCAGGAGCGGCTTATGATACACTCGACCCGTTTGTCGGAATGCTCGGCGAGCCTGTCGGCATTGCCTGCTATGAGCCGTACCACTGCACGGATAATATAAGCGGCGAGCGGCATTTGTACGATTTCCTCGGAATGCTTGGTATTGCGCTTGAGCCGTACCCGACATATCCGGATAAAGCAAATGTTGTGTTTTTAACAGAGTCTTCCGCAAGAGATGAAGATATTGTTTCCAAAATGAAAAAAACGCTGCTCGGCGGCGGCAATGTATTTATCACAAGCGGGCTGTATAAGGCGCTTGCGGGGAAAATCGAGGATATTATGCCGCTTGTGGTGTCGGATAAAAAAGTTACAACAGATACCTTTAAGTCCAATGGTTTCGGTCAAAATAACGGCACTTATGAAAAAGCACTAAGCGACATTACAATATCACATGTAGACTATAATACCAACGATGTGTGGATGATGTCCGCTGCGATGACGGAGCACTACAGCCACCCCATGCTGCTTTGCGGCACATACGGCAGCGGAAAATTTTATGTCTTTACAACACCGGACTCCCCCGACAGTCTTTACAAGCTACCGGCAGGAGTGATAAACTGCCTGCGTGGAGAATTAGACTTGCCTGTTACGCTTGAATGTGGTGCAGGAGTGGGCCTCTTTACGTATGACAACAATACTTTTATTATTCAGTCTTTCTTGACCCGTCCCGAAAAGGTGCGTATGCGTTTTGAAAAAACCGTAGAGTTAGAGATGCTCTCGGGAACATCGCGCTTTAACAAGCCTGTAAAGATTGATGATAATACTTATGAGGTTTTCCTGCACCCCGGCAGATATGCCATTATGAAATATTCGTAGAACGAGGGAATGTAGCATGAAAAAAAGAACTAAAATTATTCTTTTATGTATCGCTGCTTTTATTGTCGGTTTTGTGTGCTTTGCATATGTTATGGTTATGAACCCGTTTAACATCGGGATTTACCCGCTGATGCCTGCACTCAATAATGAAAACACAGGTAAACGTCTTGAAATTTCGTTTATCTATACAAAGCAGCGTCTAATTGCATCAAGTCAGTATGCCTTTTGGATTGAGGACATGGACGGAAACTATATTGACACAATATTTGTGACACAGTGGACAGCGACCGGCGGCTACAGCTACAGACCGCACTCAATTCCCCTGTGGGTATCGGCGGCACAACCGTCGGGTAAAAGCGATGCACAGATAGACGCCATATCGGGTGCAACACCAAGAAACGGCGTTTATGTGGTCAGCTGGGATTTCACCGATAGTAAAGGAAACCCTGTGACACAAACACAGTTTCGCTATTTCATTGAGGGCACAATGAACAACGAAGACGATGTTTTGTACACAGGCACTTTTACAACAGAAGACGGAGCATGGTCAAGAACTCCGATACCGTCATACACCATACAAGACAGCGGATATAAAGGAATGCTGTCGAATGTAATAATAGCGTTTTACGAGGAGTAGTGGTCACGCTATTTATCTTCTTCATATTCAATAACATCAGATACATTACAGTTTAGTATAAAACATAATGTATCTAATGTTTTTGTGTTGATTGCTTTTCCGTGCTTCATTCGGTGCAAGATATTTGCTGAAAAGCCATGCTTAAATATAAGCTGATATTCAGTAATATTTTTATTTAATAAAGTCTTGTAAAAAGGAGCATAGCTAATCATCAGTATCACCCGATGAAAGAGTATCATGCTTAACCTGTTGACTATACCTAATATATTGAGTATAATTGCGTTTGTTTCTCAACACAAGAGTTAGAAATGCATTATATTGATATTTTTTGGAGGTTATATGAAAAAGCTTATTCTTGTTTTTGTTTTGTTCTTGCTGAGCATATTTCTTGTTTCTTGCGGCGAAAGTGATGAGGCTCGAGCCGCAAGGGAAATAAGGGATGCCTTGCGTGATGATGGGTACAACCTATCTGATTTACTGAACCCTGCATCTACACCGTCACCCACCTCCTCTCCTACGATAGCTCCTACTCCCGAAACAAATGAAGATATGGAACTTGCCAACAGGCTTATAGGTGCGTGGGAGTTAACGGCAGCCATTGATGCCGCACCCTCTATTACACATATACTAATTAAAGATTTTGAAACAGGCTTTTATTTAGATAATTTTGGACTTGTTCGCCTTGGCACTTATCACGCAACAAACATTATTCACGACGGTAGTTTTTTGATATCTGCGACATCTGGTCTTTCTAACGGTTTTTCTATAGTTGATGTCAGCGAACATGGTTTTGCATTAACTGACGGTAATGGTAGACTTGAGTTTTCGAGAATTGCTTCTGATGTCAAATATGATGACAATGATTTTGTTGGTACGTGGGCAGCCACTTATTTGCACAAGACTACAATAAGCACGGTAACAACACTTCATATTCTTGAAGTCAAAGAAGATGATTTTTCAGTTATTATGCGCAACAACCAAGCAGCAATAAAAATTAACAAAACTGACAATTTCTGCCTTATAGGTGATTATTTTATTGCATATAACGATAATTCCGGCGCAAAAGCAGCGTGGGCATTAGAAATAAACAGCAATACAAAGGTAGCTATAGACGCAATAATTAGAAATAATAATAACGAATACACTGTTTTGCTTGAAAATTATTCTTTATTGTTGCCGGATTATCTTCACGGCGTATGGAGTCTTGAAAGCACAAACAATATGGGAGCCCTCTTACCCGACAGCCTGCGACTTAATAGCGACTCCTCCGCTTCTTGGCATAATGGCCTTGTCACCAACAACTATAAATGGCTGGTTTCAGAAAACAGAATTGCCCTATTCAACGATAGTGTTATATTTGAGTTTGATGTTATTTGTGACGAGCTTGACGAGAACTCTTTAATTCTTAAACTTACTTCATGGCCGGGAACCGAGTATCTGTATAGTAAAGACTGAGGTAATCTTTTTAAAGAGCCCCACGGGGCTCTTTTTGTTTTGTGGATAACTGTGGTGTCGGTGCTTGTGCTGTTTTATTTTAATCGCCGTCCTCGCATGTAAAGGCTCTTTTTTGTTTTATCCTTGTGTTCCTTGACATGCTCCGGGCAACGCTTCTCTTTCTTTTTGGCACAAGCTTAAATATTAAAAGAGAGGTATTATTCATGCAAACTATTACAGAACCATTTGCTAAAGAGGTCTGAGGAGTGCATTGCCTACAGCAGGGCTAACATTTTACTGTGTCTTTCAGGTATTGCACGTGCTAAAGAAATTGGCTTAAACTGCTCGTCGATGAACGCATGAGAGCTATCGCCCTCAAGGAGCACCTCGTTATTTTGATTAATAATTACATACTTAATGGAAAAACGTACCCCTGTATACTTTGTCATTTCCATTTTTACAGTGAAAGTATCCCCATATCTTGCGGGATACTTAAACTTGATGTTTACTTCAGTTATCGGGCTTAAGACACCATAACTTTCTGTTTCAAAATAAGCAAGGTCGGTATCATTAAAGTAGTGTATTCTTGCTTCTTCCATCCAACGAAGATAATTTGAGTGATGAACAACACCCATTTTGTCTGTTTCATAATAAAAAACCGCTCGTGTGTATTCGTACATAGTCAGCTCCTAACTATCTTTTATTGATGCTTTTTATGTTATCATAAACTGCTTTCTTTGTCGAATGAGGCTCTCGGGGCAAGCACCGTCCCCTACTGCAAATGTAGAGTTTTTCTACGTTTTCACCATTTCAAACGTGTATAGACAGAGGCAAAAATTGGTGATACAGTTATTGTGCTAAAGTCTCTGATTTAACGACATGAAAGGTGAAGTTGTGCTATGAAAAACGAAATTATTTTGTACAGACCAAATGAGCTGGCAGAACATATTGAAGTAAGATTTGACGAAGATACAGCTTTGCTTACACAAATGCAAATTGCAGAATTATTTTACACAGAAATTCCTGCAATATCAAAACATATTAGCAATATTTACAGTACCGGTGAGTTGGATAAGGCTTCAACTGTTTCCATTTTGGAAATAGTTCGACAAGAAGGTAATCGGTCTGTTAAAAGAAAAGTGGCACACTACAATTTAGATATGATTATATCTGTTGGATATCGCGTAAACTCAGTAAACGCAACATTATTCCGTCGTTGGGCGACAAAGAAGCTTAAAGATTATCTGCTTAAAGGTTATGCCATGAATAACCGCATGGATCGCATAGAGAATAGAGTTGACGAAATTGAATTGCAAATAAATACACCCCGCATCCCAACGCAGGGAGTATTCTTTGACGGTCAAATTTTCGATGCTTATAATCTTGTTGCAAATATGATCCGCTCCGCAAAACACAGCATTGTATTAATTGATAATTATGTTGATGATAACACCCTCCTACATCTCTCAAAGAAAAACAGCGGAGTTAAAGCACTGGTACTTACTCAAAATATCAGCCCTCAGCTTATCTTAGATGTGCAAAAAGCCGATGCACAATATGGTGGTTTTGAAGTAAAACAATTTAATCAAAGTCATGACCGCTTTTTGATTATAGACAGCGGAAAAGATGTTTATCATATAGGCGCGTCGTTGAAAGACTTGGGTAAGAAATGGTTTGCTTTCTCGAAAATGAGCAAGGAATTAGTGGCGGGTATTCTTGACGCTGTTTTGAGATTAATATAAATAAAACCTGTCACTTTGTGTTTGTTTTTATGGTACAATATACAAAACAACAAACGAGAGGATACAGTTATGAACGAGACACTTAGAAATATTAACGAGCGTTATACATGCCGTGATTTCAAGGGAACAGCAATCTCGCAAGAGAAACTTGACGAAATCGTCAAAGCGGCACTTTCCGCACCAAGTGCAATGAACCTCCAACCGTGGCATATTGTAATGGTCACGGACAAGGCGATTGTGGACGAACTCGACAAAGAGGGCATGAGCATTATCAGCACATTTGAGGATAAGTCAATGTATGAGCGAATGATGTCGCGCGGCGGCAAGCTGTTTTATAATGCACCGTGCCTTGCGATAGTATTGTCCGACGGCTCGCAGTGGGGCACGCTCGACAGCGGAATACTTTGCCAAAACATTGTAATCGCGGCACAGTCACTTGGGCTTGGAACCTGCATAGTCGGCATGGCAGGCATACCGCTCGGCGGACCAAAAGCCGAGGAATACAAAAAACGCCTCAGTTTTCCTGAGGGTTATACATTTGCGATTGGTGTGTTAATCGGCGAAATAAACTCCGGCAAAGAGCCGCACGAGCATGATAAAAGTAAGGTATCGTTTGTGCGATAAATCTTCACGCTCAGTCCGATATACGCCACCCCTGCACTATAAAGCGTTCTTCATCAATTCCTGCACTGACACATGTCGATAGCGTCAAAATCTGAGTTGCCGCAAGCGGTGCGTTAATTCTGTCTGCAAAACCGTAAAAAGCACGCGGCGAATTAAAGTTCAAAAAATACGCAGGGTCGTTTATATCCGACATTCTCGCTGAAAAAATCTCAAACTGCACTTCCTTGTCGTGAATAATCAGCGTAATTATTTTGTTTTTTTCCAAAAAACTCTCGCTGCGGTATTTGTGAAGGTCGCTGAACATGCCGCCCTCTTGTGTATTATGCCCATAGATAATAATATTCGGCAAAGACTCGCCTGCAATGTACGTGGCAAACTCCCCTACATTGCGATAATCCATAAACAAAGTGCCTGCGACATTGTAATTGCCTTGGAATGTCGTTGTAAGATACTTTTCGTTGTCGTCACCCCGTGCAACAGGGTGATCAATGCTCGTTCCGTCAATACGGAGCCAGCATATATAATCGGGGTTAATTTGAAGCATTTCCTTGTCGAGTTCGCTGAGCCTGCTGACATCAAAATCACCGTCTTTTGTCAAATTAAATGCCAGCTCACGCAAATAATCATATTCGGCATTTGAAACTCTTAAACTGCTAATATGTGCCATAACGGCAAAGGTCGTAATAAGTGCAATAATGCTGAAAATTACTATTGCAATTATTAAACCGACCTTAAATGAGGCTTTGCGAATTGTTTCAATCTTAGTTGTCATGGTGAGAACCGGGCTTCAAGCTTCTGCGGTTTGTCTTAAGGTAGAAATATAAGCAAACGCTTAAAAATGCTGTCATTAAAATTGATATCCACATAACCATAATCGTTCCCGTGATATCAGGGATACTCGTTTGCGGCACATTACCAAAATCGCCGCCGTCGGTGCTTCCGCCACCTGAACCTGTACCACCTGAGCCGCTGCCGCCTGAGCCGCTGCCGCCTGTACCTCCGCCACCTGTGCCGCCACCCGGAGGCGCGGGACTTGGAGACGGACTGGGACTGGGACTTGGCGACGGGGATGGAGAGGGGCTCGGGGAGGGGCTTGGCGATGGGGATGGCGACGGGCTGGGCGTCGGGGACGGGGACGGACTTGGTGTTGGTATTTCTTCGTCATTTGCTACAATAACAACACTTCCTTGAATAACATTCGTATCTCGCAGTATTGTGACACCGCCAATTCTGCTGCTTGCAGGAGTACCGTCACGCGGTGCTGTTGTAAAACCTATATTTACGGAAGTGTTGCCAAGAACGGCATTTGCACTTACTTCAAAAACCAAGTTGGCAACAGCTCCGTTACCTGTCCAGTTTTGCGGTTCCATTGAGTTTACGAAAGAGAGCCACTGTGTGCCTTCTATTGTGCTAAGCTCATAGTTATTAAGAGGAAGGTCATCACGGCGAAGCTCTTCTACACGTATGAGAGACAGTGCATTTTCGTCAAATGTTATAACCAATCCGACTGCCGCAAATCCCGGAGCCGTATTGTTGCTGACAGTTATAGGAACTATTATAGTATCACCGGGGTGTGCAAGCACACCACGGGCAGCTGCAAAAGTCAGCGACGTATTTGCAGACGCTGAAAGTGGTATAGCTACGCTAAGCAGTAATACTGATATTAATAATAGTGTTAGAAGTTTTTTCATAATAAACACCATTCCTTACTACCTGAGACTCGCTGCAGGTCTTGCAAAGAACAACGCAAGTATCCGCAGGTCTTGAATGTCAACCTGACCATTGCCGTTTAAGTCGGCAGCTTCTTCGTCTATCTCAATACCGGCTTCACCTTGCAAGTACCTTGCAAGCAAGATAAGGTCGGCAAGGTTTACATGCCCGTCGCCGTTGACATCACCAAGCAAAACACCGGGCACAGGATGAATAAGGATAGAAAAGTCTCTTTCAATTCTCATTGAACCGGGCAGCGTCAAGCCTATTTTGAACCTGAACGTCCCCTCCTCTTCGGGGATACCTGTTACACCATTTATACGCCCTGCATTAACATCAAGCACCAAGCCGGGCAAAGGCATATTCGGACGATAAATATTGTCGCCCTCCAAGACTTCCCACCTGAGCGAGCCTGCACCAAAGCCGATATCGTCTTGTGCAATATTTATTACTCCGCCGTACGGAACATTAACCGTACCTTCGGCAAGAGAAGATGAAACCACAGGCACTCTTGTATGATATCCGCGAATATATACATCACCATCGGTGTTTGTCGGCATAGTTATTTGCACGTATGAATGTAAACCCTCAGTCCAGTAATTTGTAGGACCGCCGATTTGAACAGGTCCATGGTCTTTACCCGCGATAACCTCCCAACGTATAAATCCGCTGATACCAACAAGCGACCTCATTACGCCTTGAGTTCCGGGCATTACAGCACGTCTTTCTCTGTATAGTGCCGCTCCGGGTTCTCTGTCCCAGTTTTGCCTATGCCAGCCTGCAACATCGTCTTCACCTTTACGGATAACAAAACCAACGGTATTTTCGATTTCAATGTAAAGGTAACGGCGCTCCCATATCCTAATATCAAAAACTCGTGAAATTACTGCACCGTCAATATTTTTGTTGAGCGGAACATTTGCTTCCATTTCGATAGAGAACTGATACGTCTTTGAACCGTCTTTTGGTTCGGGCTTGCCGTGTATAACAGCTGCTGCGTTGTTTATTGCCGGCGAGTAGAGCATATCTAAATTAGTATTCTCTTTTAAGTCATCGTCAACAGTCCAGTCCCAATTAAATGTCATTCCCTCGGGATATAGGGCTTCAATTATGGCTTCATACTCATCATCTTCGGGTTCATCATCTTTATACCTGCGGTTGTGGTCCATGGCTTCGGGCAAATCTTTTTGCTCCGTAATAAAGACGGGGCGATCCCATATTTTAATTGAATATTCCTGTGTTATGGTTGCCACGTTGGAATTTGGCACCGTTGGCCGAAGCGTAACTGTTATATCATACTCACCTGCCCGCGAGGGTGTGCCTTGTGCCCCTGCAGTTGTAGAAGTGCTGAGAAACTTGATGTATTTTTCAAACACATCATCGTCAATTTCTTCTTCGTCATATACGAAATTTACACCCGGCGGCAAATTAGTAAACACCCATGTCCAGTACGGGTCGCCCGGGTCAGGCAGATTTAGAAACTCAATATCGGTTTCCCACCTGTATGGCTGCCCGACCATGCCGTCGGGTAAATCCTCACGTTTAAGCAGTTGAGGATGCTGCCATGTTTTTATTGAAAATTCCTTTTCTGCATATGCTATAGCAGTTGTATCAAACGAAGTTAATGTCACAACAAATGTAAATGTTTGCCCTGCCGCCCCCGATGTAGGTATGCCGGATATAACACCTGTATTTATATCAATGCTCAGTCCCGGCGGCAGAGGTGTTTTTACTTCATCAACACCCCATCTCCAAAGTTGAACATTCTCCGGCAGGTTTGCTGTGGTAATCGCAATTTCGTAATCCACTCCTAACATTCCGTCCGGCAAGGATGCCTGCGGGAATGTAATCGCCGGTAAAATTGTTATGATTATCGGAATTTCTTCAATTACCGCGGGAACTACAGGTCTTGTTATATAGGTGCCCGGGTCATTAATGTCTTCTACTGTTTCCATTGCTTTAGTATCTACTCTGAGAACGAACCCGCCCGGCCCGCCGACTATACCCGGTGCTAATATGGGCGTTGTGTTCGTAATCACACCACCTGTGTTAAAAGCATTTACTGTAAACTCCCAACCTGTCGGTATCCGTTGAAATGCATCTTCGAGCCACTCCATGCCGCTGGGAAGTGCAGGAATTCTCGCCTCGTATGGCTGCCCGACCATTCCCGTGGGCATACTTGGCGGGGGTATTTCTACCGACATCGGTGCTATGGATGCGGATGCTCCCGATATATCAAGCGCTCCCTCACCGGGCTCCAATAACTCAGACAATCCCGAAAAATCGATATCTACATTATCATCGTAAAACAGTATCTCTTCATATAATGCTCTGATTGCAAAATCATCAATCGGCATTATAAATGAAAGGTATGCGAAATCCCCTTCAACATATTCTTCGACAAACTCCACATCAGCGAACCTGTCGTCCTTTTCCCATTTTATGAAACCATAGACAGGTGCATTAATAGTTGCCAAAGCTCCCGATTTTACCTCTGTCGGAATATCGGGATAGTAGAACCAATATGCTGATTGAAACGGCTTAACCAAAGCATCTCTGTATAAGCGCTCTTTATCCGGCATTTCTATATAGATAAATTCCTCGGGTCCGACATCACCTGCGGTATTGCCGTCATTGACCTTTGAGAATATCATTGCCGCCACAAAAGTGCCTGCCATTAATAAGGACGTAATCAAAAACGCACATAAAACTTTTTTTACCATACTCATTTTTATGATTACTCCTTTCAGTATTTTTAGGGGTCAAAAAATGGGTTGCGTCAAAATAATTGACCCGGCGCTACAACAATCATCTCCCGTGAATGTGTAAACGCACAACCCTCTGTGGTGCATTTTACTACATTTTTCATAAAAAGTCAAGAGAAATGAACCATTTGAACTTTTACTCACAATATATTATGCTAAAAACACCATATACATTATATAGTAATGACCACTCGACAACATACAAGAGAGCGTGGTATAGTGTACCTGAAAACAATGTTATTTTAAGAGGTTATAGCGTGAACAGAAAAAAGATTATCACAATAGCCGTTTGTGCCGTGCTGCTGTGCACAGGCATTATCGGCGTGCTTCTTTTTGCTGATAGCTGTAGGAAAAGCTCCGAGCAAAGGTACATTAATGAAGTGCTTGACACTATAGCTTCATGGGACAACTCATTTAACAACGCAGTCAACAGGAGTTTTAGAGTTATTTCCTACGTCGGTCTTACAAACTATTATGCGGACTATAAATATGACGGATTTGAGAGCGAGCGATTAACGCTGCGCTTTAACGCTGTTATAAGTAGCATGGAGGACTGGTTTTTTAGTTTATATTCAAACGAAATGTATAAGGTGGAAAACAGGGAAATCTCTGATTTTGAAAATTTGATTGAAATCTACTACGAAAGGATTGTAGAAATTAACCTATTCAAAGCAATGATAGAAACTGACGGCATCTTTGAAGATTATCATACAAGATACAAACAGCTCTTTGAAAAAGCCGATACTTTAATTTCGCTTTATAACGAAAGCATTGATAGGGTTGGCAAAATAAATGATGCAAACGAGCGGTTTTTTGAAGCAGACAGAGAAGGAAAAGTTATTGCTTTTATCGACTACTTTAGTATGTGGATAGAGTATGGCGCGCACGATCCTTATCACGATATATATGTATTTACTAAAATAAATTCAGCACTAACTGATGCACAGACGTGGTTTTTATCGTGGTATTTGGAAAAAATTGAGGAACTTTCCGTTTACACTGTAGATTTTGACGAAATTGATGATGCCGACAAAAGGTTTGAAAGCTTGATAGACGCGATGATTGAACTTAATAATCTTTATGACCTTTATGATGAAGAACATGAAGTATTTCATATTTCGCCGAACGCACAGTTGATACAAAGCAAACTTGATGAAGCACTTGAGGGCAATCTTTCGGCACTTGAAAAACTCGGCTTGAAAATGATAGATGAAATGGATTATCACGAGGACGCAAAAGCAGCGACGATAGAGTATTTTTCCGATTTGTTTGAGGAGTGGAAAGAAGACCACAGAACAAACGAACAGCTTCCCTTATTCGCAGAGAAGCTGCAAAAAGCTCTAATCTTCGGAAAAGAAGTCCACGACGGCATCTTGGAGCAGGAACGCCGAGGCGGCAGCACGGGCGGCGGCAGTGGCGGCAGCGACGGAGTTCTTGTGGAATGTATTTGGCGGGACAACAGATGTCAGCACCCGGGGCAGTGGATTTGGAACACCGATGATGACGGCAACGAAGTGCCGGACACAAGGGTTTGGGGCTGCGGCGTCAACTGGATTTTATATGACTTAGACGGCAATTTTGTATCTTATATAATATACTAATAACATGAGCAATTGTCACGGTCAGGCTTTGTAACTGATTTTCGAAGAACGAGGCAACGGCTCGCAAGCGAGACGTTAGATGCACGAGTGAAGCTATTAAGAACACGATGTTTTTTTAATAGCGAAGAGAAAATTAGTTATAGTGCCTGACGGTAGATGACAATTGCTTCTATATTTAGATGACATTTTTTCTCTATATTGGCTCGAAGTCAACAACTCCATGCTTACACAACGGACAAATAAAATCATCGGGCAGAGGCTCACCCTCATAGACATATCCGCATATCTTGCAGACATATCCCTTTTTACTGCCCGAACCTCCGTCGCTGCCACTACTTTTTACAGGCTGCGGCTTGGGTTTGATATTGGCGAAATAATATGCGTAAGTGACGCTCGGCTCATTGGAAAACACGAGCGTTTCCCCGACTTCCGCAATAAAGAGCGAATGAGTGCCGTAATCATTTTTTTCAATCACTTTCCCCGAAATAACAGCATTTGTGTACTTTGTCAAATATCTGATGCCGTTGGCAGTTCTCTCGTTTGTGCTGCAGTCGGCGAATTTGTCCGTGTCCCTTCCGCTTTGGAAACCAAAATGTTCAAAAACCTTAAACGGCGCACTTTCATCTAAAATACAAACATTAAACCCGCCTGTTTTTACAATCATATCATGTGAATAGTTCTCCTTATTAACAGCAATCGCAATACGTTTAGGATTGCCCGTGATTTGCATGACTGTATTGATTATGCACCCGTTGTCTTTATTTTCGTCTTTGGTAATAAGCGCAAACAAACCGCATGGGATTTTGAACATTGCATTCGGAGCGACCTCCGGCAGCTTTGGCATAGACTGTGCAATTGCATCTGCCATAGCATCAATTTCTGCTGCCTGCTCCGCTTTGAGCGACGATTTAATGCTGACCTTATTATCGAGTATCTGCATCTTTTTGCAACTCTCTATTTTTTCGCGTATCAGCTTTCCGCTCGTAGCCGCCCATGAACCGTTTTCGATTATAGCGACAGTACGTTTTTGAATGTTATGCGAAATTAAATCGTGTAAAAACGCCTCCATTGATACGAATATCCCCGCATTGTAAGTTGTGCTCGCAAAAACAAGGTGGCTCCACTTAAACGCCGCCGCTACAATCTCTGAGGCGGGAGTGACCGAAACATCAAACATTACAGTTTTTATTCCCCTATCCCGCAACTTGCACGAGAGCATCTCGGCTGCGTTTTCGGTGTTGCCGTAAACCGAAGCATAAGCAATCATTACTCCGTTTTCTTCGGGCTCATAACTGCTCCATTGCTTGTATTTTGAAATAAAGTCATTTAACCTTTTTCGCCAAACAAAGCCATGCAGCGGGCAAATCATATTTATTTCAAGTGCCGCCGCTTTTCCAAGCAGCGCTTCCACTTGTGAACCGTACTTTCCTACTATGTTTGTGTAATAACGCCTCGCTTCGTCCATATAATCTCTTGCAAAATCCACCTCATCGGCAAAAATCGCACCGTTCAACGCACCAAAGCAACCAAATGCATCAGCCGAAAACAGGACTTTATCGGTACTGTCATATGTGACCATTACCTCCGGCCAGTGCACCATGGGCGCCATGACAAAATGCAGTGTGTGCCGCCCTGTGCAGAGCGTATCTCCTTCGCTGACGATTTGCATCCGTGTGTCTATGTCGAAGTCAAATTCGTGAAATTGCTTGATAAAATCTGATGTTTTTTTGTTGCAAACAACTTTGACATCAGGATAACACTCGAGCAAACCGCAAAGTCCGGCTGAGTGGTCGGGCTCCATGTGCTGGACAATTATATAGTCTAATTTTTTACCATCGAGTGCATACTTGAGGTTTTCGAAAAACCTCTGTACTACAGCTTTGTCGACCGTATCAAACAAGACGGTTCTATCATCTTTTAAGAGGTACGAATTATATGACACACCGTTTGGAACGGAGTAAACTCCCTCGAACATAGCAAGCCGCCTGTCATCAACGCCTATCCAAGTTAAGTCCTCTGTAATTTTCTTAATACAATGCATGATAAAATCTCCTTGTGAATGTATGAACAAGCAAGAACCGCTTTAGCGGTTCTTTTATGCCTACAGATTACTTGGTGGGGAGGCGTATCCCACATCTCTTTGTATACCCAATGGGTGTGATAGTTGCCTGTTCTATCCTCAAATAATCTGTTTAGGGACTATGCCTAAATCCTATATCACAAATCTACCATATTCAATGCAATTCGTCAATTATTATTTTGAAACCCTCTTTGCTGTTCCTTCTCGAATGTATACGTTCAGTTTTGCTCGTGTTATCGGAAAAAATGATGATACCCACATACATTCTCCGGATTTTATTCGTACCGCCAAAAGAACGGTTTTATCTAACTGCTTTATATATTCAATACTTTCGCCACTTGGATGAAGTGCCACATAATCGGGATTAGCAATTATATCCGGTGTCATTTCAAAACATTTCTTGTATTGTTCATACGACTCAAAATCCGGTTCATGCTTTAACGTATACTTTATTTTATCTTTACTAATTAAAATATCGGTTTCAATTGTAGCCAACTTTAATAAATTGATGACCTTTTCTGTTAGTCTGCCAACCAGATAGTTTCTTTTATATAGATTATCAATATCAAAATATTCCAAAGCAAATCCCTTTATGAACAATAATATTTATAGTGTTATTATTGAATTAATTATACCCTTAATCCGTTGCAATTACAATGATTATTAAGGGTATGATTGTGTGTAAAAACTATGTGATTTTATACATTTCATAGCAAAATATTATTTTATTACTATGCATACAAATTTTGACAAACATGTTATTATCTAATGTGACAGGGGGACGCAATCCCTGCGAGGGGGAGGGGTTTGTCAACCCTGCAAATTTAGTAAGGAGTGGTTTTCAGTGAATAGTTTTATGTTTTTTAGTCCTACGAAAGTGGTTTTTGGTACTGATACGGCGAAACAAACGGGTGCGGAAGTAAAAGCGTTCGGCGGCACAAATGTGCTTATCTTCTACGGCACAGGCAATGCGATAAAAAGCGGAGTACTTGACATTGTTACAAAATCCTTAGAAGCCGAGGGTATTAAATATAGCTGTGTCGGTGGTGTTCAGATAAACCCGCTCGTTGAGTTCGCTCAAAAGTCGGTTGACGACTTCAAAGACAAAGGCATAAACTTTGTGCTCGGGGTCGGCGGCGGTAGCGTTATAGACACTGCTAAAGCCGTCGCTCACGGTCTCGCAAATCCCAATGTGCCGATATGGGACTTTTTCACATTAAAAACGGAGCTGAAAGCATCACTACCTGTTGGCACGGTTCTGACAATCGCAGCGGCAGGCAGCGAAACGAGCATGTCCGCCGTTCTTACAAACAAAGAGCTTGGAATAAAACGCGGTCTTGGCACGCAATTTAACAGACCGAAATTTGCCATAATGGACCCCGTGCTGACATATACTCTGCCACCCCGTCATACTGCATGTGGTGTGACTGATATCCTAATGCACACACTCGACCGCTATTTCGCACCCGATACGGGCAACGCCGTAACCGATGAGCTTGCCGAAGCACTTATGCGTACTATAATAAAGTATGGTGCGGTTGTTATGAAAAAACCCGATGACTATAAAGCCCGCTCCGAGCTTATGTGGGCGGGAAGCCTGTCGCACAACGGTCTTATGGGGCTCGGGCAAACCATGGACTTTGCGGTTCATCAGCTCGGCCACGCACTTTCGGGGCTGTATGACATGCCGCATGGCGAGAGCCTCTCGGTAGCATGGGCTGCATGGGCGAGGTATGTTTACCGAGATGACATCGCACGCTTTGCACGGTATGCACGGTGTGTTTGGAGCATACCAAACACCAACGACGAAGAAGCAGCACTGCTAAGTGCGGCTGACGCAGCACTTGCGGGCATCGCAGCGACTGAAGACTTTTTCAGACAAATCAACATGCCTGTTAAACTCACCGAAGCTATCGGCGAAAAATGCAAGGACGATATAGATGCACTTGCTGATTTCTGCACATATCACAAAACCCGAACAATAGGAGCGTTCCGGGTCTTGGATTTTGAGGATATAAAAGAAATATTTGAAGCGATGGTATAGGTCAATAACTCACTTGTTAAAATATACTCTACCAAGACCAAGCTGCACTGAAACAAAGTCATATACTCGCTTGGCGCCATTTAACCCTCTCGTTGCATGAGATGCGTCAATAGAAAATGTAAAATTCGGATATCTCGCTGTTACAAAAGCTGATAAAAATGCAATATGCTTAATCAGTCTTGGAGAACTAAATCTCTCGTTTGTTTTCTCGCACTCCATGCGAACTGCTTCTAAGTCATGACTGAATACTTTAGGATTAATACTTGGGTCAGCCTTAACAACATATGCTTTTAATATTTTTTCAACAGATTGCTGACAATGCATTATAATTACTTCATAAAGTCTATGTCTTGGACTACATTCCCTTTCCATTTCACGAATAGCAACATCTAAATCGTTTTTTGCGTAACGAACCCACTCTTGCCATTGGCTCTGATTAGCTTGCTTCATATAACAACACTCCATTATCAGCAATATGTTTTTGGATTGTGTTTTCACTTACTGCTTTGCTAAAATCTTTTTTTCTATTTACGACAATATCCAGCGGTGTTGTGCGTTTGCCAACAAGTTTATGATTAATTTTAACTGTAGTATTTATTGGGTCGAGGCTATCTTCAACAATAATAAATAAATCAATATCGCTATATTCTTCCGGTTCACCATAAGCATAAGAACCGAACAAATATATCTGCAACACTCCTGAGAGAGTCGTTATTAAAGCAATGTATTTATCAATCTCTTGCTTAATAGTTTCGCTCATGTTCGTTCCCTCTTATGATTAATTTAATACTCTCCACACATTATATCAAAGATTTATATAAATTGGGAGTTGTTTTTAATAAAAAACCCTTGCACCTCGACAATATGCAAGGGAACATGATATGATGTATCAATAAAACAATACTCTCTATTTAGAGGTGTAAAATATGAACAAGAAAATAATTATTATCATTGTATGCGCTCTGCTTCTTTGTGCCGGGGCTGTTGGTGCATATTTTTTGATTGATAATCATCAAAAAGAAGCACGGGCACAGCACATAAACGATGTGCTCGGCAATATAGAGTATTGGTACGAGAGTTTTAACAGCACCCATGACAAAGAGCCAAAAATTATTGCGTACGAAGGTCTGCTTGCTTATTATGCCGAATTTAACAGTTCAGATTTTGAAGACGAAGAGATAACTTCACGCTTTCATGTTGTTTTCAGCAACATGGAAGATTGGTTCTTCCATTATTATTCAAATTCGATTGAATTTACAGCAAAAAGTGGAGCATCTAATGATACAGACATAATTAACATGCACAAGAAAGCGAATGAATTGAGCGCAATAAAAACCACAATTCAAACCGACGGTATATTCAAAAACGACCTTGCTCGACAAAATCAGCTCTTCGATGAAATCGACAGATTGATTTCATTTCTCACTGAAACTATTGATTGGCTCGACAATATAGACAACATAAACGACCGCTTCGACAAGGCAAACAGAGATGAAAGGTTCATTATTTTCGGTGAAATAGCTGATATGCTTTTGGAATATGAAAAAAGCGATTTTGACAACATTGCTGTATTTGAAATATTAGAGCTTGC